>Ga0209536_100009539_pt1 | contig 14421 bp, 18 predicted proteins | sample DeeMarSeWOR28_12_FD_187461 | JGI IMG/M metagenome (GOLD analysis project Ga0209536, IMG submission 187461) | Marine sediment microbial communities from White Oak River estuary, North Carolina - WOR-2-8_12 (SPAdes) (version 2) | ecosystem: Environmental > Aquatic > Marine > Intertidal zone >...
CCGATCAAGCAGTGCTCCGGCCAGATGCAGTGGGGGTACCGCCCGCCGGTCTCCAGGGCCCGGAGGTAGTCCATCGTGCGGCGCCACGCCGAGGGCTGGGACGTGGTCCAGCGGCCGTCAGCCAAGTCGGCCGCCGTGATGATGGTGAAGGGGCTCGGGTGGTTGCCGGCCGAATCTTTCCACCAGATCGGGTGGGAGATGTCGACCTTGCGATGACTGTCCATGGTGACGTGAACGTCGTCCAGCTTGCTCTTGAGCCGTTGCACCATCCCGGCGAGGCGCTTCATGTCCTCGTCGGCACCTGGGACGAAGAGGCTGCCGTTGGGGTTGCAGAAATCGTTCTGTGGGTCAATGACCAGGAGGTGAACTTTCATGCTGTCGCTCCTTGCCTTTCGGCAGGTTGTCCAAGTTCTGTGTTAACGTGTACAGCACAGTAACACATGAAGTCAAGGGTCAAGATGACTTTTTTACCAGTCGACATCCCAGAGGTTGCCTTCACTATCGTGGTGACCCTTGGGTGGGAGACGGAACTTGACCCGGGCGTCCTTGAAGAGCATCTCAGCAAATAGGTCGATGCCAGAGACATCTTCGAGCAGCTCTACAAAAGCCCACCCGTCTTCGATCTTGTAGACTTTTGCCCGAGCCCCGTGGAACTTGATCTCTTGGCCTTCTTGCATGTCTCTCAGGTCTCCTCGAAGAACTCCCGGAAGGAGCCCAACACAGCCAGAGTCGCTGGGTTCAACTCAAACGTGTCACAGCTGCCGGCGTGGTAGATGGACATCTGGCGTGGTCCACCTGTGTGTTTTCCGTGCTGGTATTGGTGGACAGCACAGGTACCCCAACCATAGCCTGGGAACCCTTTCATCTGGGCGTGCTTGCAGAACCCACAGGTCCTGGGAATCTGGTAGCCCACTTTTCGGAGCATGCGGAACTTGTCTGGGTCAGGCATCTTTGTCTTCCTCTCGGTCTTTGGGGGACAGGATCAGGAGCAGCACAAGGAAGGCCACCGTTGCCAACAGGGCAAGGAGAACACCACAGACGACTAGGACCCAGGTCATCTGCGGTCATGCTCATAGATGATCGTGATGGTCTGCCCCGGTCGCGGGGCCTTGTCCAGCTTGACCGATCCCCCTTTGGATGAAAAACCCATGAGGCCCCCATCCACATAGACCCGGACGTTCTGGCACCGTTTCCGCTGTCGGCTCTGCCTCCAGAGCAGAAGCCCATAGGCTAGCACCCCCAGGAGGAACACGACAGCTGTCAGCATCCCAATGGTCATCAAGGGTCTTCTCCTACAGGGGCGGGAGCACCCCGTCCTTGCGGACTACCTTGTCATGTTCTTCGTTGACGTCGAGGGTCTCTCCCTGGCCTTTCCTGGAAACCATGTCTGCCTCGAAGCTATCCATAGATTTCCGCCATTCTTCCAGCTGCTCCTTGGTCATCTTCCTCGGCCTGTACTGGGGAGGGACATACTCCTCTCTGGCGAGCAGCAGGTCTCTGGTTCTGGGAAGCCAGTCACAGGCGATGCTCAAGCCCTTGTAGATTTTCCACCACAGACCAACGCACAGCAGAAAGACTCCGGCAGTGATGTACAGGAGCACTGGGTTAGGGTCCTCAGGAGTGAGCATGGACAAAACAGCCAGGCTTGGGAGGCCCCACTGGAAGACCCAGAAAAATTTGGTGATCCTGTCCTTCGCACTCCGCATAGCGAACAGACCATTCTGGAACTCCAGCTCCAAGCGGTAGGTCCGATTTGCGTGAAGCAACAGCACCAAGGTGGCCTGGCAGTAGAGGGCATTTGGAGCTGCATTACAGAGCTTGACTGCCCTGTCGATGGCCCTGGCCATCACGAGCTTCTGGATCTGGGCTGTGACGACTACAGGATTGACGATGACCCTGGCGTATATAGCAAGCAGACAGAGGAGCAGGATCCCATAGAGGGAGAGCACGATGATGGCAAGGACGGTCATAGTCATTTCCTTTCGTGAGGTTCCCCACAGAAGAGGCAGGAGTCCCACATGGTGTCTTCTAGGTCGTCGTACCAACAGAGACCAGTGGGGGAAGCGGAGCACTCCCAAGTACCTTCTACGGGCCTGCGGACTTCAAGGGGGGACATCCTCCTGGCGGGCCAGGATGAGACGAAGACCTCCCTGAGAAGGCCAGGGTGGTTGTACAGCTCCTCCTGTTTCCATTTCATCTCGCTGCGGAGCATTCGGAGCTTGAGTTGGAGGGCTGGTTTGAGGTGAAACTCGACCAGGTCCTCCGGAGTCATCGATTGCCCCGGGTTCAGTGTGGACAGGCAGAAGTGCCCTGCTTTGAGTTCTTCCTCAGTGACTTCGAGGGTGATGGTGACTGTATGGGTCTTGGCAGACATCAGCTCTCCTTGTCCTACGAATCCCACTCGGCCTGTAGTTGGTCCGGTGTCATCAGTTCATCCCCTTGAGGTTGGCGACCGGGTACATGCGGTGGGCCACCTCGGCGATGCCCTCCTCTTCCAGGACGCCGAGAACCGCGTCCAGGTCCTTGTAGACGTGGCCGCACTCGTCCAGAGGGGTCCGGTCTGTGTTCCCTACGATGCCCTCGACCATGACCCCACCGAGCGTCCGCTGGATGTGGTGCATCTCGTGGTCGATCTCATCGTGCACAGCCGACAGCTCCCGCTTGGCGTGGCCTCGGCCCATGCTGCGCCCGGACCCATGGTTGACCGAGCACCCCGATTGGTAGGCCCCTTGCTTGGGGTACAGAATGGCTGCCCCGTGCAGCATCGAACCGGGGATGAGGACCGGGTGTCCTGTCTTTTCCCACTTGGTTCCGACGAGGTCTGGGTGCCCGGCCGGGAAAGCTCTGGTGGCCCCCTTGCGGTGGACGAACCCCTTCTTGTGGGTGCCATCGGGCAGCACCAGGGTCTCTTCCTGGACCAGGTTGTGGCTGATCTCGAAGAAGACCTCGGGGTCCTTGTCGAACACCACCCGGGTGGCCTCACGCACTCCCAGGACGATGGTGTGACGGTTGGCGATGGCGTAGTTCGCTGCCGAGTTGTGGTGGGCCCAGTATTCCTGGCCCAGGGGCTCGTCGGCCCTCAACCAGGACTCTTCCCGTCGCTGTGACCGGAGGCCTCGGAGACGGGCCCCCTCGTAGAAGTAGTGGTTGGCCGTCAGCCAGCCATATCCCCGGCTCCCACAGTGGACCATCACCCAGACCTCTCCAGTGTCCTGGTCCACCTGCATCTCTACGAAGTGGTTGCCCCCGCCAACAGACCCCAGCTGTGGAGCAGCTTTCGCGAAGGCCTTCTCGATCTTCTCCAGATCGGTGTTGTCGGGCACTCGGATGAACTGGCGTTCGCACAGGTTGGCATCGACTCCCAGAGCTTTCGCTCCGTATCGGAGCACGTCATGCATCTCCCGAGAGCCCCTCTGAGGTCCCATCAGGGATGGTCGGTGCGACCCCAGGCCGGTGGCGACCCGTTTTTCCACCTCGTCGACCCACTGCTTCCGAACATCCCAGCTGGCGATGTCCGAGGCGTGCAGGCCTGGAACCTTCAGGTAGATGACGCCACAGGAGATGTCATACCCAGACCCTGCCTGGATGATGACGTCCTCGGTGACGATCACGCCCCCGATGGGGATGCCGTACCCCAGATGGGTGTCTGGCATCAGGTACGCCCCAATGACTCCGGGGTAGGAGGCTGCTTTTGCCGCCTGCTGCCACAGGCCTTCATCGGACTTCTCCCACAGGTCTTCGCTGAGGAAGGCGTGTACCTCGACCTGCATATCCCCAGTCTTGGGGAGCACGTAGTGGTTCGGGGTCTGCTGTACTGCATGGTATTTGAGGGACATTTTCTTTCTCCTAACCCCCCTACTCCATTTCCCCAAAAAGTTGGAAAGGGTCCTATTACTTTTCCGGAAAAGTCACTCGTGGTTTTCCTTCAACAAGGTCCACCACAGCCAGGGCAGCTCGGGCCTCTTTCGGGTTGGCCCTAGCCACCTCGGTGAAATCTTTCTGTGGGGTGGTGTGGGTGTGCTGCTCGAAATAGATGCCGAACCGGGACCCCAGTGCTCTCTTGGCTCGGCCCATGTCGGCCTCTTTTTTCAGAGTTATCTGCGGCTGGGGTATCACCACAGTGCACCGAGTACCGTTTCTGGACTTGAGGTGCACCGGGCCAGGTTTCGTGGACTTCTTACGAGCAGCCTCCCGAAGCTCCTCCTTGAGCGGCTCCAACATCTCAGTGGCTTCTTTGACAATGAGCCATAGGGCATGGCCTGTCTCGATCACCTCCGACTCATCAGACAAAGGTTTTTCCCTCTCCTGCCTCAGCTTGTGCAGGAGGTACTCCAGCTTCTCTGCTTGCAATTCAACCCTCTTCAGCAGCGCACTCTAGGTGGAACAGTCCGTTGCCATCACCTTGCAACCAATAGCACTCGACCTGGTGGCCGATCAGCTCCCCGCAAACGAGGCAAGGTCGTGGGTTTCCAAAGTTCCGGATCTGGTGGACACCCGGTTGGCCGGGGGAGATCGGCGGTCTTGTTTTGGTCTTGGGTTTCTTGGTCTTGGGTGGCTTTCCGTTCTTTGCCGCCTCCCTCTGGGCTTTCTCCTCTTCGTCTTTCTGGGCCAGCCCAACCGCAAGAGCAGAGAGCCTAGCCGCCACGAAATTGCGACAGGGGCCTGACAGTGCACACTGATCACAGACAGTTGAGCGGGGGGTGAAGGCCCCAAAACAGGAGGTCCTCTCTGCGGCTAGAGACCTGATGTAGGGGTCTGGGTGGTATTCAGACTCGTCGGCCCCTGGCCCTACCGGATAGGACACCCCCACAGTGGGGTCTTCCGGCTCTTCAATGATCGGCATGGGGGTGGTGGTCTCCTGTGTGTCTTCTTCTTTTTCTTGTGTGTTGCCCTCATCCTCGGAGCAACGAGAACGGGCTTCCCGAACCCCCGCGAGTGTGAGAGCCCATTTACCCCTGGTGTTGGGTGGTTGTACCGTGAATCCCTCCTTCTTCAGGTAACGGAAAGTCTGACCAATCCACTGGGACACCCGGTATTTACCTTCACTGTCTCGGCCGAACTGGTCCAGGGTGATCCCCATCGCGGTACAGATGGGGCCGTAGGTACTCCGAAAAGGGACAGGGACCTCCGCAACAAAACCACCCAATTTTCCAAGGGTGACTAGCAGATGAGTCTTGAAGTCCTCAGCGTCCGGTTTGTTCTCAGTCACCATCTCACCATCACCACTCATCCAGGTCCCTAGACCCCCCGATGAACTCAGTGTTGCCTTCCTCCAGGAGGCCCCCCGAGATGTAGGGGTCACAGATGTTGTCTGCCGTCTGCCTGGTGTCCTCATCGGGTAGCTTGTCCAACCACACCCGAAGGGATCGGGCCAGGAACTTCTTCGGGATTTTCCCCTCCCCGCACTGAGAAATGAGCCGGATGGCGTGCTTGAGGACAGCGCAGAGAGACCGATGGGAGAAGTCCGCATACAGGACTTCGTCTACGATGGCTTTCCGCAGCGCTGCTGTGATACGCCCCATCTTCGGAAAGATGGTGGGGCACCGCTCCACCAGAAGAGGGAACTTTGACTGCACGATGGGAAGCTCATCATTCCAGTCGAGCTGGTGGAATTTCACACTGAAATCGAACCTGTCGAGGAGGGTGGCGTCCAGAGGGTTGGCACTGATGTACCTACCCTGTGGATCCCCGGCACCGGAGCTGTTCGCTGTGACTGCGATTCGTGTTCCTTCCAGGACGGGGAACACTTGGCCTTTAGGCCCAGCAACCCTGTTCTCTGCGGTAATCAGGCGGAGGTACTCGGCCTGTGATCGGTCTGCACGGTCGAAGTCCGAGATCAGAAACAGGTATGGCACAACTGTCCCATCGGGGCAGGTGTAGCCATCCCTGAGGGCCTTGAGAACGGGGCCTTCCTCCCATCGGGTGCCATCAGCGTTGAACTCCCTGGAGAAAAACCAGGGCTCGATGTCGGCTCCCGGGATGATGCTGCGAAGGATCCCAGGAGTTCTGGTCACAGCACTCCAGTGTTGGAAAATGGCGTCCTTGCCACAGCCTGAAGGCCCGTGGACATATATCGGTGGACAGCCTGAATCCTTCAAGGCCAGGGTGAGGTGCCAGACATCCTCACCAAGCTCCCCATGTTCCGGGATGCGGTAGCCCTCCGGAGAAGAGAAACAGGCCAGGGCAGGTACACGGGGATTCACCTTGAAGGGGATGGCACCAACCCCCCAGGTGATGGAGAGGGTGTCAGGAGAGGGAGGCCTCTCCCTGCGGACAGACCCCACCTCCTGCTTGTGGAGATCAAAGAGCCTCTCACTGATTGTGGGAGCCCCGGGGTGGGTCTCCAGATAGGCCTCCACGGTGAGTTCGTGGTCCTCCAAGAGGTGGTTCCCCAGGTAATCCCTGGTCTCGTGCCCACAAAGCTTGCATCTGATGCCAGTTGGCGTCATTCAGGTCTCCCGAGCCGCCGGGCTTCCATCCGTCCTCTCACTGTTACTACTCTTTCCTTCCCAGTTAGCGGGTGTGCCCTGTCTACTCCAGCCTCTGAAAAAACTGGAAAGAGAAAACCATCCAAGGTTTTGATCGATCGGAGTAGAGAGGGGGAACACAACACAACCTACGGAGGGAGTGTGAAAGCCAGAAACCCCCTCCCCACGCTCAGGGGAGACAGGTGGAGGCAGAACTACCTGGGTCAGGTAGTTGCTATCCTTGGATCCGATGCACCACCTGTATCTTCGCGCGGGCGGCGCTTCGTCAACAAGGATCGGTGGACCCTTCGGTTCCTGACTGCTCTCCTTTGCGAGTGGGCACACTCCAACCCCACTAGCGACCTGACCCAGGGCATACTGGAAGGGCTTGTCGAGGGAGCAAATCTGTCTGAGTGCCCACACCGTGAGATCGTCGTGGCACGCACCCCTGACCAGCTGGACTTGCGCACAGGGATGGCGTTGATTGGTGGGGCTGATCACGAGGCTTTTCATGGACGTTACTCCTGCAAGCGGAGCATCAAGTCCGGAGAGGTTTCCTTCATCCTAGACCTGTGGCCCTGTGTCCCGGACTGGAGCCGTTTTCACAAGCTCATCCAAACCTGGTCGAACGTTGTGGAAGACATCCGTATTGAGAGGGCGGGTCGTGTCGAATACCCCGGGACACTGACAAAGCTCCACGACCTCCAGGATTTCATCCTGAAGCAAGAGGCTCAGGGGGAGAAATCAGCACGTTCCCATGGGGTCAACACCAAGGGTGCCCTCTCCATCATCATGAAAACCTTCCGCGACTTGGGTCTGGGGTACGTCACACCCACCCAGGAGGAGGCTATCCAGAGTTACCGGAATGCCAACCCGCAGGCCGTGGAGCTGGTCCTTCACGGGCCTCTACGGGGTCTATTAGAAGAGTCCATGGAATTGGCTGAAGGGGACGATGCTGCCTGCCTCCGCATCGCCCTGGAAGTCATCGCTACCCTCTATGCCCTTTCGAGCAAGGTCTACTGCCCGAACTGTGGTGCTCGTGGCAGCAAGCTCACCGTCCGGCCCAAGCTTGATGACCAGGGCAACAAGGTAGAAGGGAAGGCCCTTGTCACTTGCTCGGAGTGCAACTGGGAAGGAGAGATCGATCTTCCAACGGACGATGAAGGCGAAGAAGACAACGATGATGTCCGGTTTGAGGACCCCAAGTGGGAAGGGTTCGACAAGGAAGACAAGGACAAGCCCGGAGGTGGGGGTGGACTCTCCCCTGAGGGGGGTGGCATCGGAGATGAGAAGGAGGGGACCGACACGGAGGCTATTCCCACCGGGAAAAAGGTAGAGGCGGGGGCTCCAGAAGGAGACAGTGACGGTGCTAAGGGGGCCGGAGACACCCCGAGTTCCGATGGTGCGTGGTCTGGTTTGGCAGATGAGGCTCTGGACCAAGCGGAGCAGGACCTCAACATCATGGACAACAACACCGCCCTGGGAGAGGCGGTCAATGCGGCCCAGGACAAGGAGGACTCGAAGGGTGGGACCCGCCCAACAGAGGCTCGTTACCGCCCCTACGACACTGGTCTTGATCAGGTCCAATTCATTCGGGAGTCCTACCGGGGCAAGAAGGCAGATGATGCCGTGGCCATGCAGCTGCTTCAGTCAGTACGGCACGAGTGCAGCTTCTTGAGAGCCCGTCTTCGAAACATCATGCGAGCTATGGAGATGTCCTCCGTGCTACATGGGGCCCCCAAAGGACGGAAGTTGTCTGAGCGTCACCTGGTAGATACCATGATCTCTGTTAGGTCTGGAGAACCGCCACAGAAGGCCTTCATAGAGTCCAGCCAACAGATCGACACCTCCTTGGCAGCAGCCGTGGTCCAGGACGAATCTGGGTCAATGAGGCCTCTCCTGGCGGAAGCTACCAGGATGCTCTGTGCTCTCACGGAACCCCTCGATGGTCTCAAAGGGTGCAAGGTGCAGGCTAGTGGCTTTCGGTCCGGAAGGAGGCCTTCAGAATTTCCCGTACGTGCTTCCGACTGTCATCGCACGCATGGGGTAATCCACGACGTTTTCAAAACTTTCGATGAGCCTTTCAGGGCTGTCCGCTGGCGCTTTGCCAACACCAGAGCCAGTGGGGGGACCCCCATGGCCGATGGGATCCAATTTGGGCTCGACGCCCTCAGTGAGAGGCCGGAACACCACCTGGTGTTGTTTGTCATCACCGACGGGGAGCCCGATCCGGGCCACCAACCTGTTATCCTTCGGCAGCTCCGCTTGGCGAAGGAGGCTGGCATCCACGTGATCGGAGTCGGGATAGGGGAAGAGGCAACGTTTGTGAAGACCCTGTTCCCTGACCACGTGTGGTCCAAGAAGGTGAGTGAGGCACCGAAGCTTCTGATCGCCAAGCTCAACGAGCTGGTGGACACCAAAGTACGACGGCGGCAGAGGACCAAAATCAGACCATGACATCATACAACCCAAACGACCCCTATGCCCCTATGCCCCGTACCAATCCGAACCGGAAAGAGCCTTTCTATTACATCGTGAGAGGCCGGGGGAAGTTTCCCCAGGAGATGCTCCTAAACGATATGTCCTGGGCCATCACGGGTATCGAAGGTGGCCAGACTGAGCGGGCTGTTGTTTTGGCCACTTGGCAACCCATGTCCCCCTCAGCACAGTGGTCCTCTTTTGGTTGGGTGGTCCAGGAAAGACGCATCCCCAAGCCAAACTTCCTCTCCTAGCTTCCAGTTTTCTTTACACCTGGAGTAGAGGGGGTGAAACTGTCCTTACAGGAGACCTCATGGCAACACATATCTATGAAGCCAGTGACAACCGCATGCTCGTATCCGTTACCTTCCGGAGGGAGTCCCCGGAAGGCGGTGAGCCCAAGATAGAGGCCATCTACCACCTGCACTGGCCCTCTTCTTTCACCATCCAGGGAGACCCTTTCGTGCTAGTCCCCCTGTCCTACACCAGGACAGACACAAGACAGCCCGTGGTGCTGTCCATGGAGGAAGAGAAAGTCATCCTGGATGAGGCAGTAACAGCTGCTAGCCGCCACCACCTCTACCTCTCCGACCCGGACGACGAGGACTGATCCATGCAACTGGTGACCAACCACAGAGGTTGTGCCTTGTGCCTGGGGACCCCCAGTGCACTTTACGCACTCGTGGAACGGTGTCGGGATCTCCTGGGGGAGCACAGGCTCCAAGACCTGACGGTCATAGAAGCCTGCCAGATGGGCCATGGCTAAAAAGAGAAAGCCAAGGCGTCGGGAGAAAGTTCTCCTAGTCAAGCAGCCCAAAGGGATAAGAGTGTCCCCGGCCGTGGAGCTGGGGACACAGGATCTCATCCACCAAGTGGATCTGGAGAACCCCCACCTACAGGACGCCCTCTTGTTCACTGCCGGGGTGCACAGCCTACCCCTGGCATGGAACGAGAACCAGCCCCCACCGGCCCTTCCCCAGGATGTGAGGGAGCTGTACCATTTCACCAGCCACTACCACCTCCCATCGATCCTGCGCTATGGCATCGCAAAGGGAGACGTCCCTATCACTCCCTCTGGGGGGTACAACTCCCCCTGGCTGACCGACGACCCCCATTTCCTGGCTCAGACCTGGGTTCACCCCTCTCCCCCCGAACTGAACATGGACAAGGCCGAAGTCCGCCTGACTGTCTTCATCCCCACGAACGACACCTCCCTATGGTCCTGGCCCACCCTGGCTGTCCATGAGAAGATGGACAAGGTGTGGTTCGAGGCTTTGAATGCCCCGGTTACCAGGTATGGTGTAGGTGTAGACGTGCACAACCACGAACGTTGGTACGTCTACCAGGGTCGTATCCCTCCGGAGTGGGTTCAGGAGGTGACCTTCAAAACCCACGTCAACTTCGGGACATGTGGGCACGGGAAGTCAGGGGACATGTGGCCACAATGAGGCTACTCTGACAGCACCTGCCTGAGCAGAGCTACCTGGCAGCGCAGGAGGATCTTGAGGTTCTCGTAGGCATCGTACTGGTTGGGGTGGTTCCTCCGGGCCTGGCGGATGAGAGGGTAGAACCAGGACCGGACCTCTTCGATGTAGGCCCGCTGTTTGTCAGCACTGAACACCCCATCCATGGTCTGGATGTTGTGGGCCCGGTCAGCGAGCTTGACCACAGAGGCCACAGGGCAAAGAGCTATTGAAGAGAAGTAGTCCTCATAGGTCTTCACCTCCCCCCTGTACTTCTTGGTCAAGAGGAGTACCTGTCGGGTAGTCTCGTTCCCGAACTGGCGAGCAAGGGCCTGGATGCTCACCCGGTCCCCGTAGTCCTCCAAGACATCGTGCAGGAAAGCAGCAGTCAGGGTGTTTTCGGGTTGGTCCAGGTGGGGAACCAAAGTCCAGACCAACCGGCCTACGGCTACCTGGTGGTGGAACTTGGGGGTGGACCCGTCCTTGCGGGTCTTTCCCACTTCCAAGCCGCGAACCTTGTTCAAGGCTTGCAAAGCGTATTTCCACCCCCTCAACTGAAGGTTTCGGCTGAGCTTGGCCTGCTGCTTCTGATGCCTCTCTTTCACGGTGGGCATTGACTCTCTCCTTTACCTTCCTACTCCAGAAGGCAAAGAACCTGGAAGCCCAACCGAGAATTCAGAGTCTGGGAACCAGAGCAGTCAGGATCATGCCCATGGTGGACCAGTCGACTTCCCCCATGGACAGAAGGTCCCACATTGTCTGGATCTCCACGTAGGTCCTCTCCGAGTCCCCCTCCTGTCCATGAACCAGGTTGTGTCTGGCCTGTTCTTCCAAATACTCGAACTCGCTGTCGGTCAGCTCGACCATGAACACGTGTGCTTTGTGAACTGAAAGGGTGCCTGCTACTTGTCTGGATCCCACTTTCAGGATGCGGGAGGGGTCATCAATCGCCAGGCCCGTCTCCTCTTCCAGTTCATGGGCCATCGTAATGAACGGGTCCTCTCCTGCTTTCCATGAGGAACCACCCGGAACTTCCCGAATGAACCCGTCGGGCGTGTTGGCAGGAGATCGGAATTCCCGAATGAGGATGATCTTGGTATCCCCCAACCCTTCTCCTTCCTCCCCAGGACACCAGGCCACGACGGTGGAGATGTCTGGCCTGCCGAAGATGAACTCGTTGGTCTTGTTCCGGTTTTCGGAGGCTACGTGCACGTTCACGTGCAGGGTGTAGGCGAAGGTGAACCCTTTCGTGGGGCCTACCCGGAAAGTCCAGAGGAGCTTGGCCCCATCGAAGCGGTTACCTGCCTCCTTCTGGGACTGGAGCCACCCCTGGAAATGAGGCAGGTTCCAGATGTGCAATGGGACTTGCCGCTCGCCCCCTGTTCTCCGGGCCCCTTTCCCTAGTCGGTTCACGGCCGCAGCAAGTGTGTCCTCCAACGAGTGCTTCACAGGCACACCTTGTGGGCCTGCTTCGTACTCCAAGTATCTCATCTTGGATGCTTCCGAAGGAAACCCGAGGATGGCTTTGCCCGAGTCGAACCACTTGCCCCACTCGACGTTGGTCGTGAAAGCCGGCAGCTTCATAGCTCGTTCTGCCGACTCATCCTTGATGACATCCCGGGTAACCGACAGATCCCGGGGCACCCAGAAGAGAACCACATCAGCCATGTGGAGATGGGTGTTCTCCCACTCGACCTGGGCCTCATAGCTGTTCGGCCAACCCCCATCGCGGGGTAGGGGGATGAACACCACCCCATCGTAGCCTTGGACCTCCAGGATCTGGAGGGCTTCCTTCCGCCAGTTCAGATGCTCCTGGTTTCGAGGGCTCGGTCCGGCGAGGAAGATGGACTTGGTGAGGGTATCAGGGGGAGATTCAGCGGCGTAGACGACTTGCATGGGGGGTCCCCTTGGTTCCAGATTTCAATCACTGGAACTCTTACCCCATTGGGATGTCCACCAGCCCTCCCAGTGGAGCAGCCCAGTGGTCGTTTCATGATGATAAGCAGTCCCACTTGGGCTGGGACTACGCTGACCACCTCCCAACCCATGGACCCGGCTTTGTCCAGGTCAGGGATATCTATGTCCCCCATCAAAGCACCGTACTCCCATTTGCAGCAGGATGCACAAAGGGACGGAGGTGTGAGCCGAGGGGCTGTAGGTTGTTTGAGCTTGGTCTCTGCAAGATGACCCGAGCAGGACAGGAACAGAACAAAAGGGATCACTCCCAGCAGGTGCCATCTCATGGGAAACCTCCATCATCAGTGACAGACATCCAGCCTTGGTCAGGTCTTCTTGTCCCCTCGAAGGGGAGCCGATCAGGCAAAAAGACCAAGGCTGACTGTGCCTTGTCCATCACTGATAGAGGATAATAGGAGGCCCACCAAAAGGAAAGGCCCCGGGGAGGGCTGCTTTCGTCAGAATCTGACCCGTTCCCCGGGGCCTCAACCTTTCCTACGCTACTGCTGTGACGACCCCTGCACCAATGGTCCGGCCACCTTCACGGACAGCGAACCGCATGCCCACCTCGACTCCGACGGGCTTGTACAGCTCGAAGTCCAGAGTCGCTCTGTCTCCTGGCAAGACCAGGTCTGCGTTTTGTACGTCTGCGACCGTGCCTGTGACGTTGGTCGTGCCGAAGAAGAACTGAGGTCGGTAACCCGGTCCGAAGGGGGTTGTCCGCCCTCCTTCCTTGGTGGCCAGGGCGTAGAACTCGGCCGTTCCCTTGGCGTGGGGCTTGATCGAGTTTGGGGCTGTGATGATCTGGCCCTTCACCACCTCGTCCCGTTTCACACCTCGGAGCAGGAGCCCCACGTTCATGCCAGCGACGGCCTCCGGGACATCCTTGTGGAATGCCTGGGTGCCAGTGACCACGACCTTTCTGGGCTTGGAGTCCTCGTCCAGGAGGCCCACGATCTCGATGGTCTCACCAACCTTCACTCGTCCCCGTTCGATGCGGCCAGTGACGACCGTGCCACGACCACTGATGGTGTGCACATCCTCGATGGGCATCATGAAGGGGGAGTCGTAGTCCCTCTCAGGGTCCGGGATGTGGCTGTCCATCGCTTCGATCAGGTCGGCGATGCACTGGGCGGCCTCGTTGTCGAAGTCGCCAGCCTCTGCTGCTTCCAGAGCCTTCAGAGCGGACCCCTTCACGAACGGGGTTCCCTCGTAGCCCTGAGACTCCAGCATCTCTCCGGTCTCCAGCTCGACCAGCTCGACCAGTTCAGGGTCGGACACGTCGATCTTGTTCAGGAACGCGATCATGTGCTCGACACCCACCTGGCGGGCGAGCAGAATGTGTTCACGGGTCTGCTGCTGTGGCCCCTGCGAGGCGTCAACGAGCAGCACGGCGCCGTCCATTTGGGACGCCCCAGTGATCATGTTTTTGATGTAGTCGGCGTGCCCGGGGCAGTCGATGTGGGCGTAATGCCGTGTTCCAGAGACGTACTCGACGTGGGCCGTGTTGATTGTGACACCACGCTCTCGCTCCTCGGGGGCCTTGTCGATCTGGTCGAACGAGACCACCTTTCCGCCGTGCCGGTGTGCCTGGACAGCCGTGATGGCTGCTGTCAGTGTCGTCTTCCCGTGGTCCACGTGGCCGATGGTGCCAACGTTGACGTGGGTCTTCTGGCTCATGGGTATTCTCCTGCCTCCTGCCTACAATGCAGGGTTAGCGTTGTGGTACCCCCAGGAGGAATCGAACCTCCATCCCAGGCTCCGGAAACCTGTGCTCTATCCGTTGAGCTATGAGGGCATGTGGGTCGAATGGAGCCGGCGGTGGGATTTGAACCCACGACCTCCTGCTTACCATGCAGGTGTTCTGCCCCTGAACTACACCGGCAAATTCCGTTAGATGGCCTATACCTTCCTTGAGGTAGACTGTCAGCCTCTACTGACTCTGACTCTGTCCCTTGGCCAACGTACAGGTCGACCAATGAATGACAAAGAACTCCGCAAAGCCGTGATCAAGTTGGCCCATGACAATCCAGGGCTGCGTAATCACCTGCTTCCTC
>Ga0209536_100009540_pt1 | contig 14420 bp, 13 predicted proteins | sample DeeMarSeWOR28_12_FD_187461 | JGI IMG/M metagenome (GOLD analysis project Ga0209536, IMG submission 187461) | Marine sediment microbial communities from White Oak River estuary, North Carolina - WOR-2-8_12 (SPAdes) (version 2) | ecosystem: Environmental > Aquatic > Marine > Intertidal zone >...
GTTCAAAGATCAATGAGGTGATCACGTTGTTCATGGCCCAGAGCAGTTAGGTTGGAGCGCAGCATAAGCCGCGGAGTTAAAGGAGCGAGTCTCTCGATCATCTCCACCAGGTTGGGATGCATCTCCGGCGCTCCGCCGGTAATATCTATGGCCTCAAAAGGAAACCTCTGGGCCACGTCTAGCACCTGCTCCATAGTCTCCCTGTCCATCAGTTTTGCTCTCCTAGGCCCCGCCTCGAGATGACAGTGGCGGCAAGCCTGGTTGCAGAGCAAACCGATGTTAACCTGGAGGATAGTGGTTTTCGCCCGGGCCAAAATAATTCCGTGCTTGGCCAGGGTCTGCCTGAAGGGTTCCACCGGCACTTTCGCCTTGACGGAATTCCCTTTTTCATCCTGTTCCTGCGAGCGCTGCTGCACGCTCAAATTTTTCTTCATCTCTCTTGTAACCGTCGTGGCGACAGGTTGTCATTTGGCCTTCCCGTAATCTGCCGGCTTTTGTGTTGGTCGCCACAAACCCCAATCTCTTACAGTCAAGGTGTGCAATGATATCATTTAAGCTTATCCGATTCACCACCATATACGAGTGTCTTATAGAGAGATTTTCTTCGCAATATTTCTCATCTGGACACCGTGAACCAGAGATGATCCCCCACGGATTGCGGTGGCCACATGAATCGCTTCTGTCATTTCAGCTAGATTCGACCCCTTTTCCAAACAGGCCTGTGAGTACGCATCTATACAATAGGGACACTGTACTGTGTGGGCAACGGCCAAGGCGATAAGAGCCTTTTCTCTCTCGGTGAGTTCACCCTCGGCGAATACTGCCATGTAATAGTCAAAAAATTTTTTTGCCAATTCAGGGGCTTCCTCGCCAATCTCTTCGAACTTAGGCAAATCTTGCGGATGATAGTAGGTTTCCATTCTCACCTTCCTCCCTCACCAAAATCCCTCGATAATCAATTGCATCCACTTCTTGGCGGCAGCAGGACCCCAGCTGCCCGCTTCATAAAGATGGAGTCTTTCTTTTCTATTGGCGCAACTTTCACACTCTTGCAAGATGGGAGTTAAAAACGTCCAGCTGACCTCCACTCCATCCTGTCGCCAAAAAAGCATTTGATCTCCCTGAATACAATCCAGGAGCACTTTCTCATATGCCTCAAGTTTGGGGCCCCGGTAGTTCTGGTCATAATAGAAGTCCATGGTTACCGGTCGAAGGCAGGTGCGCGCTCCAGGGTATTTTGTCTGAAAGGTTAAGCTTATTTTTTCTTCAGGATAGATCCCCAGAATTAGCTGGTTGGCAAGGATCTCCTCGTCCAAGACATGGCGAAACATTGAATGGGGCACTCGCTTGAAGTGGACCACTATCCGGGTCATTTTCCTGGCTAACCTCTTGCCGGAGACGAGGTAAAAAGGAACCCCCCTCCATCGCCAATTATCAATAAAAACCCGCATCATAGCGAATGTGGGGATGAGAGACTGAGAATTCACCCCCGGCTCCTCACGATATCCAGGAACCTCTACCCCATCAATACTTCCAGGCCCATACTGCCCCAGAATCAGATTGTCCTCCTCCTTGCTCCCATCAAGGGGTTTCAGAGAGCGAAATGCTTTGGTTCTCTCGTCTCTTACCAGATCGGCGTCAAAGAGGGAGGGCGGTTCCATTGCAATCATTGCCAGGACCTGCATAATGTGGTTCTGGAACATGTCTCTGATCACCCCAGCATGTTCGTAATAACCAGCCCGGTTTTCAACTCCCAACTTCTCCGCGGCAATAACTCCTACGTAGTCGATATAACTGCGATTCCAGATTGGTTCAAAAATGGCATTAGCAAAACGAAACATCAATATATTCTGCACCGTCTCTTTGGCCAAATAGTGATCTATTCGGAAGATCTGGTGCTCCTTAAAACTCCGGTGCAGGGTTTCATCCAGGTCCCTGGCGCTCTTCAGGTCATGGCCGAAGGGTTTTTCCACCACGATGCGGGACCAGCCGTTGCCATTTTCCTTTTCTCGAGAAAGTCCGGCAGCACCAAGCATCTCGGCAATGGTCGGATAGAGAGCGGGCGGAACCGCTAGATCAAAGACTCTGTTTCCCACTGTCTTGTAGGTTTCCTCCAGCTCCCTGAGAAGTTTTGCCAATTCTTTATAGGAATCCAGTGAGTCATAAATCACCGGTTTATAGTAGAGACTGCTGGCAAACTGATCCCAGAGGGCAAGGTCTGCATTATCCTTGGCCTCATAGCTGGCTCGCAACTTGCCTCTAAACTCGTCGTGACTCAGGGGGGAACGGCTGGCTCCAACAACGATGAACGGCTTGGGCAACCCATCGTTCCGGTACAGGTTGTAAAGTGCCGGCACTAACTTTCGGGAGGTAAGGTCGCCGGATGCCCCGAATATGACAACGGTGCAAGGATCCAGGGGGCCAGTGAGTAGACACTCTGCTGGAGAGATATCCATTGATGGAGCCTTGGCCTGCACTCTTGTCATCTCATCTCTGTCGTTATCGTTAAGCATGGCAGTAGTTTTTGTTTATTTCATTTAGTTATATAGTTTGGTAATCACTCATCGCCTAGAAGGCAAAGGGCTCAAAGCATAGGGCATGGCGCATGGAGGAGAGATCGTATTTAGAATTTACAAATCCGCAATCCAAAATCCGCAATAGCTGAGCCTTGCGCCTCGAGCCTTAATTCTTGATTGTCGATCCCTCCTCCATTGCTTTGATCTTATCTAACCTCTTTCGGTGCCTCCCTTCAGCAGTGAAGCGAGCTGCAAGAAACGCTGATACCAATTCCTTGGCGAGTTCCTCTCCAATCACTCTCGCTCCCAAACAGAGCACATTGATATCATCATGTTCAACACCCTGATGTGCCGAGTAAGTATCATGGCAGAGTCCAGCGCGTATGTTTCTCATTTTATTGGCGGCAACACATGCTCCCACGCCGCTACCGCAAATGAGGATGCCCCGCTCTGCCTTGCCTTGCTGAATTGATTCACCGATTGCCTTGGCAAAATCCGGGTAATCCGCCGGTTCCTCGTTGTAGGCTCCGAGATCTATTACGTGGAAGCCCTCACCCTTGAGGTAAGCTGCCATTTTCTCCTTGAGCTCGAATCCGGCATGGTCTGCAGCGAGGGAAACCCGTTTCACCATGAGTTTACCGTCCGTGGTCAAGCGAAATGTTTAGACCGTGGAGCAGGGCGCATAGAATTAAGGAGCCAGGAGTGAGAATCCAGAATTCAGGAAGATCCCCAAGTTTATTGGAATGCTGGAATACTGGAATGATGGAATGTTGGGGCAAAAGTTGTCTTGTTCTCACCATTATTCCAAGATTCCACTGTTGCAATATTTCATTGCCATCTGTTGGTTACTTCTGGATGGTGCCAATTGCTCAGGAGAATTTGCCTGCTGTCGACTGCATGCTGCCAGCTGAGTGCTTTCCTCATGCCCTATGCCGCTCCTACCGACAAATTGCTTTACTTTGCAAGTAATTTCTTCGCTCTCTGTACTACGTTCTCCACAGTAAAGCCGTATTGTTTGAAATTTTCTTTAGCAGGCGCACTGGCGCCGAATTTGTCAATAGCAATGATGTCCCCCCCATCTCCCACCCACTGGTGCCAACCCAGCGGTACGCCCGCCTCTACGGCTAGTCTTGGTTTGACCTCAGGAGGCAACACCTGGTCACGGTATTCGTGAGATTGTTCCGAAAATAATTCCCAACAGGGCATACTCACCACCCTGGCATCAATCGAATCAGCGGCCAGCATATCTTGAGCCTCCATTACTAATTGCACCTCCGAGCCCGAAGCCATGAGAATAATATGGGGAGTTTCACCTCTTTCTCGAGAAAGTATATAGGCACCTTTCAACAACCCCTCGGCGGGCGCCACCTTTGATCGGTCATAAATAGGCAGTCCTTGCCGGCTTAAAACCAACATGGTAGGGCCGTTGGTACGTTGCACCGCTGCCCGCCAACCATACACGACCTCGTTGGCGTCAGCAGGGCGGATAACATGGATATTGGGCATAGCTCTCAAGGAGGCCAGATGCTCTACTGGTTGGTGAGTTGGCCCATCCTCACCAACTCCGATAGAATCGTGAGTCATAACATAGATAACGGGCAGTTCCATGAGTGCCGTCAAACGAATAGCGGGCCTGGCATAGTCTGTAAAAACAAAAAAAGTGGCCGCATAAGGACGTATGCCACCGTGGAGCGCCATACCCGAACAACAGGCCGCCATAGTGTGCTCGCGCACGCCCCATGCAATGTTGCGCTTTTCGTAGCTCCCCTTGAGGAAATAGGTCTTGTCACCGATGAGCGTCTTGGTGGATGGTGCCAGGTCAGCACTGCCTCCCATAAGCCAAGGAACCCTGTCGGCGAAACTATTTAGTACTTTGCCTGATGCCACTCGGGTAGCCATGGGACCGTCGTCTGGGGTAAATTTCGGGATGTCATCATCCCAACCTGAGGGAAGACTGCCCTCCAATGAGGCCTGTAGTTGAGCAGCCAGATCAGGGTAAGCCTTCTGATATACAGCCAATTTATCGTTCCAAGCCCCCTCGAGCTTCTCGCCCTTTTCGGCAACCTTGCCCATGTGGTCTAAAACCTGACGGGGAACCAAGAAAGTCTCATTCTCTGGCCAGCCATAGAACTTCTTGGTTAGCTTGACCTCATCTTCGCCCAGGGGCTCTCCGTGGGCCTTTGCCGTGTCCTGCCTATTGGGAGAACCGTAGCCGATGTGTGAACGCAAAATGATAAGCGACGGCCGTACTTTTTCCTCTCTGGCTTTGGTGAGAGCATCTGCCAGCGCAGCAAGATCATTTGCTTTGTCACCAATATCCTGTACGTGCCAGTGGTAGGCCTCAAAACGTTTGCCCACATCATCCGAATAGGTCAGGTCGGTCTCTCCCTCGATGCTTATGCGGTTGTCGTCATACACGCAGATTAGCTTACCAAGACCGTAATGCCCGGCCAAAGACGCCGCCTCGTGGGAGGCGCCCTCCATCAGATCACCATCACTGCAAAAGGCATAGACATGATGATCCACAATGTCATGCCCCTCTCGATTGAAAACCGTCGCCAGATGAGCTTCTGCCATGGCCATACCCACCGCATTCATAATACCTTGGCCCAAAGGTCCTGTGGTGGTCTCCACTCCAGGTGTCATTCCCTGTTCGGGATGTCCTGGGGTCTTGCTTCCCCATTGTCGGAAATTCTTGATCTCTTCCAGAGAAAGATCGTAGCCGGTCAAGTAAAGCATTGCATAGAGAAGCATCGAGGCATGACCACAGGAGAGGATAAAGCGGTCGCGATTGAACCATTTTGGATTACCTGGATTGTGGCGGAGAAAATGTGTCCACACCACATAAGCCAGCGGAGCTAAAGCCATGGGAGTTCCCGGATGACCGGAATTTGCCTTCTGCACTGCATCCATAGAAAGTGTGCGGATAGTGTTGATGCATAGAAGATCCAGATCCATTTTCTCAATACTCATTCCAACCCCCCATTCTGTTTGATTTACTACACGAGTGTTCTCTGGAAGCTTTTTTGTTGCAGATCTGAACTGGAGTGAATATTTTGTCAAACTTCATAACTAACTCTCTTACACTCTTCATTGCCTCTTTTGAAGGATAGAGTCTTGGGATCGTTTTGCTCTCGCAAATGAGCACGCGATAGGAAATCCTTGCTAGATGCGGCAGGACTGTACCTTGCACATTATGGTTAAGAAAAATATGACCGGATTCGAATGGGCCGACAACCCCCTGGATTGGCAGGATGTCCCGAAGTCTTGCTGAAGTTTATCACCATCTTTGGTTCGATGTTATAGTGCATGAACAAAATCCAAGTCAAGTGTGCATAGCCGGTTGACCAACCGGTTTTGTATTTACCGGGTTGATGTTTCATCACAAAGTGCGCCAAGATCACAGCGGCAATAAAGCAGAGCGCATGGCTCCAAAATCTGGGGTCATTTAGCGTAATAATTTTCTGACGGCGTATCTAGATCGGTCTCCTGAACCAGATCCTCGGCTACCTGGGTATCCTGGATCCGGAACAGGGCATAGCGAAAGAGCGCATCGCCGTGATCGTCCACCCAGCCCCTTGGATCGAGCGTGGGGTCCTGTTCCATTTTTCTAGACGTCCTCTGTACGTTATGAAAAAAAGATTCTAACTCTCCTCAAGCACTTCCACAATGTACTGATAAATGTCCCTTGCCTGCTGGTCAGAGAGTTTGTCAGCAGGAAAGGCTGGCATCACTGTGGTGGAACCATCCCGTGCCTTTGGGCTTTGGATGTAGGCAAGAAAAGTCTCGAAATTTACCAGCTGAGGTGCTCGTTTCAAAGGAAGGTTTTGTTTGATCGAGTTTCCTCCCTTTGGATGACAAGCACCGCAGGTCTGCTTGAACAAAGTGGCACCGGCCTCCACTTCAGCGGTAACAGGCGATTGAGCGCTTTCACTTGGTTTGGCGGGAGCCCTGCCACTATAGGCCAGCTCGCCACCGAAATATCCTAGAGCGGTGACGTTGAGTAAACAGAGAGCATAGATAATCAGGGCTCTCTTGGATATGCCTTCGGCCCTGTAGCCGGCGCTCAGGCCGAAAACAAGCAGGATGAGCAGCAAGCTTGCTAGAGGAAGCTTCATCTTGATGGGGAAAAGCCAAGCGCCTGCATAATAGTGCTGCCAGTCCATAATCCCGGCGATTACCGTGGGCAAAAGAGCCAGAAGTGCCAGGATGATACAATGGTGGGCAGTTCGAGCCAGAGTATCCTTTTTGAATTTCCAGGAAACAACCCCGAAGATAAAAGCTCCGATGACCATTCCCACTGGGATATGAGTCGTCGGAGCGTGGATTGGATGGGTGTAGCCAATGGCAGTAAGAATCTTGTAGAAGAACTCAATCATGCCTCTTCCCCTTTCTCGGCAGAGGTTGGTCGCCTGAATGATTCATCAGGTAATGAGGTGCCAAATCCTTATCAAGTATTTGCTCCCCTTTACCTTTGGTCAAGGGCAAAAGTAAGCGATCCGGGCTTTGCTTGGATGATCACCTCCTGACTATCCATATGCATACTGTGGTACCCCTGAGAAAGGGGGAGCTCCGAGGCAAAGCCAGACATTTTCACGTGCCCTCCAAGATACATTCGCTCTTGCACACAGTCTAGAAGATTGAGCCACTCATCTTTGGGGAAACCTCTGCAGGAGTTTCCCTTGAAAAGAACTGCATTACCTGTTAGTATAAAAAATTACATTGCAACGCACTCCTTGAATCCTCCTTCCAAACGACCGAGGGCCTGCGCTTCACTAACGAGCGCTGCAACTGCCCTTAAGCGTCCACGTCCTGTGGTGCATCCCTGCGGGAAGCCTCATTCCTGCTCCGACGAGAATACAACAATCCGGCACCGAAAATACAGTATTCGCCTTAGATACAACTGTGTAAGCCTGCTATACACTACACACATATTAGACTTTTTTCAATTAATTTCAAGAATTTACAAGCAAAATGGAAAAACACACCCAACTAATGACAATCAATCCAAAACTGGAGACCGAGGATTTGATAGGACTGCTCGGTGGCACCAAGGGTCGCCCTCTATCTCGCTCCCTGGGCCGTAAGGTGAGGGCTCTCAAGTCCAAGGTCAAAGTCCTTTTTAATCCCCGCCTCTACTATCGCACCTCAAAGTTGACTACCAAGGTAAATGGTACCGTGTGCCTGGACAACGACATCGTCTTCAGAAGCAACAAATTGTCAAAGACTCTTAAGCACTCGGATGAGAGTGTCTGCTTTGTCGGAACCATAGGAAGGGGAATCGAGAGAGAGATCAAGCGGCTCATGCGTGACAATAGCCTGGCTGACGCCTACATCGTGGACGCAATCGGTTCGGTGGCTGTGGAGAGCATGGTCGAACAGTTTCAGCATCACATGGATTGCCGGTATAGAAAAGAGGGCAAAGCTGTAACCCTGCGTTTTAGCCCGGGTTATTGCGATTGGCCCATTACAGAACAAAAAAAGCTTTTCCGAGTATTCGACCCAGAGGAGATCAATGTCGACCTGTTGGATTCCTGTCTCATGCGCCCGAGAAAGTCCATCTCTGGTATCTTCGGCGTAGCTCCCACTGCAGGATCGTCCTACAATCCCTGCGTAAACTGCAAGAAATTAGATTGCGAGGCTCGGAGATACCCCTAACAGCCTCGCCTTAAACAGATACTCGCTACCAGCTGCAAAGGAAAAGAGCATGAGTGTGAGAAAAGGTTTATCCGGGGGGCAGTACAAGCCTCTCACCGAGCAAGATGTTCAAAAGATTCATGAGACTTCCATGAAAGTCTTCTCCGAGATTGGAGTTCAAGTGAACTTTGCCGAAGCACGAGAGCTTTTCCACAAAGCGGGCGCCGAGGTTGACGAATCTACCCGCATTGTCAAGGCAGCACCAGACTTGGTGCAAGAACTCATCTCCACGGCACCTTCTGTGGTTACCCTCTGCGGTCGGGCCGAAAACGGCGATTTGGACTGCGAGATCGGAGGTGACAAAGTCTATATGGGCACCGGCGGCACCGCTCTCAATGTCCAGGAACCAGGGAGTAGGGATGCCCGGCGCTCTCAACTAAAAGACGTCATGAATATGGCCCGGATGGTGGAAGCTCTGGATAATATCCATTTCTATATGCTCAATGTATACCCGAATGACCTTCCGGACGAAGATATAGACGTCAATCGTTTTGGCGCCGCCCTCAATCGCACCCGCAAGCACGTAATGGGGGGCGTCTATACTGTCGAGGGCATAAGAAACGTCATCAAAATGGCGGAAATCATAGCTGGTTCGCCCGAGGCCTTGAGGCAACGACCATTTATTTCCATGGTCACCTGTAACATCAGCCCATTTAAACTGGACAAGAGTTACAGTCAACTGGCTATAGAGGTGGCACGCAACCGTATTCCTGTAGTCGTGCCTGCTGAGCCCCTCTGTGGAGCCACGGCTCCCATCACTTTGGCTGGGAACCTGGTGGTACAAAATGTGGATACCCTGGCCGGGGTCATGCTTACCCAGCTGGTCAATTCGGGTGCACCGGTTCTCTACGGGTGCATCTCTTCCATTACCGACTTGCGGGATATGAAATACCTTTCCGGGGCGGTGGAAATGGGTTTGATGAATGCCGCAGCAGCCCAGATGGCCCGATTTTACAATCTTCCCCTCTACTCCACAGCAGGCATGTCAGACTCCAAGGTAAACGACGGCCAGTCTGCCTATGAGTCCGCTATTACCGGTCTCATGGTGGCGCTTGCCGGCGGGAATTGCATCCATGATGCGGCTGGTTTTCTTGAATTTTGCATGACCGCCTCCTTTGACAAGCTAGTAATCGACGATGAAATCATCGGCATGATCATGCGGGCTGTAGAGGGCATCAAAGTGGACGATACGACTCTTGCCTTTGATGTGCTCAAAAAAGCCGGCCCTGGTGGACACTTTGTCTCCAGCCGTCACACCCGCCGCTACATGCGCACCGAGCAGTTTCGCCCCAAACTCAGTGACAGAGAGAACAGGGGCAGGTGGGAACGCCACGGCGGACACGACACCAACGCCCGTGCCAAGAAGAAGGTCCACAAAATCCTTGATGGCCCACCACAATCCGTTTTGCCGGAGGAGATTCGCCAACGTCTCAAAAGTGAAATTCCCGGGCTTCGTTCCTTTCTCATGGAGTAACCAATGATAGTCATTGCTGAGAAGATTAATGGCACTCTTCCCACGGTGAAAACCGTAATTCAAAATCGAGACCGTGAAAAACTCCTGGATTTAGCCAAACAGCAAGCTGATGCGGGTGCCAGCTATATTGATGTCAATGTGGGAACCGGAATTGGCTCTCGAGAGGATGAAATTCAAGCAATGCAATGGGCCGTCGCATCCATTCAGAAGGAGGTGGAAACGCCTCTGTGCATCGACAGTGCGGATCCGGCTGTATTGGAGAGCGGTCTAAAGAGTCGCAACGGACGGCCGTCTCTGATCAACTCCACCAAGGCAGAGAAAGAAAGCTTGAATGAGGTCGTACCCCTGGCCAGCACCTACGGCGCCCCGCTCATAGCCCTGACCATGGACGAGAGCGGCATCCCCAAAACCGTAGAAGATCGGTTACAGGCGGCGGGAAAAGTGGTCTCGGCCTGCGAAAGTTTCGCAGTGCCAATCGAAAACATTTTTTTTGATCTTTTGGTCATGCCCATCAGCACGGACGTAAAGCACGGGCTCATAACCCTTGCTGCCATCACCGAAGTCAAGAAGCAATTTCCCGGCTGCAAGACTGTCCTGGGTGTTTCCAATGTATCCTACGGCTTGCCGGCGCGGGCTAGGCTGAATGCAGCTTTCTTGTGTATGGCAGTCTATGCTGGTCTCGACGCGGCCATTATCGATCCCCTGGACAATGAGATTTCGGCAGCTATCAAGACCGCCGAAGTGCTTGCAGGGAGGGACAGACACTGCCGCAAGTACACGCGGGCATTTCGGAAATGACCTTAGCTTTTATCTCTCACAGAGAACAGAGAGTTCTCAGAGAGCATCTCATGGCGGATTCGGCCTGCGGCCTGTATCCACCCTTTACTACTCAAATGCTAAATCCGAAGCACGAAACAAATTCAAAATCCTAATGTTCAAATGTTCAAAACGGAACCACTAAAGAATACCCGTCTGGAGCTTGGGTCATTTGGATTTCGAAAATTCGGATTTAGGATTTGGCATCCGTCAGGGTGGATCGAGCGAAGCGAATCCACCTGAAAGCTCATTGCTGGTAGCCAAAAGCTTACAATAAGGAGGAAAAGGTGATCGACTCGTATAGAGAGGGAGTGCTCGTAAAGCCATATGAGAGGTTAAGCGAGGAACAAGTAAGGTGGCTGGACCAAGCCTCACTAAGCATTTTGGCCGACCCGGGAATTTGGTGCTACAACGAGCGGGCTGCAAAGCTCTTTCAACAGCATGGGGCCAAAGTCTGGGAGGACGAAAAATCCGTCTCCCCCTGCTGGCGCGTCACCTTTCCTGCCGGCCTCATAAAAGAGGCGGTGGAAAAGGCACCGTCTCGCATTGTTTTGGGAGCCAGAAAAGCGGAAAATCGTCTTCTCCTGGATGCCGAGGTTCCTCGAGTTTACTTTGGGTCCGGCTCCGAGGCCAATATCTGGATTGAAACGGAGATGGAGGAATTTGTCAGCGTGGATGACGGAGATGTCAAGGTCAAGGTGCCCCGATACAAGGAGCTGAGAGGAAACACTGGTCTGCTTAGCCGCGCCGCCAAACTCTGTGACCGATTGGAACACCTTGATTTCTTTATTCGCCCTCTCAATATTCAGGACCCCGAAATCACGAATGAGAATCATGATGTGAACAAGTTTTTTGCAAGTCTCAACAATATTACCAAGCATGTTCAGGCCGGCTTGACCACTGTGGAAAGCTTGGACGACATTGTCCGCATGGCAGAATGTATAACCGGAGGTGCTGAGGCGCTCAGAGAAAATCCGGTAGTCTCCTTCATCACCTGTGTTTTCAAGAGCCCACTTCAAATCGTAGACGATACTGCCGAGAAGGTCTTCGCCATTGTAGAGAGGGGCTTACCTTTGGTCATGTCTTCCTCGCCCCAGGGAGGATCTTCCGCGCCCATACAGGAAGCGGGCATGGTGGCCCAGATCAATGCAGAACTTCTCGTCAGCATAACCCTGGTGCAACTGATCAAAGAGGGTGCGCCCGTTCTCTATGGAAGCGTCCCCGTCCGCGCCCGTCTCGATGATTTGCACGATCTTTACGGTTGTCCAGAATTCAACCAGTATAATATTGACTGTGTCCAGTTGGCTCGACACTACGGGGTACCCTGCTATTCCACCGCAGGAGTCGGAGACGCCAAGGTACCCGGTATGCAGGCTCTGTTTGAAAAACTTCTCACTCATCTTTACATGGCCATGAGCGGAGCGCAGTATATTCACTATGCCTTTGGGCTTCTGGACCGGACGAATACATTCTGTCCTATTCAGGCTGTGTTGGACAACGAGCAGATCGGCAAAATAAAGCATTGTTTGCGCCAGCCGAGGGTCGACGAGAGTGAGATCAACGATGTGCTCAAGACGGTTAAGAAGGTAATGGCCTCCAGTCATCGGCTCTACGCCCGCTTTGCCCGTAAAGCCATGCACAGAGGGGACGTCTCCGACCCCTACCGCTTTGAAGCCAAGGGATTGGAAGACAAGGTGATAGAGAATGCCCTAGATTATATGGCCAAACTGGAAGCTGAGCCGGCGGACCATTTAAACCAAGAAATCCAAGAGCGTATTTTCGCTGAGGTTCCAGGAATTCTGCCGAGCCTGAAACAAGTGTAATTCAAAGAGAGCATTTACCACCAAGACCATAAAGTGCGCAAAGGAATAGGCTTTTCATCATCTTTGTGATCTTTGTGTCCTCCGTGGTGAATTCCCAGTTTTGCCTTGACTTGTATACAGAGAGGAGAGATGGCTAATGGACAGAGACGAAATTATAAAAGCGATTGCCTTTAATGTTATTCAGGGGAGAGTGGAGGCTGAGGACGAAGGTTTTGATGATGGTCTGGAGGGTCAGCCCGGTGTTACCGAGTTGGTGAACGAGGCCTTGGAAAATGGTGTGGAGCCAAAGTCCATCGTTATCGAGGCTCTCACTAAGGCCATGGAGGAAGTAGGAGAGAAATTCGATCGGGATGAATATCTCATCCCGGACATGCTCGCTTCGGCTGAGTGCGTAGGGGTGGCCATGGATATCCTTAGCCCCCACCTGATGAAAGCTGGGGTGAAAAGCAAGGGCAAGTTCGTTATTGCCACAGTAGCCGGGGATCTGCACGACATAGGCAAGAACATCGTGGCGATCATGCTGAAAGGAGCCGGCTTCCAGGTTATTGATTTGGGTACGGATGTATCTGTGGATCGCATAATCGCTGCGGTTAAGGAAAACGAGGCTCCCTTCGTCGGTCTCTCTGCCCTTCTAACCACAACCATGCGAGTTATGGGAGAGGTTGTCAAAAATCTCGAACAAGAAGGCCTTCGCGACAGAGTCAAGGTGCTTATTGGCGGAGCGCCCACGTCAGCGGCCTTTGCGCAAGAAATCGGGGCTGATGCCCATTGTAAGGATGCCTTCGAGGCCATCGATGTCCTAAAAACCATGGCAGCCTAAGCCCCGGGGAGAGAAAAATGTCTGAGAAAAAAGCTTACACCCAGGCCTTCCACACGGGCAAGTACGATAAGGCAACAGGACTGCTTGGGAAATACGACAATGTGAGAAGGTTTTGGGAGGACCAGGTAACTGCAATCTTTTTGCGTCCCGCCCTCACCGACTTGGTGGAACGCAAAAGTAAACGGCTGGAACGTGTACGGGTGTTGGACCTGGGGTGCGGCAGCGGCGACGGCTATGATCTGATAATGGGGGTCACCACCAAAGATCCGGGCATCTACGAATACATTACCGAGGCAATCACCGATGACATGTTGAAAGATTACGTGGGAGTGGACATTAACGAGGACCTCCTTAGTCAGGCCGAAGACTATTACGGTAGTAACCCCAAAATGAGGTTTATTCAGGGAGATCTCTCCAGTGGTTTAATCCCAGAGATAATGCATGACGAGCCGCCTTTTGATTTCTATTTCAACTCCTTCGGCACCCTCTCCCATTTCAATAATGAGCAGTGCGTCAAGCTCGTTGCGGATATTTGTCGACATGCTCCCGAAAATGGTCTGTTCATGGGTGACTGGCTCGGCCGGTACACCGTTGAGTGGCAGGATCTCTGGCACCATCCTGTGGATCAGGAATATTTCATGGATTACCGGATATCCTACATTTACCCGGAGGAGGAGCGAGCCACTGCTGATGTGGCGTCTTTTGCCTTGAAGCTCGTGTGTCGAGACGAGATTATGCACATCATAGAAGAGGCCTCCAGGGAATCAGGCATAGAAATCAAACCGTTGGCCTTCTTTGACCGGTCCATTTTTGTGGGTCGCCATCTGGATACAGGCGATTACAATAAGAACTGCCCGAAGCTGCGCGGTCCGGTGAACGCCCTTTTTGAAAACTACGTGCGTACAGATCTGGAAACTCTCCTGGTTGATTACATCCCCAGGCAGGGATTCGACCACATCAACAATTTCTTTGAGATGTTTTTTATGTCTACCAACGCTCTCATCAAACACACCATGCATTTGCTCGGAGAGTATGACTGCGATAAAGCTGAACTGTGCAGCGTTCCGGAGATACTCCCCTTTTACCCGACACCTTTGAAAGAGGCCATGGAAACCATGCGCAAAGTGGTAGAAGGAGTAGGCTGGCTTAAGTGGGGAGACGTCCGGGCAAATGTGATCGAGTCGGTTCTGGGTTTTGCCCTGCGCAAGCTTGAAATGGAATTGCAACCCGGGACCGGTATGGGACACGGTCTCGTGGGTATTTTTGAAATCAGG
>Ga0209536_100009541_pt1 | contig 14419 bp, 12 predicted proteins | sample DeeMarSeWOR28_12_FD_187461 | JGI IMG/M metagenome (GOLD analysis project Ga0209536, IMG submission 187461) | Marine sediment microbial communities from White Oak River estuary, North Carolina - WOR-2-8_12 (SPAdes) (version 2) | ecosystem: Environmental > Aquatic > Marine > Intertidal zone >...
GGCGGGCAGGTGCCCGTCTGCGTAACCCTTGTTCTTAATCAACCACGGTCCATTGTCGCTGGTGAACAGCACGTAGGTGTTCCCTTCAAGCCCCCGTTGTTTGATTGCATCCAGCAGGCGACCGGTGTTGAAGTCAAGTTCTTCGACGACATCGCCATACAGGCCTCGCTCAGAGTTTCCCTTGAACTCAGCCGAAAAACGTGTGTGGGAAGGTCCCCGATTTACAAAATTGCCTACCTCATGATCGCTGTCCAGCACAAACCCGCATTCCGACCTCAAATGAGCCGGATCAAGCGCGTATGCGCCTTTCAGGCCGATTTCCTCCTCGACAGTAAACAGCAGCTCCAGGGGGGGATGGGGCACACGGGTGTCCTCGACCAGAGCCATACACAGCGCAATTGCGATACCATTGTCGGCGCCCAATGTGGTTCCCGCGGCGGTTAGCCATTCCCCGTCAGTTATCAGTTTAAGGGCGTCTTTTTTAAAATTGTGTCGCGCATCGGGCATTTTTTCACACACCATATCCAGGTGACCCTGCAGCACAATTACCGGCGCGTTTTCGAATCCCTCGCTGGCCCTGACTTTAATGAGTACGTTTCCCTTGCGGTCCTGTTTAAAACCTAAATCATTCGCCTGCGACCACTGCTCGAGCATTTTTGCTATGTTTCTTTCTTCCCCCGGGCATCGCGGAATGGAGCTGATCTGTTCGAATTTTTCGATTATAACCGTTATCTTGTCGCCTTCAATGCTGCCTTCACCGGATGCAAAGACGGAGAACGGAACGGCAACTGCTGCAAAAACCAAAGCGCCGGCAAATGAAACCAAAACAAACATCAGCTTCTTAAATTTAATCATAAAAAATCCCTTTGCAGTGGCTTAATTCGGTTATGTGTGGCGGAAAATTTTTGGCATTAATCTAGCAGTCTTTATATCGATTTCCGTCCGGCTTCAACCAAACGTCAGATCATCTATTCCAAATTTTTCTCTAACCTTGCCCCTGATCCATCTCACGGCTTGCGGTTTGGTTCTGAACAGCAAGGTGTCCCAGCACGATCGATGGCTAAATACTTCATGCAGTTTCGCGATCCGATCAGCTATCTCGATATTGGCACCATATGATACATACGTTACCATGGCAACGATAGAATCGAGATTAACCCGCGAGGGGTCTGCAAATAGAGCTGATATCATTTCAACCGTTTCATCGGTGATATCCACCTTCGTTAATTCGAAGTGATCAATCAGAATGTATTTGTATTGCTTAAATTTTTCTTTGTCTGGTGTCAGATGGTCATTAAAAGCATCGATCAGTTCTTGATCCGTAATCCGTCCGCGAGTTTCAATAATCACACCGATGCCCCCATCACAATCCTTTATCTCAACGGGCATGATAAATCCTCCGAAAACAGGGATGAAATAATGTTCGCATTTTTAAAAGAGGTTTAGATTTTGTTTGAGAGTAAGGCACAAATCGCTTCAAAAGCGGAGCGTACGTAAGCTCACAGCATTGAATAAGTGTCTTCGATTTTCCAGTTTTTAATTTTACCCAAAATACAACAAATAAGTAACCTAATAAAAAAGTAAATTGGTTTTAAAACACACAGATTTTGTCCGATACTTAGGAATATAATTTTTAAAACCAAAACTGCTTTGTAAAGCGTTAGGTTTTGTTTGAGAGTAAGGCACAAACCGCTTCAAAAGCGGAGCGTACACGATAGTACGCGAGTATTTTGAAGCGGTTTGTAACGCGACTCTCGAGCAAAAGATAGCCTTTACAAAGCAGTTTTAGGCTTTGCGTTGGATTTTCGGATTCAGTTCCTCGCGCAGCCAATCCGCAAACAAATTAATACCGATCACCAGCAGAATCAGCGCCGCCCCCGGAAAAACAATCATCCACCACATGCCGGCATAGATGTAGTTTTTGCCGATGGAGATCATCATGCCCAAAGATGGCTCGGTCAGCGGGACCCCCACGCCTAAAAAACTCAAAGTGGCTTCGAGCATAATCACCACCGCCAGATCGATGGCCAGAACCACAAAGATCGGTGGAATGGCATTGGGCAACAGGTGGCGCGTTAGCAGCCTGAAATCACCGGCGCCGGTGGATTTGGCGGCCATAATGTAGGCATTTTCTTTGACTTCCAGCACGCTGCCGCGCATGGTGCGGGCATAGCGCACCCAACCCGCAATGCAGATGGCCAGAATGACAATAAAGATGCTGCCGCCGCCGGAAATCCCCAGAAATAAAAAGGCCAGCAGGGTGGTTGAAAAGGAAAACAGGGTGTCGGCCAAACGCATGGTAATCGCATCAATCCAGCCCCCATAATATCCGGCCAAAAGCCCCATTATCACACCGAAGGTCCCGGCTATCAGAACGACACTGAAGCCCACGATTAAAGAGGTGCGACAGCCGTAAATGATGGTGCTGAATATATCGCGCCCCTGGTCATCGGTACCCAAAACAAACGGCGCAGTTCCTTCTTTCATCCAAATCGGCGGGGTCAGAAAATGCTCCAGGGTTAAGGTTTCCAGGTCATAAGGATTCTGGGGCGTAATCCAGGGCGCCAGTAAAGCCGCCATAGCGAACAATACCAGAATGAAACATCCCACAATGGCAGAGGGATCATGCAAAAAGCTGTTGAGCATTCTGGATTTGATGCGTCGTTTACTCATAGCGAATCTTGGGGTTGATGACCGCGTACAAAATATCTACAAGGATGTTCATGGTTATGATGACCACGGCCGCCAGCATGATATAGGTCACAATCACGGGTTGATCGTTTTCGCGGATGGAGGTCAGCAATAAATTGCCCATGCCGGGCCATTGAAAAATGGTTTCGGTAATAATCGAAAATGCAATCAGCTCGCCGAATTGCAATCCGGTGATGGTGATCACCGGAATCAGGGCGTTGCGCAGGGCATGCTTGAAAATCACTTTGCGGGGTGGTAGGCCCTTGGCCCAGGCGGTTTTAATGTATTCTTCAGTCAACACTTCGCGCATCCCAGCCCGGGTCAGCCGTAGAAGCACCGCCAGTTGATACATGGCCAGTGTCAGGGCCGGCAGAATCAGGTGACTGATACCGTCGAGATTTAAAAACCCGGTGCGCCAAAAACCCAGTTGGGTAGTTTCACCGCGCCCGAAAGGCGGCAATATCCCCAGATAAACCGCAAAAGCCATGATCAACAAGATACCCATCAAAAAAGTGGGAATTGAAATGCCCCCCAGCGATCCAGCCATGATCAGCCGGTTGCGCACTGCGTAAGGCTTCAGAGCAACCAAGACCCCCAAAGCCACACCGATTACAAAAGACAATACGACGGCAGTCGTTGCCAGTTCAAAGGTGGCCGGAAAGCGCTCCAGAATCAGCCCCAGGGCCGGCACGCGGGTCACATAGGAAATACCGAAATTGCCCTGAGCTACATTGGCCAAAAACCGGACGTACTGGACGATCATGGGCTTATCCAGACCCAGGCTGCGCCTCACTTCCTCAATTTCCTGCATGGTGGCATATCGCCCCGCGAGCGTGATAACCGGGTCCCCCATAAATCGAAAAACGATAAAACATAAAAGGGACGCCACCAGCAGGACGACAATTCCCTGAATCAGTCTGCGAGCGATGTAGGTGACCATGGCAGTAAATAAAGTTTAAACGGGTTCAATTACAGAAAGTTTCCTGAGTTGTAGACTCACTTTACCTATTGGCGTACTGGAGTATTGGAGTGGCCTACTCCGCCGAAGTAGCTTCGGCTACGAAGGCTGGAATGGAGTAATGGAGCATTGTAAAAACAGACAATATGAAATTGAACGGCATATTGTTCACAAAGTTCTATTACTCGAATCATCCAGCCAATTTTAACGGAACCAATTCTTTTTCCGAACAGAATGATCTTCGAAATCTTTTAATGTTAGATCGGGGCCGGAATTTCCCGGCCCCGGCTTCGGGTTGCGGTTAGATTATTTTGAGATTTCCTTGTAGACCATCCAGCGATCCGGTCGCGGTTTGAAATTTATACCTTTGCCTTTTTGGATCGCATACAGATCCTCCTGATAGTGCAGCGGAATCCAGGCGATCTTGTCAACCATGGCCATCTTGTTGAGCTGCTGCAGCACTTTAGCGCGTTCCTGCGGGTTAACGATATCAGCCGTGGACTGCAACAGTTTATCAATCTCCGGATCGCTGAAGGCCGTACCGTTAAATGTCCCATAGCCGGATTCTTTGTCACGCGTATGGGCCAGCTTAAAATAAGTGCGTCCCATGTCGAAGGTGCCATCAAACCAGCCGATCAGGTAAAAATCGAGCTTGCCTTCAGTCACTTCCGGGAAAAAGACGGACTTGGGTTTGACATCCAGCTTGACTTTGATGCCGACCTTGGCCAGATATTTGGCCACTGCCTCGGCAATTTTGGCATCCTGGACATAACGATCATTGGGGCCAGAAAGCGTAATCTCAAATCCGTTCTCATAACCGGCTTCTTTGAGCAGCTTTTTGGCTTCCTCCGGATCGTATTTGATCCTTTGGATGTTGCCATTATAGCCGATGGTGGGCGGATCCGGAATCTGAGCCGCCGGCGCTGCATGGCCGCGCATGATCTTTTCGATGATTTCATCTTCGTTAATGGCCATGTACATGGCTTTGCGAACGCGGATATCGGCGGGCGGACTGCCCGGCTTATTTCCTAACGCCAGAAAAATCGATCGGCGGGCGGGTCGGCTGACCACCTCGAGCTTGGGATTGTTGACAATTTTATCGAACAATTCCACCGGCACACCGGTGACGATGTCGACCTGGCCCGAAGCCAGTGCGGCAAAGCGGGTGGAGGATTCGGTGATCGGGCGGATCTCAACCGTCTTTAGCGGCGGTGCGCCTTCCCAGTAGTCGGCATTGGCCTCTAGGCGCACATAGGAGCCTTTGACCCATTCCACCAGTTTATAGGCGCCGGTGCCAATGGGCTTGACCATGACCTCACCCGGGTCGCGGGATTCGGTGGACTCTTTATCCATCATAAAGACCTGATGCATGTTGTTGGCAAACCAGGGAATCGGGTCCTTGGTCTTGATGACCACGGTATAATCATCCGGTGTCTCCACCGCCGCAATCGATTTGCCGGTGTTAATAAATTCGGAAACATCCGGATTGCTGAGTCGTTCGAAGGAAAACTTAACATCAGCAGCCGTAAACGGGTTGCCGTTGTGAAATTTAACGCCTTTACGCAGATAAAACTTCCAGGACAACTCATCCAGCCGTTCCCAGCGCTCGGCCAGGGCCGGCGCCAGGGTCCCATCCGGGCCCTTGCGCTGCAGCAGGCCGTCAAATAAATTGGCCATGTATTGCAGGCCGGCATCCGAATCATCCCCGTGCGGATTCATCATTCGGGGCGGTGTGTCCTGAGCAACCACAATGGATGATGCCGCCAGCACCGGCCCGTTCAACGCAAATACCATCACCGTAATGGCGATAGCGATGAGAATATAACATGTCTTTTTCATAGATGTTCCTCCTTTCCACTTGAGGTAAGTGTTGCTTATTTTTTTCCCGGTCAAACCGCAAGGTCTGCAGCCTCACGACGCCCCACACCAACCGGGAAGCCATTTCCTTCACCCAATGCTGCCTTGCTCAAATGATCTTTTACGAAGATCTTCGAGTAAAGATTAAATTGAGCGCTTGTCGAGGTTCACCCGCCTATATTTGTGCCATATGGCACAAATATAGGCGGGCAAGCCCCCTGGGGTTTCAAATTTTAAAAATAGAAATCGATAGAATTCCTTAGAATAAAGTCATTTATCTTTTTAAAACCTGAAACGCTCAAATTAGATTTAATATAGATAACAGGCAACCAGGTGATTGTCGCCAATATCCTTTAACTCCGGTGTCTCCTGATCGCAGGCGTCCATGCGATGCGGGCACCGGGGATGAAATGCACAGCCGGACGGTGGATTGATCGGGCTGGGCACATCGCCTTTGAGAATCATGCGTTCCTTTTTTGCCTTCGGATCCGCTACCGGAATGGCAGACAGTAGCGCCTGCGTGTATGGGTGCTTCGGATTTGTGTAGACGTTGTGATAAGAAGCCGTTTCCACAACCTTGCCCAGATACATCACCGCAATGCGGTCACAAATATGTTCGACCACCGCCAGGTCGTGGGCAATGATAATATAAGAAAGATTAAATTCTTGCTGCAGATCAATCAACAGGTTGATTATCTGGGCCTGAATGGAGACATCCAGAGCTGAAACCGGTTCATCCCCGATAATCACCTGAGGGTTGAGGGCCAGCGCCCGGGCAATGCCGATGCGCTGCCGCTGACCGCCACTGAATTCATGGGGATAACGCCGTCCCTGTTCGGGTCGCAGGCCGACCTTCTCCAGCAAGTACGCAATCCGCTCTTTTCTTTCAGCCCCCGGATACACGTTGTGGATTTCCATGGGATCCCTGAGAATATGATTTACGGTCATGCGAGGATTGAGCGACGAATAGGGATCCTGAAAGATCATCTGGATTTCTCTTTTCAGAGACCGTAGCTTGGATGTGCTCAGGGTGGTGATGTCCGTCTCCCCGAAGCGAATCGTGCCCGCGGTGGGTTCGATCAATCGTAAAACCGCCAGACCGGTGGTGGTTTTACCACAACCGCTTTCACCAACGATGCCGAGCGTTTCCCCTTTTCCGAGGGAGATGGAAACACCGTCGACCGCGTAAACATATCCTGCCACGCGCGAAAGCACTCCCTTCTTTATGGGAAAATGAACTTCCAAATCTTCAACTGACAGCAGTGTTTCCAACTCAAAATCCCTCTAGTATTATTAGAATTATTAGAGGACATTTCAAAATTCCTTTTCCGCCGGTTTGCGGCTTTTGCAAAGCGCTAAGCTCGTTGCGCTAAACCTTGAAAACTCAGGCGAACGCCCTCAAACAGTTCAAGATTTTATCCGCCTTCGTCTGTTCAGGCTTCGGCGGGACAAGCGCTCCTCTTCGCTAAGCGCTTTTGGGCAAAAGGCCGCAAAATAGACTCCAAAGGAATTTTAAAACTGCTTTTAGAACTGATCTAAAAAATAGTAGATCACGGTCAAGGGCGCGACGCAAACCGATTCAAAAGTGGAGCATACACGCTAGTATTCGAGCATTTTGAATCGGTTTGCAACAAAGCCCTTGGCCGTTAGATGCATTTTTGAGATCGGTTCTAGTAAAGAAAACATCTTACCCAATGACCATCGCCCAGATCTGTCATCTGAGGCGGATTTTGGTTACAGATCGCCATGACATGCGAGCAACGCGGCGCAAAATGACAACCCGGAGACAAGTCATATAAACTGGGGACAATGCCGGAGATTTCCTTGAGCCGCTGGCGGCCATGAAGGGACCGCTCACCCAGCTTTGGAATCGATTGCAACAACCCCTGGGTATAGGGATGTTTGGGATCTTCAAAGATCGCAATGGCTCTGGCTTCTTCCACCACCTTACCGGCATACATCACGATCACTCGTTGGGCGATCTCGGCGATCACCCCCAGATCGTGGGTAATCATCATGACAGCGGTATCGTAATCCTCTCTGAGCTGCAGCATCAGGTCAAGGATCTGGGCCTGGATGGTCACATCCAAAGCGGTGGTGGGCTCATCGGCGATCAGGATCTCCGGGTTGCAGGCCAGCGCCATGGCGATCATGGCACGCTGCCGCATCCCGCCGGAAAGCTGATGGGGATATTCATGCACTCTTTTTTCCGGAGCAGGAATCTGAACCTTTTTAAGCATCTCGATCGAGCGATCCCAGCTGGCGCTTTTGGACTGCTTTTCATGTAGGATAAACATTTCCGATATCTGATCACCGATGGTGTAAACCGGATTCAGGGAGGTCATCGGCTCCTGGAATATCATGGCGATGCGTTTGCCGCGAATCGTGCGCATCTGCTCCATGTTCAGCTGAACAATATCGCTGCCGTCAAATAATATTTGGCCCTGCACGATTTTGCCCGGCGGCTCGGGGATCAAACGCATTATGGACTGCGCAGTGACGCTTTTGCCGCAGCCGGATTCCCCCACAATACCGAGCACCTCACCCTTGTCGACGTGAAAGGTGACATCGTCTACGGCCTTGGCAACACCCTCAAATGTAGAAAAATGGGTCTTAAGATCTTTGACTTCCAGAAGGTGAAAGGTATCGCTCATGTGTCCTTTCGAAAATAGCGTTTAATCGAAACTGAACAAAAACGATAGAAGCGGCTTAAGAACGTTGATAAAAGTTAAATGCGCGATTTAACTCAATTAGCACTACATGAATACCCCTCGGAGTCGCTCTGTGTCAATAGAAATAAACCCCAAACACTTCTGAACTTTGAATTGAAATAGTTATCAATTTAAAAAGAATTATGGATGTATTTTTATATTATTAGGGATGTATGTGAGAAAGGCGTTTGCTTATTTGAAAAACGAAAACCAAAAGGATCCTAAAATTATTAAATTGGCTTTAAAATGCTTAGATCTTGTTCGAAAGCCCGGCAGCCGGCGGGATTTCACATCCTTTTTTATTTCCATTAATGTGTGCAACAAGCGTGAATTAATAGAACCTATCTTAAAAATAGTAGATCACGTCCAAGGGCGCGGCACAAAACCGATTCGAAAACGGAGAATACACGCTAGTATTCGAGTATTTCGAATCGGTTTTTAACAAAGCCCTTGGGCGTAAGATGCATTTTTAAAATAGGTTCTAAAAAGTGGAGCGTACACATAGTACGTGAGCATTTCGAAGCAATTTGCAACGCTGCTATCGGGCAAAAGATGGGGGTTTTTAAAGCAATTTTAGATGTTTTTGAGTAGCTTATTGGCCGGTGAACTCTGCATGGCTTGGCTGAAGCCCTGCAACGCATCGGACAGCGCCTGATAATCTTCGGTCTGGACAATCGGCAGGTCTTCGATACCCTTTTGATCGAGCGCTTCCAAAACGGATTGTATCGTCAGCTGGTTAATGTCACGGGCCGGCTGATAGGCCAGTTCTTTATTGTTCTTTGTCTTAATTTCTGAAACCAGACCGCTCTCAACCAGATCTGTAAGGATGCCATGCACCAGGCGAATGGGCATGCGCAGTTGATTTGAAATCTGCAAATCGGTGGGAGGGGTGTCACCATCTTCAAATTTCTTAATCAATAGATGAGCGACATGCAAGGTTAGCAATTTTTTATACCCCGGGCTGACCTTGAGACTGTCCGGCTCAAATTCGTAGGTATCCACATTTTGATTGGCAAAAGACAATTCCGCGCCGAAAAGAACGATCCACCAGCAGATTTGAAGCCAAATCAAAAACAGGGGCAGTGCGGCAAGGCTTCCGTAAATGGCATTCATTTTTGCGGCACTGATTTGAAAGGTGATATAGGCCCACTGGGCAATTTGATAAAGTGTTCCCGCGACCACGCCGCCAAGAAACCCTGCTTTCAATGTGACCCGGGTGTTCGGCATGATGACATACAGAATCGTAAACAGGATCCAGATTAATACATACGGTATGGTTTCAAATAAAGAATACATAATTGGATTAAAAACATCCAAAAAGGCAACTCGCTGGGTGATTTGCGTCACCTGGGTTTTGATATACACGTTGATCGAGCCGCTCAACAGGATAAAAATCGGAGATATCAGCATTATCGCTAGATAATCACTGAATTTGCGGCCCCAGCTGCGACTCTCTTTAATTTTCCAGATATCGTTGAAAGCGATTTCGATATGACCGAGGACTTTGAGGACAGCCCAGAAAAGCACCAACAGCCCCACACCGGCAACCAGCCCCCCCCGGGTTTGCTCCAGCAGTGAATTTGCAAAACCGATGACCTGATTTAAGATTTCTTCCTGCCCGGGGAAGCGCTCGAAAAGTGTGCTTTGCAGACGCTTTTCAAATCCAAATCCCTTGGCAATGCCAAAAAACACAGCCACAATGGGAACGATCGACAGCAGTGTGAAAAACGTCAGAGAAGACGCCCGCAGTAAACAGCGGTCTTGGTTATAACCGCGAATCGCCAGAATAATAATCCGCAGCTGCCTGAGCAGAAAAGATTTGCCAAATGGCAGATCGTCCAGCCGGATGCGCCAGATATCAACCCGGATAAAATCAATAGCCCGGGAAATCAAATCTCGTATACCGGGCTTTGAAGAGGATTTCATGGGTGTACCTTTAAACAAAAAGTCCGTGGCATGTTGTCCGTTGTCCGTTGGGCAAATTCAATACGCAACGAACGACAAACAACGGACAACAGACCTATTGAAGTTAACCCATATGAATTTTTCTTAATAAAATTCATTGAATCGAAATGCCAGGTTATTCAATACCTTTGAGAACCGCATAAGACTTCATAAAAGCCGGGAAACCGGCGGTCGGAATCAATAGCAGCAAAGCATGCTTAATTTCATCTTCGGCAACCCCGGCTGCCATGGCTTTGTGAATGTGAGTCTCAAGGGCGCGCTTGTGGTTGCAGGCAGCGGAAATCGCGATTTTGATCAACCAGCGCGTTTGTTTCGGCAAGGGGCCGCCCTTTTCATGAACTTCTTCGCCCAAAGCCGCATGCTTCTCATGAATCTTGGGAAATTCTTTTTTAAACTCACTGAAAATTTTGTGAACATCTTTCATAGTGTTTATCCCCTAATGCTGTTACCAACAGGTTATTTACAGTACACGGTCTAATAAGAGTCGGTGCCAGCCCTGGCTACTGGCCTCTTGTTTCGACTCGGCTTAGCTCGTCGCGGGCTGGTTTCTGGCTTAGACTTCACTGTTCAGTTCGGCTGTCTTCGAACCTGGGGCACATATCCATCATATATTGCATTCGGTTTGTGCTCATGTCAAATCACGACGAAAATTTGTCTCCAAAGGACTCACCGAAAATTGGGGCTAATCGCTGGCTCCTTGGGCAACGGCTCAGGCCAGCAGCCAGAAGCGAGAAGCCAGCGGCCAAGATGCTGACAACTGAATGCTGACCTGAAACCATGGAAATTCTGATATTCGATAAACTTGGGTAGACTAAAATTGACCGGCGTCAACCTGATATCATGTGCCGACAACAATACCGCCGTCAACCCGTAAGGTTTCGCCGGTTATAAAGCCGGCTTCATCAGAGGCCAAAAAAAGATAGGCGTTGGCAATATCAAGCGGTTGCCCCATACGTCCCAGCGGTGTCCGTGCCTTCATGCCTTCAATGATCTTAGGCGGCATAGAGGATAAAATGTCGGTGGCCGTAAATCCGGGGGCCACGGCATTGACACGAATATTATAGCGGCCCAACTCCCGCGCCCAAACCTTGGTCATGCCGATCACACCGGCTTTGGTAGCCACATAATTGGTCTGGCCTAAATTCCCGTCAATGCCGACAACAGAGGTGGCGTTCAGAATCACGCCGCTTTCTTGTTGAATCATGATGGGGGCCACGGCCTGGGTACAATTGAAAACACCTTTCAGATTAATGGCGATCACCAGATCAAAATCCGCCTCGGCCATCTGTTTCACCAGTTCGCCTTCTTTTATCTTTACCAACAAACTATCGCGTACAATCCCGGCATTGTTGACCAGCACATCGATCCGACCTGATCTGTCGGTTACATTCTTCATCCATTCTGTAACGGACGCCTTGTCGGTCACATCCACCCGGTAAAATTCGGCATCATGGCCGATTTCTTTAATGGCCGTTTTGCCAGCATTCTGATCCACATCACAGATCACGACATGGGCGCCTTCTTCGGCAAAGCGCTCCGCAGTGGCCTTTCCGATGCCAGCGGCTCCTCCGGTGATCAAGCAAACTTTATCCTTCAAACGCATGGGTTCCTCCTCTATTTTAATGAAAATATCTATAAAGGCTCAAATGCCAGATAGGTCTCCTTTTTACCATCTACTTCTGTGTGCAAATATTTGACTCTAAGCGGCATCCCCACTTTGATGTCTTCCGGTTTGTTGGGGTTTAGGCCTTCGATACGGGCATCCACCCGCCCGCCTTCCTCCAGCTCGACAACGCCGGAGATGTATGGATTTTTGCGATTGTAACCCTGCGCAATCATAAAGGGTGGTGCAATGGTGATGCAGGTAAAGGCGGCCAGACGTCCGGTGCCCTTCATCTGCACCCATTCCATATCCGAGCTAAAGCATTTGACACAAATGGAGCGCGGGGGCACATAAGAAGCATCACATTCGGTGCACCTGGATCCCATCAGTTTTTCTTCCTTCAAGTACTGTTCATAAGTAATATCACTAAAGGGTTTCTCTTCCATGATTTTATTTCCTTTCGAGAATGGTAAACGTGCAGGTTCCGCCGGTGCCGCCCAGATTGTGAGCTCCTCCAATGCGTAAATCACCAACCGGCACCTGTCGCGGGCCGGCTTTAGCGCGGAGTTGGGTCCAGACCTCATAGAGCTGGGAGATCCCAGTGGCCCCCACGGGATGCCCCTTGCACTTGAGCCCGCCGGAAGTATTGATGGGTTTCGGTCCGTCCAGGCGCGTCGCCCCTTCGGCAATGGCTTTGTATCCTTCACCCGGTTTAAAAAAGCCCAGATCCTCGACGTGCACAAGCTCTGCGATCGAAAAACAATCGTGCACTTCGGAAAACTGGATGTCATCCGGCGTCAATCCCGACATCCCGTAAGCTTCCTGAGCTGCATAACGCGTGGCTTCAAAATAGGTCAGATCATCACTGGCATGAAAACCCCTTCCGCTGCCCTGTCCCAATCCGGCCACTGTGATTGGATCGTCGGTAAAATTTTTCGCAATCTCCTCGGCCACCAGCAACATGCAGCTGGCCCCATCACTAATCGGACAGCAGTCAAAAAGGTGCATGGGCCAGGCAACCACCGGATTTGCACGCGGATCAGCCAGGAAATCCTTTTCTGTTTGCCAATCCGGTGCGGTACCTTCCCGCTTGATTAAGCTTTCCTTTTTTTTGTTCATCAGATCCTTTATAGTGACCGGAAACTGGGCTTTGGGATTCAGCGGTGCATTGTTGTGACTCTTGATCGTGATATTCATCAGATGCTCGTGATTGGCGCCGTACTTCGCAAAGTAGGCCGTGGCCACCGCACCGAATACCCCGGGGAAGGTAAAACCGGCTCGTCCTTCATAAGGCACCGTCGCCAGCGCCAGTCCCTCCGCGACTTCCTCGGTGGTGCGTTTGGACATCTCTTCCACACCGCCGACTAAAACGATATCGTAAAAACCGGAGGCAATGGCAAAGACACCTTCTCTGAAGGCCAGTGCACTGGAGGCGCAGGCGCCTTCGGTGCGCGTGGCCGGTTTGGGCGCAATACCCACCAGGTCTGATATAATCGGTCCCCAGTGAGACTGATGCATAAAGTAATCATTGCTAAAATTTCCCAGATAAAGGGCATCGATCTCTTTGGGATCAAAACCCTTGTCCACCGAAACGATCAATTCCCTGAAGGCATCGGCAAACAGATCTTTGGAATCTTTATCCTTAAACATACCGAATTTGGACATGCCGGCCCCGACGATGGCTACACCGCGACCGAGTTTTCTGCGCTTTGGCATATTTCCTCCTTAAACGGATGGTTTCTCAACAATTGCATCTAATCCCCAGCTGGCCGTGCCGGTGGACAGGATGAAGATCAAAAAGACAGCGATGGTTAGCTTCCTTTTCATTTTGATTACCTCCTTTGCTATATGTACCTCCTATCATTCTGAAAAGGATTTGCGCATGATGCGTTTGAGAGTTTTACCGGCCACATTGCGGGGAAAATCTTCCATGATGACAACATCATGAACCCGCTGGAACTTGGCGGCCACCCGCGCGTTGATCCATTCCCGCAATGCTTCAGCGGTAATGCTGGCGGGTTTGTGCAAAATAACCGCGGCCACCGGAGTTTCACCCCATTTTTCATGGGGGATGCCCAAAACAGCCACTTCCTGAACTTCCGGGTGTTGTGCTACGATTTCTTCAATATCCCGCGGATACACATTGACGCCCCCGGAGATGATCATATCCTTCATACGGTCCACCAGATACAGGAAACCGTCTTCATCGACATAGCCCAGGTCTCCCGAGTGCAGCCAGCCGTCGACAATGGCAGCTTCCGTCAAATCCGGTCGCTTGTAATAGCCCGGCATGAGAATCGGTCCTTTGCCGCAGATTTCGCCAACTTCTTTGATCGGTGCTTCGTTTCCGTTTGTATCCAAAATCTTCATTTCAAAAAAGGGCGGCGGCACGCCCACCGACTCCGGTTTGGCGGCGTAATCTTCTTTATCCAGCACGGTGACAAAGCCTTCGGTCAGGCCATACAGTTCGTAGAATCTGCCCGGTAAGCGTTTGTTGAGTTCATCCTTGTGTTCTTTGAGCAAAGGGGCCCCCAGGGAAAGAATCATCTCCAAGGATTCCAGGGCCTTTGATGAAAAATTAGGCGCATTTAGGATGGCAATAATCTGGGCGGGCACCAGCATGACATGGGTTAC
>Ga0209536_100009542_pt1 | contig 14419 bp, 17 predicted proteins | sample DeeMarSeWOR28_12_FD_187461 | JGI IMG/M metagenome (GOLD analysis project Ga0209536, IMG submission 187461) | Marine sediment microbial communities from White Oak River estuary, North Carolina - WOR-2-8_12 (SPAdes) (version 2) | ecosystem: Environmental > Aquatic > Marine > Intertidal zone >...
CCCTGCAGCAGATCATTCACTGCCGTGCGTGGCTGTACCAGGTTGCTGAAAAAATTGCCGACACCCTGCTTCACTAACTCCGGCATAATCCAGTCATAACCCTTGGCTACCGGCTTGAGCAGCCACTGATCGAACTTCTCGTTGAAGGTGAACATCGCCCGGTTGAACGGTTCAAACGGATCCCAGGTTTCCTCATCCAGCTCTGCCACTGACACAGGCGCGGTGCTGAGTGTCGTGCAGGCACTGGTAGCGAGTGCCATCAGTGAAAAAAGCAGAACGAATACTGGAAGTGATGAGCGTGAATTGGACATATAGTTGAGTGTCTGTTTTTATAGTTATCCTTCGTGCAAACAACCAAGCCGCTCCGCACAGCCAGGACAAGGCTAACGGATGGCTGTAGCCACTGTAAAGGATACCCTGATGCAGTCACGCTTGCGCACCAAAGGAAGCTGGCAAGAAGACTCATCCTTCGAACACTGGCAGAAGATTCCAAATCCGCCATAATGACGCACATGGACAAACACACCGGACACAAACAGAAAACCTACCACGGGATTCACAAGGACACCGCCGGCCTGTCGCCGACTGGAAATATTATTCGTGACGCCTGGGTGTTCGGCATTCTTCCGGAGAGCGAAACCTGCGAAGGCTGGTCCTTGGACAGGATCGAGGTGGTGCACGAGAAGGTATGCACGGCGTGGGAGCCGTATGGCAGTCTGGCTAGTCATCTGCCGCCGGAACTGCGCGAGCGTCATGCCCGAATTTACACCGAGGCCATCCAGCGTGCCCGCGATCAGGGCTGGAATCCAGAGCTGGGCGACGATGACTAGACGCAGGGGCGGGTTTGAAACCCACACCTACTATATTCCGGCAAGCTAAGAATTTCTCAAGCTGTACCGCTGCCAAGCACCTTTTGCTTGAGCTGCGCGGCGAAGTCCAGCATGCGCTGGGTGGATCTCAGCGCCTTCACCCGAACTTCTTCGGATATCTGAATTTCGTTGGCGCCACTCTCCAGAACGCGCGCAAGGCCCGGCAGGTCGTTCATCGCCATCCAGGGGCAATGGCCACAGCTGCGGCAACTGGCGCCGGTGCCGCCAGTCGGCGCCTCGATCAACTCTTTACCCGGGGCCGCCTGCTGCATCTTGTAGAAGATGCCGTTATCGGTCGCAACGATCATTTGCTGGTTCGGCAGATCTCGCGCTGCTGCGATCAGTTGACTGGTGGAGCCGACCACATCGGCCATGGCGGTCACTTCGGCCGGCGATTCAGGATGCACCAGAATCGCGGCCTGCGGATATTTCTGCTTCAGCTCGCGCATCGCGCTCGCCTTGAACTCCTCGTGCACCACACAGTGACCGTCCCAGATGAGCATGTCGGCGCCGGTCTGGCGCTGGATATAGTGGCCGAGATGCTTGTCCGGTGCCCACAGAATTTTCCTGCCCTGTTCGTGCAAATGCTGGATGAGCTTGACGGCGATGCTCGAAGTCACCACCCAGTCGGCACGTGCCTTCACCGCTGCACTGGTATTGGAATACACCACTACCTCGCGGTCCGGATGCGCATCGCAGAATGGATTGAACGTATCGGCCGGGCAATCGAGATCGAGCGAGCACTCGGCCTCCAAAGTCGGCATAAGCACGCGCTTTTCTGGATTAAGAATCTTGGCAGTCTCGCCCATGAAACGCACCCCGGCGACCACCAGTGTTTTGGCTGGATGCTCGTGGCCGAAGCGCGCCATGTCGAGCGAGTCGGAAACATAACCACCAGTCTCCTCGGCGAGACGCTGCAGGTCTTCATGCACGTAGTAATGCGCCACGAGCACCGCATCTTTCGATTTCAGCAGGCGCTTGATCTCGTCGAGCAGGCGCAAACGCTCGGCCGGCGATGGATGCGACAAACATTGCATCACCTCGGCGGTGATCGGCGAATCCTGCAAGGCAACCGGATATTTCCGGACGACCATCGTCATGACTGCACCTGACTGTGGACGGGATGGTTCCCGCCCTGTTGCGGTAGGAAAATCATTCTGCGCTATTTCTGTTGCGCCTGCCAAGCGCGGCAGTGCATAAACCTCATAAAAGCCACCCTTTTCATGGGAGTGGCCGTATAATTTTCAAGCCCCGACCCACTGGCCGGGGTCTGTGTATTCCCTTCCAGGTACTACAGCAGGATATAGACGGATATCGAAACCAATATGATCCGGGCAATTATCACCGACATTGAAGGCACGACCTCTTCCCTGTCCTTCGTCAAGGATGTGCTGTTCCCCTACGCGCGCCAGCACATTGCGGCTTTCGTGCATGCACAAGCCGCGCGGCCGGATGTGCGTGCCCAGCTCGCGGCCGTCAGCCAAATTGTCGGCCGCGCGCTCACTGATGACGAGGCCGTTGCCCAGCTAACTCGCTGGATCGACGAGGACCAGAAAATAACCCCGCTCAAGGCACTACAGGGCATGATCTGGGAGGCCGGTTACCGCAATGGTGATTTCCAGGGGCATGTGTACGACGATGCGGTACGCCAGTTGCGCGAGTGGAAAGACCGTGGCGTCGCACTCTATGTGTTCTCTTCCGGTTCCGTGCATGCCCAGAAACTGCTGTTCGGTTACAGCGTCTTCGGCGATCTCACACCGCTGTTCTCCGGCTACTTCGACACCACCATCGGCAGCAAGCGCGAGACCAGCGCCTACCGGCACATTGCCAAGTCCATCGGCATACCGGCCGGCGATATCCTGTTCCTGTCCGATATCCGTGAGGAATTGGATGCGGCACAAGCGGCGGGGCTCCATACCTGCTGGCTGGTGCGCGACGGCACGCTGCCCGCCAGCACCTCACACCCCTTGGCGCGAAATTTTGCCGAGATCGCAATGCTGCGCTAGTGTAGCGCTTCATTACGCATGTCGGTCTGGATACCAGCTTGCATCCGGAAAAGATCATGTGCCGGCGAAAGCCGGGGAACACTACGCAATACTGTTACTAACCGTTCCACATTTTATTATTCGGAGTGACTGCCATGCTGCATCGATTGACCACTCTCCTGTTTCTGATCTCCACCCTGTGTCTGACGCCGGCAATGGCGGCAGATGACAAGAACAAGACAATGCCTACATCTTCAGGACTCTCCTGGTGGTGGGACGACGCCTGGTGGGAGCAGGGTCAGATTCCGGCGCCTACCAACTACCCGATTGAATCCCGCTGGACTTCCTACATGAGTGGGGACACTGAAATTCCGGCACTGGTCGCTCGTCCACGCGGCAAAGGCAAATTTCCGGCAGTACTGTATATGCATGGCCGGCGCGGGCTGGATGACCTTATTCAGATGCAGGTAAAACGCCTGGCCGCGCGCGGTTTCGTGGTGCTGGCACCGGATGTGTACAAGGCGCATTTCATACCGCCCATGCCGATTGAGCACGACTACAAGCTGGAAGCGAATGTGAACCACGGAGTGGACGCATTGCTCAAGCTTCCGGACGTGAGCACGAAAAAAGCGTGCCTCGCGTCGCAGACACGCGGCGGCTACTACACCCTCAAGGTGGCGGTAACATTCAAGCGTCAGGAGCGGGACATCGCCTGTTACGTGTCCTGGTACCCGCATATGCAAGACCCGAACGCCCCCGAACCGATGCAGGTATACGGGTATGCACAGGAGGCCGATGAACTGAAAATCCCGACACTCATCTTTATTGGCGAACAGGAGCAGTACCAGCGCCGGCGCAGCATCGAGGAGGCGGTCAAGAACATGGAGTTGATGAAGCGCCCGGTGCGGCTGATCGTCTACCCGGGTGTGGGCCGCGGCTTCGACTTCCGCCCGCCAAGCGTTCGCACCTTTGCCGACGACCTGGCCAGCAAGGATGCAGTGCAGCGCGCAGCGAATTTCATTCGCCAGAATCTGCTGAAATAAAAAAACGCCGCGTGATGCGCGGCGTTTTTTCGTTTTACAGGCTGTAGATTAATTCTTCTTGGATTTTTCCTTGCTCTCGTCAAGATCATCATCCCTGCCGCCCAGCACCACCTTGCCGAGAATATGGTCGAAGTGCGCCTGTGCCCCGCCCTTCATGAAGTAGTAGTCCTTCACGCCCTTGTTCTCGAGGTAATACTGGAACCACCGCACCTGCTTGCCGGTCTGGTCGTACACCAGCAGGGTCTTCTTTTGCGTCAGGGCCTTTTCAATCGCAACGTCAACCTTCTTCAGCTCGTCAAGCTGCGCGCGTTCTTCCTTGAATGGAAAAAGTGCCGTGTCGCGCTGCCGGCGATCGCGCACATCCAGCACCACGCTTTTGTCACCGACACGTGCTGAAAAGTCCTTCGGCGCAAGCAGGCGCGCCTTAAAAGAATCTGAACTGATCAACTTGTCGGCAGCGACGGGGCTTACCCCAAGCAGCGCGGTTTTCTCCGGCTGTGCCTTGGCCCAGTCGAAGATACCGGCATCAAAGGCATAAATGTTATCCAGCCGCGCCTTGGCGGCGAGCAACGCCGCATCGTACGATTTTACGCAGGTTTTGCCGTTGCAGTAGAACACGAACGGTTTGTTGTGCTTCTCGCGCAACTGCACCATCTTTTCACCAAAACCGGTCTTGAGTGGTACGTTTACCGCACCTTTGACATGCAGCGTCTCGAACTCGTATTTCGAGCGCACATCGATCACCAGTACCTCGTTGTAGCGCTTTCCGAGTTCCTCGGTGGTCATAATCGACACATCCGGGTATCGCACGCGATAGGGAAATTCTTTTTCGGCAGCATTGGCCAAGGGCTGGACAAGGCCAGTCAACGCCAATAACAGCACCCAAAGCAGTTTTTTCATAGCACTCATCCTCAATTTTCGGATCAACCCGCTGGTAAGCTAAGCAAACCTTGTGCCAAAACAAACTGACCATCCAATATGAAAAAAAACACAGTTAATATATGACATATTCCAGGGTCCTGTATGTGCCATGGCGAGAAATGACCAATTTAAGCGCTACAAGTATCGACTTTCGCGGCACTCCATGCAGAATTTTGGCACATTATTTAGACCCAAATCCGCCTGTGGAAAAGACTGCTGAATGACACGCTTACCCCGCACCATCGGCCTCATCCTCGCCGGTGGCCGCTCGCGCCGCATGCAGGGGCAGGACAAGACCCTGCTGGCCATACAAGGTGAAACCCTGTTGGCCCACGTGATCCGCCGGCTGCGTCCACAGGTGGACGTCCTCATTCTGAACAGCAATGCCGCGCTTGTCACCTTCAGCGCGTATGATCTGCCGGTGCTCCCTGATCACCTGACCGGTTTTCTCGGGCCTCTTGCCGGAATCCATGCCGGACTCCTGCATTATCCGGAGGATCACCTCGTGACTGTCGCGGTCGATCTGCCGTTTCTGCCGCCCGACCTGGTGACGCGGCTGCGCGCCGGGTTAAGCACGAAGTCCTGTGCCTATGCGAGCGATGGTCAGCATCACGCGCTGGCCCTGCTCTGGCGTCCGGGTATGGCAGCTGGCGTGGAAGAATACTTGCTGCGCGGTGGGCGCAGCCTCAAGGACTATCTGGCCACGCACGGCCAAGCCGTACAGTTCGACCAGCCACAGGATCGTGGCCTGTTCTGCAACATCAACACTCCGGATGACTTGGCGCGCGCCGGACAGGATACGCAACGACAGCAATAGCCTCAACCACGGATCTCGCGAGCCTGAGGATGGATGAAACCTGTCATTCACTGTTACAGGCAGGCATTAGGCCGATTGATCTCAGTAACCTGCGCGAACGTATGACTCCCGCGCCGGACAGAGCGAGCCAAGTTTGCATGCAGCACAGCGCGGTTGCGGACGGCAGGCATTCTTGGCATGCGCCACGATTAACGCGTGATATTCATTAAACAGCTGCGTGTCCGTGGCAAGCGACTTTTCGAATAGTCCGCGCAGTGCTTCGTAATCTTCATTGCCGTGGATAAGCCCGAGCCGCCTGAAAATGCGTCGTGTGTAGGCATCAATGACAAATACCGGCCGGTTGAAGGCATAGAGGAGAATGTCATCAGCGGTTTCCGGACCAATACCGTGCACCTGCAGCAATTCCGCGCGCAACATATCGGTTGGCAGGCGCGCGAGGCGCTTTGCACCGCCTTTTTGAATCAGCCACGTGCAGAACGCGCGCAAGCGCTTTGCCTTGATGTTGAAATAACCGGAGGGCTTGAGCCAGGAGGCCAGACGGCGGTGCGGAACTGCTGCAATTACTTCAGGTGACAAGGCCTGAGCCAACTTGAGATTGGCGATGGCTTTCTCGACGTTTGTCCAGGCGGTATTCTGGGTAAGCACCGCGCCGACCATGATCTCGAACGTGGAGTCGCCCGGCCACCACTGTTGCGGTCCATGGGCGGCGTGCAGCCGCCGGTAGACCGCCATCAACCGTCGCTTCATCTACCCCGGCGGCGAGTGGCGGGTGGACGGCGCGTGCGTGCAGCGGGTTTCTTTGTGCCCGGCCGCGTACGCGGGGCGCGTTTTCCGCCGACGGCTTCGTGTTGTTTGCCGGGCTCGGACTTGTGGTGCTGGCGTGGTACTTCCGGCGCAAGGCCGACGCTTTCAACCAGCACTGTCATGACCTCCTTGTCGAGCTCCTGCCAGCGTCCCGGTCGCAACAGGCGCGGTAGCGTAACCGGCCCGAAGCGTACACGGATCAGGCGGCTGACTTTGACGCCGACCGCTTCCCACAGACGCCGCACTTCGCGGTTGCGGCCTTCCTTGAGCGTGACGTGATACCAGTGATTGGCGCCTTCGCCACCGGCGTCGCGGATGTCGTCGAAATGGGCCGGACCGTCGTCGAGCTGCACGCCGGCACGCAGGCGTGCCAGCATGTCGGCATCCACATTACCGAGCACTCGTACCGCGTATTCGCGTTCGATCTCGCTGGACGGGTGCATGAGCTTGTTTGCCAGTTCGCCGTCGGTCGTGAACAGCAGCAGGCCCTGGGTGTTGAAGTCGAGCCGCCCGATGACAATCCAGCGCGCATTGCGCAGCACCGGCAGATGGTCGAAGACTGTCGGGCGGCCTTCCGGGTCGGCCATGGTGCAAACCTGACCTTCGGGTTTGCTGTAGAGTATGACGCGCCGGCGTGTGCCGTGGCGGGCACCGGCCGACAGTGAATGGCCATCCACGCGGATATCTTGCCCAGGGAGTACGCGATCACCGAGTTTGGCGACAACGCCATTGACGGTGATGCGTCCGTCCGTGATCCAATGCTCGAGTACGCGGCGTGATCCCAGGCCCGCGCGCGCCAGTACCTTCTGCAGCTTTTCGCCTTCCGGTTCCGGCGTGGTCTTGGTCACAGCTTCGCAGCCGGGCTCCCGGCGTTCTCCGCACCCGCCTGCAGCGCCATCACATCCTCAGTCGCCGTCTCTGCCGATGCACTGGCAGACGACGCGGCGGCATCCATTTCCGGATTCTCGCCTTCTGCGGCAGGACCCGTGTCGCCCATCGGCAGACTCATATTGAGTTCAGCGGCGATCCGGTCGATGTCACGCAGTTCGACCAGCGGTGGCAAGGCATCCAGACCCTTCAAATTGAAGTGTTCAAGAAAGCCGCGGGTCGTGCCATACAGCGCCGGACGACCGGGCACGTCGCGCGTACCGACCTGGCGCACCCAGTCACGCCCTACCAGGGTCTTGATGATTTCGGTTGAGACTGCCACGCCGCGGATGTCTTCGATCTCGCCGCGCGTAACCGGCTGGCGATAGGCAATGATGGCAAGGGTTTCGAGCAGTGCGCGCGAGTAGCGCACCGGGCGCTCTTCCGACAGGCGCGCGATCCATTCGGCGTACTTCTCGCGGCTTTGAAAGCGGAAACCATGATCAATCTGGCGCAGCTCGATGCCGCGCTGCTCGTAGTCGGCCTCGAGCTGCTTGAGCGCAGCGCGAACCTCATCGCGCCCGGGACGCGAGTCTTCGGGAAACAGCGACAACAGCTTGTCGAGAGTCAGCGGCTGGCCGGCCACCAGCAGCGCGGCCTCGATGATATTTTTGAGTTCAGAGTGGGTGTCGGTCATCAGGCTACGGCCTTTACATGGATTGGGGCGAACGGTTCATTCTGGACCAGCACCAGCAAGGATTCCTTGAGCAGTTCAAGTACCGCCATGAAGGTCACGACCACGCCTATGCGGCCTTCCTTTACGTCGAACAGTGATTCAAAGCTCAGGAAATGCTCGGCGCTGATACGGCCCAGAATTTGGGTCATGCGCTCACGCACCGACAACGCCTCCAACAGTACGCGGTGATGGCGGTACATCTCGGCACGCTGCAGCACACTGCGGAACGCGTCAAGCATCTCGAACAACGTGACGTTAGGCTCAACACGCTTTACTGGCTTGTCGTCGCACTCGACCACCGCCAGATATATCTCGCGTCCGACACGCGGTCGGTTTTCGATTTCTTCGGCGGCCTTGCGGTAACGTTCGTACTCCTGCAGGCGCCGGATAAGCTGCGCGCGCGGGTCCTCTTCCTCGTTCTCGCCCTCGCTCGGACGCGGCAACAACATGCGCGATTTGATCTCGGCGAGCATCGCCGCCATCAGCAGGTACTCGGCCGCCAGCTCAAGTCGTGCGGACTGCATCAGCTCGACATACGCCATGTATTGGCGCGTGATCTCGGCAATCGGGATGTCGAGTATGTCGAGGTTCTGTTTACGGATCAGATACAGCAGCAGGTCGAGCGGACCCTCAAAGGTTTCGAGAATTACTTCGAGCGCATCTGGCGGAATGTACAAGTCGAGCGGCATGGCGGTGACCGCCTCGCCGCGAACGATCGCAAACGGCATTTCTGCCTGTTGCGGCGCCAATGCTTTGGCAGGGTCTGTTGTGGCACTGGTCATTAACTGTACTCCAGCCCCATGCTGCGGCGCACATCGAGCAATGTTTCGTCCGCGACTTCGCGCGCACGCCGGCAACCTTTTGAAATCACGTTCTTCACCAGCGTTGGATCATTCGCAAGGACGGTGGCCCGCTCCTGAATAGGTTTCAATTCGGCGAGTACCGCGTCCACCACCGGCTGCTTGCATTCGAGGCAGCCAATGGCGGCCGAGCGGCAACCTTCTTGTACCCATTGTTTCACATCCGCTCCGGAATAAACCAGATGAAACTGCCACACTGGGCATTTGTCCGGATCGCCCGGGTCGCTAAGGCGCACGCGCTGCGGATCGGTCGGCATGGTACGTAGTTTTTTCGTGATTTCTTCGGGTGATTCGCGCAGGCCGATGGTGTTGTTGTATGACTTGGACATTTTTTGACCGTCCAGGCCCGGCATTTTCGCCGCTTCGGTGAGCAGCGCCTTGGGTTCCAGCAGAATCTGACGACCACCACCCTCGAGAAACCCAAGCAGACGCTCGCGGTCGCCGAGCGTGATGTTCCTTTGTTTCTCAACCAGTTCGCGCGCCGTGCCGAGTGCATCGCTCTCGCCACGCTCCAGCCAGGCAGCGCGCAGCTCGTCAAACAGCTTGCCGGCCTTTTTGCCCATCTTCTTGATGGCCGCGCGACACAGGTCCTCATATCCAGGCTCGCGTCCGTACAAATAATTGAAGCGCCGCGCCACTTCGCGCGTGATTTCGACATGCGCCACCTGGTCCTCGCCAACCGGCACCATGCCGGCGCGATAGATAAGAATATCGGCGCTTTGCAACAGCGGGTAACCGAGAAAACCGTAGGTCGAAAGATCTTTGTCCTTGAGCTTGAGTTGTTGATCCTTGTAAGTCGGGACGCGTTCCAGCCAGGAGACAGGCGTGATCATCGACAACAACACATGCAGTTCGGCATGTTCCGGCACACGCGACTGGATGAAAAGCGTGGCGTTGTCCGGGTCGACGCCCACTGCCAGCCAGTCGATCACCATGTCCCACACGCTTTCTTCAAAACCGCGCGGGTCCTCATAGTGGGTGGTCAACGCATGCCAATCGGCGACAAAGAAGAAACATTCATACTCGTTCTGGAGCTTCAGCCAGTTCTTGAGTACACCGTGATAATGACCGAGATGCAGCCGGCCGGTCGGGCGCATGCCTGAAAGCACTCGCTGTGCCTGCCCGGGAAGAATGCTGCTCATCGGATTTACAGCCCCACCAGAGAGACAAGTAGTCGAATCACAAACTCGGCGACCGGCAGCACAAGATAGCCAAGCACGCCGGTGATCATCAGGCCGATCAAGATAAAGAAGCCATAGGGCTCGAGCTGACTCAAGCGCCATGCCAGCGGTCCGGGCAACAAGCCAACTGCCACGCGCCCGCCATCCAGTGGTGGCAACGGCAGCAGGTTAAAAACCATGAGCAGGACATTCGCGAGTATTCCACCGAGCCCCATGTAGCGCAGCGGTTCGCCGATCCAGGCGGCCGTGTCGGGCAATAGAAAACCGATCTTGGCCAGCACTGCCCAGAACAACGCCATGAGCAGATTTGCGACAGGCCCGGCGGCGGCAACAATCGCCATGTCGCGTTTCGGGCGACGCAGATTCTCCCAGGTGATCGGTACCGGCTTGGCCCAGCCGAACACAAAACCGGTGCGCAACAGCACCAGCAGGGCCGGCACCAGAATTGTGCCGAACGGATCGATGTGCTTCAGGGGATTCAGGGTTAATCGACCGAGGCGTTGCGCGGTCGGGTCGCCCAGCAGCTTCGCAACCCAACCATGCGCGACTTCATGCACCACAATTGCAAACAGCACCGGAACAACGAGGACGGAAATCAGCTGCGGGGTGGACAACGTGCTCAGGATACCGAAAATTTGCTGTAACATCGGGGCAGTATATCAGGATCGCCAACGGCATAAAGGAGACTGCGTCATCCGCCTTGTCATGCATTAATCTAAAGCCGGCCAGCGGTCGATACATCCCGCTAATTTAGGGCTATTTTTGCGCAGGCCTGCTTTCCATAACTTTTTCAAGTTACACGAGAAACGGCGACGGATCGCCTTTACCCAGACGCAATACGCGCGCGGCACCCTCCTCCAGCGAAACCACGGTGGTCGGCTCAAACCCGCAGGGGCCAGCGTCGATTACCAGATCAAGCTCGTGCTCAAGGTGTGCGCGGATCTCCTGGGCATCCGCGAGCGGTAGCGCCTCGTTCGGCAGAATCAGCGTGGAACTCATCAGCGGTTCGCCCAGCTCGGCAAGCAGTGCGTGCACTACCGGATGATCCGGCACGCGCACGCCGATGGTCTTGCGCTTGGCATGCTGCAGGCGACGCGGCACCTCGCGTGTTGCCGGCAGCAGAAAGGTATAAGACCCGGGCGTGTGCGCCTTGAGCAAGCGGAAATCTGGATTGCCAATGCGGGCGTACACGGCGGCCTGTGCCAGATCGCGGCACACCAGCGTAAAATTATGCTTCTCGTCGAGGCGACGGATGCGCAGGATGCGCTCCATCGCGTCCTTGTCGCCAATATGGCAACCGAGCGCGTAGCTCGAATCGGTCGGGTAGGCGATCACCCCGCCACCTCGAATGATTTCCACCGCCAGACGAATAAGACGTTGCTGCGGGTTGACAGGATGAACCTGAAAATACTGAGCCATACAAATAATTAACTCGGGGGTGAACCAGGCCTTGTGTGCAATGTGAATGTTGTGAACGGTGCGCTCACACTATAACAGGTACATGCCTGGTCACCGGAGCACTCGTGTCCCACATCTGCCACACCGGCGTACAACCATCCGGCAACTGCGGCAACCGCCCCAGATCCATATAGTAATTCTGCGGGCCGTGAAAATCGGAGCCACTGGAAGCAAGCAATCCATAACTGCTTGCGAGTTGTGCGAAGCGGAACATGTCATCGCGACTGTGGCTGCCGGAAACCACTTCGATGGCCGCGCCACCGGCGTCACGGAACTCGCCGAGCAACTTCCTGAGACGCGTGGCCGTTATCCTGTAGCGCGCCGGATGCGCCAGCACGGCCTGGCCACCCGCTGCACGTATCCAGCCTATGGCTTCATCCAGCCCCGCCCACGCGCCCGGGACATGACCGGGCTTGCCGTGTACCAGATATCGCTTGAACACACTGCGTGTATCGGCGGCGTGCCCGGCCGCTACCAGAAACTGCGCGAAGTGTGTGCGACTCACGAGGCCACGCTGTGCACGGCGGCGTACGTCCTCGATGGCACCCGGAATACCGGCCTTGGCCAGGCGCCGGCCGATCTCTTCGGCACGCCATTCACGGAATTCGCGCAGACGCTCAAGTCCGGCCTGTAATTCGGGATTGGCGATATCCGTCTGGAGGCCGACAATGTGTACCGTCTGTCCGCCCCAGGTGACCGAAATTTCGACTCCCGGCACCAGTGTGATGCCGGCCTGCAAAGCAGCGGCCTGCGCCTCGGGCACCCCATCGGTCACATCGTGATCAGTGAGCGCCAGCACCTGCACGCCATTGGCTGCGGCACGCGCCACCAATTCTGCCGGGGCGAATGCGCCGTCAGAGTAGAAAGTGTGGGTATGAAGATCATAGGCACAGGATTCAGTCATATTCCTAGATTACCATGCGGCGCGACAATGCCGTTCAGCTGTTTGCCCGCCTCCTCCATTTAATGCGAAAATGGCGTTCCTTTCGCGGATGTTCGGCATGAAATTTCTTTTTGATTTCTTCCCCCTGCTGCTGTTCTTTGCGGCTTTCAAGTTCTACGGCATTTTTACCGCCACTGCCGTGGTCATCGTGGCCTCGCTGGTGCAAATAACTTGGTTCCGCCTGCGCAACGGGCGTTTTGAGAAAATGCATTTAATTACCATGGTGCTCGTCACGGTACTGGGGGGGCTAACCCTTGCCCTGCATGCGAAAGCATTCGTGATGTGGAAACCGACCGTGGTGAACTGGGCATTTGCCGCCGTTTTCCTGGGCAGTCACTTCATCGGCAATCAGCCGATCATTCGTCGTCTATTGAGCTCGCAAATCGAATTACCAGACCGGGTCTGGTCACGGCTCAGTTTCATGTGGATCGCTTTTTTCTTTGTCGCAGGCGCCGCCAACATCTACTTCGTGCGCGACTATGTCGCCGCCGAAACGGCGTTGCGTGCCGCCGTGCCGAATATCGAGGAGCACAAGATCGAAAATCTGGATTGCGCGATGGACTTTAACAGCGACACCCAGACCCTGTGCGAAACGGCCAAGCACAAAGAGGATGTCTGGGCCAACTTCAAGGTCCCAGGGACTATTGGCCTCACCATCGTTTTCATACTTCTTCAGGGTCTTTACCTGGCGCGTCATCTTAAACTGAAACCGGGTAACTCCACTGAATCAGATCCATCTGCAGGCAAGGAAAAAACCTGATGTTCTACGTAATTCGCGGCACTGATGTGCCGAACAGCCTCGACCAGCGCAAGGCCGCGCGTCCGGCGCACCTTGCACGTCTTGAGTTGCTGCGCGATGCCGGCCGTTTGCTGCTTTGTGGGCCTTTCCCTGCCATCGATACAGAGGATCCGGGCCCGGCCGGATACACCGGCAGCCTGATTGTGGCCGAGTTTGATTCACTCGACGATGCACGTGCCTGGGCACAGGCCGACCCGTATGTTGCTGCCGGGGTGTACGCACAGGTGGATGTGCTGCCATTCCGCAAGGTCCTGCCATGAACTCGCGTGCCGCCCAGATTGAGCAACGCCTGCGCACGGCACTGCAACCACTGCGTCTCGAGATCAAGGACGAAAGCGCCAAGCATGCCGGCCATGCCGGCGCGCGCGAGGGTGGCGGCCACTTCGACGTCACCATTGTGGCCGCACAGTTTGCCGGCAAAGGCCTTCTGCAACGTCACCGCCTGGTCTATGATGCGCTGGGCGAAGCCATGCGCAAGGAAATACACGCACTCAGTATCCACGCTCTCAGTCCCGACGAAGCCTGAGCTACACGACATCTGAATTACAACGACCCAAGGAGATTTCATGACAGCCCGCCACCCACTTTTTCTAATCCTGCTGCTCAGTGCCGGCCTGATGCTCGGCGCCTGCGACAAGAAAAGCCCGGATGACAGCAAGGTGCTCGCCAGTGTGAACGGCGAGAGCATCACGGAGAAGGACTACGAAGACTACCTGCGCGCCCGTCAGGCACAGCAGCCGCCGATTCCGGACAAGGACAAGGAAAAGAAGGTAGTGCTGGATGAGATGGTTAACCGCGTGCTGCTCGTGCAGAGCGCCATCGACCAGAAGGTGGACCAGGAACTGGATGTGTACTTCCAGATCAAGCGCCAGCGCGAAAATGTGCTGGCCCGTGCCATGCTGCGCAAATACCTAAGCGATAATCCGATCTCGGATGATGAAGTGAAGAAGCGCTTCGAACAGGTGTCGGAAAAGGCCAACAAGAACGAGTATCGCGCGCGTCACATCCTGGTGCGCACCGAAGAGGAAGCAAAGGAAATCATCACTCAGCTCAAGAAAGGCGGAAACTTCAATACCCTCGCCCAGAAGAAATCCATCGACGTGCGTTCCGGCAAGCAGGGCGGCGACCTTGGCTGG
>Ga0209536_100009543_pt1 | contig 14416 bp, 12 predicted proteins | sample DeeMarSeWOR28_12_FD_187461 | JGI IMG/M metagenome (GOLD analysis project Ga0209536, IMG submission 187461) | Marine sediment microbial communities from White Oak River estuary, North Carolina - WOR-2-8_12 (SPAdes) (version 2) | ecosystem: Environmental > Aquatic > Marine > Intertidal zone >...
GAGGTGTACAATATTGCGGATGTAAGTGAGGTTTTCCCGGCAGCTCCGTGACCTACGAGGCATATGTTTCTTATGGATTCACTCTCGAAAACCTTCATAAAAGAGCTCCTTTCAGGAGTAAAAATCAGGTACTGAATAAAAGAAAGAGATACTACCATAGGGCGCATTCGGTCGCAATTCATTGATGATCGAATTAACCAAAAGTATCGATTTTTCCAGGTTTTGCAGAGAAGGAAAATGAAGGCGGGAAAATCAGCCGGGAACCCGGATCAATCCGCACCGGAAAGGTGGAGTTCGTACTGGAAATCGGGCCGGCCGTCGCCGCGCAGGTCGCTGACTCGGATGTAGAAGGTTCCCGTGTAGGGAAGCGCGAAATCCGAGATTTTTGAATCGTAGACAATGCCCAGATCAATATCGTCGTTGTATTGGATCGTACTGCAGCCGTCGTTTAGGATTTCCAGGAAGGAATCCAGATAGTTATCCTGGCTGGTCGGGTCTCCGTAAAGGGGAATTCTCTGGGCAAAGATTTCCACCGTGACGGAATTGCCCGCTGTTCCCAGGAAAGAATAGACATCCCAATCGCCATACGGGCTTAAGGAGGCACGGATCACACCGTTGGAAACGGGTGTGGCCGTGTTGGGTCCGCATATGTCATTCCGTCCCAGGCCGTCCCTTCGCACCCGGATATTCAGGTCCTGTAATGCGGAAGACGGTGGTGTGTCTGAATCGCTTATTCCTACCGTAAAATGAAAATCTGTGTCCGTCGCAACCACGGGCGGGATTCCGGAGATTTCGCCGCCGGAATCGAGATTCAGGCCTGCCGGAAGGGATCCGGAGTGTATATTCCAATCGTAGGGCGTGATGCCGCCATCGGCTTTCAGGATATAGGCATAAGCTTTGGCGTTGTTCGCATCGGGCAGGCTCTTTGTCAACACCTCCAATCCCGGCGCGGTAACATTGAGGGATACACCGTTGGAAGTTCCCCCTCCCGGAGTAGGATTATAAACACTGACAGTCCTGTTTGCTATTTCATCTCCAGCAGTGAGTTCGACGGCAAGCTGAGTTGCATTAATATAGTCCGCCTGTTCTGTGAATGTCCCCCACTGTACCGAAGAACTGGGAATAAAATTCCTGCCATAAATTATTAAAGTAAAGCTTCCACTTTCTGCTTTAACACTCGATGGATTAATAGAAGTTATAATAGGTTCCGGATTATTGACGCTGAAATCAATCCCGTTGGATGTTGCAATGGAAGGAGATGTGTTCCTTACGGTTATTTCCCGGATGCCGCCTGTAGAAACATCCGCCGCAGTAATGGTTGCCCTTAGTTGAGTGCTATTGACATATTCCGTCGTTTTTGAAAATCCGCTCCAGCGTACGGTAGAACCACTGTTGAAGTTCGAACCGTTCACCGTGAGGGTAAAACTGCCGCTTCCGGCCAATATGTTTGTGGGGGAAATAGAGTTGATTTCAGGCGGTGCCGAATTCGGTCCTACGGAGGAGGAGTTCCCGTTGCAGCCGCTTAGAAAAAGGGCGAGACAGGCTATGAATGCACCCGTTGAAAATTGACGCACCAACATCGAATGTAAGATGTATCGCCATGTATTGTTCGTTGGTTTCATATGCGGATTTCCAGTCTCAGAATTATGCTGAAGCAAGCTATGGGAAAATTCTATAGCTGTTCTAAGGTCCATCCTCCCAGGCATCGTAGCGCGGAGGAGTGCCAATGAGAACCACGTCGGTATTGTCGGTCACAACCTCTCCCGCCGCAATATCCAGTGTCGATTGCGTTGTACAAATATCGTTCGGAGATGGAGGGGAGTGCAGATACTGAACATCGCAGGCGCCCGGCATCTTGTACTGGAATCCGAGATAATCGCCGATCGGACCGACTCCGGAATCGAAAATAAAAGGATAAGGGTCTGAATTGTTGATCGCTTCCGCCTCCACTGTATATTCTCCGGGAGGCAGGCCTGCGATATCGAAATAGCCGATCAGGTCCCGATTCCGTGATCCGAAATAGGAATAGGTGTCCTGGAAACCGGGGACCAATTCATTTCCGTCGGCGGCAGTAAAAAGATAACCCGACACAGATGAAACCGCAGTAGTAGAAGGATCGCTCACTCTGCGCGCAATCACATTGTATCCCTGTGCAGGAGTCCGGCCGTCGGAAAATACAACACGTCCCTGGATTCTTCCGGTGCTTATGTCGAAACTTGAAGAGGGATAGAGCATTGAAATCGACGAGATGTCGTCTGCTGCCAGCGCTGTTTGAGGGGGGGAGAGGAGAATGGGAAACATTACCGGAACCCCAGCATATTCAGCATCGGTGCAATATTGGTCCGTCAGGCAATTCAGGTTGACTTGCGAATGGCCGAGACCGATCAGATGGCCGAACTCATGTATAAAAGCCGCCCGGAACTCTTCCAGTGAGAGCGATGTATGACCGGGGCTGTTCGGCTGCCCGTCAATCAACCGCCCATTAAGCAGTGAATATCCTCTTGTATAGAAACCGGATTCATCGTCAGAACAGATAAGGGCTGCAAATCCTACTATGCTGTTATAGTCATATCCGAGAGCGGTAAGGATACTGCCGTCCAGATCGTAAATAACTGAACTCTGCGGCTGGCTCATATCAGAGCAATTTCCAATTTCATTTGCAAATGTTGTTATATTGGATGCCGCAATATCGACGTCCAGTTCTCCTGCCTGCTCAAAGCTGATATTGGCTGTATCCACGTCCTGCCAGATCTGAAACGCTTCCGCGACCAGTTGGTTTGCCTCCGCATTGGTTTGGTTGCCCAGGCCTCCCCTGTCGGTATGGTATTGAATGGTGTTGCTCTCCCACCGATACGGTTGCCCGGGCTGTGTGGCCAAAGGTCCGGTCACGTAAAACGGTCCTCCGGCTATAAGCGGGATCGCATTCAGGACTATTAAAATCGGCAGGAGTCCCAGGAAAATTTTATTGGTTCTGTAGGTCATTGTATCCTCGGCAATGTCATCAGGGATTTAACCAGCGCGACAAAACCATCCAGCCGCACAGGTCCGCGTCCCGCTGTCTCCGTTTTCTTCATACGGTTTCGGGATAGCGGCAATGCAGACATATACGGTGTGGTATCCATGTTTTTGAAAAGTCCGGCATTGTCTATTTCGTTTACGACAACTTCTTCCCCATCAGAATTGCGGGCAATATGAAAACGTCCCTGTTCTATTCCGATAGGGCTGGTCAGGCCGTATCGGGATGGCGAAGGCAGAAAAACCAGTATTCTCTGTCCAACATGATAAGTATTTTTCCCCTCGAGAGCCTTTAATCCAATAAGGACCTCCCGGAAAGTGTAAGTGTACCCTTCCGGTCCTCTCAGCATGTTTTCAACCTCCAGGGATACTTTCACTGTTGGAATATTGGCGTATCCTGGAAGGTTTTCATACCAGACATCGATGACACGGCCCTGAACGATAATATCCGCTCTCTGAGAGAGATAAGACACATTCACCGGCAATGTCAGGAATTGAGCCTTAAGATTGGGAGTGGGAAAAATTATCAATGAAAGGAGAAAAAAGATTGATAAAGGGACGCTGCAGAAACGACATAGAGTACTTTTTTTCATGCGTCAAATGTCCTTTTTTGAGTATGCCTGATGACTTTCGCTCCCAATGCTTCTTATATGGGCTTTCCAGTGTAATACCCTTAAACAATATTTTGCTGGTTTAAAGGTATTACTTAAGGTTTCGATTACAGATATTTCCGTATGTTTCATAAATATCTTGAAATACAGCAATTCTGCGAGAATGCCTTTATGATAGTACTATGTAATATTTCGGCAGGCAAACGAAGTGTTATACAAAAGGCAAGAAAGAGAAATTCAGAAGCGGCGGCAGGAATATTGAAAATATTCAGATTTATACACGGATGCGGCCCGGCCCTACTTAATAACTTCAAACTCCAAACTTCAAACTGCTTTTATGATTCCAGCGACTCTTTAAAATCGCAGTCTTTGCTGTTGCAGTATCGCACCGTGCCGGAACGCTTGGTGGTTTTAACTAAAGTATATTTCGTATGGCACCGGGGACATGGTTCGGGCAGTGGTTTATTCCAGAGAACAAAGTCGCAATCCGGGTAATTGGAACACCCGTAAAATACTTTTCCCCTGCGCGATTTTCTTTCGACGATTTCTCCATTGCAATTTTCTTTGGGGCAGGGAACGCCTGTCGATTTCATTTTTATGTATTTACAGGCAGGGTAGTTACTGCATGCGGTGAATTCGCCGAAGCGGCCGTGTTTGACGGCAAGTTTTTTGCCGCAGTTCGGGCATTCTTCGTCCAGCGGGATGTCCGGTTTCACCTCGGATTCCTGGGAGGATTTGACTATTTTCTTTGTGTTGCGGCATTCCGGATAACCGGAGCAGGCCAGGAACTCCCCGAAACGCCCGCGTTTGAGAACCATGGGCCTTCCACATTTTTCGCATTCGACCTCTTCAGTTTGAGATACCTCCTGCTCCTCGGCTGGGCCGTCCTTTGCGATCTCTTTGGTGTTGCGGCACTGCGGGTATGCGGAACAGGCCATAAACCTGCCGAATTTCCCCCACTTGATCACCATTTTGTTGCCGCATTTGTCGCAAACTTCGTCAGTTTCAATCGATTCGGTTTTAACGTTCCGCATTTCGGTCTTGGCGACGATCAATTTTTTGGAGAAACGATCATAAAAATCACGCATGGCGTTCTTCCAAAGCTCTCGTCCCGATTCGATCCTGTCGAGACTGACCTCCATACGCGCGGTGTATTCATAATTGAAAATTTCCTGAAAGCTGGAAACCAGCAGCTCCAAAACAAGTTCGCCCGTTTCTGAGGGATGGAATTTTCCGGAGTGCTTTTCGACATACTCTCTATCCTGAATCGTACTGAGGATCGAAGCATAGGTGCTCGGTCGCCCAATCCCTTTCGCCTCAAGTGCCTTTACAAGGGTCGCCTCATTGTACCGGGGAGGCGGTTGGGTGAAGCGCTGGGCCGGTATAAGTTCTTTCAATTGAAGACGTTCCCCCTCGTTCATCTCCGGCAGTACGAATTGTTCATCCCCGTTATTATTCTCGCTCCTCTCCTCCGGTTTGGATTCCTCGTAGACAGCCAGAAATCCTTTAAATTTTTCGATAGATCCGACTGCCTTGAACTCGACATTCCCGGCTGTGATGGCCACATCCGTCTGGTCGAAGATGGCGGGTTTCATCTGCGAGGCGACGAATCGGTTCCAGATCAGGTTGTACAGCCTCCAGAGGTCGGGCTCCAAATCGTTCTTTAAACTTTCCGGAGTGCGTTCTACGGATGTGGGCCGAATCGCTTCATGCGCTTCTTGAGACGTTTTCTTTGATTTGTAATAGATGGGGTGATTGGGAAGGTAGTCCGTACCATAATCACGGCGTATCAGGTCTCGTACTTCCTTCAGGGCGCTTTCGGATACGCGGCTGGAATCCGTACGCATATACGTAATCAGTCCGACCGATCCTTCCCGGCCGATTTCTATCCCTTCATAGAGCCTTTGAGCCAGAATCATGGTTCTCTTTACAGAAAAATTCAGCTTGCGGGCGGCGTCCTGCTGAAGTTTGCTGGTGATGAAGGGAGGAACCGGATATTTCTTTTTTTCCCGTCGGTGCACTTTCTGCACCACAAAAGGCTTTTGCTTCAGATCTTCGACAATCGCATTCGTGGTGTCGGCGTCTGAGACATTCCACTTCCTGCCGTTGATCAGGCGGGCCTTTGCCTTGAATTCCGGAGGCGATTCTGCAGCCAGCCTCGCAGACAGCGTCCAGTATTCTTCTGATTTGAACGCGCGGATTTCCTGCTCCCTTTCAACAATCATCCGAAGGGCGACAGTCTGAACTCTTCCGGCTGAGAGGCCTCTCCTGACTTTATCCCAAAGCAGCGGACTGATTTTATACCCGACAAGACGGTCCAGAACTCGTCGAGTCAGCTGAGCGTCCACCTTGTTTTGATTGATGCGCCCGGGATTTTTAAAGGCTTCATGTATGGCGTTTTTCGTTATTTCATGGAAAAGAACGCGGTAAATGTTGCGGCTTTTTCCGGAGAGCTCTTCAAACAGATGCTGGCAGATGGCTTCACCTTCACGGTCGGGGTCCGCAGCGAGGTAAATATCCTTGATGCCTTTGGCCGCTGAGCGTAATTCTTTGACTACCTTGGCTTTCCCGGGAATTATCGCATAGTGGGGTTTGAAGTCTTCGTCAACATCCACGCCTAATTTGCTTTTGGGCAAATCTTTAATATGGCCCACGGATGCCTTAACGATAAAACTGTTGCCAAGGTATTTGCTGATGGTTTTAGCCTTGGCAGGAGATTCAACAACGACAAGTGACTTAGCCATAGAACCGCGGACTATACCAAGCTTTGAGAAAATTCCAAGCAAAAAACGTCTTGATTAAAAATTACCGGATCCGTTTTATTCTTCCGAAATCCTCCCGGTGCGGATATACAGATTCCCCGGAAGACGGCGGATCCACCCTTCCATTTCCATTTTCAGCAGCCTTTCACTCAGTTCCGGAATATTCAGGCTGCTGTCGTGATAAAGCTTGTCGAAATGTGTCATTTCGTCAAGCCTTAAGATGAACAAAAGCCGTTTTTCTTCATCGGAAATCGAATTTGTTTCCGTTAAAAGTTTCTGTTTTGTCTCCTCATGAGAAAAAATGTTTTCACGCAGCTCAGCCGGCATTTCTTCTACAACGTCTTTCCATGATTGAACCAGTTTGGCTCCCTGTTTTATAAGGTAGTTCGGACCATAACTTACAGGTGATGTGTTATTTCCGGGGATCGCAAAAACTTCCCGATTCTGTTCCAGAGCCAATCGGGCTGTTATCAGCGATCCGCTTTTTTCGCTTGCCTCTACGACAAGAGCACCCGCTGAAAGGCCGCTTATGATCCTGTTACGGATTGGAAAATTGTGAGGATTCGGTGGCGTGCCGGGAGGAAACTCGGAAATGGCAAGTCCCGCATCTGTAATCTGTTCTTTCAATTGCCGGTGTTCCGGAGGGTAAACGACATCAATGCCGCAGCCGAGCACGGCTATTGTTGTTCCGCCGCTTTTCATGCATCCCCGATGGGCAGCGCCATCGATTCCGCGGGCCATTCCACTGACAATGCAGATACCCCTGCTGCCCAAATCCGATGCAATGCCTTGAGCCATCTGCAGACCGTAGACTGTCGGTCGTCTCGACCCGACAACGGCGAGACAGGGAATATTGGGATTCTCAAGTCTGCCGCGGGCATACAGGACCAGGGGGGGGTCGGAAATTTCTTCCAGAAGCCCGGGGTATTCCGGAGTTCCCCGTAAGATGATCCGGCAGCCTTCACGAACAGCCCAGTTCAGTATTTCATCTGCAGCCGCCCGATACGCCCTGGATCGGATCGCGGGGTGGGCTTCACCCGGTACTCCCAATGCCAGGAGGCGTTTTTCCCCCATTTTGAAAATGTCGGCAATATCGGGCACGGCTTTGTAGATTTGATTCCTGCTGCGGATGCCGATGCTGGGAATCAGCGTTAGTTCAACCGTGTTCTGAATTATTGTGTCGCTCGATGTTCCCATTGGGTGTACGATATGCCGGGATTTTTAAGTTCATGCGCGTGTATCCGGCGTGATGTGAAATGAAACTTTGTTTCCTGAGCCGATGAAAATCCGGTTTTCGTTTCTTTCAGAGCTGTTTCATCGCAGAGAAAAATATTTCAAGAAATAAAGGAATGTGAAAAAAAAGATACGAATATCACTTGTAAATTACCTGAATTCCGCGCCGTTGGGATGGGCTTTCCTCCATGGCTTTTGGGGTGAAACATTCGAAGTTATCCCCTCTTCGCCTGCGAGATGTGCGGAACAACTTTCGAACGGGGAAGTGGACATAGGTCTGATTCCAAGCATTGAGTATCAGAGAATTCCGGATCTGAAAATCATACCCGGAATTTCGATCGCATCGCTGGCGGAAGTGAGAAGTATTCTTCTTGTAAGCCCGCGGGAAAAAGAAAATATCAGATCGGTAGCTCTGGATACAACCTCACGCAGTTCGGTAGTCTTGACTAAAATCCTGCTGGAAGAAAGATTAGGGATTCAACCTGAGTACATCCCCCATCCTCCGGACCTGGAAAAAATGCTGGGAAAATGTGATGCCGCATTGCTGATTGGAGATGCCGCATTGGGCGTGGACCTCGAGAGATATCGAACGACAGATCTGGGGGGTATGTGGGTGCAGTGGCAGCAGAAACCTTTTGTTTTCGCATTCTGGGCCTGTCGGTCTGAAATATCCTCAACGGATGGTTTGACCGATCAGTTTCAACAGGCCAGGGAATGGGGATTGGAGCGTCGCCCCGAGATTGCCGCTGTCTATTCAGAAAAACTGAAACTTCCGAAAGATTTTCTGGAAAAGTACCTGTTTCACAATATCAATTACGACCTGGGACCGGAACATATCCGGGGATTGGAAGAATTTTATCGACTGGCTGAAAAGGGGAAATATATCCAGGAAATAAAGCCGTTGATATTCCTTTAAACACGGTGAATTTAGGGTATCGGAAGGCATCCGGCACGGATTTGATACGATTTAACCGTCGCTTTCCAGTTCTATGTTCCAATACACAAAATCCCGCCAGGATTCCGGCGCATTCCTGAAACCGATGGTTATGTGCAGCATGGAAGGGATCCATTCCGGCTCTTTGGGCCGGCGGATGAGGGTCATGCCCGCTTTTTCAGGCGTTCTGCCCCCCTTTCTGTGGTTGCAGTCTATACAACAGGTGACAATATTTTCCCACGTTTTTGTGCCTCCCATTACGTTGGGTACGACATGGTCAAACGTAAGGTTTTCAGCGCTGCATTTTTCCCCGCAATACTGGCACGTATGGCGATCACGCGCATAAATATTGGCACGGCTGAATTTCACTTTCTGATGTGCTTTTCTGATTTTCACATACTTGAGAAGTCTCAGCACACTGGGCAATTTGATGGTGAAGCTGACGCTCCGAATTTCGCGGTCGTACTCGGCAAGAACCTCGACTTTCCCTCGACAGAGCATATTCAGGGCCCGTTTCCAGGAAATGATATTTATCGGTTCATAGGAGGCATTGAGCACCAATGTATGTTCCATATATCCACGCCAATCAAAATGTATTGTATCCCGTCCGGTTGATCCATGAAAAATGATCAAAGGATACCCTGCCAGCAAACCTGAAGCCTTTGAAATTCCGGGATCAACCAATGGAAAACAGGAGCCATTCAAATATAAGCAGGGTTTAAAGTCAAGCCTGTTGATGTAATTTCCCGGTGTAGAAGCCTTGCCGAAAATTCAGGGTGAGAAACCGGTTGTATGTCTTCTTTCCATGATATTTAATCAGCTATTCTGAATTTTATCAAAAGATCGGCCGTCACACTCTGGACTTTCAGCGTCGAGGGCTCAATGAGCGTCAAACCGGGGATTGAAGTTCTGCTTCAGAGCAGATTAGACCTTTTAAAGGGCTCGAACGTGGGTGCCGTGGTTCATCCCGCCTCTATATTGACAAATTTAAGCCATACCGCGGATGCTTTGGGAAACAGAAAGGATTTCCGGTTGGCGGCTCTCTTCGGCCCGCAACACGGAGCAAGAGGGGAAAAACAGGATAACATGATCGAGTCCGGATTTTATCGGGATCCTGACACCGGAATCCCCGTTTACAGCCTGTATGGGCATACACGATACCCATCTGAAGAAATGATGCAGGATATCGATGTTCTGCTTTTCGATCTCCAGGATGTCGGAACCCGTGTATATACGTTTATATATACGATGGCATACTGTATGGAGGCATGTGCCCGTTACCGGAAGAAAATGATTGTGCTTGACCGTCCCAATCCGATAAACGGTGCTGAGGTGGAAGGGAACCTGCTCAATGATCAGTTCAGGTCGTTTGTCGGGCTGTATCCCATTCCGATGCGGCACGGATTGACGATTGGGGAACTGGCCTTGCTGTTCAATTCCGAATTCGAAATTCATTGTGATTTAACCGTGATCAGAATGGAGGGATGGCGTCGTGATTTCTGGTTCGATCAAACCGGTTTGCCTTGGATACAGCCATCGCCCAATCTGCCGACACTGGACTCCGCCATGGTTTACCCGGGCATGGTGCTCTTCGAAGGAACTCAAATTTCCGAGGGCAGGGGAACTACGCGCCCCTTTGAACTGATCGGGGCTCCATTCATTCAAAGCAAGCCGTATGCAGAATACCTCAACGATATCGGACTTCCGGGAGTATATTTCCGCCCCGCATATTTTCAGCCGACCTTCAACAAGTGGGCAGGGGAGATGTGCGGGGGAGTACAGGTTCATGTGAGAGATCGCGAGAGATTTGAACCCTACCTGACGGGTATCGCCGCGGTTTCGGCTGCGCATTCATTGTACCCTGAATTTTTCTATTGGCGGGATCCCCCGTATGAGTATGAATTCGAGAGGATGCCTATTGAAATAATATGCGGAGGCGGGATGATTCCGGATATGATCGAGCATGGAATTCCCTTGGATCAGATACGACAGTCCTGGCAGAAAGATATCGACGATTTTATTCGCTTAAGAAAGCCGCACCTGTTGTATGAGTGAAAGGACTGCGGACCGGAGGGGATCTGTAGAACATGTGACTTAAATCTTTATAAGTATGCTAACATGCGAAACATATGATTATCGGACTGACCGGGAAAAATGGATCGGGTAAAACGGCTGTATGCGAATACCTGAAGAGCAGGGGATTCGTCTATCGGTCTCTTTCGGACGAGATCAGGGAGGAAATTCAAAGACGAGGCAGGGAAATAGATCGCGACACCCTTATTGAAGTCGGAAACGAACTGAGAAACGAATTCGGGCCGGGTATTTTGGCGGAAAGAATTGTGGCCGGTCTGGAGAACGACCAGAACTACGTGATCGACTCCATTCGTAATCCGTCTGAGGTGGAAGCCTTCAGAAGCCGCGGCGATTTTACCCTGATCGGTCTGGAATCGGATCCGAAAATGCGCTTCCAGCGAAGCAAAAAACGGGGAAGAGAGAATGCAGCTCAGACCTTTGAACAGTTTCTGGAGGAAGAATCACGTGAGCTGGACTCCGACGATCCTGTCAGGCAACAGCTGAACGCAACACAACGCGCGGCCGATCTCATTGTTACGAACAACGGGACACTGGAAGGACTGCACCGCAGGTTGGATGAACTCTTGCCGCCGTTGATGAGTGAATTTGAACGGCCCTCCTGGGACGAATATTTTATGAACATTGCCAAGGTTGTTGCGACGCGCAGCAACTGCATAAAGCGGAAGGTTGCAGCCATTATCGTAAAGGACAAAAGAGTTGTTTCTACGGGATACAACGGAACTCCCAGAGGGGCTAAAAACTGCAATGAGGGGGGATGCCCAAGGTGCAACAGTATGGCGGCGAGCGGAACGGCTCTGGAGGAGTGCCTTTGCTGTCATGGCGAGGAGAATGCAATTACTCAGGCGGCCTACCATGGAACCAGTCTAAAGGGAGCTACTCTGTATACGACTTTCTCTCCCTGCCTTCTCTGTACCAAAATGATAATCAACAGCGGTATCAGTGAAGTGGTCTACAACAAGGATTATCCCCTGAACGATCGCGCACAGTCCCTGCTGCTGGAGTGTGGCGTGCTGTTACGGCAGCACAGTGTATAAATATGTTGCACCCGGAGGCTCGAAAATACGGTTTTACCGAGGATGCCGTTGAGTACGGAAACAGAGATAAAGATCAAGGTTTCAAGTATTGAAAATTTTATTGAAAAGTTAAGGGGCCACAATCCCCGACTTGTTGCTGAAAGACATTTCGAAGACAACCATCTTCTGGATTTCCCGGATAAAACCCTGAAGGATGCCGGATGCATCGTTCGAATACGGCATGCCGGGAAAAGATCTTTTCTAACCTATAAGGGACCTCCCAAAGTGGAAGGAATTTTTAAAACAAGGGAGGAGCTGGAGACGAAGCTGGAGGACGGCGGTACTGCGCTTCGGATATTGGAGAAGCTCGGGATGCGTGTGTGGTTCCGCTATCAGAAATATCGTCGTGAATACGAAGTAGACGGCGTGACTGTAGCGGTTGACGAAACTCCAATAGGCAACTATGTAGAGATCGAAGGTTCAGAGAAATGCATTTTTGATTTTGCAGGGAAGATGGGAATAGAAGAATCGAAATTTCTACGGCAAAGTTACTATTCCCTGTACCTTGAGGAATGCCGCTTCAAGGGGAAAAAGCCGGGGGATATGATTCTTGATCAGCCGTGACAGGATCCCGTTTCCCTGAGGATCCGCCACTGACAGGCTATGTGAAACCACTGGCTTTAATTCGGATTGAGCTATTGAAGTGAAAACTGAATCTCCTCCCTCCAATATTCAAAGGAAATTTGATTTTTCAACACCGAAACCACGCCCATTTCTTGCAAATCTTCCTGCAAAAATCGAAATATACGAAGACGGTATTGCGGAATTTTTCCGCAGGCAGACAGGACTGGACTATTATCTGACAATTGACAGGATTGTCGATTTTGTCGTCGATACCGGTGGGCGGAAAGTTCTGGATCTTTTGGCCGATACGGCTGTATTTGCACTCAATCTGGCCGGGCGCAAAGCTTTCCAGGGGCATATCTATTCTTTCGATACAAATATTACATTACTTGAGCGTGCCAAACAGCGGGCGATTCAGCTGAATCTTCAATCTACCATCGATTTCTGGGAATTTCGGGAACCAAAGATTCCTGTTCCTGACGAATATGGGGATGTCGCTGTTTCAATCTTCGATTTTCACAGACATCCTGCCGAACAGTACTTGAAAGAGATCAAGCGTGTCCTGGTTCCTAACGGATACATGATTCTTGCTGAAATGATCAAACCAAAATCTTCAAAGACAGGCTGGAACTCGATTTTGAAGAAACTGCATCTTCAACACATAAAAAAGAATGATGCTGAAGCCGCTGCGGTTTATTATGATCGGGAAGAAATTATTTCACTGTTGTTTCAAGCCGGTTTTCGTCAGGTGATTATTCAGGGGCTGAACGTTCCGGCGAATGCGCATTCGGGAGTTTTCAGCCTGATTACGGCGATAAAATAAGGCAACGGATCATTTATAGCAGGAGTATATCAAGACAGGAGAGAACTGTTTTGCCTTGATCTTTAATGGATTCATCGGACAGAGATTACGAGGAGATATTGTGATGGGACGGAAAAGCATCCAGGCCATAATCAGTCTGTTGATCCTGCTCCCGGTATACGGTCAGACAAAAGAAACCTATCAAATAAAAAAAGTCGGAAAATCTCCCAACTTTATTGCACTGAGCCCTGACGGCAGCAGGATGTATGCAACTTCCTTCGGAACCAATGAATTAATCGGTATCGATCTTTCCGAAAGGGAGGTGGATCAGAGCATTCGTGTAGGGAATGCACCACTCGGCTTTGCACTTGCCGAAGAGGGGAGAATAGCCCTGGTCGCCTGCATGGAGGACGGAATAGTATCCGTTGTGGATCTTGAAAATTCTCGTGTGATCGGTGATATCACTGTCGGGGGATTTCCGAATTCCGTTACCATCAGTCCTCGCGGATATCAGGCGTATGTGACCGATTATGGACGCACCAGGGAAGGATTTCTTCATATTATCGATGTGCGTGAACGAAGAATGACCGCGACAATGAAGTTGGGAGCATCTCCATTCACGTCTGTGGTCGCTCCCGATACCGAATATGTGTATGCAATTATGGGGGGGGATAACGAGGTTTGGATCATTGATCCGGAAAGACAGGTCGTCGTAAAGACGATTGAAGTAGGAGAAGCTCCGGATGGAATAGCGATGGCCCCCGATGGGAAACGGGTGTATGTAGCCAACAGCCGGTCGAACGATCTTTCGGTGATCGATGTTCAGATGATGCGTGTGCTGGTTACTCTTCCCGTAGGTAAAATGCCCTTTGGTGTAGCCGTAAGCCCGGACGGAAACCGTGTTTTCGTGGTTAACAACGGATCCAGAAATGTGTCCGTCATTCCGGCGGATCTCAGCAGACTGGAATTTCCCACCTTTAAAGTAGAAAAAGGTCCAACCAATATTATTGTCGCTCCCGACAACCGCACCGTATACGTAGTCAATGAACTTTCCAATTCCATCGTCGTTGCTGATGTGCCCGGCCTGCAGTAAAAAGAAGTTCTGAGTTCTGAGTTCTAAGTTCTGAGTTTAGAGTTTACGATTTAAAACGATGGGGCTATGGATACTCGGATCCTTGATTTATAAATGGCGTAGAATCAGGGATGAAGGATTCCTGGTGACAGGGGGACCTGCCGGCAGTTTTCCATGCCTAGTTAGTTTCTGTCGCAAAACTGCCTATGCTACGATTCTTTCGATCTGTTGACGCTTTTTTTGGAGTGCGGCAGCT
>Ga0209536_100009544_pt1 | contig 14416 bp, 9 predicted proteins | sample DeeMarSeWOR28_12_FD_187461 | JGI IMG/M metagenome (GOLD analysis project Ga0209536, IMG submission 187461) | Marine sediment microbial communities from White Oak River estuary, North Carolina - WOR-2-8_12 (SPAdes) (version 2) | ecosystem: Environmental > Aquatic > Marine > Intertidal zone >...
CGGCATTGGTGATGTGCACGGTGGCATCTTCGAATTCGTGAACGATGCGCCTGAGGCCGAAGGGCTGAGCCTCTTCTTCGGCTCGGAGTCCAACAGCAATCATACCGCTTACCAGAGCGGCATGAGCGCTTGGTGTGCCAACTGCCATGGCGAGTTCCACCTCGAGAACGGTGGCAACTCGTTGATCCATCCCTCTGGGTCAGCTATTGGGGATCTGTCCGTGACTTACAATCTGTACAACGGCACCAGCGATCAGGATGGTGGCAGCCAGGGTACAGCTTATCTGGCTGCAGTCCCCTTCGAGGATCCGGCCAACACGACCGACTCGATTGAAGGTCCCTCGGGCACCAGCAAGGTGTCATGCATAACCTGTCATCGAGCCCATGCTACCAGCGCGATGGACGCTGGCCGCTGGGACTTCAACGTGACGGGGCTGGCGGAGGACGGTCACGAATCGGGCTCCTACCCGATTCCGAATCCGTACGACGTGTACCAGCGCTCGCTCTGCAACAAGTGCCACAACAAGGACACTGGCGACGCGTTGATAGATTTCACGCCCACGGACTCGCCTGCATTCTAGACAAGCCGTGGAGATTTCTGAATCTCCTAAAAACGCGGCGCATGTGTTAGATTGTGAGAGGGGCGCCCGGGCCAAGTGGCCCGGGCGCTCTACCGTACGCGAAATCCGAGATCGAGGTCGTGCGCACCGTGCTTGCTGCCATTCTGACCCTCCTGGCCCTGCTGCTGACCGGAGTCATCGCTCCCGTCGCCGGCGCGATGTCCAGTGACGGTTCGGCGCAGATCGTGGTATACCTAGAAGTACCAGCTGCTGTGGTCGAGAGAACCCGCCTGGATCTGGATCGTGTCACTCTGGCCAGTGAAGCTGACACCCTGACGCTGGCCTGCCTGCAGCGGGAACTGGTGGCCGATCGCCTCGCGGGCAAGCAGATCCGCTTGATCGATCAGGACATCCCGCACGGAATCTACCGGACCCTCACCCTCGTCTTTGGCGGCGTGGAGGGACACCTCGGCGAAGCACCGGTTCATCCCCCCATCTCTCCGGATGGCCTTGCCATCGATCTGGACGTGGAAATCCGGTCCGGCGAATGTGAACTGGTGATGCTTCAGTGGTCACCCAGCCCCCTGCCAGCGACCAGCGAGGTATTCACGCCAAACCTCGAAGCCATGACTCCCGATGTTCCTCCCCTGGGCTCGCTGGCCTTTGTCAGCAACGAGGGCTCAGACAACATATCGGTGATCGACCGCTTCAGTCACCGGGTTGTCGATGTGATCATGGTCGGGGCCCAGCCACGCGGGCTGGCCTATTCCAGGCGGGAACAGCAGCTCTACGTGGCTATCTCCGGCGACGACGCCATTGCCGTCATCGACGTGCTCTCTCTGCAAACCATGCGCAAGGTGACCACCGGGTTCGGCGACGAACCGACCCGCCTGCTGCTCTCGAGTGACGAAACCACCCTTTACGTGCTTAACCATGGGGCTGCCACCCTGACAGTCCTGAATGTCGGCTCCTGGCAGGAACGGTCGCGCATCGCCACCGGTCAGCGTCCCCGGGCCTTGACGGAGGATCGCCTGACTGGATTTGTCTATATCAGTAGCGAGCTGACCAGTGAAGTGCTCGTCTATGATCCCAATTCAGATTCTGTGGTCAACTCGTTCACCCTGGACTCGAGTCCGACCGAGATTGCTTACGATGCGACCACCCGACGACTGTACCTGGCCAGCGCTGCCCGCGGACGACTGCTTGCCTTGAATACAGACAGCGGTGTGGTAACAGCACAGCTGAGCGTTTGTGCACCAGCCGACGGGTTGGCCTTTCACCCCGCCTCGCGGCGGCTCTACGCCGCGCTGGCAGGCTGTCGAGAGATATCGGTTTCATTACCCGAGCAGGACCTGGAAGTGGCCACGATCAGGCTCCCGGATCGACCGGGGCTCATGGCTTTCGATGCCGAATACCGTTTGCTGCTGGTCACCCTGCCGGCGACCGCCAGGCTGGCGGTCTGTAATCCCAACAGTACCCGGCTCGTCGGACTCGTCGAGGTGGGACAGTACCCGCACAGCGTGATAGTACCTTGACCATGCTCATACGATTGAGACAGAGCAGCCTGAACCGGGCAGCTGAAGAGAAATTCCCGGTTTCCCCTATCTGTCTGTCCGTTATGACTGTGCTGATGGCGACAATCTGGGCGTCTCAGGTGAATGCATCGCTCGATGGTTACGCCGACCTGACGGCAGTGCAGGCCAAGATCGATGGCCTGCAGCAGAACTCCCTTGCTCAGCAATATTACGCGCTCTGGTCCTGGCCTGTGGTGCCCTACATCAACGTGCGGCTGGGAATCCGCTACTTCAATTTCGACCTGGAAAGACTGGCGGCGCTCGGTAGCAATCGCGAAGAGATCCAGCCGTCAGGCGAACTGCTCTGGAAACATCCCCATTTCGTCTTCACCGCCAGCGCCTTCCGGCGCAAGGCCACGGCCAGCTTCGTCACCGGAAACCTCACTGTGGATAACCTGGCCCTGTCCTTCAACACGCGTAGCCAACGCTATCCGCGCCTTTCGCTACGCTACGACTCCCTGCACAATTACGACACGGCGATCGGATTCGACCGGGACATTCGTAACCAGCGCTTCCTGGGCGGCCTGGATTACAGCACGCGCGACCACAATCTGGCCTACAACTACGTCCATCAGTTCACGGACAATGTCATCACCGGTCTCGAAAGCAGGCGGAACGAGCATGTATTTCGCTGGACCGGGTTTTTGTCGCCTCTGGCTAGCGACCGCTTGCGGATGTCCCTCAACTATACCTTCAGCCACACGGAGCAGAACGACAGGCTCACTGAAGGCAACCTGGTCCTGGAATCCCTTCCCCTTGCGAGCGGCCTGCACGCCGAGGACAGCGAGCCCGAATTCGGATCGCTCGATCCCGTCCCCGGCCTCAGCGACGGAAACCTGGTCAGTCCAACCTCGCCACCCATCGACATCGGCGGTACCCTGGCCGGTCAGAACATCGGCGCCGACCTCGGATTCGCCCGACCCGTAACTTCACTTTATATATTCACCAACCGCGCTTCCGGGCTGGGAATCGAATGGCAGATTTTCATCAGCAACGACAACCTTGCCTGGCAACCCTGGAGCGGGAATCCCTTCTTCGAATTCAATACCCTGGCGAATCGTTACGAGATCAGCTTCCCGCCGGTCACGACCAGGTACATCAAGGCCGTCAAGGGCGGCCTGAACGAGATGACTGACGTCCTCGTGACCGAGATCCAGGCTTTTCAGGATGTGAATGTCAGCGATGACCTGACACGCACAGCTAACTCTCATTTTGCCGACCTGCGTACCACTTACAGCTTTTCGAACCGGCTGGATACCTCCCTCGACCTCTCCTATCAAAATTTTTCGGGTTCAGCGAGAGGTATCGGCCGGGAGAATCTGGACTACGCCCTGCGGGGCCGATTCCGCCAGAGCACTGCGGTGACACACAACCTCAGATGGGGACAGTCCTTTCAGAGCTCTGCAGCACCCAGCCCAGATTTCCAGGAAAATGGAGGCTCCTACCTATTGCTACTCCAGCTCCTGGATACCGTGACCAGCAATTTTTCTCTCAGCAGCAACCGCAGCTACATGAACAACACCAAGACTCAGGAAATCAACAGTGGCTTGCTGGAATTCAATGGCCAGCCCACCTACGGTGTGAACATGTCCTGCGGCATTGGACGATCCAATATCCTGCAGTTCCCGACTGGTGCCCGTAGCGGTGTCTGGAACCTGAGAACATCTCTTGACGGCAACCTGACGCGCTCCCTCGACGGGATCCTTTCCTATACATACCAGCACACGACGCTGAAACCTGATAACTTCACTCGCGTCCGTCACATCTTTGGGATCGGCATCAGCTGGCGACTCACGCGTACCATCTTTGTGCGCACCAACCTCAACCTGATCGACGATATTGTCAACAACACGACCCAGGACTACCTGGTGAGCTGGAACCTGACACCCAAGTGGACACTGGTGGGTCAGGCCCTGCTCAACACAGCTGGGCCCGAATTTGGGTCAACACGTTACATCGCGAATCTTACCTACGACATCAGCAGTCGGAGCAGCTTATATGTACGGTACTCCGACATCGATTTCAGGGACGCTGGGGGCATCAGAACAATGGCCTTCCAGCAGGGATTGAGAATCGGGTTCTGACGGCCCGAAAACGGTGGTGGTCATGAAAAAAATCAAAAGAATCCTGATCCTGACCGCAGCCTGCTGCCTTGCCGGCTGCGGCGGCACGTCACCAACGACCTTCATTCATCCGGATTACAACTTCGGATTCGTGGAGAGGGTGGCGGTCGTCCCCTTCGAGAATCTGACCAACGACCAGGGTGCGGGAGCGCGTGCCACCCGGTACTTCATATCGGGTCTGCTGGCGACAGAATCTTTCGATGTCATCGAACCCGGCGAAGTGACCGAAGCCCTCGCCAAGCACTCACTGGTCAGGACAGCCGAGCTCACCCAGGAACAGGCCATCGCCATTGGAAAAGAGTTGGCGGTGCAGGCGCTGTTTCTGGGTTCCCTCGGTGAATCGGCCTCAGTGCGCAGCGGCAGTTCCAACACAAACGTGGTGACCCTGGATGTGCGCATGGTCGAGACGGATACCGGGGTAACAGTGTGGTCCACGACCAACACGGAGACCAGTGGTGGTTTCTGGTCCTCGCTTTTCGGAACCGGCCAGAAATCCAAGAGCGAGGTGACCAGGATCTGCGTCGAGAGATCCATCGGCACGCTGGTCAGATGAGGAGCCGATCTTGAACCAAGATGGCAAGACAAGGTTGGGCTTGCTTGCGGGTGGGTTGCTGATGATCTGTGCCTGCCTTAGCCATGCTCAGATCGCCGACACCTCAAAGACACCACCGGATTCGATCCGGACCAGCATCGACCTGGTCGTCTTGCCCTTCGCCAACTTCACCGGTCATGCTGACGCCATTGGTGTGGTGATGCCGCGTATCTATCATCACCTCCAAGCAGAAGACATTTCCTTCATTGCCGACACAGAGATGCGACAAATCCTGCGCAATCATCGTATCCGTAGCGTCGGCCGCATAGGGCGGCAAGGAGCTGAGATCATCCAGACCCAGACCGGTGCGGCGTACCTCATGCTTGGATCGCTTGATATTTTCCGGCAGGAGGGCGTACCGGAACTGGGCATATCGATTCGCATTCTCGATCTCACCAGCATGTCAGTCATCAAGGCGGCCAGCTTTGCGGCCACCAGTGAGGATTACGCGGGGCTGTTCGGCATCGGTCGCCCAGGCACCGGAATTGAGCTGGCCGATCGGGTCATGGCCGACCTCTTCAAACAACTAGGGGATCCCCTGCTGGCGGCACCTCAAACCGATGGCATTTCTGGGTCCTGCCAGAGGATCGCCCTGGTCCCTTTCGAAAACCGTTCCGACCTGGCCTATGCTGGAGATATTTTCTCCAATATTCTTCTTTCCGAACTGGTTTCCGCTGGCTATCTTGTTGTAGAGAATGGATTTGTGAATGAAATCTTCCTGAAGAGGCAGGTGGTCTCCCGGGGTCAGATTAACCTCGCAACTCTCGAGGAAATGCACGCACAGCTTCAGACCTGCATGGTTTTAACCGGAGTCGTAGACATATTCAAACCCGCACTGGGTGACATCAGCGAGGCCGCACCTGACCTCGAAATTGGTGTTCGTGCCCTGGACGCAGCCACCGGCAAACTGCTCATGACCTACGACCAGGAAAAGAGCGGTCACGATTCCGAGTCCCTGCTCCGGCTGGGCCGTACCTATTCCTTGGGTGGCCTGGCTCAGGCCACGGCACGCCACCTCGTATCGCAGATAGAACGCAAGCGAAATAAAATTTACCCGGAGGTCAATTGAAAGCCATGAAAGGCTCCTCCTCCCAGCTGAAGATCAGCACCCGTATCTTGGCGGGATTCGTAAAGAATTCATGTCTACTGGCAGCGATTTTCCTGGCCCCGGGTATCCACCCTGACGCATTTGCTGTGGAGAACCCTGTCGACACCCTCGCCGTCGTGAACGGCGAACCCATCACCAGTGCTCACCTCGATTCCCTTGTCATGCAGTCCCATCAGACTGGCAACTTGACCCGCATTGGCAGCGGTGATCTGCGACGATTGCTGGACAAGGCCATCAACGACCGCTTGATTCTCCAGGAAGCGTATGCCATGGGCATGGATCAGGAAGAGGATCTGCTCGCTGCCGTGGATGAGAAACGCACCGAGAATGCCGTCAAGGCCTTCATCGCCGCCAGGTTTGCCATGCCCGATACGGTCTCCAGCCAGGAGTTGCAGGCTTATTTTGACCGCTATTACTGGAAAATATTACTGCGCCAGATTTCAGTCCGGACCGAGGCCGAAGCCCGCAATGTGCGCGAGGTGCTGCTGAATGGCGCCGACATGGACAGCTTGGCCCGGACCCTCTCCCTCGACACCCAGCGCTACAAGGGTGGCCTGCACAATCTGAAATACTGGGCCGACGTGGAGAATGTCCTGCGCGAGGCGGCCAGAGACCTGGAAATCAACGCGGTGTCTCAGCCTTTCCCGTTCCGTGAAGCCTACGCCATCATCCGGGTCGAAAGGCGCGATCCGGTGGACGAGGAAGCTTTCACAAAGTACAAGCGGTCAATCAATGCCCACTTGATTACTGAGGCCCGCAAGGCTGCCTGGCAGGAATTCATCGCCGACCTGCTACGTCAGACGCCCGTCAACGTGGATGAGGAGGTTCTGGCCAGCCTGCGGGAAGACGCCGATGTGATATTCCGGGGCGAGTTCCTCACGCAGGTAGAAAGGCCAGCGCTGAGTATTGACGCGGATCATTATGTGACCGAGACCGAGCTGCGCAAGGAGGTGTCGCACACTGCCATGACTTCCGGTACCGACCCCTTCGAGACCCTGCTTATCAAGGGAATCGAGTCGGCACGGGAAAAGCTGGTGCTGAGCTACCATGCCGAGCAGGAGGGTTACTTCGACACGCCCGGGGTTGTTCACAGGTACGCCCAGGACCTGGATACTGCCCTGATTGAAAACTACCTCGCGGAGGTCATCGTGCCGCGGATCGTATTCAATCGCGCGGAGTTCGAGGAATACTATACGAGTCACAGCGATGACTTCAGGGAAGCCGACCAGGTCAAGCTTGCCATCATTGTGGTGGAGACCGAGGAAGAGGCCCGCGAGATAGAACAGCGCCTGGCCGGGGGCGCCGACTTCGAATTTCTGAAACGGCAATATGAAGGCACCGCCAGTGATCAGGTCAGCCAGGAGGAATGGGCGTCGGTCGCCATATTTTCCCAGGAAATCCAAGAAGAACTTGCTGGGCTGAAAATTGGCGGTACCAGCCAGGCAATCCAGACTCGCACGGACTGGATGCTGTTCAAGGTCGTCGATCGCCGGGTTGGCGAACTGAAAGATCTGGCCGACGTCGAGATGCGGATCCGGCAGGTGATGTTCCAGAGAAAATTCAACCAGCTCATGGATGAACATCTAGCCCTGCTGAAGGAACATTCCGAGATCGTCCTGAATCAGGAAGCCATCGATACCTATTTCGGGGTCGATGCGGCATCCCAGCCCTGAGTTGCCGGGAGGGGATGGTTCGCAGGTCGAGACCGCTCCCGGGTGGAAAGCGAGGAAAGATGGCAACAAGACAATCCTACCCCCCCTGGCGGTTGTTGCCTTGTTTTGTGCTCATTGCCCTGGTGATCCTGGGTGTCGCCGCCAGCGCCCCGGCCCAGATAAAAAAGGGCCGACGCTTCGCCGGGGGAGGCGACTGCGAGAAATGTCACCAGATGGAGGCATTCGACCGGAAGGTCCGCCACGAGCCGTTCAAGGACAAAGACTGCACTGGATGCCACAAACCTCATGGCATGGTAGGTGTGCTCAGATTGAAGGAGGTCGGGTCAGCTCTTTGCGCCCTCTGTCACGCCGAAGAAGAACTCGGACTGACGGGAGCCGTGGTCCACGCACCTGCTGCCGCGGGCGACTGTCTGACCTGTCATGACCCCCACGCCAGCGGCGAGCAGGGACTCCTGACCAGCGAACCCGAGCAGCTGTGCTTCACCTGTCATGACCAGGCAGATTTCCAGAAAGAGCACCTGCACGAACCGCTAGCAGAAGGATGTTTTTCCTGCCATGTCGTACACGGCGGTCAGCACGAATACCTGCTCAACTCACCGTTAGCGGAACTCTGCGCCGCCTGCCACGACGAGACCAATTCGTCATTTGTCGCCGCCCATGCCGGCTACACCGTTCCTCCCGAAACCTGCACCGACTGTCATTCACCCCACGCGTCTACAGCCAGCCCGTTGCTGAGCAACTCGATCCACTCTCCTGTCGCCGACGGCGATTGCACCTCATGCCACAACGAACCCAACACCGATCAACCGTTCGCGCTGACCGTCGCCGACGCGAGCCAGCTGTGCTACGAGTGTCACGAAGAACCCGATACCGAAGCCAGCGATATCCACTCGCCCGTGGCCGAGGGACTGTGTATGGAATGCCACCTGCCGCACGGTTCCCGCCAGCCCGTCCTGCTCCAGCGGGCCGCCTCGTCGCTGTGCATGGAATGCCACAACGACCTGGAGAGCGAACTCCTGAAACCATCACGTCACGAGCCCGCCGGCCAGGACTGCACCCTGTGCCATCAGGCGCACGGCCAGACGGACCGGCAGCTCCTCGCCGGCGAGGTCAATGCCCTGTGTCTGGGGTGCCACACCGATCAGCAGACCGAGTTCGACAACACAGTCGTGCATGCCGCCTTCGGGGACGGCGACTGTCTGGATTGTCACGTGCCCCACGGAGCCGATTTCGCCAGCCTGACCACGACCAATCGCTTCGATCTGTGTGCAGAGTGCCACGACGATGCTCATGACTGGCTGCGCAAGAAAAGCTCGCACGTGCCTCTGAAGACCGGTCGCTGCAATGAATGTCACGAACCGCATTCTGCCGGACACGCCGCCTTGCTCAAGGAGGAGGCGAACAAGCTGTGTCAGACCTGTCATGGCGAACTGCTGGAGGATCAGACGGTATCGATCGTGCACCCGCCCTTCGCGGAAAGAGCGTGCGATACCTGTCACCTGCCCCATGCGGCCGATCATGCCCACTTGATGGTCGACAGCCAGGCTGTCGTATGCGCCGGCTGTCACGAAGATCCGCAGGAGGCCGCGGGCATGGCCAGCGGACATGCGCCCTATGTCACGGGTGAATGCTCGGGATGCCATTTGCCCCACTCCGGTCGGATCGCAGGCCTGTTGCCAGACGAACCCGACCGGGTCTGCTTCAGCTGTCACACCGATCTCGAGACCAGGATGCAAAGCGGACAGGCTCACGAGCCTGCCGCCGACGGCGCCTGTCTGGACTGTCATCAGCCGCATCAAAGCCAGCAAACCGCCCTGCTGGCGAGCAGCATACCGGACCAGTGCCTCGACTGCCATGATGGAGAGGACGATGCCTTCCTGTCCACCCATCTGAACCTGAGCGGCTCACAGCTTGACTGCCGCAAGTGCCACGACCCGCACGTGTCGGACCAGGCCGGCCTGATCCAGCGGGTCACCCACGATCCCTTCGCGGGGAATGCCTGTGACGTGTGCCATCCCGGCACCTCCCCGGATTCTGGAGGCCCCTGATGCTGAAAAGGAGTCACCTGCTCGTCCTGACGATGATCCTGGCCCAGGCAGGCAGTGGCGCAGCCCAGCCCGTCACGGTCGACGAGCCTGCCGTCTGCCTGGAATGTCATGCCGATCTGGACCTGGCGAACCTGCCGCGCCATGTTCATACCGCCTTCGAGGCGGGTCGTTGTTCCCAGTGCCACAATCCCCACGCCAGCAAACACGCCACCCTGCTTGCGGCCGACCAGAAGGAACTGTGCCTTTCCTGCCACGCGGACATCGCCGACGAGATTAGCTTGACCACCGCTCACCAGCCGGCCGGTAATGGACAGTGCGTGCTGTGTCACGACCCCCATGCGGCCGACCACGCCGACCAGCTGCACCAGGCTGTACCGAACCTGTGTCTCGACTGTCATACCCAGACCGCGGCCTGGTCGCAGCAGTCCACCGTCCACGCACCGGTGGCGGACGGCGATTGTCAGACTTGCCATGCTGCGCACGGTTCTGATAACGACGGTCTGCTGACTGGTTCGGTGCCCGCACTGTGCCAGAACTGCCACACCCAGGATAGCGCCTTCACCGCCGCTCACGGCGGCCATGCTGTCGGCGACTCCGATTGCACAGCCTGCCACGATCCCCACGCTGCGGATCTGAAGGGACTGGTCTACGCCAACCAGCACTCTCCCTTCAGCAGCGGCAACTGCGCCACCTGCCACGGCAACCTGGATCAGAGCGGCTCCTTCGCCATTGCCACCGGTGTCCAGGAACTGTGCCTGAAGTGTCATCGTGGTGTGCAGGAATTCGAAACGAAGACCTATCGCCACAATCTGGACGATACCGAGTCGTGCCAGCACTGCCACAATCCCCACGCCTCGCCCACGAACTCATTGCTCGCCACCGATTCCACCATCCTGTGCATGCGCTGCCACTTCAACGAGCCGGGGCCCAAGGCGAAGTCCGCTTTCTTGACGCATGATGGGATGGATTGCATGGAGTGCCACGTTCCCCACGGAGCCGACAATCCGACCTACCTCAGGAGTGTCGAGGTGGACCTGTGCGCCGGTTGCCACGAAGCCGCTCACCGGGCCTCGCATCCGGTCGGACCCGAGGTGATCGATGCCCGTTCAGGTGAGGCGGTCACCTGTCTCAGCTGCCATCAACTGCATGGCGCAGATTTCGAATATTACCTGCCCCTGAGCCCGGAGATGGACCTGTGCATCCAGTGTCACAAGCGATAGGGATGCGGCAACTCACAGGGACTCTGGTCACGCTGGTGATCGGACTGGCTGGCACCCCGGCGTGCCATGCCTTTCACGACGGGGGCGTGGCCAGCTGCAACAGTTGCCACACCATGCACAACCTGCAGGACGGGCAGCTGATAGACCCCGACAATCCTCACGGCAATCCTGACTTGCTGACCCACAGCACACCCAGCGATCTGTGCCTGAGCTGTCATGCCGAGGCGTTCGGTGCCGTCTTCGGGCCCGACCCGCTGGTACCGCCACCGGAGAAGGGCGCGGGCAACTTCGTGTTCCTGCTCGAGGACAATCTGAATGACGCGCCTGACGGTGCCGTCAACCCCATTTCCGGCGACGCAGCCGGCCACAACCTCAACGCGCCCTCCTTCGGAGTCGCTGCCGACGGCACCCACGTCACCTCGCCCGGGGGTGGCTATCCCTCCAGCCAGCTCGGCTGCACCAGCTGTCACGATCCCCATGGCAACCAGAATTTCCGCTTCCTGTACGGAGCACGCGTCACCTCGGGTGAGGGCTACAACTTTCTCTATCCTGCTCCCCTTGCCGACGGCATCGATCTGTTGGGCGGAATCGAGACCAAGAACTATCACAGCGCCTACCGGGCGGGCATGAGCCAGTGGTGCGGGAACTGCCACCACAGTTTCCTTCAGGAACATCGTGGTTCCCGGTTTGAACATTCCACCAGCGATCTTCTGGAATGGGATCAGGTGAACGCCTACAATCTGTACAACGGGGCCGACGACCCCTTCGGGGGGGATCCTGCTCTGGCCTACCTTGCCCAGGTACCCTTCGAGGACAGTGCCAGCAGTATCCAGTCCACTGCCGGCCCCACTGCCACCAGCCGTATCATCTGTCTGAGCTGTCATCGGGCGCATGCCACGTCGGGTCCGCACTCCGGCCGCTGGGATTTCAATATCGACTTCCTCGACACCGATGGAGCCGTCTCTGGTTCCTACCCCATCCCCAATCCCTACACCACACCGCGCCAGGGACCCCTCTGCGCCAAATGTCACGGCCCCGAGGACCCATCCGAGCCGATCACTGATCCCACCCGCTGATCATTCGCTCAACCTGGAAAGCAGAAACGGATCAAAGATCAGGTTCCGGGGAACCGAACTGATGACAGCCCAGGCACAGGTCGTACTTTGCCTCGAAGGGCACCAGCAGGTCCTCGGTCTCGCTGGCCACCTGGTGGCAGGTCTGGCATTCCAGACGCTGTTCGAGCAGAGGCAGGCGGGGGTCGATATCCTGTCGCAGGTGCCGCGAGCTGTGGTCCCCGCCGGCTGCGACCACCACACCGAAGGGATGACTGGCGTGCTCGTTGAAGGTGGGAGTTTCAGGATCCATCGCGTCCCGGACCGCGATGCCACTCTGGTTCGAGTGACAGCGCAGACAGCCTTGCGATGGGGAGAGTCCCAGCAGGGCAGAGGCGTCGATATGGTACAGGGAAGCCGCCTGGCGATGTCCATTGGAGAGCAGATTCAGATTGCCCTCGGCACCATGGCAAGAGTAGCAGTGTCCCCGCAGCCGGTCGCTGCCGTACTGGTAGGCGAAGCGCTCCCCGCGCACAGTCAGCGTGGCCGGTTCGTGAAAGGAATGACATTCCCGGCAACCCCGCGCGGACGGGCCGTGGAAGGCAAGGGCTCGCTCTGCGGAGGCCAGTTGCTCCTGGTGGCAGCCGTGGCACTTATGGGCAATGGAGCTGCTATCGGAAGGCAGGGACCGGGGTGCTGCCGGTCCCTCCGCGGCTGCCGCTTGCCAGCCATGGCAATCGCTGCAGAGCAGATCTGCATGCGTTGCCACCATGCTATCCGCCCCCTCCACCCCGCAAAGCGCAACTCCGGCCAGCAGGCAGCTACAGAGGAAGACACCTCCGGCAAATCTCGTCTCCGGCTTGTGATGATATTTATTTTTTTCATACATCACGCCCCATTATCGACTCATAATGATGATTCCTTTAGGTCCCATAAGCCTGGAATCCTCCCGTATCCGCCGGTTCTAGCGGGGATCGATCGGGAAGGGTCAGGTCGAGCCGGAAAGGGTGATCCGGTCTTTTGCCACGTGGCAAAATATTCAGTCGTGCCGCGGAAAATGTGTCTGCGAAATGCTGGTATTTGTGGCCTTTTCTGGCCCTCAGAGCCTGAACCAGGGGGTCTCGGAGGGCTTCAGAGCCAAGGAGGGCGGAAAGCCTGGAGAGCCGAGCGGGCCGGAGACAGGGAAGTCGACGGGCCGCGTCCCTGGGACAGGCCCTGGGGGCCAGAAGAGGCCACATTCGCCATATCTGGCCAGACACATTTTCCGCGGCACAACCCACACTTTTCCATTGCGGGCTCGCTGTAGCTGAACCGAGGGGCTACGTTCGACGGGCAGGAAGATCAGGGGCGCTATCCTGGGGAAGTTCGAACAGTCTTTGCAGGCAATTCAGATCCTGGCAACGCTCCGCCTCGGAGTTCGCGGTCTTCAGCTGGATGACCGGTCGCTGCAACACCTTCTTGATGAAAATCTTCAAACTCTTCTCCACCACCTCGGCGGTCTCGGCCGGCTGCTTGCGTCGAATCCACTCCAGTTCCTTGGCGGCGACCTGTTCCATGAATGAGCGCAGCTCCGTCACCGTGGGATTGATCTGACGCAGCCTGGCCCAGGCGCTGAACTCGAGCAGTTCCTCGTCGATGATCTGTTCCGCCCGGGGCACCTCGCGTCGCCTCGCCTCCAGATTCTCGGCCACGATGGACGACAGCTCGTCCAGTCCCACGACCTCGACCCTTTCCAGCGCGTCCACACCCGGGGCGATGTCCCGGGGGACAGCCAGGTCGAAACAGCGTAGCGGTGTGCCATTGCGCTGCTGAATCGCGGTGCAGATCATGTCTCCGGTTATGATGGGGTCCGGCGCGCCAGTTGCGGTCAGCACCACGTCCGCCTCGTTCAGAGCCTCCTGCAGCTCGGTGAAGGAGCGCACACGTACCTGCACGTCGCCCTCGCCTCGGGTCTCGGCGGCCAGCTGCTCGGCCCGCTCGCGGCTGCGATTGATGATTGTCAGCTTGCCGATTCCCCGGCGCAGAAGGTGCCGAGCCGTCAGGCTACCGGTCTTGCCGGCACCGATCAGCAAGCCGTGGCGGCAGGACATGTCTCCGAGCCGCCGGCAAGCCTCCTCGACCGCGATATAGGCGACGCTGACCGGGCCGCTGCTCAGCTTGGTCTCGGTGCGCACGCGCTTGCTGGCGCGGAAGGCCCCCTGGAATACGCGCATGAGTAAGGTGCCCAGCTGGTGATCGCCGGCCGCCTGCTGGTAGGCCCTCTTGACCTGAGCCCTGATCTGGACCTCGCCCAGGGCCATGCTCTCTAGGCCCGCCGTCACGCGGTACAGGTGCCGGGCCGCCTCGTCACCTTCCAGATGCCAGCCGGGTGATTCCAGGAAGAGACGGCAATCCACGCCAGCTGCAGTGAGCGAACGCTGCAGGGCTGAACGGGAGCGGCAGCTGCCGGCCACCTCGAGGTAGATCT
>Ga0209536_100009545_pt1 | contig 14416 bp, 12 predicted proteins | sample DeeMarSeWOR28_12_FD_187461 | JGI IMG/M metagenome (GOLD analysis project Ga0209536, IMG submission 187461) | Marine sediment microbial communities from White Oak River estuary, North Carolina - WOR-2-8_12 (SPAdes) (version 2) | ecosystem: Environmental > Aquatic > Marine > Intertidal zone >...
CTCTGACTATCCGAGCCGAACCCCTTCCGTCTCGAGCCCACCCCCCGCGGGAAGCTTGCTCCAGCTCCTCTTTTCCCACTCCTCCTGGAGCACTTCCATCGCCGCCTGCTCCAGGAACTCCGGCGCCGCCCACTCGTCCACATCGAAGTCGTTCTTAATGTAGTCGTGGCTTACCATGAAGTCCTTGCCGATCTTGATGCACTCCAGGTTCTGCGCACTCAGGCTCGGCACCATGTCGACGTGTTTGATGCCCTCGTACGTATCCTCGGCATCCAGATAGAACGTCTGCCGGTTGAGGATTGCTCCCGCCGCATGCTTATGCTCGTTCGCCCAGCGCCCGACCTTGATCATGGCCTTCATGTAGGCGACGACCAGCTCGGGGTGCTCCTCGGCCATCACGTCGGTGCAGGTGATGACAGCGGGAGTGTTGGCAACCTGAACGGACCAGTCCGGGTATCGGGTCAGGTCTTCGATCATCTTGATCTGGCCCGTCGCCTCCTGGAGGTGCTGGAAGACCTTGCTCTGGGTGTAGATGGCGTCGACCGTGCCATCCAGGAGCGCCGTCTCGAGCGGACGGAAGGCCAGGTCGTGCTTGTGATCACGGCGCATCCATAGTTCCGACGGGTTGTTCATCGGCGGGACCAGCATCTCGGGCTTGTCGTACCAGTCATCGGGGTACGGGAACTCGACGAGCTCGATATCCTTCATGGTCATGTCGTTGAGCAGGAGCATGTTCTCGATGCCCATGTGTTCCTGGATGCGCCACCAGTCGTTCTTGATGGTGTTCAGGCTCTTCGAGATGCCGATCTTCTTCCCCTTCAGATCCTTCATTCGGAAGATCGGGTCGCGGGCGCGCACGGCCATGCAGCCGCCCTCGTAGACCCAGGTCGCCCCCAGAAGCCGGGTGCGGCGGATGTCGGCGTGGACATGGATCGGAGGATACAGTCCGCCGAAGCGGATCAGATTGTCGAGGTTGTGGATGTAGTGCGGGTACCAGTTGTTCAAAGGGGAGTGGCGGAAGTAGGCGTATTCCACGCCAATCTTCTTGTACTCCTCACGGCACCAGCCCAGTTCCTGATCGATATTGTTGGCGGAAACCATGGGGCAGTTCGTGTACCACACCTCTTTCCAGTTCAGCGGTGCGGTGCTGGCTACTCTCTCCTGGGCCGCCAGTGACTCGGCCGCACCCAGGACCGCCATGCCGCCTGCCACGACGATGCCGGCCTTCGCGAATTCACGCCGGGTGACCCCTGATGACTCGGGCGTGGGCTCCTGTAGCCGCTCTCTTTCACTCATGATGTCCCCAATTCCTTTTTTGGTGGTAACTTGAGCGTCCTGCCTCGATGTACTTTACGTACCGTGCTGCGCTCACCCGGCGCTGATCGCGGCCGTATGTATTTCCCTCAGGATTCGCCCTGGTCGACGAGGGTGGCGTCCATGCCACGCGCCTGCTCGATCTTCTCCATACCTTCGCTGACGGAGACGTGGTCGAAGCAGATCTCCGGGGCGGCACCCGACAGCTCGATGGCGCCCAGAATGCGTCGGTACGCTTCGGAGCGGATATGCGTTTGTAGCGCCGCGTCGGATTCCCACCGCTCGACGAGCACGACCGCCTCTTCGGGACCCGGCTCCTCGTAGATGTGGCATCCGGTGCAACCCGGCTCGGCCAGCATGGGCCCCTGAACGGACCGCAGGATTTCCAGCACTTCGCCGCGTCGGTCCGGCAGCGGCACGATCTTGAGCGTTCCTACGATGATCATGCTGATCCTCAACGCTCGATTCATACCACGGCGGAGCACCGACGGACGAACGGGCCTAAGTCACTGATGCACAGTGTATTGTCGGAGATTCGTGGTATCGATCAAGGAGAGAAATGCAGGGAGAAAGGGCGAAATGGCGTCCCCGAGTCGAAATGCCGTCCTTGTGGTTTCGGAAGCAGACGTAGTGGCCCGCGGGATTGCCCCTGCGGTCAGCAGTACGCGGCGCGCCATGCCAAAATTGACACGCTGATCCTCAGTATTCGGCAGGTCGATATGTCATCCCTGTTCAGGGAAGTCACTTCGTGCCCCCGCGTTCTGTCGCGGCCTCGTCTGTCCTCTGTCGATGAGATCGGATGCCCAGCTTCTTCATGCGGCTGTAGAGGGTCGAGGGGTTGAGCCCCAGTTCGGCGGCCGCGCCCGCGGGCCCCTTGATCTGCCAGCCAGTCATTTGAAGGACCCGGAGAATGTGCTCGCGCTCGGCGTCGGCCAGCGTCTTCAGCCGCGGCGCCGACGCGGCCTCGTCGACCATGGGCATCCTGAGTGTCTCGTCCGGGGTGAAGATGACCGCGCGCTCGATCATGTTCCGCAGTTCGCGGACGTTGCCCGGCCACGATCGCTTCTGGAGGGCCTCCATCGTCGGGCGAGGGACCTGTGTGATCTTCTTCCCCATGCGGGCACTGAATTCCTCGAGGATCGCCCACACCAGCAGTGGGATGTCGTCCGGCCGCTCGCGCAACGGCGGCACCCGGATCGGGAAGACGTTGAGGCGGTAATAGAGATCCTCCCGGAACCGCCCGTGGCGGATCTCCTCGGCCAGGTCGCGATTGGTGGCCGCGATCAGCCGCACGTCAACCTTGATGGTCCTGGGACTACCCAGCCGCTCGAGCTCGCCCCTCTCCAGCACGCGCAACAGCTTGGCCTGCACCTCGAGCGACAGTTCGCCTATCTCGTCGAGAAAGATCGTGGAACCGTCCGCGATCTCGAATCGTCCGACCTGGCGCGTCAGGGCCCCGGTGTAGGCGCCCTTCTCACGGCCGAACAACTCGCTCTCCACTAGACCTGCTGGCAGCGCCGCACAGTTGACCCGAACCATCACTTGGTCCCGGCGGACGCTTAGTCGATGGATGGCCTGGGCCACCAGCTCCTTTCCGGTGCCGGTCTCGCCGCACAGGAGCACCGATGCATCGGTGGGCGCGACCTGTTCGACCAGATACAGGACTTCCCGGATAGCGGAGCTCTGTCCGATGATCTCGGCGTGCGGGTGGACCACCCGGATCTCGGCCTTGAGGTAATCGCTCTCCGCCTGGAGCCGGTCCTTCAAACCCTCGACCTCGGCAAGCGAGCGACGCAGCGAGTCCTCGGCGCGCCTGCGCTCGGTAGTGTCTCGGAACAACCCGTACGCAGCGGCCGCATGTCCGTCAGCACCCCGTCGGGCGACGCCTGCCACGTGGTGAATCCAGAGGTCTCCACGCGCCGGGTGCACATAGCGATACTCAAGGGCCACCTTCTCCCGCGGACCCTCGTGAAGTTCGCGGCGAGCCTCCAACACACGATGGCGGTCATCCGGGTGTATGTGCTCCAGCCAGAACTCCAGGGGCTGCAGGCCTTGATCCTGACCAGGGGGAATACCGCACAGGTCGCGAAGGCGGTCGTCGACGTACATGACACCTTCGACGAGATCCACCTCGTAGAACGCGAGACCAGCAAGTTCGGCCGCCGCCGCGAGCCGGATTTCACTCTTCAATCGCTGCTGCTCACGCTGGGACCGGACGAGCGCGTTGGTGAAGACCTGCGCGATCAACTGCAGTCGCTGCACCATCACGCCCGACCAGTCGCGCTCCGACTGCACGGTATTGAAGGCGAGAGCCCCGACCGGCGGCTCGCCCGCCAGCGAGAGCGGAAGGGTCAGATTCGACTTGATCCCCTGAAGACGGGCATTCTCCCGGTCGACGGTAGCCTCCTCAGGGAGCACGTGCAGCGAGGGAATGACCACCATGCGTCCGGCCAGCATCTGCTGCACGGTCCAGGGATACTGCTCCTGGTGCAGCGGATCGGAAGGCCTCGGGCCTTGAACGCCCGCGTAGGAGTGGGTGGGCAGGATCACGCCCGGGGCCTCGGCGGACCACTGCCAGAGCACCGCGAGATCGACAGAGAGAAACTCGCACACACCCCGCAGCGCGTCCTCGATCACGCGGTCCACCTCACCAGGGGGCAGGTTGATGAAACGGGAGGAGAGGTCGGAGATCAACGTCTCGAACTCGAGACGGTTCTCGAGGTGCTGCTCAGAGCCCATCGCTCGTCATCCCCTGAACCGGGATCCCCAGCGAATCGCGCTCCACGTCCCAGCCGCCGCCGAGTGCCTGGTAGAGTTGAATCACCGACGTGATCTTGAGCTGCAGGGTCTCGGACGCCTGGAGTTGTGAACCGAAGAGCGATCTCTCCAGATCCAGCACCTCCAGATAGCTCGTCGCACCGTTGTCGTAGCGCACCCACGAGAGTTGGGCCGCGTTCTCTGCCGACGCACGCTGACGTTGGCGGGCCTGGTACTCCCGCTCATAAGTATCGATCGCTACCAGGGCATCCTCTACCTCACGCAACGAGTTCAGGATCGTCTGCTCATACTGGTAGATCAGCTGCTCCGTGCGTGCGACCTGAAGATCGACCTGACGCTGGCTCTCCCCGGAGTTGAACAGCGGGCCGAACAGATCGGCTCCGACATCGAAGAAGCCCGTGAAGTCGCCGCTGAAGATCGCGCCGATGCTGGAGGTCAGGTTCAGCTGCGGGAACTTGAGGGCTTCCGCTGCTCCTATGAGTGCCGTCTGGGCATTCAACGCGCGCTCGGCCACCAGGATGTCCGGCCGTCTCTGAAGGAGCTCGCCTGGCAAGCCCGGTGGCACCTCGGGAGGAATGATCGCCTCGGTGAGTTCGAGTCCCCTGGGAATGCTCATCGGAGGCATGCCGAGCAGCAGGCTGATGCTGTTCTCGGTCTGGTCACGAAGCCTCTCGAACGTCGTGACGGACACCTCGGCGTCACCGAGAACGATTTCGGCCTGGTTCACATCCACCTCGGATATGACCCCACCCTCGTACCTCGCCCGCATGGCTTCCAGACTGGCCTGCCGGGATTCTACCGTCCTCTCGGAGAGCGCCAGGCGGTTGTCCAGATCACGAAGCAGCACGTAGGCTTTCGCTACCGAGGCGATCAGAGTGAGGGTTACACCCCGGTAGGCCTCCTCCGTACCCAGCAGGCTCTGGACCGCCGCTTCGTTCGATCGCCGGACCCGGCCCCACAGGTCCACGATGTAGGAAATGCTCAGGGCCCCGGTGATGTCGCCGTCGAGTTCGTCGCCATCGACCGTGGTCGCATCGGCGGCGGCGCTCGCCCCGTAGTTGATGCGCGGATACAGGTCCGCCCGGACGATACCCAGCTGGGCCTCGGCCTCCGTGATTCGAGCCAGTGCCGTCCTCACGTCGCGGTTGTTCACCAGCGCCGAGTCGATCAGCTCGATCAATACCGTGTCCTGGAACAGCTCCCACCAGGGGATATCAGCTACGGACTCGCCGGTCGGATAGCTGTGGTGATACGCCTGGGGCTCGGGTGTGACCGGTCGCTCGTAGTCGGGGCCGAGCGTGCAACCGGCGCCGAGGGCCCCGAGAATGACGAAGCCGGCACCTCGGCGGACGATCCAGCGGGACGGACGGACGTTCCTTTCCTTCATCGTCGGTCCGGCAGCAGACGGTTCACGAACTCGAAACCGACCACGACAAACGTGACGGCGATCGTAATCTGGATGATCCTCAGATACACCTCGCTGGAAGCTTCGCCCCGGAATGCCGTCGCACCGACGATCAGCAGGGTCGTCGAATGCGCGGTCACGAAGAAGGCATCGGGCTCCTCGCGCGCGAAGGCACGTGATCCGAGGGCAAGCCCCGCCAGCAGAGTCAAAAGGAGGAGGAATGAGAATGACGGCACGATGAGCAGAAGGTTGTGCACCAGGATCGCGACCGCACCCCCCACGATGTTGCCCCGGATGCGTTCCATTCCCTTCTGGAAATCCGTTCCGATGTCCGGGAGCGCCGACAGGATACCCACGTAGGCGAGAACGGTGAGCGCTCCCGACAGTTCGACGAAGTAGAACAGAGCCATGAGGGGAACGACCACGACGGTCGCGACCAGGGCGGCGCGGAACGACTCATCCGGGGAGGCGGCGGGAGCGCTGGCGTCGTCCGCAGCGGGCCGCGCGCCACCGGTCCGCCGCTCCGGAAGAAGGCCATAGGCGACCACGACGACGGTGGCGGTCAGGACGACATCCACGAGGAGCCCCCGGGCCACGAATATCGCGGCCGCTGGGTAGACCATGCGAGCAAACGGAAGCAGCAGAACGGCGATCACGAGCCACAGGAGTACGAGCGCCGACCGCCCGCGCTGCCCCGCATAGAAGGTCCAGAACAGCACCAGCGAAGCGAAGAGCAGGAACACGACCGGGTAGTGGATCAAGTGACCGACCTGCCATCCGGACCAGACGGCCACCCCCACGATGACGATCAGGGCGGCGCCCAGCCGGGGCGTGAGAGGCTTGTCGGGGGACGCCAGGAACGTGGCCACCAGCACTGGCGTCAGGTATGAAGTCTCCCATGGCGATCCCAGAGCGATCGCCGTCGCCGCCGTCGCGCCCAGTGCGTAGCGCACGATCCTGATGTCCGCCCGCGACCACCCGGGGATCGCCCGCGACATCGAAGAAGGGGCAAAGGCGGCAGCGCTAACGGACATACGAGAGCAGGGTCGCGATGCGGATCTGCAGCCGGCCGATGGCGTTGAGGAAGAAGTTCCGGCCCGTGAACACGATCACGCTGGCCTGTCCTCCGATCCGGCCGAGGCCGCGGATTTCCTCCCTGTCCACCGTGATGATCACCGGGAAGCGCTGCGGTTCTCGAACCCAGCCCAGAGAAGGCGCGATCGACGGAAGATCGCCCGCATTCGAGTTGCGACCGTCGCTTACGCCGTAGCCCACGCTGCGGACCCTGCCCTTGATGATTCTCCCTGGCATGACGTCCAGTGACAGCTCGACCGGATCGCCGATGTCGATGTGGCCGAGGTTGTTCTCGCGCATGTCGGCCTGGATCCATACGTCCTCAGCGGTCACCAGCGTCGCGAGCGGGGCGCCGGCTGCCGCGAAGTAGCCGACGGTCAGGTTGAAGCTCTCGACCATACCTGAGGATGGCGCGATCACGGTGCTGAACGCGAGATCGAGCTGGGCCGATTCCAGCTGTGCGATCGCCAGCCGAAGATCGGCGTTGTCCGGGCCCGTCGCGCCCAGCGCCTCTTTGGCTTTCTCCAGGTTCGCTTCCGCGGTCGAGACGCCCTCGACGGCCTGCGCGAGCGATGTCTCTGCGTAATCCTGATTCGCCTGGGACAGGGCACCGGGGTTGCCCTCGACTACGCGCTGTGTCCGATCGAAGTTGCGCTGCGCGCGATCGAGCCGTGCATTGGCGGAACCGAGCTGGGCGGCAGCCGCCTTGACCGTCGCCGTCCCGGCGCCGACCGATTGCGCGGCCCGGTCCACGTTGGCCTCCGCCTGCCTGACCACATACTCGTACTTCCTGCGGTCGATGACGAACAGCGTGTCCCCTTCCTCGACGACGCTGTGCAGGCGTACGCGAATCTCGGACACGTATCCCGGTACCTGGGACACGATGGGGATCGTCAGCGAGTTGACTCTCGCCTGATCGGTGTAGGGCGTGTGGCGGTCCGCGGCGAGATGCCACAGGAAGATGACGGCACAAATCCCGAGCACGATGAGTGTGAGTCGACGAGCCTTCGACGTTTCAGAAGGGCCCGACTCTGGCGCCGGCGTCGTGCTTTCGGTCACGGCCTCGGTCATGACGGAAGCCTAGTCCGCCGGTGCCAGCCCAGGCTCTTCCACTTCGCCCTCGACCCAGGCGATCATGAGCTGCCAACCGATGGCGAGCACCACGGCACCGAGAAACAGTCCGATCACTCCCTCGAGGATCAGCCCGCCGATAGCCCCGAGGAGAATGACGAGGGAGGGAATCGCGAGCCCGCGTCCGAGGAGCAGCGGTTTGAAGATGGCATCGCTAATGGACACGAATACGCCCCAGATCGCGAACAGGACCGCGGTCAGCGGGCTGGCGGTTGCGAACACGTAGACGATGACCGGCCCCATGACGATCAGGGGCGGAATCTGCGCCACGGCCAGAACGAGCAGGATCAGGGTCCAGAGCATTGCGAGTGGGACTCCCACGAGGGCCATCCCGGCCCATCCGAGGAGAGCCTGCAGAACGGCGATGCCTATGACCCCGTAGGCGACGCTTCTCACCACGGCCGCCGAGCTGCCCACGAAAGACTCCCCGGCGTCACCGGCGAGTCTCCCGAGGAGGGCCGTCAGCCCCCTGGCACATACCTGAGTGTTGGCGAGGAATGCCCCTGCGATGCCCAGGGAGATGAGCGTGAACAGGATGGCCTTCCCGCCGCTGGCCACCATTCCCAGGACCCGACGCCCCAGGGCTTCGATCTGCGGCTTGAACGCCCGGACAACCGGTTCGAGGTCGGTCGAGGCCTGCGACCACAGGCTGTATGCTCTTTCCCCGATCACGGGCCAGTCCGCCACCCCGGGCGGCGGAGGTGGAACTCGCAGCTCGCCCGACTCCACCAACGCCTGAACCTGGCCGGCCCCTTCGATCATGGTCTCCGAGAGCATCACGACCGGGACCAGGACCGCAGCGATCAAGACCACGCTCAACAGCGTCGCTGCCAGCGCGTTCCGCCCCCCCAGCCAGCCCCTGACCCTAAGGAACAGAGGATAGAACGCCACCGCGATGACGGCGCCCCACGCGACCGGTATGATGAAAGGCATGAGCAACGCGAAACAGGCCCCCGCGATGATCACGATCACCCCGATGCGGATGGTCGCCTCGAGCGAGGTGGAGATCGCCCTTCGTTGCTGTTCGTCCAGAATCGGCTTGTTCATTGAAGCCTCGTTTCAGAACCCTCGCGACCGCGGCCACGCCCATGTAACCGAGCCGATCTAGTTGACCGTGTACCCCCGACCCGAGAGGCAGGCCCCCGCGGCCTGTTTGAACGACGCGATGGCCTGATCGTTCTGCGCCTGCGCCTGGGCCGCACCCTGCTGGGCGGCCCCGGCCTCCACCTGCTTCTTCGCCCGTCGGCCGGCCAGCCCACCCGCTACCGCACCGATCGCGGCGCCTTTGCCCGCGTCCCCCGCGATGGCGCCAATGGCGACGCCGGCGACCGCACCCCGCGCCGCACCCCCCACGGCCGCACCCTGCGTGGCATCGGCCGCCTGCTGCTGGGCCTGCTGCGCGGCGGCCTGCGTGTCCACGCTTCCCGCCTGCAGCGTGAGGCCCGTCTGGGCCTCGGCCCAGTCCGTGCACGCCGCCTCGTCCGCCCGCTGCTGCTCGGGACTCTGGTCCTGGGCCGGGTAGATGTACATGCCGATGCTGGCGAGCGTGACCGTCGAGGACGTCGGCTGCTGCGTGGCGGCCACCTGGGCGCCGGCTTGCGATGCAGCGCCCAGGACGAGAACGGCGGTCAGTATATACCTGGTCATCGAATTCTCCTTGGGCCTCAGTAGGCGATCGACTGGTGCGCGTGGCGGGCACGCCACTGGCCGTTCTCGCGAACGAACACGATCGTGTGACCCATCCCCACCGGCTCCGACGTCCAGCCGGCCTGGTCCGTGTAGGTGCCTTCGGCCACCGCGATCACGATCGCCACGTCCGGAGACAGGATCCGAACCCGACTCTCGAGCACCTTGGTTTCCTGGCCCTGCAGGCCCGCATACGTATCGCGGAAAGCCTCGCGGATCGTCTCCAGACCGGTGAGCATCACGTCACCGGTAATGAACGTCAGCTCGCCTTCTCCCTCGGCCATGGCGAGCACACGATCGGCGTCCACGTTGCGGGAGCCCTCCATGGCTTCCGCCACGATCGAGTCGATTGCCGCGATGACGGCAGGATCGTTGGGATCGAAATCGACAGGCTGAGCGCAAGCTGAAGGCAGCACCGCGGCGGCGATCGCCGCCAGCATGAGAATCCGCATGGTCGTCCTCATCAGATGGGTGCATCAGAACCTCGGCGACCCCAGGGCCATCGAGCGCCGGAGCATGATGACACCTCGCGGCCCGGGAGTCCAGCCGCGAGGGACCTCAGGTTCTACGCTTCTCTTAGCCGCCGACAGCCTCATCCAGGGCATCGGCCACCCGGCCCGCGGCACCGCCGATGGCCAGCAACTGGAAGCCGCTCATGAGCAGACGGAGGCCGACCAGCACACCAATCGCCCAGGCGCCCGCCAGAGGCATCTGCCGCCACATCATAATCCCCAGGAGCAGCGACACGACGCCGCCGAACAGCAGCCAGCCCCAGCCCTGCTCCGGCTTCAGCCGAAGGGCGTAGATCACCTCGACGATCCCCGCCACCGCGAAGTACATGGCCAGAAACACGCCCATGGTGACCAGCGCGACGCCCGGCATGGCCATCATGTACACCCCGGCCACCAGCGTCAGGGCACCGAGCAGGAACACCATCATGCCGTGCCCGAACGATCCGGCCCGGAACGCGAGAAGGAGAAGGGAGATGCCTCCGAAAGCCAGCAGCACGCCGACCATCATCGCCAGTGTGACCCCCGCCGCCAGAGGTGAGAACAGCGACACGATCCCCGCGATCACCAGGAATATCCCGACCCACCTGGCGGTCCGTGCGTTACTCTTGATGCCGTCGACGACGCTCATAGGTCTTCTCCCTGTTGAGTGTGTGCTGCCAACTGATCGAATGTACGAGTCACCCGATCGGCACGCCCACCCCGAGCATGAACGACCAGCCCTTGCTCTTCACGCTGACCTCGCTCGCGTCATCGCCTCCGTTCAGATTCGCGAGGCCCAGCCTGTAGCGCGCGTCGAGTTGTACGGTCAACCTGCTGTACAGGATTTCAAGGCCACCGCCGAACGCGAGCCCGAAGTCGGTTTTCGTGGTCTCGAGTCCGCCGTCCAGCTCCGGGGCATCACAGTCGAAACTCGCGGAGACGCCGTCTTGTTCACCGGTCACCTGGCACCGCGTCTCGAAAGAAACCTGCGGCCCGGCATACAGGAAGGGGTAAAGGGGAGCCTCTCGCGACGTGAGCCGCGCCATCAGGAGGAGCGGGATCTCGATGTAGTTGAGATTGAGCTTGACCGCCGGATCCTGGGTCTTCGACTTCGCACCGCGTTGGGAATAAAACACCTCCGGCTGCACGGCGAAGAACTCCCCCAGTCCGAACTGCACGAATCCTCCCACCAGGAAGTCCGTCTGGTTGTCGAACGCGAGGTCCGAGGCGTCCGGGGCGTCCACGCTCAGGTTCGAGATGTTGATCCCGCCCTTTCCTCCCGCAGTGATCTCCTGCGCCCCCGCACCGACAGGAGCCAGCGCGGCCAGGCACGCAATCGTCAGCAGAGCCATCAGGTATCGCATGCTGCGCCTCCTTCCGGTTACAGGGAAACCTTGATCCAGCGGCTGAGCTTCCATTTCATTCCGGTCATGTACGGCAGGTAGCGGTTGAGGTCCTCGATCGTCTCGGGATAGGTCGCTCCGGCCGCGATCCCGATCGAGTCGAAGAACCCGTTCATCGCGGAACGGTGCGCCAGGATCACGGCCGCCTCGCCATCCATCATCATCGACCGGTAGTCCTGGTTAGACGATCCGACGATGAAGTAGCCCGCCGACCGTCCGGCCACTTCCGGCCCGTACTCCCCGCTGATGTCTCTGAGCAACTCGCGGAATGGCTCGCCGAGCTTCTGGTTCAGCTCACGGACGTCCCGGTAGTCGGCTCGTGTCACCGCGTCCAGCGAGCGTTCTGCCACGAACTCGCGCGCGAACTCGACGAACGCCGGGTGCTGGAGAAAGATCTCGAGCACCTCACGACTGATGAAGAAGTTGGTCTTCAGGTGCAGCTTGGGACGCCGAATTCCTCCCAGCTCGTCGGACAGGTACTCGATGTCGCCGCCCCCCGTCGCCTCAGCGAAGATCGCGCCCGCTTCATCATACACCGAGAGAAGCTCGGGCCCTACCGGCAGGACGTCGCGTATCCAGGCCTTGCTGCGGAAACCTTCCGCCATGGCGGCCGCTCGCGCCGGCAGGTTCGCCACGTCGACATCGGTGTCGTACATTCCCCCCTTGTAGACGCCACCGACCTCCTCCAGCTGCAGCCCCAGGACGCGCTCCGCGATGATCATCCGTTCGAACATCTCGCTGGCTCGGGACAGGGTCATGAAGGACTGACCGGGAGCGTTCGCCTGCGAGGGATGAATGATGATGACGCGTACACCGCGGAGGCCGCTCCCGAGAAGCATCGAGGCCCACAGTGGATTATGGAACAGCGAGTCCGGATCGATGATCACGGCTCCCGGCGGCATCAGGGTATAGAGAACGGCCTTCGCCACATTGATCGGCTTCATCAGGTAGCCGGTGCCATTGTGCAGCTGCATCGCCCGGCCACCTCCCTCTGCCAGGCGCGAGTACTCCTCCAGCTTCTGCTCGTAGTCCGCCCCAAACGGCTTCGGCCGCAGGGGCTCCGGGATCTCGTCCTCATCGAATCCCTGGCTCATGAGCAGGTCACGGGCCTGGTTCTTCACCTCGAGGGCCGCCGGGCCTTCCAGAACCAGGGCCCGATCCTCCCAGTTGGGGCCAACGTAGTGCTCGCCCACTCCCATACCGCTGAACGTGGCCGCACCGCGATACGGGTCCTCCTCTGTGATGTCGTAGAAGGCGATCTTCCGGTGGTCGCGGATCGCGTTGTCCGGCCAACCGGCCACGCGGAAGTACGAATTGGCCCAGTACGACAGATCGGCCGGATTGGTGACGTTCACCTGCACCTTGATCCGATTGCGGAGCCAGTCTTCGCCGTACCGGGCCGCGTCCGCCTGCAGCCGTTCCGAGCCTTCCACGGCCGCGTACAGGTCCGCCTGCGCCATCGCCAGCGAGTCCGCCATCCACCCGGATTCCTGCAGTTCCTTCGGCAGGTCACCCAGTGGCCGCTCGAGGAGGTTCATCCACATGCGAGCCTTCTTGAGCTCGTAGTAGTGCTGATCGATGAAAATGAAGTAGGTCGGGATGTGACCTGCCTCGTCGTACGCGCGCACGCGCTGTGCAAGAGTGCGCAGGTAGTTCCGGGTCATGTGGAACGAAATGAGGTCCGGCTCCCCCTGCGCGTTCAGGCCCGTGTAGTCGTGGATCCACAGGACGTGGTAGTCCTCGGCCCGCCGGATCCCCTCGTAGAGCTCCCACTGGAACTGGAGCCCCATGGCGTACGAAGCCTTGTTCGCCCCGCTGAACATGTGGCCCGTGGCCTGCTCGATGATCGCGTCCAGCTCGGCCTGCGTGTCGTGGTCCTCCGGAAGAAGTCCGTACTGGAGCGGAATCCACACCAGGCGGTCATCACCCCACCACTCCTTCGACTGAGCCCGGGCCGCCTCGACTTCGTCCAGCACCGCCCGGAAGACGTACTGCACGGCGCGGATCCGCTCCGGCGGAACCACGGGACTGGCCTCCGCCCACGCAGTCAGCACCTCCATGGCCGTGAACGCCAGGTCGTCCGTCGTATCCTTCTTCTTGTGTACGCCGAGCAGGCGGTCGTACGGGAAGAGCACTTCCTCCAGCAGAATCGCCCGGGCCATCTCCGCGACCGTCTCGCCCGCAGGTGTCGCGCCGCCAAACGGCACGTCCTCGCCTGAGACTGCAATCGAGAACGCCCGCGCGACCTCGGCGTGGTAAGCCAGGAGCTCGGCCGTCGCAGTATGCGACCCCCCGAACAGGGGATCGGAGGACGCGAGGCGAGCCTGCAGACCCTGGATGTCCTGGGTGAAAGCCGCCACTGCCTGGTCTCGTCTTCGCGCGGTCTGATCGAAGTAGGGTACCGTGAGCCGGTTCACCCAGTAAGAGGTCTCCCGCATGTTCGCCAGCGCCGGTTCGAGCGCCGCCTGCGCGTATTCCACGGCCTTCAGCGCCGGGCGTTCCGGCGACACGGGATACTTGATCTGCCCCGGCCGGGTTTTGCCGGCCCACGTGGAGCCGAGCGGAAACTGGAACCCGAGGTTGAACCCCTGGCGGCCCGGGAGCCAGTCCACCGTCACCTGACCGCCGCGCCTGATCACGCCACCGCGCCGGAACGATATCGATGCGCGCATCAGGAACGGCAGGCTCCCGTCCTTGAAGCTCCAGTCCATCCCGAATCCGAGGCCGACGAACGGAATCGTGAACAGGGCTCGCAGCCCGCCATCAGCTTCGCCTCCGCGCACACCGCCGTAGCCCTCGAGCTGCACGGCCGCCGCCGTCAGGACCGGACTCAGCAAGTATCTGTGGATTCCGGCGCTGAAGAAGGCCGTGAAGTCCGAGGTCCCGTCGTCGAAGTACCCCCCACCCGACAAGCCGCCATACGGCCTCAACCACGAGGGCTGTCCGAGAGAGGTGGTCAGGCCGCCCGCGTCCGGGGGGACATCCTGCGCGCCGGCCGGAAGGGCCACCAGCAGGGAGGCGGCCAGAACGACAAAGAGCTTCGCTCGCATCGCAACCATCTTCGGCTCCTGGACCCGGATCGGCAGAGACCCGGGTTGTGTGATCAGTCTACGCCGAGCTCCAATCCAAACAGC
>Ga0209536_100009546_pt1 | contig 14416 bp, 15 predicted proteins | sample DeeMarSeWOR28_12_FD_187461 | JGI IMG/M metagenome (GOLD analysis project Ga0209536, IMG submission 187461) | Marine sediment microbial communities from White Oak River estuary, North Carolina - WOR-2-8_12 (SPAdes) (version 2) | ecosystem: Environmental > Aquatic > Marine > Intertidal zone >...
CTTGCAGAAACAGGCGCAGGGTTTCGCTATCCCCCATACCTTCACGCACGGCAGCTCCAAGCAACGCGTCGAATGGTTTGCGCGCGGTGTCAAAAATGGCCGGTTGAGCGACTGTGATACTTTCACAGAGTGACGCCGGCCACATCTGTCGTGGCTCGAGAGGGCTTGCTCTCTGCTGTTGTCTGCTGCTGTGCGGCGCATTGGGTTGCCTGGCCCTCGCGCGGCCTTCTCTCGCGGATGTCCGACAGCTGGCGGCGGCGGATACTATCGATCTGCTCGCCAAGCGGCTCCAGGATGCGCCGATGGTACTGCGCTCCGACTTCGCGCGCGCCGTACTGTCCGAGGTGATTCTGGCATACGGTCAGGAAGCGAGCCGGGCACGCTCCGAGTTTCGGCGTACATCCTTTCATACGGATTCATCACGCTGGACCGCGGCGGTGGACGCTCTGGTGCGGGACCTGCAGCGGTTGCTCGAGGAACTGTTGCCCTCAACTCCAGTCCAGGTGAGCGCGCAAGATGCAGAGGCGCTTTACGTGATTGTCAACGGCAATCCGGTGTTACTGGCTGGCCCCAGAGCGATTGAGAACGCGGCGCTTAAACAACGCGTGATCGATCGATTCTGCAGTCGCAACGATTGCAATGACCTGATTGGGGACACACAGTCCCAGGCAGCGGTTGCCGAACATCCTGAGTCAACTGCGTTGTGGCGCTTCGATGACCCGGGTGGCCCGGTGTGTGCCAGCGGAGACGGGTTGGAGCTGCAGTTTCGAAGCGACGCCAATCTGGAGGAGAAACGCGAGGCCTGCACCCGGATCATGGCCGAGTTGAATCTGCTGGCAAACTGGCTTCGCAGCGGGATCCGGAATGGGAAGACCGTTGACTGGACCCGTTTGGGAATGCATCCGACCACCGGTACCGACCTCCAGCGGATCGTTCTCAATGGTGAGGGTGATTATGTGCTGATGTCTCTGCCCGCGTTGCAGAAGGCGCAGAAGCTTTTTTCCCAGATTCTGCCCTGGCTTGCGGCCAGAGTCGGTGACAAACGCTACAATCTGGTAATTCTCAATGCTGACACAAAGCTGGGACTGCAGGACCTTGCCGCGGGTTTATAGAGTCAATTGACGAGCGGTGAGTCATCGAGGCAGCGAGTCTGAAACCGCACCACCACTTAAATCATGCCAGGAGGCAATCGATGGGGCTTTTTGACTTTGTATCGGATATCGGCAATAAACTGTTCGGGGACGACGAACAGGAAGGTGCTGAAAAAATCAAGCAACATATAGAAGAGGACAATCCGGGAGTGGAAGGTCTCGAGGTTGATCTGCGAGACGGGGTGGCGACTCTGAAGGGTGATGCCAAAGATCAGGCAGCAGCGGAGAAAGCGATCTTGATGGCCGGTAATGTACGCGGTGTTCGGGAAGTGAACGCTGATCAGCTCAGTGTCCCGCCTGCGACCGAAGCGGAGCAGCAGGTCAGCTTTTATGAGATCCAGAAAGGTGACACGCTTTGGGCTATTGCCAAAAGCCATTACGGCGATGGCAATATGTATCATCAGATCTTCGAAGCCAATCGCGAGGTCATCAAGGATCCGGATTTGATCTTTCCCGGGCAGAAGATCCGCATTCCGGGAGCATAGAGCGGGCTGGCGGGCAGGTCTGAGCAGGTGACCTTGAGTACTCAGCCCTTGGCCCGTGGATGATCGATGATACCGGGAGGGACGTCGGCAAAGGCCTTGCGGGGACGCGGCGTCCGGCGTCTCGGCGAAAAATGGATCGACTGGCGGGAGTCACTCGTCGAAATCGATAGTGGCTAGAAGACTGGATAGCACCGGTCTTACTCTACCGGCTGATCGTTCAGCGTCTGGTATCAGCGCAGTTATGGCCTGGCGGCACGGGCGACCCTCGAGAGTGAAACAGGTAGGTCTTAGCGGTATGAGAACGGGTGTGAGGGGGGGCTCGCAGGCTTTCATTTGCATTTGATCCAGAGGTGCTTAGCGTGATTCCCGAAGGAGTCGCCATCTCTCGAGACGACTTCATAGCCTCTGTTTCCGCAGATATCTCCCGCCATGATATAGCAGGAATTCCACGTGCTTGATGTATAGCCACCGCATTGGATGCTGTAGCCGACCTCGCCGCTGTCCAGGTGAGTTTGCCGGTAGGTCGTGCAGCCGGCCAATACCACGCCGCACAATGCAAAACACAAGGACGTTCTCATGGCTGATCTTGCTCTTGCTCAATGGATACTGGCGAGAATACCGGGTTAAGTGCCCCACTAAATGCATTATAGCATTGCCGAGCCAATGCATTTTGGTCTATCCAGCGGTGTCGCTTGCCGGCACTGAGCCTCTAGACCTGGCTTATCGGGGGCCTGTCAAGTCTGGATTGGCTCTCTACTGAAGTCACGGCTACGGCGATCTTATGTGGCCAGAGCGTCTGCCGACCGATACTGTCCTGTGTCAGCTAAGCCGATGGAAATGCGGTATGCAGGCTAGTCAGACGTATTCAGCTGTTCAATCAGGCGCTGGAATTCCGCCGATTCTCGCAGCAGGCGGTGACCGGCTTCCTTGAGTGCATCCACTTCCTCAGCCGGCAGTGAAAAACTGGTAGCCATATTATTGAACAGGGAACGCTCCTTCGCATTGGCGATGCTCTCGAAATCGAGCGTGATGAAGTAGGGCGTCACTATGTGGTTGCCGGTCGATAGGACTTCCGCCCATTCAGTGAGGCTGCTGCGCATGAGTGCCAGGCTTTCCAGGTCGTAGCGCTGCAACTCTGTGCGGCTGACCGCGCTCATGACGGCGGCAGAGCTCGGTGCTTTACTGCTGAGGTCCATGGGGGAGCTGGGGCGGGTTGCAGCGTTGACCACGATAACGGCAATCACTTTTGGGGTCGCCTCCAGGAGCAGCCGCGCGGCATTGGCCGGGCCACCCATGATCCTCACCCGGTCGTAGACAGCGCGCACACCGAGGTTGTCGGTGATGCCGCCGTCCACCAGGTGGATGTAGCGGCGCGCGTCCTTGTCCCGGTAGGAATCGAGGGCGCTGATCAGGCCGTGCAGTCGCGTATTCTGCCCGGCATCCTCGCGGACCTTCGTCAGCCACGGGGGCGCTTCGACCTGACAGCTGTCGTAGTTTTTCAGCGGAACGGGTGTGAACGCCACCGGAACAGCAGAGGAGGCGGCAACGGCGCGCGCGACCCGAAAGTCGGAGATATCCGAGCACAGCAACTGGAAGCGCTGCTCGGAAAACGTAAAGCGTGCCCCGATACCGAGATCTGTGGCATTGATATCCAGCCTGGGACCATCCGTGGCCAGCAGGTCACCGAAGGTGCGGCCGCGGAAGATATTCCTGTCGTAGTAGTCGATGGCAAGCTCGGTGCGGTCAAAGCCAGCTGTCAGCAGACGGAACCAGTTGACCGGGTTCAGCATGCTGTGGATCAGAGACCGCTGCACATTGCGTTTCAGGAAACGATCCTCGTAGTCCTCGAAAATCTGGTCGCCGAACAAGCGGTAGTAAGCGGCAGTAAAACTGCCACCCGATACCGAGCTGATGACGTCGATTTCGTCCAGCAGCCGGCTTTCCTTCCCGTCAGCCTGAATGCGAGTGTCGCGAAGCTCCTCGAGTACGCCGTAGGAAAATGCGGCGGCCCGGGTGCCACCGCCGGAAAACGCCACGAACAGCAGGATGTCGCTGGAGCGCTGCGTATCGACCCGTGCTGACGTTGCCTCGATCGGTGCTTGCAGTACTCCGCGTACTGCAGTGTTGGTGACGCGAGAATAGGACGTTGCGCAGGCGCTGAGGAGGAGGCAAAGAATCAGGAGGATGATGCGAATGACTGCGCTCTCCGTACTGCTTCGGCTGGTCGATGGCCCCGCTGCTCGGCTCCCACTAATCTAGCATAGTCGATCAATGGCGCCACAGCCGGTTCGGTTGGATGGAGAGAGAACGTCTCCGGCAACGCGTTGCATTCCGCCCGTTGAGAAGTTGCGAATCCAGGCGATCGAAAGCGCTTGAGATAAATGACCATCCCAGGAGTAGTGTCTACGCGCGTCTGCCATGCCCCGTCGTTGCGCAGCGTATCCGATTGAAGTTGCGCGGAACACTGTAACTCCGACGACCTGCAGGTGTGCCCGGCGAAGTCAGCCGTTTAAGTGTTTCACGCGGCGATTCGCCGAACAGCTCCCGATATTCGGCCGCGAGTCGACCCATGTGACCTATTCCCCACCGTTGGCAGGCCGATGTCACCGAGGTACAGTTTCCGCTGAGAAGATCCCGGTAAACCACATTCAATTTTGCCACTTTGATCCAGTTGTGGGGGGTAACGCCGTAAGCGTTGCGCGTTGCCATTTCCAGCATGCGCTGACTGGTGTCTGTGATACTGGAAGCACGCAGCTCGTCGCCGGGGTTTGCCTGCCAGCGTCGCAAGCACGCTTCCATGGTCGCCAAAGCGTGACGCTGGCCAGCCGTTAACATCGCCACCCGCCCTGCGGGCCGAGCTCCGTTGACGATTGCTTGCACCAGCAGCTGTATCAGCTCCTCGCTGGCCAGAGAATCAGTGAGCTCTTCATCAGGCAGGCTGGCGAGATGCTTTCCGAGCCTCAATAGCCCCCGAAGTTGTTGCCGCAGACGCTCAGCCAACACAGGGTGGAGGTCGAGATGGCGTATGCCCTGACTAGGCCACTCCAGCTCGACACCGTACAGCGCTGTTGCCGTCTCCTGCAGTCGTCGAACCGGCAACATCAACATGTTCCACCCCATGAAGCCCAGGGACGTGCAGTGGCGCTCCAGGCCTGGAGCGTATAGCAGCAGGGAATCCGGTGAAACCAGACGATAATTTTCACGCACCGCGTCGGCGAGGTGGTTGTACAGGCCGATAAAAACCTGGCCGTGCGGTATGCGCCCCGTTATGCAAGCCGGAAAGCGGTAGTCGCCCACACTGATGGTCAGGTCCCCCAGCACTATTCGCTGCCAACAGGCCTCGGTCTCGCCTCCGGCGAGCAGCCGATGCTCCATCTCGGTGTTATTTAGGATGTGTAAAAGTGCATCCGGATCGAATTTCTGCAGCCGTAGTTCCTGATAGTAAGTCATTGAAATCAGAACGTTAGAAAGCGGATTTGTGGCCTAAGGTGGGCGGGGGGCTGTAACCGTCCGGTGTGCGAATAACTGGGATATGCATCTGTCGCGTTCTCCACATGCAGTTTGAATGGTCAGACGACCGGGCAGTAAAAACCACCCAAATGGTGCAGCAAATTTCGGCAGGATTCTTGCCTTTCGCCGCCAGGCCCCGTTCATTGGTCTGCAGCGCAGTGGCGATGAACACCGCCATCTTCGGTGGGGAGTCGCTCGATTTCGTGGGGATGCAGGCAGCGCTCAGTGCCTGGGGCCGCCACTGACAGTGTCGGGGCCGGCGCCTACTACGGCAGCCGGTTCCGCTCAGTGCGAAGTTTTCGTTTTTTGGATTGCGTTGTACCAGTGAATACCGGAACATCCCGCGCCTGGCATCTGACCGCTTGGCGCGCGACAGGCTCCCGCGTCCTGTAGCAACGAGGCTGACGTGTCGCTGCGATGCATCCAGTTACCTTGGAGTACTGTCATCGATGCCTGGCCAATCACTTTAACAAGGAGTGGTAACTATTTTTAATCACAAGGGTAACGTCGGTCTGACGGGCGCAGCCATGGCGCTCGCATTGACCGTTTCGAGCCAGGCCATGGCTGCCTTTACGGCTGAAGATGCGGCCAAGCTCGACGCCGACGCAGACGCGACCGTCGCGAAATTCGAGGCCGATACCAAGGGCGGAGCAGAAGTTCTTGCTAACGCCAAAAGGATTCTGGTGTGTCCAAAGATCATCAAAGGCGGCCTGGGCATTGGCGCAGAGGGTGGGAAGTGTGTGCTGACCTCGGGCGCAGACGAACGGCTTTACTATTCGTCGACTGGACTCAAGGCGGGGCTGATTGCCGGCGTCGAGTCGCACGCGATGATTCTTGCCCTGAATACCGACGAGGCGTTGGCCAAGTTCACGAGCGGTGAGCGGGAGTGGGAGTTCGGTGTGGATGCATCGGTTGCCGTAGCCAAGATCGGTGTGGGTGGGGATCTTGATACCACCAACCTAAAGAAGGATATCGTGTCCTTCATTATCGGTTCGAAGGGCCTGATAGGCGATCTGACCTGGGAAGGATCCAGGTTCAAGAAACTCGATGTGAAGTGATGTTGCAGAAGATCAGGGGAAAAATGCATTGATGCTGGACCGTTGATGCATATTAGTAAGTACTTTGTACTCTCGTAGCTCGAATCCCCGCTTAGTGCGGGGACTTTTTTGGAACAGTTGGTTGGGGCTGCTGGGCTGGCGAGAGTCCGGTGGGCGCCGGCGAGCGAGTGGTCAGCTCCAGCCAGTTCTCAGATACGGTGCAGAGATCGCTGGTCGATCGACCAAATCGGGATCTTGCGATTCAGCAACAGAGGAATCAATCATGATGAAGAAGCAGACTGTTATGGCGGTACTGGTGGCCGCGACCGCCGCTACCCCCATTGCTGCGTTCGGTGAAAAGTCGTACCAAGCGGATGAATGGCGGGACAATCGCTGGTACATCACGCCATTCGGCGGTTACGTGTTCAGCGACGACGACCGGAAGGCGGCGGACGATGAAGGTAGCTGGCAAGTCGGCGCTGCGATCGGCAAGCCCGTGTCTGAGAAATGGAACCTCGAGCTACGGGGTTTCTATGAAGAACTGGACGAAGACAACGGGCCTGGTAAATACGAGAACTGGGGCATGACCCTGGATGGCCATTGGTATTTCCTGCGCAACCGCGGTGTGAACGACTGGGGCGGTTTCCAGCCTTACCTTATTTTGGGTGCAGGTTTTATGCAGGACAAGGTCGATGATATCGATAAAGATGACTACAGCTTCATCGCCAACGGTGGCCTGGGCGTGAACTGGGCATTCTCGAACTGGGGCCGCCTGGTGGCCGACGCGCGTTATCGCTGGGATGACAACTCAGGCGATATCCTTGATGAAGACGACTTCCAGGATGTTGTCGTATCGCTCGGTTTACAGATTCCGCTTGGCGCAGCACCCGTAGTGGCAGCAGCCCCTGTTGTTATGCCCGAGCCCGAGCCGCAGCCGGTTGTAGTCGAGCCGGTGCAGCACAGCTTCGAGTTGTCCGCGGACGCTCTGTTTTCCTTCGACAGCTCCGAACTGACGGCACTGGGTCGCAGCCGGATCGACGAAATCGTGAAGACGGTGCGGGGGACGGGCTTCACCGCGAACTCCGTGGAGATCACAGGTCACACGGATCCGCTCGGTCCCGAGGCCTATAATCAGACGCTGTCCGAACAGCGGGCTGAGGTGGTGAGGGACTATCTGGTTTCGCAGGACATTCCTTCCACGGTCGAAGTGACTACTCGGGGTGTCGGTGAAGCGCAACCCAAGGTGACGGTGGAGGAGTGCCGCGCACGGGGCGAGGCAAGAACCAAGTCGGCGCTGATTGCGTGCCTCGCGCCGAACCGCCGCGTTGAGGCAGTGGTTAGCGGGACGCAAGCGCGCTGAGAATGACCACAGCCCCGGGCCTCTGGCAGTAAGCCAGCGGCCCGGGGGCCAGAGCAAAGGCTCGCGTCGGCAAGCCGGGTACGCACCAACCGGGTCATTTAGCCGGTTCGGGGGATAGGATGACATCGGTAGTTGTTTAGATTTTTAAAGTAGGAAAGAGGACCATAAAGATGTACAGAGGAATTATCGCTGCGATGCTTGCAGGGCTTATGTTCACTGGGCTGACTGCCTGTGAGAAGGAAGGTCCTGCAGAGAAAGCGGGAAAAGCCATTGATGAAGCAGCTTCCGACGTTGCCGAGGGGGCTGACGAAGCCATGGAGACTGTTGAAAAGAAGATGAACCAGTGATGGCATCCCTTTTTAACAGAAATGTCGGGAAACTAGATCGCATCATTCGGGTTTTTGTAGGTGCTCTTCTGGTGGGCAATGTATTCGTCGGTCTGTAGACAGTCGTAGGTTGGGTTGGCTTGATCCTCATCGTAATGGGCTTGTTTGGCATGTGCCCTGTCTATTCTCTTCAGGGCATCAATACCAAAACGTTGGGTGAGAAAGTCGGTTCGCAGTAAGAACGGATAGGGGCTGCTTTTGCAGGAAGAGGAGCCTTCCGCACGATAGGAGTGCCGCGAGTGGATGTATCGGCATTAGTCATATTCCTAGCCGTTGGGGCTGCAGCTGGCGGGCTCGCTGGCATCTTGATAAGGGGTGGGGGCTTTGGACTGCTCGGAAATATCGTTGTCGGGGTTATAGGTGCGGTAGCGGGCGGGTTTGCATCTGGCGTACTCGGTATTCCAGCGGGAGGAGTGATAGACTCGATCATGACTGCGACGGCCGGGTCGGCACTACTGCTGTTTTTATTCTGGACGAGTTAAGGAACGGTAACTGGACGATATCGAAACAGCGTACCGTGAGACCGATAGCGATAACCGTTGGACAGTCTCTGTCGGTGGCAGGTTTGGGCGCCTGATGAAATTTGGCAGGCAGCCGGTCGATTTCAAGTTGCAGGCCTTTAGGAGCGTGGAAAGCCCTGATCGGGGCCCAGACCGGAGCGCCATGTTCGCGATAAAATTTCTATTTCCCAAATGATCAATCCGGGGAGCGAGTAGCTGGCGACCCCAGCTTGGGGCGTCGAACCGTTCAGCAGCGTGGCTTACTTTGTCGCCGCGAATGGTTGGCAGCTGAAGTTGCCGGTCGCTCGCTCTCTGTAGCACCGCCATGAGAATGCAACCCTGCTGTTGCGCACCGATCGCAGATCATGCACTGGCTTTCTGAGCGCCTTTTCCAGGGTTTCAAATGTGCCGCAGTCTGCCTAAGCCTTGCGGCTTGCAGCCCGAACGATGATGGCCAGCAACAGGCAGAGAGAGACGCTGTTGAAACAGCGAGCGCGGCTCATGAGGATGCCATTCGACGGACAGTGCCCTTCATTGCCCTGCGCAATAAGACTGGCAGTACCCTGGTCACTGATTACTTTGGTGGTGACAGAGGTCAGATCCATACAGGTTACTGTGAGGTGTCCTGGACGCCGATCCCAATGCTGGAACCCCTTGCCAACAACATGCCCTTCTATGTTCCTCATGGAACGATACAGTTGGAGGCAATTCAGGAGCTCGAAGAGAGCGCTTTCTGGCGCGAACGTCGGCCAGTCGGTGGCAAGAAGCGTCCGCTGCTTTATATACACGGCTACAATATCGGCTTTGAAAAGGGCTGCGGCCGGGCTGCAATTTTTCAGGAAAAACTTGGCTTGGCTGGACGTTTGCTGTTGTTTAGCTGGCCCTCTAATGATGCGGTGTTGAATTACACCCATGACGAATCCGATATCTACTGGAGCGTAGCGGAGATCGAGCGAACGCTTGAGCATATGCTCAGCCTGTTCGGGGCAGGTAACTTCGATCTGGTCGGCCACAGTATGGGTACCCGTGGTGCATTCCTGGCGCTGGTACGGATGAGTGCCGGGCAGCGCGGTGATTTCCCCCTGGTGAATCGTCTGGTGCTACTTGCAGCCGACATCGATGCGGACATCTTCCGTCAATACGTTCATGTGATACGCTTGCTGGTACGCAATGTCACCATCTATGTATCGGACAATGACAGTGCCCTCAGCCTGTCGGAGGAGGTGCATGGCTATCCACGGCTGGGGCAATCAGGACCACACCTCCAAGGCCTCGGTGGGATAGAGATCGTTGATGTGTCGGCAACGGGGCGGCGGCGTGCTTCCGGGCACCTTTATCATCTGTACAATGAAACCGTGATCAATGACTTAGAGCAGTTATTGAACGGAGACAGACCTGCGTCCGACAGAACCGGGTTGCGACAAGACCTGCGAATGGGTCCGAACTACTGGAGATTGTATGTGCCCCAGGCGCACTGAATAAAGCGGCCCTACTCATTCGGACAGGCTGCCCGCGTCGGGGACGACACGAAATCGCGCAGTGTCTAGCTTGTCGCGCTGGCGGCCACGAGGTGCACGAAATGCAGTTTCCTGACGACCGCGCGCGGCATCACGAAGGGGTAGAAATCCGGCTCTCCGAGGCTGCGCGCCATCTCGTTCAGGACGGTTATCATTTCCACCCACGAATTGAGTAGAAACAGTGCGCGATCGGAATTGGGATCGTTGGGGTCGTAGAGATCGTCCCGGGTGAAAGGCTCGATTTGCAAGTCCAGATCCGCGCCATCCAGGCCGTGCGTAAGGGCAGTGCGCAGGCTGGCGACGATGTGCAGGTAATGGGCCCAGGTCTCGGCCCAGTCCTCCCAGGGGTGGGCGCTGGCGTAGGCACTGATGTGCCGGTCGGCCCAGTCCGCCGGCGGGCCATTTGCATAGTTGGACTGCAGGGCAGCCGGGTAATCGGCGCGCTCGTCGCCGAACAACGCCCGGAACGGTTTCAGCCAGGCCGTGTTCCAGACCAGGCGGTCCCAGTAATAGTGACCGATCTCGTGGCGAAGATGGCCGAGTAGCGTGCGATACGGCTCCGCCAGGGCGGTCCGGAGCTGCTCACGGTTGGCGTCGTCGGCTTCCTCCGCGTCGAGCGTGATGACTCCGCGGTCGTGGCCGGTTACGACCTTCGGGCCACCAGCCGGCGTGCGCAAAATGTCGAACGCGAGCCCTTGCTCGGGGTTCTCCGTCCTGGATTCCACCGGCAGACCCAGTGCCAGCAGTTGCGATACCAGCTGTCGCTTCGCGGCCTCAATGGCCTGCCAGTAGTCGCGGTTGTCGTTGTCGCGCAGATCCGGAATCGTGCGGTTGAGTCGGCACGAGATGCACAACGGTGATGGGTCATGCACCGGAACCAGCCAGTTGCAGCCGGCGGGTGAGTCGAAGTTGGCGCAACGCCGGTAGTCGCCCCGAGGCGCATTATCGCCAGCCAGCCGCCAGGTGTCGGGTCCCCCTCCGGCCTGCAGCGTCCGCAGGTCCCCCAGCAGTGGCGCATACCCCAACGGGGCGTTGCAGCCCAGGCACTGGCTGTTGAGAAAGAATACCGGTCGTCCGCAGGTGCAGCGGAATGGCCGCCTGGTGCGAGGCACATCAGGACTCTTCCAGTGCGACGAGAGCTCCTCAGTCAGAGAATCTAGCAGGCTTTTCACCAGAGGTTCCTCTCGAATACGGCTGTGAGCATAACGTCAGCTTAGCGTATCAGAGTGGGGTCTGCTGCCCTGTACTCAGCAAGTGAGGAGGGAGCCGGGACTGCTGAAGACCGCCCCGCAGCCATGGCCAGGTGCTCGGCACCGTCAACTGATGCACCGCCACGCATATCGAGCGTGCACCACGGTGACGTCATTGCAGTCCAATGCATATGTTCAGAATCCGAATCTGCACGCCTTCCTTCGCCTTGTGGGTGAGAAAGCGGGTGAGTGCCTCTACCGGCATAAAAAGGACGAAACGGTGTCCAGGGCGTTGTTTGTCCTGTTCTTGCTCTCCTTCAGTTTCGGCGCGAGATTCAGTTCCGCGGCAATCGCCGCGGCTGCGACCTTGCTCGGCGTGTCGCAAGCTAACAGCCGCTCCGACCAGGACATGTTCAGGTCGCCAAAGCCGGTCTGCACAGAAATATAAACCGATGCCTGATTGGCCATGAACGACAAGCGTTTGGCGCACAGGGATTAACCGGGCGCAGCGTACTATCGTATGCTGCGTGCCCGAGGTAGATGCGGTTCCAGATGAATAGCGAGCACACACAAAACCAGAGGCGTTCGATACTGACTATCGTATTGTCAGCACTCGTGTTGCTGCTAGCACCTATCAGTCATGGTAGTGAGGCGGTGCTCGCCGATAAGACCATCCAACACATGATTGCCCATGTGGCACGTTCCGACGTGGTCTTTGTCCGCAATTCACAGAAGTATTCCGGAAAAGAGGCCGCGGAACACATGCAAAAAAAGTACGCGCATTTCAAAGACAAGATTCGAACGCCGGAAGACTTTATCGAGCTGTGCGCTAGCCGTAGCCTGCTAAGCGGAAAACCCTATCTCGTTATTAATGAAAAGGGCGAGGCAATCGGTAGCAAAGAATGGCTTACCGCTGAGTTAGAACGGTACAAGAGGGAATCGGAATTGAGATCCATTAGATGACGCGTTGGTTCAACAGATGCTTCTATTACAGCGTCGGGGTGCTTCCGCTTGTCTTACTGGTGTCTTCTTGCACCGCAACGCATCTGCATTCAACGCCGCCTGTGCGCCATTATCAGAGCGCATACATTCCCTCCCAGAGTGGTTCCAGCCCCGACGAGCACAGCCTCACGGTCATGACACTCAACATAGCCCACGGTCGCGGCACCAGCTTTCATCAAATGCTGCAGTATTCAGACGCGACCAAAAAGAATCTCGATGCCATTAGCACGCTACTGAATCAGGTAGGGCCGGATGTCGTTGCGTTTCAGGAAATTGACGGTCCTTCTTTCTGGAGTGGCAATTTCAACCACCTGGGATACCTCGCCAGTCGGAGTCTGTTTGCGAACTCAGTGCAGGCAGCACACGTTGAGGGGATGGGCCTGTCGTATGGTACAGCCTTGATGTCACGACTGGAGTTGTCGGATCCGAAGGCTGTTACATTTGCTCCATCTCTCTCTACCGTACCCAAAGGGTTCGTCGTTTCAACTATCAGCTGGCCAGGACAGGAAGGTATCGGTATTGATGTTATATCGTGTCATCTGGACTTCATGAGCCGCTCTGCCCGAAAAAGACAAGCCGAGGAACTGATTGCGTTGTTGCGCGCCAGAAAGAACCGCGTGATTATCATGGGCGACCTCAACTCTGGATGGCACGAGCACGAGTCTGTAGCACAGTATCTGGTGGAACAGCTTGGGCTGGCGGCGTATCAACCGGAAAACAGAGGGATAGTCACCTTTCCTGCCCTTGGCGAACGCCTCGATTGGATTCTGATATCACCCGGTTTGGAGTTTTCCTCCCATGAGGTCATCGGAACGCCGGTTTCCGATCATCGTGGCATAGTTGCCAAGCTAACGCTGTCCGGCGCTGATCCCACCAGTACCGCGCCACGATAGACTGGCGCGTTCGGGGTCTATCTTGTTGGTGTCCATCTTTTCCTCCAACTCGCTGCTTCTGACGGCCTTGAACTCGTAGAGTTCTACCCCGCCGGCGATCAGGTTCTCCCGGTAGCGGATATAACCGGCGAGCACCATGGCTACGTCGTTGGATTCCAGTGAATTGGTGAGAATACGGACTCGTATGCCTTGCTTTGGTTTGTCGGTGAGAAAGCGTGTGCATTTCTCTCCCGGCACAAAGTAGGGCGAGACGATACCCCGTTGCGTGGGGGGAAGGAACATCTCCTGCATCAAACAAGCTTAGCCGCTGTGCCTCCGATGCCCAGAATGGCAGCGGGCGTTCTCTGGGCTCCCATCTTTTCGTTTTTCGGATAGCGTTGGCTGCAACATATGGCATATATGGATGGAGGCGAACGGCGTTCGAGTTCCGGTAACGCCTTGGGGTCGGCCGTGTGGGCGGAAAGATGCTTGGCGTTTGGTTCAGCCCCATCGGGTCCCAAGCTTGCAGTTTGCGAGTCTTGTGCTACCAATAGAATGCTGATGCCTCACCAGCACAAGGAGGCATCGGCGGAAGCGCTGAATGTTTCGGGAAAGGCGCTTGTTTTTTTGAAGGGGAATAGCAATGAATATCCATTGTCGCAATTGCGTGATCAGAATCATGGTGTTTGTTGGACTGCTCGCACTGGCTGCGTCTCCCGTCAGGGCCGGGTCGTCGAATAAATGGCGCATCGAAGTGAGCGAAGGCGCCAACTCCGATGGCGAGATTGTTTTTCAGGTTACACCGGAGGGTGGCGAGGCCATCGAGGTTCGTGTCGCGGTAGAAGATGGGACACGCGAAAACAAGGTCGCGAGAACCATCAGTGATGCATTCGAGTCGCAACTGCCAAGCGATGACTACCACGTGGAAGTCGATGACGGAGAGGATGTGCTGGTCAAGAAGAAGCGCGGTGCGGAAAATTTCGATCTGAACCTGGTCAGCTCTACGGTGAAGAGTGTTCGGATCGACATCGAAAAGGAGTGACCCATTAAGGCTCTACCGGCTGCGTTCGATGGACGTTCGAGGGCTAGGTGACATGGCGAATGAAGCCAGGTCTCTGATGAGGTAGTTTGCCGCCAACATGGCCGTGGATGGTCAGGGGAAAGCGCGTACCGCTAGGCGCGGACAGTGGCCCGGTCTGTCCACCGGGTAGCGGGACACAAGCAGGGGATCATCATGTCATTTGAGGAACGATTCACGCAGTCAGAGCAGGAGTTGCTGGCGACCACGCCCATTCTGATCGGGTCCGCAATGGCATTTGCGGAAAGCAGCGGGCTGGGAACGGTGAAGGAGTTGTTGGCCAGCGCCAAGACGTACATAAGCAGTCTGAAGGACTATCCTGACAACG
>Ga0209536_100009550_pt1 | contig 14413 bp, 15 predicted proteins | sample DeeMarSeWOR28_12_FD_187461 | JGI IMG/M metagenome (GOLD analysis project Ga0209536, IMG submission 187461) | Marine sediment microbial communities from White Oak River estuary, North Carolina - WOR-2-8_12 (SPAdes) (version 2) | ecosystem: Environmental > Aquatic > Marine > Intertidal zone >...
CTGGTCATCAATATAATCTTTGAGTTTCAGGCAGGCCTCGCGCCGCCGGTCGACACTTTCAGGATCACCAAACGCTTTAAAATGGTTGACGATCAGCGAAAAATTAAACACAGTTGCACCCTCCTTTTTAACCTCGACGTAGGTAATCAGCGGCGGTCTTGGAAAGGCATACCAATCGTTGGTGAAGATCTGAAAAGGCAAGGTTACTGAGATCAGATCACGTTTGTAAAGGATACCGAGTTTTAAAATATCTCCGGGATATTCCGAAATAAAACCGTCATAATTTTCGAGTGAATCCAGAATCCGGAAAAAGGCCCCTTGGTCGTTCAATTCCTGTAAACCAAACATATCAATGTCGAGATCACGAACAAGTTGAACAATGGTCTTAATGGTTGTTTCCCCGTTCAGGGGAAATTCGCGAATGTTCCAGGTGGCTATGTCAAACGAGGACTCGGACCCCTGTCTTCTTACCAGACGCCGGTCTTCGGAATCAGGATCCGCTGGATTTGAACGCGTTGAGCAGGCAGTCTGAAAAAGCAGAATGATCAGGACCGGTGCCAGGCGATAAAAAATAAAATTAAAAAATTTCAAATTAATATCCGTATTTTAAACAGCGCGAACATATAATTTAGTTGTCAGGCATATGATCATCAACATGCCGGGATGAAATATTTTCAGATTTGATGTTTTAACCGTGAAAATCGGAATACGTTCCGTCGCACTGATCGATGCGGAAAATGCATGGACAGCGGTAATGGAAGGTGCATATCTGTCATGCCACCTGACCGGTACCCGGTTGAATGGTATGTATCAGTGCGGTAATGACTTTCAATTAACACGTGAAAATTGTATATTCATACGCTAAATTTATTATGGAGAGCTGCTAATGTATCGGGCAAAAATTACCGGGATTGGACATTATGTACCTGAGAAGGTGGTGACAAATTTTGATCTGGAAAAAGTGATGGATACATCCGATCAGTGGATTCGGGAACGAAGCGGTATCCATGAGAGACATTTTGTTGTTGAAGGGGAGAACAATTCTGACCTGGCTGAAAAGGCGACCCGTAATGCGTTGAAAATGGCCGGAAAAACTGCTGCAGACATCGATTTTATTATCTATGCCACCCTGAGTCCCGAGTACTTTTTTCCCGGTTCAGGATGTGTCCTGCAGGAGAAACTGGATATTCCCGGTATTGGTGCCCTGGATATCCGTAATCAATGCAGTGGATTTATTTATGGTCTGTCTATCGCGGATCAGTATATTAAAACAGGCATGTATAAAACGATCCTTTTGGTCGGATCGGAGATACAGTCGCGGGGCATCGATATGACGACCCGTGGACGCGATGTGGCAGTCCTGTTTGGAGATGGTGCCGGTGCCGCGATCATTGAGCGTTCAGAGGATCCCGACCGGGGTATCCTGACCACACATCTGCATGCTGACGGAAAGCATATTAGAGAATTATGGTGTGAAGATCCGGGAAGCGTACGCAATCCGCGGCTGAGCCATGAAGTGATTGATACAACGGCCATCTGGCCCTATATGAATGGCCGGTATGTGTTCAAGTATGCCGTGACAAAATTTCCTGAGGTTATCAACGAAGCACTGGAAAAAGCCGGGGTCAGTAAGGATCAAGTTGATCTGGTGATTCCCCATCAGGCCAATCTGAGAATCACTGAGGCTGTCAGGGCCAAACTTGAACTGCCGGAAGAAAAAGTGTACAGCAATATTCATAAATACGGAAATACAACCGCCGCTTCGATCCCGATTGCACTTAGTGAGGCAATTGCGGAAGGCATAATTAAAGAGAATTCTCTGGTTTGTCTTGCGGCTTTCGGAAGTGGTTTTACCTGGGCCTCCGCACTGTTACGGATGTAACCGGGTGGAATTTTATGCGTGTTTACACCGTTCCATAATTTGCTAAAAACCCGATGAACAGATTTGATGTTCATCAGGCGGATAGCGAATGTTAATATGTAATAATATCCAGAAGCAAGATATAATATATTATGCCATCAAAGACTGATCCGCAAAATGTTGTCCAAAATAGTAGTCTGCGACGACCTGAGTGGCTTAAGGTGCGTTTCGGTTCCGGTGAGACCTTCCAGCAGGTAAAACAGCAGGTCAACGGTAATCAGTTGCATACGGTCTGTGAAAGCGCCCGTTGTCCTAATCTGGGGGAATGCTGGTCACGCGGAACGGCCACATTTATGGTTCTCGGAAACACATGTACCCGCAGTTGTAAGTTCTGCAATATCAATGTCGGTAAACCGACTGAATACGATCTGGAAGAACCGCAGCGAGTTGCAGAGGCTGTTGAAAATATGCGGATCAAGCATGCGGTGATCACCATGGTGGCGCGTGATGATCTGATAGACGGAGGTGCATATATTGTTGCCGAAACCATCAGGCAGATTAAAGAAAAAGTACCCGAATGTTCCGTTGAAGCTCTGATCTCTGATCTTAAAGGGAACCGGGCAGATCTGGATACCGTATTGAAGGCGCAGCCGGATATATTAAATCACAACCTGGAAACGGTTCGTCGCCTCCAGAAAGAACTTCGTGTGCAGGCGAAGTATGAGCGCTCATTAAGCATATTAACCTGGGCGCATGAGGCCGGTTTTAAGACCAAATCGGGTATCATGGTTGGAGTGGGTGAACGATTTGAGGAGATCACCGATGTGATGCGGGATCTGCGTGCGATCGATTGCGCCATTCTAACGATCGGTCAATATCTGCCGCCGACCAGGGCTCACTATCCACTGGACCGTTATTATACGCCGGAAGAATTTGCTGATCTTCGTGAACTTGGGATGGAAATGGGATTTACACATGTTGAATCGGGGCCGCTGGTTCGCAGTTCATATCATGCAGAAGAGGCTATTGTGCTACCTTCAAACCAATGAGGGTCTATGGTTTGTAAAGTTAAAAATTTTGTTTGCTATTGCCTTTTGGCAGCACTACCGATCCTGGGTTGCGGAGAACCAGAAATCGAATCACCGCAGGCGATTGGCGAAAAGAACCGGACCGCAATTATCGAAGGCTCAGAAGCCGGGGAATCCATAGATCAGCTGCATGGCCTGAGTGTGGCAGCGAAGGCAAATCTCATCGCCGAATATGGTGATGATCAGAATAAAAAAGATCTGCTATATATTTCGGATTGTGAAACCGGGGATGCGGCAAAACAGGCATTCGATTTGATGACTGAAAAAATCGCCCACGCCACTGACGGTCCCTTTTATCATGTTATGCCATTGAAGGCATATGACGGGAAAGCGTTTATTACACTCGGCATGGGGGCAACCCATTACATTTTTCTTTCGGGCCGATTCCTGATCTGGTATCAAACCTACCAATCCCTTGGTCCGAAAATTCCGGAAGTGTTGACGGAGATGTATCCGGTTAATTAAAATAAAGAGGAAAAGTAAGCAATTTGCAGCAGGCACCAAGCGGTAGGCAGCTGGGATGGAGAACAGCTACCATTGCAAGACATAGTTTAAAACTTTGTTGCTTTGTCGCTCAGCTATTTTGTTACTTTTATCCGGAATCAATTGTATGAACAGTTAATCGATTCAACCATCGAGAGGATTGAAATTATATAGGCAGGTGGGGCATGTCCGACCAAAATATTGAATTGAAAAAGATCCAAAGTGAAAACCAGCGGTTAAAAGTCGCGGTTGAAGAACTGTCTGTGTTGAACGAGATCGCCACAGCCATAAGTTCAACCATGGATCTCCAAAAGGTTGTAGACCTGATCGTACAGAAGTGCGTTAAGCATCTCAAAGTTGATCAGGGTGCTGTTATGCTGCTGGATGAGAGTGATAAGAAATCTTCTCTTCAGACCATGGTGCGTAAGGTGGATACAGTATCGAGCGGATTGCCTTTCAGGCTTGACGATCAGCTGACCGGATGGATGCTGAAAAATCAGCAGCCCCTGCTGATCAATGATCTGCAGAGTGATAACCGTTTTCAGGTAAATCCCGATGATAATTTGTCAATCAAATCGCAGATTGCTGTTCCCCTTCAAAGCAAAGGGCGAATGATCGGTGTGCTGACCGTATTCAACCGGCGAAGCGAAGAGGGCTTTAGCGAGGATGACAAGCGTCTGCTGACCATTATCGCGGCGCAATCTGCACAGGTCATCGAAACCGCCCGGCTTTATCTGGAGGAGCAGCAATACCAGATAATGCAGCAGGATATGAACATTGCACGTCAGATTCAGCAGAACCTGTTGCCTAAAAAAGCACCGTTGATCGATGGGTATGCCCTGGCCGGTGTGAGCTATCCGGCAACTCAGGTGGGCGGTGACTACTATGATTTTGTCACCCTGCCTGACGGTAAGATCGCATTTTGTCTGGGCGATGTCTCTGGTAAAGGAATGCCGGCTGCCATGCTGATGTCAAACCTGCAGGCCACTCTCCGCGGGCAGACGATCAATTGCAGCTGTGCCCGGGAGTGTCTGGAAAAGTCAAACTTTCTCCTGTATCAAAGTACCGACTCAGAAAAATATGCAACACTTTTTTATGGCATTCTCGATCCCGCCAATAACCGGCTCGCTTATGCGAATGCCGGCCATAATCATCCGATCATGATTGCCGGTGATGGTTCACATCAACGGTTGAAAACCATCGGAATACCGCTGGGCTTTCTGGAAAGATTCGAGTTCAGCGAACATACAATTCCATTTGCAACGGGAAGTATATTGGTCCTTTTTTCAGATGGGATCAGCGAAGCTATGAATGTTTTTGAGGAAGAGTTCGAAGAGGAGCGCATTCTGGATATCGTTCTGGCGCATATGGATGCCGGTCCCAATGAAATTATAGGCCATATTATCGATGCCGTAAAAAAACACGCCGGAGAGGCCGCGCAATCGGATGATATGACACTGGTGGTAATTAAAAGGTTCTAAATAATATTTATGGGAGGAATAAAGCATGTACATGCGTTTGGTCCACGCCCGATATAAACCTGATTCCCTGCCAAATATTAAAAAAATATATGATGAAAAAATCATTCCGACCCTCCAAAAAATGCGCGGGTGTCTGTTTGCCTGTCTGATCAGAAGCGATGTAAATGCCGATGAAGGTATAAGTCTGACGCTGTGGGATTCACAGGAAAATGCGGAAACATATGTCAAGAGTGGAGCCTTTTTATCATCACTGGATGAGATCCGGCCCTTTCTGTCTGATTCCTCGGAATGGAAGGTGCAGCTGACCAGGGACCTGAAAGTCGAATATCAACCGATACCGGAAGAACCGACGGTCAAAGCCTATGCCGGTCTTGTCGATTCGGGAGAAGATCTGCCGGCCCAACCGATGTACCTGCGCCTGCTCTCCCTTAAAATAAAGTCAGGTATGATGGAGGAGTTTCAGGAAATTTATACCAAGGAAATTCTTCCGGTGCTGAAATCAACAACCGGGTGCAGATATGCGACGTTGACAACCAGCGTCGAAGACAGCGAAGAATCCATTTCCGTTACGATCTGGGATAATCGTTCTGATCTGGAAAAGTATGAAAAAGAAGGAACTTTCGGCCGGTTGCTCAATCAGGCCAAACATACATTATCCGATTTGTTTCAATGGAAAATGGCTCTGGAAAAAGATGAAAAGTGGCAGATCATGACCAGTGACGATGCCTCCGTAAAATATTACAGCGTTCTTTCCAGTAAAGGATTTGAGTGATCTGAATTTTTCAGTCGAAGGATAGTGTCGCCCGTTTAAAAAATCCATTAACGATCATCTTTAATACGTTTTTTAATTCATCCGCTCTGATATTTCTCCCTCGGATCAATGTGTGTTCTCTCTGATCTTTTGAGTTAATAATTGCTGAATCATCAAATCTTTTTGACTACTTTAAAAAATCCGATAAAAATTCACAACAAATTTGCCGGAATTACGTTAATCTATAAGAACCACAAAAGGGGCAAGTGACGGCATCGGTCTGCCGGATCATATCATTTTTTAAGGAGGTTATATGTATATAAAGGAACATATCATAAAAGATGTTGCTGTATTGACGCTCAGCGGTCACATGATGGGCGGACCAGAGTGTTATGGATTACACGACAAAATGCAGAGTCTGTTGTCGGACGGGATAAAAAAAATAGTCGTTGATTTGAAAAAAGTGAAGTGGATGAACAGTTCCGGGCTCGGCACCCTGTTGTCCTGCTGGGGTGCGGTATGTATCCATCATGGTAATATGAAACTGGCGAATGTAACTGAAAAAATTGAAAGTCTGCTGGTTATTTCTCAGATCCTGCAATTTTTTGAGACCTATAACAGTGTCGACCGGGCGACATCCAGCTTTAACCAGAGGATGAATTAAGGCATAATCCCGTTCAATCTTGTATTCGCTTAATTGTCAAATCAAATATAAATTCTATGTGCATCAGGAGAGTATGAGGATCGCTATTGTTTGATTCCTCCGGTAAAGATAATTTATGAACCGGCCTTTAATGCCGCACCCAATATGCCATCTTCGTTTTATAATCCAATCATTGAACAGACAGATTTGTTCTCAGGTCACCTCTTTTCGGCAATAAAAAAATATTCCTTTACCACCAATCTTCCCTTGATATTATGCTTTAAAAACTATATTATTTAGTGCTTTTGCATTTGACCAGCGACATGGAGGAATTCCAATATGAAATTTAAAGACAAATTAGAGGGTGATTTTGGTATTCTCTCTCTTAAGGGAAAACTCATGGGGCCGCCTGATACAGATGAGCTGCACGATGAAGTGCGTGCACTTCTAGGGGAGGGGGCAAAAAAAATAATAATCGATATGAGTGGCGTTAGCTGGCTCAACAGTATGGGGGTTGGTGCCCTGATGCGTGCTTATACAACGGTTGCAAATCACAAGGGTGAACTGGTTTTAGCCCGGTTAACCGACAAAGCACACAGTTTGTTTGTTATTACGCAATTAACAAAGGTGTTCAGAATTTTCGATACCGTAGACGCTGCCAAAACTTCTCTGTAAATTATATTTCACATTTTGATTTTTTTATTCCCCCTTCATACAAAAGGGGGTTTTTTATTTTAAACGGTATCTTACCAACCGGATTGCGAACATGATCGGTGAACATATATCGCATTATCGTATAATTGACCTGATCGGCGAAGGGGGTATGGGTGCCATTTATAAGGCCGAAGATCTTCGTCTGCAGCGGATGGTGGCACTAAAAATACTGCCCTTTCATTTGACACGGAACAAAGAGGCCAAAGACCGGTTTATCCAGGAAGCCCGCTCTGCATCCGCTCTCGACCATCCAAATATCTGTACCATCTTTGATTTTGACGAGACACCTGATGGCAGGTTGTTCATCGCTATGGCCCTGTATGAGGGCGATACACTGGAAAATATTATCCGACAGGATACGTTAGCCCTGGCCGAAATTCTCGGGATAATCATACAAATAGCCGGTGGATTATCCAAAGCACACGCAAAAGGTATTGTACACCGGGATATAAAACCGGCCAATATCATACTGACCAGTGATCGGCAGATCAAGATCCTGGATTTCGGGTTAGCTAAACTGGCCGGAACTTCCGACGTTGAGAAGGCTGATAATACCAGCGGTACAATGGCATATATGTCTCCTGAACAGGTACAGGGTAAGTCGGTCGATGACCGCAGTGATATCTGGTCACTGGGAGTGGTTCTATATGAATTATTGACTGGACGACGTCCCTTCGCGGGGCAGTTCCGCCAATCGATCGTCTACAGTATTATTAATGAAACACCAGCACCACTGGTCAAATTTGATAAAGCCCTTCCCCCCCAACTCCAGACCATTCTTGACCGGGCTATGGCAAAAAATCAGGACCGGCGTTATCCTCATATCCTCGAAATGATGCAGGATCTGGAGCATCTGCGTGATAGTCTCGATGGCCGGTCAGACCGATCCTCAGAAGAGATTGTGCCCAAACCAAAACATAAATTGATAGTCCCGGCACTTGCCGTTTTTTTTGCCGTGGTGATCTGGTCTGTCTGGTTGTTTATTCCGGTACATTCACCTCCGGAAAATACGATTACTGTTTTACCTTTTACAGATCACCAAACCGGTTACATGGGAAAGGGGGTGGCCAGAGACCTGCTGACAACTCTGGCGGATATTGACGGCCTTACGGTGGTAATGCCATCGTCTTCGGATTCGGCTTCATCGGTTGAGGTGATCAGCAGATCCCTGAATGTCCGCTATATTTTACGTGGTACAGTTGAACCAAAGGAGGAACGTATCCGGCTGCATGTTCAACTGCTGTCAATGCCCGGTGAAAAAATAGTATGGTCTGAGCTCTATGAGAGCCCCCTGGCCAGGATCAGGACTCTCGAGGCTGCCATCACCGGTAGAATTAAAATGATACTGAAAAAGGATATCGGGCAGATGATTGCAAAACCGGAAGATAAACCGGTCCATCCCCAGGCTTACGATTATTATCTGAAGGGAAGGGAATATTATTACCGGTACCGACAGGAAGACAATGAAACCGCCATTGCCCTTTTTCAAAAATCGATCATATATGATTCATTATATGCATCGGCCCATGCTGGTCTGGCAGATGCTTATGCGCAGAAAACAATGCGTTTCGGTATGGGTGAACGATGGCTCGATTCTACCGCGTTTTTGGCACAGCGGGCGCTTAAGATCGATCCGGCGTGTCCCGAAGCATATAAGGCCCTGGCTCTGGTCGCCTACACCAGGAGTCGTTTTGACGAGGCCCGTGAATTAAACCGGGAGGCATTGAAATTCAATCCATCATACAGTCCGGCGATTGCCAATCTCGCATGGACCTGTCTCAATCTTGGAATGATCGATTCAGCCCGCTACTGGTTTGGCAAAGCGCTGCAACATAATCCTACCAATCCGGCGATCACGATGGGAAATGGCCTGACCGGACTCTGCATCGGTGATTATGATGAGGCCCGCTTTTATCTTGAAAAAACGTTAGACCTGGATCCCGGTTATCAGCCCAGCCCGGTCCTACTTCTGGCAATGCTTGAGATCATCACGGTCGGTGCGGATGAAGCCCTTGAGAATATCCATTCTTATCTGGAACAACATCCGGCGGGAAGTGAAATTTTGTTTGTGGCGGGAGATGCTGCTTTGCAGACAGGAAATCCGGGACTGGCGTCAGAATATTACCAAAAAATTCTGATGGATAATCCACAGGCCTGGCATCCCTTTACAGGGATCAACATTACGACGTCCCTGGGTTATATTTTTCATAAGACCGGGTACCACAGCGAGGCTGATGAACTGCTGACCAGAAGTCTAAACCTGGATCAGCAGAACCTGGATCGGGGAAGTGAGTGGTGGGGTTTGGCTTATGATCTCGCTGCTGTTCATGCGATCCAGGGGAAGGATTCACTGGCACTCGACTGGCTCGACCAGGCAAGCCAGAAGGGTTTTGTTCTTTTCCAGTGGCTGAAGAGAGATCCTTTGTTTGAGGGATTGCGGGGGAATGGGAAGTTTGAAGATATGGTTAGAGCACGCCCCCGACATGACCCTTAGTAACAAAGCGACAGAGCAACAAAGGGACAAAGAAGCGTATAACGGTGCCTTGGCTGAAAAACAGCACCTAAGAAACAAAACGATAAATTAAAAAAGAAAAAGAGGGTATATTATTTTTCTTTGGCGTTCTGATCTTCGATTCAACAATTCAACGCTTCAGAACCGGAGCTATACTAATCAGCTAAATAACAGTCTTAGGTAAAACAACGGATTGGCAAGTCTTTTACGGGGGACCTCGTTGGCCAGCATACCGGCTATGATATTGCTCACCTCAGGATTAGAAGCCGCTTTATTGACGACGAAATTGAGCAACGGACGATAACGGCCGATCTTCTGCAGCTTTGTACTCACTTTTAGTTCATTTCCGATTGCCTGCCACAGTCCATCTTCATACTGTTGCAGAAAATGGGTGCTGAAATCGTTGGTTTTCCTGGCTTCAAGGATGGTCTGAATGGCGTATTTAGCTGAATACATGGCGTTTCCGATCCCTTCACCGGTGAAGGGATCGATCAAACCCGCTGCATCTCCCAGAAGCATAAATCCATTGCCGTAACTGCGTCGGCGGATACTGCCGACGGGGAGATTCCATCCGATGGGCTTCTCGAGTGCTTTGGCATCTTTAAAACGATCACGGAAATAGGGACTTTTTATGGAGTTTTCCAGGGCTTCACGCAGATCTATATCTCTGTCTTTGATATATTTGTGAAGCATTCCGATGCCGACGTTGGCATAACCATTTTCCAGCGGAAATATCCAGAAATAACCCGGAATAACCTCATCCACATAATGCAATTCAATCTGATCGGTCAGTTCGGCCACATTTTCATAATAACAGCGAAGGGCCACGACCCAGTGTCTGGGGTCATGCTGATAAAGATTTAGTTTTCGGGCAACCATCGAATTATAGCCGTCCGCACCCAGAACGACCGGTGCATTGAACCTGAACTCTTCTGCAGATCCCTTCTCTTTGCCGATGATCCCGGTGACACGGTCCTGATCCCGGATCAGATCGGTGACAAAGAAATTTTCAATCGTCTCCGCGCCGGCAGCCCGGGCTTCATTGAACATAAATTCATCCAGGATCTTTCGCCGGATAACAAAACCTTTTGGCGTATCTTTGAGTTTTGTCTCCCGTAGGTCGATCTTAAAAGACGCGTGGTCCGGGCTGCTGAAAATTATCGATTGGATATAAGCACCGGGAAGTTTTTGGATCTTTTCCAGCAGTTCCAGTTCACGCAGGATGGCAACCGATTTTCCGGAAAGGGCATCCCCGCATATTTTGTCACGCGGAAAACTGTCTTTGTCGAGGAGAAGCGGTCTTAACCCGGCGCGGCGGGCATAGATAGCCGCGGTGGATCCGGACGGTCCGGCACCGACAATAATGAGATCAAATGTATTTGCAGATTTGGTCATGATATTCTTTGGTTAAGGATTGAATTTTGATGCAATCTAGCAATACCTGTAAAACGATACAAGCGCTGATTTCAGGCAGTGTTTGATGATCTCTCATTTCAAAAGGATGTGTGAAAAATGCCAAAAATGATCGAGGGATACCGAATGATGACCTAAATTCACTATGATTGATCTGGTGATTGATTCGGTAGAGACTTCTAAAAAAAATGTGTTAATTATAAGACAATTTGTCACCCTCTCAAAAGGACTCCTTTGGCCAGGGTCAATTTAAAGGATCCTGAAACAACTTGAGAATAACATCTTGCCGCTATCAACATTATTCAGAAGTCTGTCCTTATTATAATTATTCATCCGAGTCTTTTTTTGACTAATTTTATAACCTGCAAACGATTTTGGGTATGCGGTGGGTTTGCGACCGGTGTCGGATAAAATCAACCCGGAGGCCACATGAGGCGCCTGCCTGAGAGCAAGTGCATATGCAGATGGAAAATTGTCTGCCCACCGTCTTTCCCCTCATTGAGTGCGATTCGGAAGCCTTTCTCACCAAAATGATTTTCTTTTGCAATATTCCGTGCCAGTACCAGCATCTTCCCGAGTAGCGGAACATCTTCGTCCTCGACGGTGGATAAATGAGCGATGTGTTTCCTTGGAACGATCAGAATGTGAGAAGGTGCCTGCGGATTGATATCGTGAAAGGCGACCAGATCTTCATCCTCGTAGATCATGTCACTGTTTATATTTTTGTCTGCAATCTGACAGAAAACACAATCTTGGCGATCCACGAATCCCTCCTTTTGTTTTAAGTTCTTAGCAGATTTACCAGCGTCGCGGCGCTTAAAACCGCCGTTTCTGTTCGCAGTCTGAAATTACCAAAGGTTACACCCGAGAACCCCCTTGCCAGGGCCGCGTCTATTTCACGTGTTTCCAGTCCACCCTCCGGTCCGGTGACAAAGACTATGTCGTCGTCAACGGGTGCAAGTTCCCGGATAATTTCATTCCATCCTGAAGCAGCAGACTTTTCAGCCAGCAGTTTATACTTTATACCCTCAACCGCATCAAGAAAATCATTAAAAGAGCGATAAGCCCCAAACTCGGGTAAATGAAATCTCAGGCTCTGTTTTATGGCCTGCCGGCTGATCTTTTGCCATCGATGGATATTATCGGTGAAGTAGTTGGCAAATTTACTGTCAAAAAAGATGAACCGGTCGATTCCGAGTTCGGTTCCCTTCTCAATCATAAAATCAAGCCGTGCCTGCTTGATAAAACCGACACCGGCGATCATTCTAATTTCAGGCCGGACATACTGTTTGATCAGTTCTGGTTTTACTGTCAGCAATGGTCGTTCCTGGCGTATTTCACCCAGATAATGGCCGCCGGCCCCATCGGTAAATTCGATCAGATCACCGGTCGATTTGCGCAGCGTTTTCAGGATATGTCGGGATTCGAACTCATCAAACACCGCCCGATCTTCGGATATATTTTCCGGATTGGTAAAGAACAGTTCCATTCGATGTTTTCAATTTGTGAAAATATCCATATAAAATCAACCGTTTTGAATCAGATTTAACGTGGTCATAATCGCCTGATTTGATTGAAAACCGGGACTTACCTTTACCGGCCGTTCATCCAGCAGATATACGAGTGTCGGGGCCGATTTGACTCCATATCGTAATGCCAGATCAAAGGCGGTGGTGATCAGGTGATTGTGGTAGTTGATCATACCGGTATCGGTGAGTTGTTGCAGAATGCGATCCTGATTGTCACAGATGGAACAGTCCGGGCTGGTAAAAAACAGGATTTGTATCGGTTTCATGCTATACGGTCAATTTAGTTCGCTTTAAATTACAGTATTTTTTGTTTAAATTCCACGTTAGCGTTTGGCAAAGCCAGGCCGGTTGAACTGTTTAATCGTTTAAGTGTTGATCGGAGCGGATATGCATGAAGTGACTGTTGGCAATATAAAGATCGGCAACGACAAGCCTCTGGTGCTGATCGCCGGACCCTGTGTGATCGAGAGTGAGACCCTGGTGATGCAAACGGCTGAAGCGGTAAAAAAAATTGCCGACAGGCTCGGGTTTCCGCTGATTTTCAAATCATCCTATTTAAAGGACAACCGCTCCTCAGCTAACAGTTTTCAGGGTCCCGGTTTGGAGAAAGGTCTGGGTATTCTGCAGAAAGTCAAGGATACCTTTGGATTACCGGTATTATCGGATATCCATGACCTCCATGATGCGGAAGCCTGTGCGAAGGTTCTGGATGTCATTCAGATCCCGGCTTACCTGTCCATGCAGACCGGACTGGCCCTGGCGGTAGCAAAAACAGGCCGCGCGGTAAATGTAAAGAAAGGTCAGTTCCTGCATCCGTCCGACATGCAGCATGTGATCGGCAAGATCGAAGGGGAGGGTAATCGCAATATTCTGCTGACCGATCGCGGAACGTTTTTTGGCTACCACAACCTGGTGCTGGATATGCGTAATCTGAAGACCATGCGCGACCTGGGCTATCCGGTGGTCCTGGATCCGACCCATGCGATCCGGAAATACGGGGTCAGCAGCAGTGACAAACGCGGTGGTGCCAAGGAATTCATCTTTGCCCTCAGTCGGGCCGGCACGGCAGCCGGGATCGATGCCATTTTTATCGAAACCCATCCGGACTGTGACCATGCACTGTGTGATGCGGCCAGCATGTTGCCGCTGCAGCGGTTGGAGGAGCTGCTGCGTCAGGTAAAGGCGATTGATGAGCTCGTCAAACCCGTTCTGGAGGATGATGAAAAGGGGTTGTGAGGAATATCGGAAACGACAAAGCGATGCGTGAAACAGCGCCAAAGTAGTGGCGAGTCTGCGACTGGCCCAGCAAAATAGTGACATAAATGAATAAGAAAGATTGTCAAAAATATCATCCCGTAGGGATCTTTCCGATCAAATTTTTCGAATATTTTGAATAATGACTCTAGGACATTAGATGCAAAAAAAGCTGATAAAATATCTTTCCATGGTTACAGTACTATTGATCGTAGTTACTGCCTGTTCCGGTGAAAAGAAGAAAACCCTGCTGGAAGTGGCACCGGCTTTTTCACTAATGGGTCTGGATTCGGTTGAGTACACACTGGCCGGATACGAAGGTGAAATAATCATGCTGCATTTTTGGGCCGACTGGTGTGCCCATTGCCGGCAGGAGTTTCCCGAACTGCAGGCTGCCTATGATTCGCTAAAGGGACAGGGTTTTAATCTCGTTTCGATCAATAGCGGGCAGACCCGGGATATCGCAGAAGGCATAAGAAAAACATTTGATCTTTCATTTCCGATATTGATGGATCCCGATAAAAAAGTTACTGAAGAATATGGTGTCAAAGGCTTGCCGACCTCGTATTTTGTCGATAGTGATCAGCGGGTATTAAAACGGCATATCGGCTGGTTAAAAAAGTCGGACATTTATGAGACCTTCAGCAGAATAAAATCCACATACAATTAATATTATCCAGAAAT
>Ga0209536_100009551_pt1 | contig 14413 bp, 13 predicted proteins | sample DeeMarSeWOR28_12_FD_187461 | JGI IMG/M metagenome (GOLD analysis project Ga0209536, IMG submission 187461) | Marine sediment microbial communities from White Oak River estuary, North Carolina - WOR-2-8_12 (SPAdes) (version 2) | ecosystem: Environmental > Aquatic > Marine > Intertidal zone >...
CGTGATTTCGGCCGTCCATCAACGCCCAGGCTTTGGCGCAGTGCAACAGCGCTAGACCCGCGCGGGGCGACAAGCCGGATGCATAATCCGGATTTTTACGGGTGAATTCCAAAATGACTTGCAGATAGTCCAATAACGCATCGGAAGCGTGCACATCATCGACAATGCTCTGGATTTCCAGCAATTGTTCTATGTCCATGCAAGGCTCGATTTTCTGCAGCAAATCGCGACGGTCTTCACCGATGAGCAAGGCCCGCTCCGCTGTCTTGTCGGGGTAACCCAGTTCAATGCGCATTAAAAACCGGTCCAGTTGCGACTCGGGCAACGGGAATGTGCCCACTTGGTACGTAGGATTTTGCGTCGCGATCACAAAAAACGGTTTGGGCAGTGGCCGTGTTTCCCCTTCGATACTGACTTGGTGTTCTTCCATGGCTTCCAGCAGCGCACTTTGCGCCTTGGGAGTGGCGCGGTTGATTTCGTCCGCCAAAATCACTTGCGAGAACACCGGGCCGGGGTGAAATTCAAACGCTCCAGCGCTGCGGTCAAAAATGGAAACACCCAAAATATCCGCCGGCAGCAAGTCGCTGGTGAACTGAATGCGGGAATAGTCCAGGCCGAGAATCTTCGCCATCACGTGCGCCAGGGTGGTCTTGCCCACGCCGGGTAAATCTTCAATCAACAAATGCCCGCGGGCCAACAAACACGCCAGCGCCAGAGAGAGCTGAGTTTTCTTGCCTAATATAATCGTGCTGGCTTGTTGGATGACGACATCGGTGAGGGTTTTGACAGAGCCGCTGGTGGCTTTGGAGGCGAGCGCTTGAGGCATGTGATTTGTGCGATATCGGTTGTTGTGAGTCTTCTATCTATAAACACGCTTGGTTGCAATGTATTTCCCGGTGATTTAGACCGGATTGTGAAAGCGTAACCGGTATTATCGGCCTATGGCCAGAATATACTTAATCTTTGACTGTATTTTTATGCGCGGTTTCCCATTGTTGGATAAAGATTTTGCAGGCTTGTTGCACCATTTTTTCGGTAATGGGGATCTCTTCGCCCCGTTCGTTAATAATACTGGCACCGTGAAAATCAATCTCGGGCGGCTGAACGGCGGCAGCGGGGGATGATGCCGGCCGGGACTTACAGTATGTGGCAAACTTAGGTTTCACAGCGTTATCTCCCTTTTGGTCTTGCTAATCAAGTGCTTAGCAACAGTAAATCATGGCGAGACTACAACCTCAAACCGCGGTTTTTGGTAAAAGGCATAATCTAGGCCAAGCTGAACCCTTGGGCCGGGGCCGTGTCGAACGGTGGCCGGTGCAGAAGTTGGCGCAGCGCGCGGCGAACGCGTAAAATAACCCGATTTTCCGGATTTTAAACCATTCGATGATTTACCAAGACCAATTTGATGTGATTGTGGTGGGCGGAGGCCACGCCGGTACCGAAGCCGCGCTGGCAGCGGCGCGTATGGGTGTGCGGACCTTACTGCTGACCCACAATATCGAAACCTTGGGGCAAATGTCCTGCAATCCGGCCATCGGCGGCATTGGCAAAGGCCACTTAGTCAAAGAAATTGACGCCTTAGGCGGAATTATGGCGCGCGCCATAGACCGTGGCGGTATTCAATTCCGCCGTTTGAACGCCAGCAAAGGCCCGGCAGTACGTGCCACCCGCGCCCAAGCCGACCGGGTGTTGTACAAACAAGCCATCCGCAGCGCCTTGGAGCAGCAGCCCAATTTGGTCCTATTTCAGCAAGCCGTGGACGATTTGCTGGTGGAAAACGGCCGGGTAGCCGGGGTGGTCACACAAATGGGGCTGAAGTTTGCCGCCCGCGCCGTGGTGTTGACTGTGGGTACGTTTTTAGGCGGTCGCATTCATATCGGATTGAACAATTACGAAGGCGGCCGGGCGGGAGATCCGCCGGCCAATGCCTTATCGCGGCGTTTGCGTGAGCTGCCGTTTCGTGTCGACCGACTGAAAACCGGCACACCGCCGCGCATCGACGGTAAATCCATCGATTACAGTGTGATGGAACCGCAACCCGGTGATGATCCCGTGCCGGTGTTTTCGTTTCTAGGCAGTGCCGCTGAACATCCGTCGCAAGTGGAGTGTCATATCACCCACACCAACTCCGAAACTCATGACATCATCGCCTCAGGTCTGGAGCGTTCGCCTATGTACACCGGCGTCATCGAAGGAGTGGGGCCGCGCTATTGCCCATCTATCGAAGACAAAATTCACCGCTTTGCAGATAAAAGTTCGCATCAGATTTTTGTGGAGCCCGAAGGCCTTACCACCCATGAGGTGTATCCCAACGGTATTTCCACCAGTCTGCCCTTCGATATCCAATACCGGTTTGTGCGTTCCATCAAAGGCTTTGAAAACGCCCACATAACCCGGCCGGGCTATGCCATCGAATATGATTATTTCGACCCCCGCGATTTAAAGCCGTCACTGGAGACCCAGCACATGCCGGGTTTATTTTTCGCCGGTCAAATCAACGGTACCACTGGTTACGAAGAGGCCGCCGCGCAAGGTTTGATCGCTGGGCTTAACGCCGGTTTGCGAGTGCAGGATAAAGAAGCCTGGTCGCCACGGCGCGATGAGGCTTATATCGGTGTTTTGATCGATGATTTGATCACCCGTGGCACCAGCGAACCTTACCGCATGTTTACCAGCCGGGCCGAATACCGCTTATTGTTGCGTGAAGACAATGCCGATTTACGCTTAACCCCCAAGGGGCGGGAACTGGGATTAGTGGATGAGTATCGCTGGCAGGTTTTCGAACAAAAACGCGAGGCCATTGAGACCGAATCGCAACGCCTTTATCGCACCTGGATTCGGCCCGATGATGTCACCGCGGAACAAGCCCAAACCGTGCTGGGCACGACCATGTCGCGGGAATATCGTTTGTCCGATTTGTTGCGCCGGCCGGAAGTAAGTTATGCCGGTTTGATGAGCTTGCCCAAAGCGGGCCCGGGAATCTCGGACGCCGTAGCGGCGGAGCAACTGGAAATCCAAGCCAAATACGCCGGTTACATCGAACGTCAACAAGAGGAAATCGAACGTCACCGGCGTTACGAAGCGCTCGCGTTGCCGGAGAATTTGGATTACGCCAAAGTCAGCGGTTTGTCCAACGAGGTCAGGCAAAAGCTTGAACAACACCGGCCCGCCACTATCGGGCAGGCATCCCGGGTGTCCGGGGTTACACCGGCGGCGATTTCTTTACTGTTGGTGCATTTGAAAAAACAATCAGGGCAGACGAGTAAAAAAGCGTCTTGATTGGGTAAAAACACGTTTTAACAATAAAACCGGAGGGGCATATGAAAAAAATTGCGGTAATAATGATGTTATTGGTGGCCAGCGTATCGGCGTACGCAGCTGACAACGGGCTTATCAGTAAAAAAAGTAAATACAATGTCAGCGAAACCATTGATCGCTTGGAAAAAGCACTTAAAGAAAAAGGCATCACCGTTGCCTTGCGTTGGAACCACGGTGAGAAAGCCAACAATGTTGATATTCCACTGCGGCCTACCGAGTTGTTGATTTTTGGCAATCCCAAACTGGGTTCCAATTTTTTCACCAGCCAGCAAACTTCCGGCATCGATTTGCCCATGAAAGCCTTGGCCTACGAAGATGAAAAAGGTCAGGTATGGTTGACGTACAACGATCCTAAATACATCGCCAACCGCCATGGGATTGCTGATAGAGACGAAGTTGTCGCTAAAATGAGCAAAGCCTTGGACAATTTTTCCTCCGTGGCTACTGGTAATTAGTGATTGGGTCTATACTGAATAGCAAGTTTCGAGTTGCCGGTGTCTGGATATAAAGTCTGTGGAAAAGACACTCGCTCAGGGTTTGGAAGCGTTGGCGCTTCCTTGCTCTGATGAAATAAAACACCAGTTATTGGCGTTTATTGAGCTATTGCACAAATGGAATCGCGTATATAACCTCACGGCCATACGCGATAAAGAAAAAATGGTGACCCACCATATACTCGACAGTGTGGCGGTGTTACCGTATATAAACGGGGTGGATATCTTAGATGTGGGCAGCGGGGCGGGATTGCCTGGTATACCACTGGCTCTGATGTCAACTGAGAGACAGTTTGTATTGATAGACAGTAACGCGAAAAAGACCCGATTTTTACAACAAGTCAAAGCGGAACTGGGCATTACCAATCTGAGCATTGAAACCGCAAGGGTGGAAGACTTTCACTCCCCTAAGACGTTTGATACGGTTTTATCACGTGCATTTTCTTCAATTTCGCAATTTTTACGCGCCGCCGGGGCACTTTGCAAACCCACCGGTGCCATAATAGCGATGAAAGGCGAATATCCAGAGGCTGAATTACAAGACATTCCGCCGGGTTATATGGTAAAAGCGGTATTAGCCATTGACGTACCGTTTCTCGACGCGCAACGCCATATCGTAACCATCGTGCCTGATAGCAGCAGGTTTTAATTCGCTGGTTTTAATTAGTAAAAGCGCAGCAAAGACATTACAATTGGTGAAAGCATAACCGATAGGTCATAAGTTATGGGAAAAATCGTAGCGATAGCCAACCAAAAAGGTGGTGTGGCGAAAACCACCACCAGCGTCAACCTGGCGGCCTCACTAGTAGCCACCCGCCGTAAAGTGTTGCTGGTGGATATGGACCCCCAAGGCAATGCCACCATGGGTAGTGGTGTGGACAAACAGAGCCTGAACTATTCCAGTTACCATGTGTTGATGGGTGAGGTGGATATTAACAGTGCCATAACATCCACCAACGAAGCCGGTTACGACTTGTTGCCCGCCAATGCCGATTTAACCGCCGCCGAAGTGCAGTTGCTGGAAATGCAACAGCGCGAGCGGAAACTGCGCGAAGCGTTGCAAACCGTAAGAGACCGCTACGATTACATTTTTATCGATTGCCCGCCGTCACTGAACATGTTGACTTTAAACGCTCTGGTTGCCGCGCAATCCGTGTTGATCCCCATTCAATGCGAATATTACGCGCTGGAGGGTTTGACCGCTTTAGTCAACACTATCGAAGAAATTCGCGGCTCGTTGAATCCCAATTTAAGAATCGAAGGATTATTGCGCACAATGTACGATCCGCGTAACCGCTTGTCCGCCGATGTCACTATGCAGCTGCAAAAATATTTCGGTGATAGAGTGTACCGCACGGTAATCCCCCGTAACGTGCGTTTAGCCGAAGCGCCCAGCTATGGCGTGCCCGCATTGATTTATGATAAAACATCCCGTGGTGCGCAAGCGTATCTGGCGCTGGCGGGGGAAATCGTTCGCCGTGAAGAACAACAAAGAATGGGTGCCAGTGCCGCCACGGTGTAAGTATCTAAATCCAAACAATTCGCTTCAATTTCTATAAGTAGGTTTTACCATGATTGTGAAAAAACGAGGTCTAGGGCGTGGTTTAGACGCACTGCTGAGCGGCTCCAACTCGGCGGAGCAAACCGCAGAAGACGCCGCAGAGGGTACCCAAGCCGGTGTCTCCAAAGAAAACGAATTACGTAAGTTGCCGATAGATTTATTACAGCCCGGCAAATACCAGCCCCGTAGCGATATGCACAACGAAAGCCTGCAGGATCTGGCCAACTCTATTCGCGCCCAAGGTATGTTGCAACCTATTGTTGTGAGAGAGTTGGACGGCAGCGGCCGTTTCGAAATCATCGCCGGCGAGCGCCGCTGGCGCGCCGCGCAATTGGCCGAGTTGCATGAAGTACCCGCTGTAGTGCGGGATGTGCCGGATGAAGCGGCCATCGCCATGGCGTTGATCGAAAACATTCAGCGCGAAAATCTAAATCCGGTCGAAGAAGCCCGTGCTTTGCAGCGTTTGATCGAAGAGTTCGAAATGACCCACCAGCAGGCCGCCGATGCCATAGGCCGGTCGCGGGCGGCGGTAACGAATTTACTGCGCTTATTGTCCCTCGAGGCCGACGTACGTAAGTTGCTGGAAAACGGCGATTTGGAAATGGGCCATGCCCGCGCTATCCTAACGTTGGAAGGTGAAATGCAAAGCAAAGTGGCGCGAGACATCGCCGCCAAAGGTTTGTCTGTGCGGGAAGCCGAGCAGTTGGTGCGCAAAATTCGCAACGAAGTGGGTAAACCTGCGGCCAAAAGCAAAGATGTCGATCCTAATATTATTCGCCTGCAAGACGATATTTCCGAAAAATTGGGTGCCAAAGTCATCTTCCAGCACGCCACCAACGGCAAAGGCAAAGTGATCGTGCACTACAACAGCTTGGATGAACTGGATGGCATTTTGGCGCACATCAAATAAACCCATTTTTCTTCGCGACTTACTATTTACACTAAGGACGGAGCATGTCAGAGCGTATTAACCAACTCACCGACAAAGTGCTGAACACCTACAAAGAAAAAATCGGTGAGGCCACAGCGGCGGCCATGACGCCTCAGGAGTGGGATAGCTTAAGAGGCTTGGTGAGAGATGCGTTGAACCAGCATGCGGCTTCCATCGCCGAGGACTTGCGTGCCGTCACCAATAAACTTAAAGGTGATATCGATAAGCCTGAAATAGGTTTATAACCTCAATCTGCTTAGGGGCGCACTTGAGGGGTGAGATTTGCGACTGCGCCCTCCTTCATCCTTGCTAAGACTCTTTAGTACGTAGCTTTTCCAGAGCCATTTCCCGCATACGGAATTTTTGCAGTTTTCCGGTGACCGTCATGGGAAATTCATCCACAAACCAAATGTGCTTAGGGATCTTAAAGTGCGCGATCTGATCTTTGCAGAATTCACGCACTTCATCTTCACTTAAATGCTCGCCTTGATGCAGTTGAATCCATGCCATAATTTCTTCGCCGTAATACTCATCGGGAATGCCGAATACCGCGACTTCAGATATTTTTGGATGGGTGAACAGGAAGTCTTCGATTTCCCGCGGATAGATGTTTTCACCGCCGCGAATAATCATGTCCTTCAAACGGCCGGTGATTTGCACATAACCGTCTTTGTCCATGATGCCCAGATCTCCGGAATGTAACCAGCCGCTGGCGTCTATGGTTTTGCGGGTGGCTTCATTATCGCCGTAATATCCCTGCATGACATGATAGCCGCGAAAACACACTTCACCGACTTCGCCCAGAGCAACGGTGGCGCCGGTTTCGGTATTGACGACTTTAACTTCCTGATGCGGCAGGTTGTGGCCAACGGTTTCAATGCGCCGCTCAAAAGAATCTTCCCGTAATGTCAAGTGGGTCAGAGGCGATGCTTCGGTTTGGCCGTAGCCAATTAGAATTTCTCTGCAGTGCATGCCTTCGATGACTCGTTGCATCAACGCCGGTGGGCAAGGCGCGCCGGCCATGATACCGGTACGCAAGCTGCTTAAGTCGAATTCTTTGAATTTGGGGTGTTCCAGTTCACCAATGAACATGGTGGGCACACCATGAATGGCGGTGCATTTTTCTTTTTGCACAGCTTTTAAAATATCGCCGGCCTCGAAATGTTCGCCGGGAATAACGGCGCAGGCGCCGACGCTGAAACACACCAGATTGGACAACACCATGCCGAAGCAATGATAAAACGGCACCGAGATGCATAAGCGGTCGCGTTCGGTAAAATGCATAGCGCGGGCGGTGAAATAGGCATTATTCAATATGTTGTGATGCGTCAGCACCACCGCTTTGGGAAAACCGGTAGTGCCGGAGGTGTATTGAATGTTGATGGCATCGTCGCGGTCCAGCGACGCGGTGACTGTTTCCAATTGTTCCTGAGTGACGAATTCCGCGGCGGCCAATACTTCCTGCCAGGTGGTAAAACCGGAATAGGGGCGTAAGGTGTGTTCAATCACCGATGGCTCGTAGACGACCACTCTGCGCAAATGGGGGTATTCCTGGCTGCTGAGTTCGCTGGGGAAAGCGTCTTTGAGTTCCGGCACGTCTTCCACCAATATGGAAATGTAATCGCTCTTGCGAAACGACGGAATCAAAAACAAACCTTGCACTTCCGACTTTTTCAGCGCGTAGGCCAGCTCCTTGGGGCGGTACGCCGGATTGATATTCACCAATACCACGCCGATGCGCGCGGTAGCCATTTGGATCAGTAGCCATTCAATGTTGTTGGTGGACCAAACGCCGATGCGATCGCCTTTGTTAAATCCCAGTCCCAGTATACCTCGGGCCAGCTGATCGATCTTTGCGGAAAATTCTTTATAGGTTAATGCTGTGTCTTGGGGGACAGAGGCGACGGCTTGCTGGTCGGGGTGTTTCGCGGCAATGGCGGTGAAATGTTCCGGTATGGTGAGGCCGATTAGCGGTTCTTCTCCGCCTCGGTGAAAGTAGCTTTTCTGCGCGGTTTTCATGCCTACTTGTCCTCTGTAGCAATACTTTTAACCCGTCTTATGATTCGGTAACCTCAGCCCAATAGCGATCCACCCGCGCCTGAATCTCACCAATCAACGCTTTGTCTACCTGTGGTTCGAACATATGTTTAAATCGGCCTTGGGTTTTTAAATATTCTTGTACCGGTTTTCTCGGATGAGGGATTTTGGTATGGGTGATTTTTCCGTCAATATATTCTTTCAACGGCCAGACTCCTGTGCTCACCGCCAGTTTGCCGATATCGGCGGAGTATTGCGGATCATAGTTCCAGCCGGTGGGACAAGGCGCTAAGGCGATGATCAATCGCGGGCCCCGGATCTGTTTGGCGGTTTCGATTTTCTTGGCCAAGTCCAGGGGTTCGGCACCGGCGACTGTGGCCACATAAGCGGGCTTGTTGGCCGCCCAGATGGCGAACAAGTCTTTTTTATAACCGGGAAAACCGTGTGAACCTTTACTGGTGGAGGTGCGGGCCGCATGTGGTGTGGCTTCAGAGTACTGTTGACCGGTGTTACCGTAGCCTTCGTTGTCGTAGCAAATGTATAAAAAATCCAAATTGCGGTCGATGGCGCCGGAGGTGGCGGACAAACCCATGCCGTAGGCCGAGCCGTCGCCGGTCAGGGTCACCACCTGTAAGTCATCTTCGGGCTTGAGGCGCTGTTTCTCTAGCAATATATCCAAGGCATCACGAATGCCTTGAGCACCGGCGGGTGCCGAAGCCATGGCGGTATACAACCAGGAACCGCGGAACGGGGTAAACGGATAGACGGACAATAATGTCATGCAGCCCGCTGCATTGGTGAAGACGGTGTTTTCGCCCAGGATATCGTAAATTTGGTGCAACGCTTCTAATCCGCCGCAGCCGGAACACATAGGCGTGCCGGTGCCCAATAAATGGGAGGAAGGCAGGTCTTTCATGCGTTTGATAATGTGTTCGCTCAAGAAGGTGACCTCAATTCCTGGCGTTCCACATGGGCGATGGCTTGCAGTTTGCGCATCTCACGCAGTTCTGTTTCGCTATAAAGTAGCTTAGGCGGGGGTGTTTGTTTGGCTTTGACCGCATTTTGCAACGTCTTGGCGATTTCAAAAAACTCTTCAGTGCTGATATCCCGCCCGCCTAAACCGCCAATAAAACTCGCTAACACAGGCGGCGCGTTGGCTGCGCCATATAACACCGATGCCAATTCACTATGGAGCACGCCGCCTTTGCCCATGGAGAGGTTTTGGTCGATCACCGCCACCGCTTGTTTACCGTTGAGCGCCTGACGGAATTGCTCGTCAGGAAACGGCCGCAACACTCTAGGCCTCACCAATCCTATGGATACGCCGGCCTCGCGCAAACGGTCCACCGCTTCTTTGGCTTTGGTAGCGAAGCATCCCATCATTACGAAGGCATAGTCGGCATCTTCACTGCGGTAGGTTTCCAACACACTATAGTCCCGGCCGAATGAATTTTTAAAATCTTCAGCGATGGATGCGTATGTACTTAAGGCGTGCAACGCGGCCAAATGAGTTTCATAGCGGAAATAGGAATATGGTCCGCCGCCAATCACCGCCACCGCTTGACTGGCAGGCGCCGAGGCGCGAAAGCGGATATTTTCTGCGTTGTATTCGCCGACAAATTGCGCGGCGGCCTGTGGCTCGGGGATGTGCACCGGTTCGCGAGTGAACGACAGATAAAAACCGTCCAGATTCACAATCACCGGCAGGCGCACTTGATGGTGTTCGGCCAGGCGGTAAGCAATCAAGGTTTGGTCCAGCACTTCCTGGCAAGTGGCGCAGTGAATTTGCAAAAAGCCGCTATCGCGCGCCGCCAGAATGTCGTTATGGTCCGGCTCTAGCGTGATCGGGGCGGACAAACCCCGCGAGACATTCACCATAACAAACGGTGCCCGCCAACCGGCTACCGTATATATCATTTCCATGGCATATAACAAACCCTGGCTGGAGGTGGCGGTAAACACCCGCACGCCGGTGGCCGCCGCGGCCCCGGCGGCGGTAATCATGGAATGTTCGGATTCCAGGGTTACCATGCGAGTGGCTACTTCGGCTGAGTCAATCCACTGGGCGATGGTTTCTATGATTTCCGTTTGAGGCGTAATCGGAAAGGCGGGCACATAGTCCACTTGCGCTAGCCGCGCCCCCCATGCTGCCGCGCCATTGCCGGTGAGTAGTTTGCGAACAAGGGTTTTACGGGTCATGTCTGTTTCTCCGCCTCGCGTTCCTGCTGCTGAGCCTGGGACTCGGGAATGGCGCTAATGGCATGCGGCGGGCATTGGGCTAAACACACCAGACACCCTTTGCAATGATCGTAATCGATTTCCGGCTTGCCTTCGCTGACAGTAATCGCGCCATCGGGGCAAAAACTACTGCACACCCACCAGCAGCGTTTACACAAATCATAGTCTATGATGGGACGTAAGGTGCGCCATAATCCGGTTTTTACTTCCACGCTGGTTAGGCCGGCATGGATAGTGGGCGAGGAGACACTGGCTTGCTCGAACGGAAAATCTACCCATTGCGGCACTTCATAATCCTGGGCTTGTACGCATGTGCCTTCAACGATCTTAACATCTTTGTAAGTAGCCATTGAATCGAACGCGGCAAGAGCGTTTTGCAAATTTTTCTCGATTACCTTTGGCGGCAGTTCCTGCAGTTCTTCGCCAATGGCTTGCTTAAGATTGTCATGGGAGATCACTTGCAGCAACGCTGCGGCCGCCCCGGCGCAGGTGGCGCCCACGTATTTAAGTTCGGCTCGGTCAACAGTTTCTTCGCTGGCGCTCAAGATGATAATGGGGTTGCGGATGTTTAATCGTTGTTGCCACGTTGAGGCGCTTTCGTGGCTGTTCAGCAGCAGCACGGTGTGCTCGCTCAGGCCTTGTAAAATACCGGCAGCGGGAATGGGTAATAAACTGTCGTCGGCAACAATGACTAAGTCGGGATTACGGATGATACCTCTTTCGTTGATGGGATTTTTATCGGCGCGCACATAGGCGAATATGGGGGCGCCACGGCGCTCAGCACCGTAGCGCGGTGCGTCTTGCACTTCATAACCCGCCCGAAATAAAGCGTTGCCTAAGATGCGGCTGGCGGTTTTCATGCCTTGGCCGCCCCGGCCATGAAAGCGTATGCGATACATAGGCGTTTAACATAACAAAAGGGTTGCTAAGCCATGGCTGAGATAATCTTCAGTTAAACAAACCGCGGCGCCCGTGAAAATAATGAATATTGCCGAAAGTTCATCGCCTTGCGGACCCGCTCAGTGGCCATGTCTATGGCTGCTTGTCTTGGTAATATTTGCTGCTGTTTGGCAGCCTCCAGCACCAATTCGGTATTGCGGCGTACCTTTTCTTCTATGGCATCAAACGCGGCCTTCTGGGTGGAGCCTTGATATTCCATCGCGGCGCAGATCACTCCGCCCGCATTGGCGATAAAATCCGGCACGCACAACACGCCGCGTTGAGCCAATAATTTTTCCGCCTCATGAGTTACCGGAATGTTGGCGCCCTGAATAATCAATTTTGCTTTGATACGCCCCGCATTATCTTCGTGAATGACATCGGGACGGGCCGCCGGAATCCAGATATCACAATCGACGTCCAAGATGGCGTCGCTATCGATGGCTTTGCCACCGCTATAATCCGAGACCTTCTCACCCTGCGCTTTAAATTCAGTCAGAGCGTTTATGTCCAAGCCGTCGGAGTTTTGGATGGCGCCGCGGCTATCAGCCACAGCCACTATTCTGGCGCCTTTGGCGGCAAGAAACCGTGCGGCGTTTTTCCCCACGGCGCCAAATCCTTGAATGGCTACTTTGGCGCCTTCCAGTTCAAAATCGCAATAGCGCAGCGCCACTTCTGTTACGTGACTCAAACCCCAGCCGGTGGCACCGATTTCATCCAGGGGGATACCACCGATCTCGCGAGGTAAGCCAACGACCCGGCCAATTTCGTCCCGTATCCACGCCATGCATTCTTCATCAGTGCCCATATCAGGGGCAAAGATATAGGCTTCTTCGTTCCTGAGTGAAGAAGCTAGTGCTCGCAACATATGTTCTTTTTCCCATTTGGGAATGCGCGGATCACCGTACACCACAATCTTACCACCGCCGTAGGGCAGCCCCGCTGCGGCATTTTTAAACGTCATAGCGCGCGCCAAACGAAAACATTCTTCGGTGCTAACGTCAGGAGCCATGCGCACTCCGCCGATAGACGGCCCTTTGGCGACATTATCGATGACTAATACTGCTTTTAATTCCGCCGAAGGCTCATAGACGTGGATTATTTTTGCTGGCCCTAAGCCGTCCGCCAGCTCAAACACATCATTCATATGTTTACCTCAACCTTACCGTGTATTTGTTTTTTTCTTGTTGTTATAGAAAAAATCCAATTTTCTCCCCAGCGTTTTCCCTCGATGAATTAGGGTATATGACGGGGGCACGGTGAGTATTGACCGAGATCAAACAACAATTTTGTTGTGTATAAGATTATTTAATGGAGATTGGAAAAACGGGGGGGAATTAGGGGCGGATTTCTATGGATGTGCCGTTGGGTACTAACTGCCAGATTTCTTCAATTTCAGCATTGGTTACCGCGATACAACCTTTGGTCCAATCGAAATACCCGTGGTAGTAGGCAATTTCTTTATCGTCATTTTTCAATCCATGTAACATGATGCTGCCACCGGGTGAATAACCCATTTGTCTCGCCCGAAAACTGTCCGCTTCGTTGGGATAAGAAATATGCAGCGCTAAGTGGAAGTCGCTGTCCTCAATGCGGTAATCGATGTAATAAAATCCTTCGGGAGTGCGGTTGTCACCGGAGCGCATTTTGGCGCCCACCGGTTCGCGGCCTAAAGAGATTTTATAGCGTTTGATGACTTCTCCATCGGAAAACAAGGTCAAGCGGCGTTTGGTTTTTTCCACCAGAACGTGATCAGCGGATAACTGGGCAGGCGGGACGACGCGCCGGCTGGTATTTAGACTGGTTTTAATAAAACGACTGGATTCTGTGACGTCATTACGGGCCAAGCTTTCGTACGCTTGGGGATCGGTGGCATCACTGCCGGCCGCCCAGACCCCTGTGGATCCGCCAGCTAAAAATGCCATGCTGAATACAAACAATCTAAACATAATCAGCTATCTAATCGGTCTTTTCGGTGTGGTTACTGATTTTTATATCGGACCTTAGCCTGCAAAGGATTAGCCCGTTACCCGGTCGCAGTCGCGACTCCCTTGAGCTATTCACGCTTTATACCATGATTTTGCCCTAAAGCGAAAGGCAGAAAATTACCCTAGCGAGCGGTAGGTTATATAAACCACTTCCACAATCAGTATCGTCACAATCAACATCCAGATCATCGGCATGATCTTTAGGCGCGATTTGCCACGGTTTAGAGCCACCACGCCGTCCGCTGCATAGTTTTCATCACTGCGCCGGCGCTGGGTTGCTGCCCGGGCTGCGGCTGCGATGTCTATGGTGGGTTTTTTGGATCGCGAGCTTGTTCCTGCTCTTCCATTCTTTGCCGCAATAGCTGCTTTTATGGCCTCAGCGTTGGTGCCCGATAACTCGAGTTTGCTTTTTAACGCCGTCGCCGTATTGCGAACGCTTTGTGGATTGGGTTGTTCGAGGGCAGGAGTTGCCGGTGGATGGGTCTCCTGAACGTTGTCTTTAATACTGTCGTGCTCGCTATCGATATCGATATCAATAGCGATATCGATAGCGGCGTGGTCTACAGTATCCGCGGTCGTCGGTGGGACGTCTTCTATGACCGGCTGATCGTCGCTTTGCGCTGTAATTGGCTGCGCTTGACTGGGAAACGCTGTGGGTATGTCCTCTGTTTTGACAGCGCTTTTTGGTTCGAACCAGGCTTGATTTTTCTCTTTGTCTAAAATGGGTATTCCTGTAAATTCCTTTAACTTTTCGCTGAGCATTTCAACATCCCCTGGCTTCAAAAATCTTTCTTCAGCTAATTTTACATTTCTGTTTCCTGGGATATCACTCGCTAAACACGAAAGACCATAGCTTTGTGCTTCCAGCAATACTATAGGCAATCCCTCATAGTATGATGGTAATACA
>Ga0209536_100009552_pt1 | contig 14413 bp, 13 predicted proteins | sample DeeMarSeWOR28_12_FD_187461 | JGI IMG/M metagenome (GOLD analysis project Ga0209536, IMG submission 187461) | Marine sediment microbial communities from White Oak River estuary, North Carolina - WOR-2-8_12 (SPAdes) (version 2) | ecosystem: Environmental > Aquatic > Marine > Intertidal zone >...
CATCCTTCCGAAGCTGGCAGCCGCAAAGCCACCGAGGAATTCGTGCCCTTACTGAATGTTTTCTATCATCGCTGGCAAACGGATGCTCCGCCTCCGCCCGCGCCCGAACCGGCCGCACCCGCAGAAGATGCCCCTCAGCCCGAACTGTATTCCGCGCCACCATTAGCCGCTGGCTTGATCGATGATTTCGAAACGAATAATCCACCCGGCACGAACGGCTGGGAGCCGTTCTGGGATGAGGCCACTTCTACCTCTATGCATTGCACCCCTGAACCAGGGATGGTACATGGCGGTAATCGTTCTCTGTTGCTCGATTTCGAAGTTACGCCAGGCGCCTGGGCGACATGCGCCCTATCTTATGATGGCATACAAAACTGGGGCAGCGGTGAAGGCCTGACGTTCTATTTGCATGCAGAGCAACCTGGCCTGGTTTTCAATGTGGATATTCACGCCGGGAGCCGCGATGCACGGGAAACCTATCTCTATACAATTGAAGCGCCACCTGAAAGCGCAGATGGTTGGGTTCCGATTTCTCTCAACTGGTCAGACTTCCATCGCGCGGATTGGGAGGAGAACGGCGGGGCACCCTTTGCCAAACCCGATCAAGTAGTTGGTATGGCCTTCGGTTTTAACACCTACGAAGGCACGACGAACATTGGCAAGCTATGGGTGGATGACCTATCTTTGCTGGGAACGGAGCAGGTTGAAGCTGCGCCTCCACCATCCCAACCAACAGAATCCGCTGCCGAACCAGCCGAACCTTCTGAGGCCCCACGCGGGAGACCCAGGCTCTGTGGAGGCGCAGTTGCAGTCCCTTTGTTACTTGTGGGGTTGTCTTTCTGGAGCCGGAAGCGAAACAGGTAAACCTCGTGAGCCGTCGTGTCAACTTTGTGCCTTACCGGCCAAAGACCATCCTGAACAAACACAAGCGCGCCGACCACTGGTTCTGGACGCGCTATAGCGCCTATCCGTATCTCGGCTGCCAGCATGGATGCGAATTCTGCTATTGTCGCGAGCAAAAATATTCTCCCTATGATGATCCGACCGATTTTGCCTATCTCATCAAGGTCAAGGAAAATGCGCCTGACTTACTTCGCCGTGCGCTGAGCCGCGCCCCGGTGGACTTGATCTTCACTGGCGATTACCAGTCTGCGGAGCGGAAGTTCAAGCTCTCGCGCAAGATGTTGGAGATTTGTCTCGAGTTGGGTTTTCCAGTGTTTGTATTGGAGCGTAACCCGCGTGTTTTAGATGATCTCGATTTGCTGCAGGCGATCCATGAAAAGGCGCGCGTAGTGGTTGGGTTTAGCATTATCTCAACACCCGATTCTCCCAATTATGACAGGGTCTGCCAGATGGAACATCTGGCTCCTAATGCGGAAAAACGTTTTGAAGCGATGAAGAAACTGTCTGCGGCCGGTATCCCAACCGGGACGGTTGCCATGCCTTTGTTACCTGGACTGTGTGATGATGCAGCCACCCTTGAGTCTCTAACACGCTGGACAGCAGAAAATGGTGGGCAATTCGTGTTGGCTTCTGGCCTGACGCTTTCTGATCAGCAGAAGAAATATTTTTTCACAGTTCTAGGCGAGCGCTTCTCTGATCTGCTGCCTGCGTACCAAAGTCTATACCCGCCGAAAAGCTACGGGCCGGCGGGAGATGGTTGGCGAGAAACAGGCTTGCGAGTTCGCGAAGGATGCGCGAAGTGCGGCATCCCTGATCGCATGCCGCGCCCCATCATCCCCGGTGATAAACGTGCGCTGAACCGTCGCCTTGTTGAACGACTCGCGAACAAAGTGTACTCATTAGAATTGGAAAATACCTCCAACTATCGCGTTTGGGCTTATCGTAAAGCGGCCTGGGCAATAGAAGACTTGGAGCAGGATATTGGTCTGATCTATCAAAGCATGGGAATTAAGGGACTACAAAGTATCCCTAATGTTGGCGAGAAACTGGGGGGTGATATTGAGAAATGGCTTACGAAAGAATTGAAGTCAGGAGGAGGTTGAATATGAACAAACAAGTAAAGCTATTGCTGACCTTGCTCTTGGGCTTGGCGTTGCTGAGTGCCTGTGGCGGGGAGGAAGTTCCCGGTGGTGGAATCTACGTCTGGATAGATGTGCCAGTTAGCGGGCTAACCATTCCACTTGGCCAGTCCGTGCAAGTGGAAGGACACGCTGCCAGTTCCAGGGGCGTTTCTCGCGTTGAAATTTGGGCCAACGGTGAACTGGCAGCGACGATCAGCAGCTTGCCGATGGAAGGCGATTTGGCGCGTTTCAGTTTTGATTGGACGCCGCCTGGCGCGGGGGAATATACCATTCAGGCTGTTAGCTATGACAATAGCGGTTCGGCCAGTGAGCCAGATTCAACGCGCATCTTTGTCGGCGATGTGACGCCTACTCCGGTGGTCACCGTTACACCTGTCATCACGGTGACCTCGGTGGTTACCGACACACCTACCTCACCACCAGGTGCAGTGATCCAATTCTGGGCTGAGCCGCCTGAAATCCAGGCCGGAGCCTGTACCACCATTCGCTGGCAAGCGGAAAATGTGCAAAGCGTGGTCTTTGGTGGTGTCCAGCAACAAATGGATGGCTCGTATCAGGATTGCCTGTGCGACAACCAGCGCTACACGCTGACCGTCACTCATTTGGATGGCACAGAGGAAAAACGTACGGTGGATATCATGGTGACGGGTTCATGTGTCCCGCCGACAGCTACGCCTCTCCCGCAGGATACCACGCCTCCACCCGCCCCTTCACCTGCTGTGCCCCAAAATGGCCTGACTTTGGGATGTAAGGCATCCCAGAATCTGGTCTGGCTGCCCGTGGATGATCCGAGCGGCATCGCCAGTTACCAGGTGGAAGTGCAGCGCCATTCCGGTGACAATAACTGGCAGGCTGCGCCGGGTGGTTCAATCAGTGTTTCCGATAAAACCACGAGCATCTCTGTGGAGTGTGGTTGGTATTACCGCTGGCGTGTGCGCGCCACAGATGGCGCAGGGAATACAGGATCGTGGTCGGGATGGTGGCAGTTCACGGTCACATTGACGTGAGGAGGGTACGATGAAAAAGGTAAATTACGCGCGTTGGGGTTTGTTTTTAGGGGCGTTGGGGTTGGTAGCCCTGTGTGTTCTGGTAGCAGGGCTTGTATATTCTTCTGAGCGGGCGAGTGCCTTTAACTCGCGCCCATTGGTTTTGATCCATAGCCCGGTAAACCATGACCAGATATCCGTTGGTGAGGGGATCATCGTACATGCAACTGCACGCTCCGGCAGTGGCTTATCTCGTATGGAATTGTGGGCGGGCGATGCGCTGATTGCAGTGCACGAGGCTCCTGAAGGATCAGCACCCGCTAATCTGACGCTTTCTGCATCCTGGGTGCCGCAAGTCAATGGGGGACATGTTTTGATCGTGCGCGCCTATTCGGCAGATGGAACGGATGGTCAAACGGCTGTTACGGTCGATGCTGTTGAATCTGATGAACTCGGTGGTGGGACATATCTCGTTCAGGAAGGCGATACGCTCGGTGGTATTGCGGAAGAACATGGTACAACGCCTGATGAACTGGCAGATCTCAACCCTGGCCTTGATGCGGGAGGCCCCGCTCCCGGGGATGAACTGATTATCCCTGATGATGAACCACCGGTTGCAGACGCAGATGCCCCACCAGAAGGAGGCGAGGAATCTCCAAGTCCGGAGGGCGATTCTCCCGGTTCGGAAGGGATCCTTGAACTCCTCTTTGGGATGAGATTGTTTGATATATTTGGAGAAGAGACTGAGCCAGTTACTTTGCGTCTGGAAGTCCCAACGCTGCGCACCTGGGAATCGTACGATGGATTGCATTGTTATGTCGGGCTGGCCGGGGGTTCGCCGCAATGGTATCCGGATGCAGACAACGATCAGTCCACTGACGAATCCTTTGCGCCGCTCGCTCATGGCTGGTGGGATTCGGCTGCCCATCTGAGTGGTGATGCGGCCACTGTCATCACCTGGCCGGGTGATCAGCCACTGCCCCTGGATGTTTCTTGTGTGGGAATTACATCCGGTGGAACAGATGCGCTTGAGTTAGGCCGGATCGAATTGAGCATCCCGCCTGAAGATTGGAATGGCAGCCTCCTTGATGCCGAAGTGAATGGCGCTGAGGGCCACTTTTACTTTGGATATCGTGTCACTCAGTTGGATGACGCCCCGCGGTCTGTACCGCTGTTCCTTGACCCTGACATGGCTCCGCCATTCAACGCGCGCCTGGATGATCGTCGCATTTCCTTGCGCTGGGATTACGAACCCCGGCCTGATGAGGAACCAATCGATGGCTTCCGCATCTACCTGAATGGAAACCTGCAATGGGTTGAGCCACCCGATGCGCGCGAGAGCGGCTTGCCTTATGAGTGGTTCAATCCGCCCTGTGGCACGACCTATACCTTTGCTGTGACGGCCTTCCGCCTTGGTTTCCCTGATGGACCTGAATCATTGCCATCGATTGCCATTTTGAACCAACCCTTAGAAAATTGCACGCGGGAGATCCAAATCACTTTCTTGACCTTGGAGACCTTCGATCTGGGGGGTGATGGTAGCCGCGAAGACCGCCACGGTGACATTGGTCCGGCCTACGGTCATTTCTTTGCCAACGAAAAGCAGATTACCTTTGATGGTGGCAATCTTGGTCCTGGCCTAGATATGCCTAATGGCTTGCGTCACAACACGGTTTACAACCTGGCCGAGATGTCTGCCGACCCAACCTGGCGTTTTAGCGGGATGAACGGCACAATTGTGGATGTGCCTGAAAATGGAGCCTTCCAGTTTGGCTTCCATATCATGGATAAAGATTCCGGTCGTTGCCGTGATTCGGATGATCCTGGCTGCCCCGATTTGGTTTGTGAAGGTATATCTGCACCTTATGATAATCATCTTGGTGAACTCGATGAATTGCATGAAGAAGCTCTCACTTCGACAAATGGTCGTTGCCGTGTGACGGTACAATGGGGGCCGGCCTTTGGCAGCCCGGTCGGCTCTGGAGAAGCAGGCTGGGAACCACTGCCCTGGCTCAATGTGGAAGATCTCATCATCGATGAAGCCAGCGGGCGCGTACAGATACATGTCCGCAACACGGGGACGGCCACCTGGCCGTGGCGAGACCTGAAGGTAGAGTTGCAAACGCGCGATGGCGATTCTCTCGGCGTTTTCACCTGGCCTGAATTCGTGCTGGAGACAGGTCAACGCACAGTGCTCGAAAACCCCGAAATGCGGGTTGGCGCGCCCTATGATGCCTGTATTGTCATAGATCCATTCAATGAAGTTCTTGAGGAGTACGAACGGGCGGGTGCTATGGTTCACTCGCCAGTTTGCCCGCAATTGCCAGACCTGATAATCACAGATGTCAGTTTTGATTCTTCTGGTGCTGGTCGAGTGCGTGTTGCCGTCCGAAATATCGGTGATGGGGCGCTGGAAAACCGTACAATAGGTTTTGGGTCGTTATTGGCTGATGGCAGCCCGGCGTACCTCAACCGTTCCTGGCCGGGCATCAGCTTGGAGCCCGGCGCGATGCGCGTCTTCGAGATCACGGGAGTGAACGAAAATGTTCGCAGTCGGCTGACAAACGGGTATTCGGTGACTGTCAATCCTGAGGGTATGGTGGCAGAAACTAATCTGGACAACAATACCTATACAGTCCAAGGTAGGTCTCTTATGGTGATCGAATGGTGTGATACGCTCGTACCGCACTATTATGGTTGGGGTCACACGGTTCGCATGGATTTGACGGTTAATGCTGTAATAGGTTCCAGTACCCGTCCATTGCTGACACAGCACATCGAGGATTATTTTTCCTATATATATATCGATGATCACGATATACATTATGTCATTGGAAGTCGCTTTCCAGGGCGACTTTGCATGACAGTTGGTGATTTTGAAATCTTTGGCGATGAACAATTACAGGTATCTATTGCCGGACAATACCAGTCTGGAAATTCTGGAAGCTGGGATAATATGGGGGCGGGTACAAGTGTATTTTCACCTCAAAGTAATTGGGGTGCTGGTGTTGCGCCAGAATGTTCTGGAGGTTGGCACGACTTTGTGGTTTATCCCGATCTTGGTATGTTAGCCCCTCCACCGTGGACAGCACTCTACCACTTGTGCGTGGAAAGACCAGAATAGTCCTGAATTAGAGGTAACTGATGGACAAACGAAAACTCGTCTTTGGTCTGGCGATTGTAACCCTGGCAATTCTTGCTTGCACATTTGGTCAGAGTGTTCCGCCTCCTGCCACACCCGAACCTGTTACTGTTAAACCAACACTGTCTCAACCTGGGCCTGCTTCTCCGCAAAAACCGTTCTCGGGCGATGTGCTTATGCCAGAAGACCTGGAGTATCTGGGCGCATTCCGGCTGCCAGATACCAACGGCGGCTCCAACTGGGAATACAGCGGCCAGGGACTGACCTATTATCCGGGCGGTGATCCTGCTGGCCCAGATGATGGATTCCCCGGTTCATTGTTTGGTTTCGGGCACGACCATCACATGCAGGTTAGCGAGATCAGCATCCCAGAACCGGTCATCTCCAGAAACCTGGACGATCTCAATACCGCCGTTACTCTGCAGCCGTTTGCAGACATCACGAACGGTCTATTCAACCCTGAAGAGATGGACTTGCCCGTGGCTGACCTGGCTTATCTCCCTTCGCAAAATGGCCAGGCGACTGGTAAGTTGCACTTTGCATTTGGGCAACATTTTCAGGATTTTGAGCCGTCGCATGGTTGGGCCGCACTTGACCTATCTGATCCACACCCGGCTGGCCCATGGGTGTTCGGCAACTATACAAATTACGTTACGAACGATTACCTGTTTGATATTCCCGCTGATTGGGCGGCAGCCTATACTCCGGGTCAAGTGTTGGTAACCGGTCGCTTTCGTGAAGGCGTCTGGGGCGGCTTCGGTCCGGCTTTGTTTGCATACAACCCTCCATCGGGTGGTGATGCGGTAACTTCCGTCACGCCGTTGCTTTTGTATGGCATTCAGGAACCCGGCCTGACCGATATCGTTACCGATGAGAGTATGCAAATGAACGGTTACCAGCTTGCTGATCATTGGATGGGTGGAGCCTGGCTATCAGCAAGGGAGGAGTCAGCAGTGATTTTCGTGGGTACAAAGGCAGTTGGTCATTCCTGGTATGGATTTGCCAATGGTGTTGTTTGGGACTATGACTGTGCAGAGCAATCTCCGCCAACCTGTCCCGATCCGCCCGAATGGCCATATGACAATCGTGGCTACTGGGCGGAGGATTACCAGGCGCAGATCATCTTCTTCGATCCAGCCGACCTGGGAGCAGTTGCGCGTGGCGAGATGCAAACCTGGGAGCCGCAGCCATACGCTGCTTTGGTGCTTGATGAATATCTCTATTATCCTGAATTGGATTACGCAGAATACAAACGTGACCTGGTTGGCGCGGCGGCGTTCGATCGTGAACATAGCTTGCTCTATATTGTAGAAAGATTGGCCGATGAGTATAAGTCTGTAATCCATGTTTGGAATATAACCTCTTGAATGATGTTTTCGCCTTTTTTATGCAGATTTCAACTGGTTTAATGATATAAAAACTATAGCATTAGCCTGATAATAAGCTTGTAACATTTATTGGATTGGCTCGTCATATAAGCAGCTATGTGCTAATTTATTATCTGCACCAAAGGCGGAACCGTATTGTGTTTCAATATGCTCTAAAAACAGGGGATTTTTCTACTCATCTCCGAATACTTTTTGCCCAAAATGTTTTAAGAAAAGCTTTAGTAATGACTTGTTTAAATGTGTTGGGGTGTTGTTTGGTTGCCTGTACTCCGTCATCCGCATCAGCGGCTGTTCCAGAAACTCCCACACCTCAACAGTCAATGATTAAGATAGAGGTGTTGGATGCTGCAGGCGAGCCTGTTGAAAATGCAACTGTTAAGATCCATGGTGACAAACATACTGGTGAAGCTAAGGATGGCGTTTATCTTTTACCTGAATGTGATGTTGGAGAAAAAATTACAGCCTGGGCACCTGATTATTATATTGGCGAGATAGAGTGTTCACCGGGTAGCAAGAATTACACTGTAACCTTGCTGAAATATGAAAATCAAGATTGGATTTATTACTCGTGGAAATCAGCACATAGGGATAATGGATCAGATTTAGGGTGCAGGCAATGTCATGAAGAGGGAAGCAATCCAAAATACAATGGTCATCCGATCTATAACGAATGGGTGAATGACGGACATTCACAGTCAGCAACGAATCCCTTCTTTCTCAGTGTATACAATGGGACTAAGTATGATCCTATGGGATCAGGATACCAGGTTGCTGATCCCGGTTTCAAATTGGACAATCCTCTCCTGAATGGGAATTGCGCTGCTTGCCACGCGCCTCTTGCTGTGACCGGCGAGGCGGTTGAAGTGGATATCAATACAATTTCATCCCTGGCAAAGGAAGGTATAAATTGCGATTTCTGCCATAAAATATGGAATGTTCATATCTCTGATGAAACAAACTTGCCTTATATCGACCGACCGGGATTGCTGTCATATGAATTTGCAAGGCCTTCAACACTGAACCCCGAAGCACAAATCCTATTTGGCCCCCTTGATGATGCAGATCATCAAGGATCAATAAAATTAGACTTGTACAATGAAAGTCAATATTGTGCTCCCTGCCATTACGGGGTATTCTGGGATACACCCATCTACAACACATATAATGAGTGGTTAAATAGCTCCTACAGTGATCCAAAAAACGGCCAAACTTGCCAGGATTGTCATATGTTGGTTGAAGATCGATTTTATAATCACAACATGGAGATCAGAAAGAAAGAAACAGATAAAGATGAAGACAAGGATATAGATAAACTTCTTAAACAAGCTATCCTATTATCAGTAGACGCTAATTATAATAAAAAGAAAGATCGAATTATTGTAAATGTGTCTGTGACAAATGTGGGCGCAGGACACAAGCTGCCAACCGGTTCGCCCCTCCGACATTTGATAATGTTGGTCGAAGTAAATGATACCGCCGATCCTCCTGTACATCTGCCGCAATTGGCTGGCGATACTATTCCCGAATGGGGGGGCGTAGGCAACCCTGAGTTGGGATATTACAGCGGTTTACCAGGCACATTTTTTGGGTATATTTTAATGGACAAAACCAACAACAATGTTCCGGCAATATCGTATTGGAATCCAACAGAAATTATTCTAGACACACGCATCCACCCCAGGGATGAAATAGAGAAAAAATATGAGTTTGCAGCTCCAGAGAAGGGGAACGCAAACGTAACGGTCGATGTGATTTATCGCTATGCGTATAAAGATTTTATGGATACTAAAGAATGGTACGACCTCAGGACTATGGATATTGTTATTGCTGAGATATCACAACCGGTAAAAGTTCCATAAGAATTTTTACGCGGTATATTTGAAATCGCGGGAACCAAGTGAAAATCAATCTTGAGTATAAAACCTATTTTGGTTTTAATCGTAGTATATTAAGATAGTGATTTCATCCAACACATCTTCACTTATTATGGACTAGGAGACTCAAATGAAAAAACAAGGTCGCACCCAACTTGCGCTCGGCATCATTTTGATCTTGCTGGGCGCCTTTTTTTTCGCGCAGCGCAGCATCCCGGAAGTGGCAGCATTTGCTAAATTGTTCTCTGATTGGCCGTTCACGGTCATCGGAGTTGGTGTACTATTGTTGCTGCTTGGTTTGATTCTGGGCGCACCAGGATTGGCAGTACCAGCCGCGATTGTAGCAGGGATTGGCGGTATCCTGTATTATCAGGATCTGACAGGTGATTGGGATTCATGGTCCTATATGTGGACTCTTATCCCGGGCTTTGTCGGCGTAGGTATTTTCCTGCAAGGTGTGTTGGGAGAGAACACGCGTCACAACCTGAAACATGGCCTGAACCTGATGGTTGTCAGCGCGGTGCTCTTCCTCGTCTTTTCCGCTTTCATGGGTGGCTGGAACTTGCTTGGCAATTTCGGCCCGGCTATCCTGCTCATTTTGCTTGGGTTATGGGTGCTTGGCAGCGGATTGTACCGTTCTATTCGCAAGAGTAACCAGGAGTGAAGATCATGCGCCGCGACTATATATTCTGGGGAATCATCCTGATCTTGCTGGGCGGATTGATGTTTTTTAACAGCGCCGGAATCCGATTGCCGGGCGGCATCCATCCCATGAACCTTTTCTGGCCGACCGTGCTCATTTTGCTTGGTGTCTGGGTCATCGCTGGCTATTTCCTGCGCGGTAGTGTGGAAACTCAAGAGGTTTCCATCGATTTACAAGGGGCGAGTCAGGCCTCATTGAAATTGAGCCATGGCGCTGGCCGAATAGTGCTTGGCGCAGGCGCTTCGCCTGGACAGTTGCTGACTGGCGCCTTTGCAGGTGGCGTGAAGAAAAGCGCGCATCTATCTGGCGACAAGCTGAAAGCGCATATCGAAGCACGGCCATTTTCCTTCCCACCTTTCATCGGTGGCTGGAGTGGGTTGGAATGGAATATCAATCTCAATCGCGACATTCCCCTGGCTCTCCAGTTGGAAACCGGCGCATCGCAGTCTGAGCTTGATCTGCGAGATCTACGCGTCACAGATTTGAAAGTGAGTACTGGTGCCAGCAAGACCGACATTACTTTGCCAGCCAACGCAGGTGAGACTACTGTCAAAGTGGAACTGGGCGCCGCTTCGCTGGATATGATCGTGCCAAATGGTGTGGCCGCCCGGATCCGTTCGGAGCATGGTGTTGCAGCGGTTGAAGTGGACACTGGCCGGTTCCCGTATTCAAATGGCATCTACGAATCTGCGGACTATTCATCAGCGCAGAACAAAGTTGACATTAAGATCGAGGCAGGGGCCGGGAAAGTGGCAGTTCGCTAAAGGAGAATCCAAATGAAACGATTTGATCCACGCATCATTATTGGCACTTTATTGATCTTTGCTGGCGGTCTGGGATTCTTGCAGGCTTTTGGTTTCCTCCGAGACGCGTCTGACGTGTTTTGGGGCATCGTCTTCCTGGTAGCTGGCGGGACCTTTTTGTTCGTGTTCTCCAGCGGCTTTGCCAGTGGCCAATGGTGGGCAGTGATTCCGGGATTGGTGCTGGCAGGGATTGGGGTGGTGATTCTTCTCCCCGATTCGCTCGACGATTTGGGCGGTGCGGTATTCTTGGGCGCGATTGGTTTGAGCTTCTGGGCGGTTTATCTAAGCGGTCGCGACCGCTGGTGGGCGATCATTCCCGGCGGTGTGCTGCTCACACTGGCAGCTGTCAGTGCTTTGCCCGACACCTTGTTTGGTGGGGCGGATTCAGGAGGTGTCTTTTTCCTGGGTCTGGCACTGACCTTCCTGCTGGTCGCGATACTGGCAAATATGAATTGGGCATACTGGCCTGCCGGGGCGTTGGGCGTGTTCGGTGTCTTTTTGTTTTTCCAATCGCAGGTGTACCTGCTCACTTATGTTGGTGCGGCAGCCCTGGTCGGTGTCGGAGTTTTGATCATCTTACGCTCGCTTCGTTCCGATTAATGTTTTTGATGTAGAATCGAAAACGGCGGTTTCGAACCGCCGTTTTTTGAATCCGAAGTGGATTATTCTGCCGCAACAACCTTAACGTCGGGGAAGAACTGGTGGACCGTCCCGGCTATCCAGCCATGGAGCGTGGATGGCAAAAGTGGACATCCCAAACACGCGCCTCCCAATCGGACTTCCAACTTGCTTCCGTCAAACGAAACGAAGTCCACCGACCCGCCGTGGAACTGTTCTACGTAGGCACTGATTTTCGCAATTAGAGCTTTGAGTTGCTCTTCTGTGGAATGGTTGTTTTCAGGAGTGGCCATCAGTTCTCCTTTCTCTTCTTTCTCATTCGAGTTTTCATTTTCTGCTTATCTCTGACCGTTGTGTTCAATAATACTTGAATCTGGCTCTGGGCATCGTCCCAGCGTGATGAAACGGAATCAGCCAACAGGTCCAGAATGATGCGCCCGGCTTCCGGCTCTTTGGCGTACAATTTTTGCAAATCCCGGCTGCCTATTCGGACAGCCTGACAATCGGCCCTGCAAATTGCTCCAGAGGTATATACTGCATTGCCTATGGCTGCAGACCAGCCAAAAATGGCGCCTTCATCCAGGTTGGTAATCGTGAGAGGTGGCCCATCGTAGGGTTTGTAAAGAATCTCAACGGTACCTTCTAGGAGCAGATACAAGTAATGAGCTATTTGACCTTGTTCAAAGATAGCCGTTCCAGCGGTACACGAATACGGCTCGAACAGCGGTTCGAGCAATTGTAATGTATTTTCGTCCAAATCCTTGAACAATGGAACGGATGCAAGCGTCCTTAGCATATGTTTGTATATTATCGAATCTGGCTATCCCTTTGAAGTGGCATTCTTCCCGATTGTTTTGTATTTTGTCCCTATCTATCGTGAATTACGTCATCCTGCGTTATACTTTTGTTATTGGATATTATCTAGCCGGTAGGAGAAGCCCGAAAATAAGGAGTCGGGTGTGCCTGATCCCCTATTTTCGGTAGCTTTTCTCGAACTGCATAAGATCCAAGAAATAAAGCAACTTTTTGAACGAGGTAGCATCTAAATGACAGATAACGAAGCAAGCCAGGAATTCTCGTTGGAAGCGTTACAAGCCGGAGATCGGGCTGAATTTGCCCAACTGGTGGATGCTTATTCTACCCAGATTTATCGGTTGGCTTTGAAAATGCTGGGCAACGAGCAGGATGCTGAAGATGTGTTGCAAAACACCTTCATGAAGGCGTTGCTCTCTATCGAGAAGTTCGAAGGCCGCTCCAGCCTGTCCACCTGGTTATATCGCATTGCAGTCAATGAGGCGTTGATGTCCCTGCGCCGCCAGAAGCCGACCGTCCCGGTGGCGATGGATTACGAAGACGACGATGATGAAATCCAGCATCCAACCCAGTTTACAGACTGGTGCTGCTTGCCGGAAAATGAGCTGCTTTCAGCGGAATCAAAAGGATATTTGGATGAGGCAATTCGGCGTTTACCGGAGAAATTGCAAGTAGTGTTCCTGTTGCGCGATATCGAAGGCCTCTCCATCCGCGAGACGAGCGAGGCGCTTGATCTGACGGAAACAGCGGTAAAGACCCGTCTGTTGCGCGCCCGCCTGAACCTGCGCGAGCAGCTTTCAACGTATTATGGTGAACGGTTAAAGGAGGAGCAAGCCTGATGGAAGATAAACATTGCAAATCCCTGCTGGGTTCGCTTTCCGATTATATAGATGGGACCGCAAAGGAAGAGATCTGTCGCGAACTGGAAGAACACCTTTCTGGCTGCGAGGATTGCCGCATCGTGGTCGATACGCTCAAGAAGACCGTTTATCTGTATCATTCCAATACGGATACCGATCTGCCCGAGGGTGTACGGGAACGCCTGTTCAAGAAACTGAACCTGGATGAACATCTAAAAACGACTTGATAACCCTGGAGCGGATAAACATCCGCTCTTTTTTTGTAACCTTTTCCCTGTCACTGCATCTAAGAAAGCGTAACTGACTAACCTACTATTGCCCGGAGAGGGCATCCGATGGAGGAACAATGACTGAATTACTCAATGATGACATCATCAAACAGATCCGAGAAGTATTCGATGATGGCTTGAAGAATCCCGTACAGGTTATGTTTTTTGGGAGTAAGGAGAACTGCCAATATTGTGATGAAACGCGTCAACTGGCGGAAGAAGTAACAACCATTTCCGATCTGTTGAGCATCGAACTCTATGATATTGATGCAGATGCCGATCTGGCGGAGAAATACAATGTTGACAAGGCTCCCGGCTTGGTGATTGCTGCCAAGGAAGGCGACCAGATTACGGACTTTGGCGTGCGCCTGGCAGGTATCCCTTCAGGACACGAGTTCACCTCGCTGATTCAGGATATCGTGCTCGTTTCGAACCGGGACTCGGGCCTGAATCCACAGACCCGGGAATTTCTCAAAACCCTGGACAAACCCATCACCTTGCAGGTATTTGTTACGCCTACCTGTCCGTACTGTCCGCAGGCTGTGGTGCTCGCCCATAAGATGGCAATGGAAAGCCCGATGATCCAGGCCGAGATGGTAGAAGCAACCGAGTTCCCTGAGCTGGCGAACCGACATGGCGTCAGCGGTGTGCCGCAAACCACTATCAATAATGGCAAAGCGCATGTGGTTGGCGCAGTGCCGGAGAGCAATATGCTGGCCGAGATCCAGCGTGTGCTGGCGGGGTAAATAGTTACGTTACAGGTGCAACGCATTTCAATTTTGAGAGTGCGTTGCACTTTTTGATACAATCATTCCGATGTCCAAGCGTAAAAGGGTTACTCGCAAAACCAACCTCCCGGCCATGATCATCCTGGGGGCAGGTTTGATCCTGGTAGGATTGGCGGCCTTCATT
>Ga0209536_100009553_pt1 | contig 14412 bp, 21 predicted proteins | sample DeeMarSeWOR28_12_FD_187461 | JGI IMG/M metagenome (GOLD analysis project Ga0209536, IMG submission 187461) | Marine sediment microbial communities from White Oak River estuary, North Carolina - WOR-2-8_12 (SPAdes) (version 2) | ecosystem: Environmental > Aquatic > Marine > Intertidal zone >...
GTTATCTTTCCATACTTTAGATGGATAAAATCTTCGTAAAAGGTCTACGGGTTTAACCTCTGTATCACATTTCTTGTTTATTATTTTAGACCACACGTTAGCATAATATATTGGGTTTTCCTTCATGTGTTTTTTTGCTTTCATTAATAATTCATCTGGAACATTATTTAATCTATCAATTGTTCCTTTTTTCTTCTGTGATACGACATTTACAAGGGCTTGGTTGCATATTTGTGAAATCATCCCCCTATATCCCTGGTTCAAAACCTCTTTGTAAACCTCATAATCAACAGTTATAGAGATTGTTTTTTTATGTTCCGACATAATTATCCCATTATATCCCGTTATATTAACAGTTTTCGCAAAGCTAAAGCGTTATTTATTATACTATATATATATATAGTCTTTAAATAAACCTCTTAATAATCTCTTGTCAAGACATCGGGACATTTTTTTAAAGGAAACTTGGAAAATATTTAAATATCTTTATATTTTCCTGTAAAACATCCCTTTTATAAAACTTTGTAGTCAAATAATATAAGGTTATTATGAAAAGCGGGACAAGATGTAAAGTATGCGGGAATCCAGTTTTAGCGAAAGAGCTTTGCCGAACGTGTTACGATAGAGGTCGCAAGGTATCAACTATATCAATATCCAAATCAATACAGCACGAATTTGAGAAGATAATCAGCGAGAAGGGATGGACTTTTAATTTTACTGCAAACTTCCTTATGAAAAAGGGAATAAAGTTTATCCAGAAACAAAAAGCCATGAGGGAAGAATGGGAGATTGATTAATATGTCATTCTCTTTATTGATATTCGGATCTTCTCTCTGGGCAACTGGTTTTATTGTTGGAACTGTTTACGGAAAATATAAAGAACGCCAGGAAATTGAAACCAAACACAAAAACCAGGAAAAAAGGCGGGATCTTTTACTTCTAAAAGAGAGAGTGAAAGAGAGGGGAAAAATAGAAAACAATTAAAAACCCCCGTATTTGTAACCAAAAGTATATAAAGTTTGTATTCAAATTCTAAAACGCAAAATAAAAAAATAGTTTAACCCAGATAGATTAATATTCCATGCGGAAACCCTCCGAGTGGAAATCTCCTACTTCGGGAGAACGGGCGGGTTACATGGGCATCCATACAACCCGCCCTTAATAATGAGTGATAATATGAACGAGTATAAAACATTAAAAGAGGTTCAAGGACAGTTAAATCTCGGTTTAACAACTTTCACATTTCCATTAATTAAATTTATCGAGGATGTTTCTAAAAACAACGATGCCGAGTGTTTATTAGCAAGAGCAACGTGCGGGGCATTGGCTTTTACAATAGCTGATAGCGATAAGAAAAAGGCAATAAAAATATTAAAGGATGCAATAAAGGATCTTGAAAATTTGTGATAATATGTCAAACAGAGATTATATATTACATAAAAAACAGATTGATTGGAAATCCTTAACAGACGAGGAACTTAAAAAAGTGTGTGCATTGTGTTGTGTCTGCGGGACTGAAATAGAAACATATAAGGCGTTTGAGGATTCGTCTATATGTTCAAAGATCTGTTTAAAGAAAGCGGAAAAGGTGATTATATGAATAAAATAAAATTCAGTCACGATTATTTAAAATTCGGGAAAAACAAACCAACATTTAGAGCCATGTTATTGGATGCCTGGGTCGTTGATAGAAAAGATCTTCATAACCAATTTATTATTTATGATACTGCTTATTTTGACCAAACATCTGAAAAGGGAGTTAGTTATTATGAATTACCAACGGGTAAATTAATAATTCTTTATTTTACAGTTAGAAACGGAAAAAATATAATGGATGGGTTTAAGTTTACAACATTGAGAAGATATACACCGAAAAAATTAGCATATTATAAAAAACAGGTCGGAACAGTTTTTGATATTTTGAGGTCTGATATAAATGACTAAAAAATTAACCCAGGCGGAACAGATAGAGGTTAACGCTGTAAGATTATCGTTAATGGAATCCAGGATTGATTATCTTGAAAAAAGACATCAATCATTCAAAAAACACATATTCCTTAATTTTACTATAATTTTTATATTCATTATAGTGATTTTTGTTTTAATGATGCATCAATCAATCTTTATCATAGACCCGATTATACAAATATTGAATAACCACGAACAAAACTTTTATAATATCGTTCAATTATTTGAAATCCTGGGGTGTGGTTAAATGGATGAAGATACCTTATTATATTTCTTCGGAATATGCCCTAAAAATTGGGGCGTTAAATCAAACGAACGAACGAGATATGAGAAAGAAATGAATTATATAACTTCATAAATCAAACTGGCGTGTTATATTTGAGGTCGTATGGATTGGGGGGTGTTGATGATATGTCAAGGATAAGGGAAATTGACGTTTTTATAACAGCATCCTTAACTTTCTTATTCGTTTATGCTGTTTGGTCTATTGATATATCGGTCGGGGCGATTACAACGGGATCTTATATCATAACAATAACGGGATATAGCAACGCATTTAATTTCTATCATAACAACATTATCCTTTTAATAGCAATATTCTTTATGACAATCGGATATTTTCTTATCCGATTCCATCATATAAGGACTTGGAAAAATGAGTAAAAAAGAATTTATAGGGGTCACAATTCTATTTATGTTAATTTCATTCTTCCTATACTATAATGTTTTTATTAAATTATGAGTGATAACATGATAACACAAACAAGATTTGCGAAACCAAAGATTAATTACAGTTATGGAAAATATAATAAAATTATCGGGGATCTCCAAAAAATAAGAATTACCCAGGGATGCCCGAACAATTGCCCTTATTGTTATGAGCCGACAAATTTTGAGTATTATATTGATGTTATTGATGAGATTGAAAAGAACAAAGTAATTATAAGCGATATGAATTTATTATCAAAACCGAAAGCAAAAATGATATTAAAAAAATTAATTGATAAGAGAATAAATAATAAGGTTGTTTATTACGAATTAGAGTGCGGGATTGATTTCCGATTTTTAGATCCTGAAACTTCCGTTTTATTATATAAGGGTCGTTTTGGTAATTTCAAAAAAAGCGGGAAATGGAGAAAAAATATAAAGATGGCTTGGGATTGGGGTTATAAAGACAAAACCCGAATACTTGATGCTATAAACCATTTAAAAAAGGCGGGGTTTAAATCCGATGAGATCTCAATTTTTATGTTGTGCAACTGGAAAATACCATATAAAGAATGTATTGAAAAATTAGATTTGCTTAAAGTTTTGGGCGTTCTTGTTAATGATTGTTGGTTTGATAACCAGTCACCGCCTAAAATAATCCCTGAATATTGGACTTATAAACAAATTAAATCATTTAGAAATAAATGCAGGAAACACAATCAGCTTATTTTATTTCGTGGATATGACCCAGAAACATAATATTGACTGGGTCAAATTTGATCTATAATTATGAGGGGGGCATTACGCCCCTTGATGTGATGCTGTATCTTTCGGTTGTCGCTTTTGTTATACTGTTTTAATCTTCTATTCAAAACGATGTCAAACTAAAAGGGTCTTAACGACCCCCCTTTGTTTGCATCATTTTGAACAGACCGATTATAAACAATATTGACAAAATGCCCCAGATGGCTACTGTTGCAGTATCCCAACCACTTGTTGAAACGTTAAAGTAGGATACCAAAGCCCCAGGAACGAGTGCAACAATCACGAGGAAGATTACAACCTTGTCAATTGCCTGATCAAGATTAACCATTTATAACACCGACCCGTTCTTTGATGTATAAACAGACCGCCATTTCAGGACTATAATGGTCTGTCAATTAAGGATTTGCGGGAAACATATTTAAAGGGGTTGGTCGCATGATACCGATTACGAAATAGATTAATATATAAATATTAAAATATAAAAATATATACCTATTTAAATATCTTAATTGCCTATTATCTTAACATGGGAATTGAGAAAAAAAAAGTTTCCTTCGGAATTGCTAACAGATTGATGACGATTAAAAGAGCAACCGAAATCGTTAAGGAAAAATCGCCAATTCATGTGGAAAAAATGCTATCATGGATTGAATTAGAGTGCGGAATCAAAAGAGATAATGCAAAATCCATCCTAATTATATTGAAAGATACAGATAAAATAACTTTAGATAGTGAATCGGGCATGATTTATTGGGGTAAAAAGAGCCAAATACCCCAGGAAAATGAGGAAGAAACAGGTTAAAAAATCGGGGATGTGATCGCCATATATATACAGAGGATAAGATACCAGGATTATAAATATGAATTTACTAAACCGAATGGTAAAGAATTTAAAACAAATCTTCATATTCTGGGAAAAGTTATAAGAAGGATGCATCAAGGATTTAGCCCGATCATTATGGTGTGCGGGGGTCAACGCATGGGTAAATCTTTCGTTACTATTTGGTTATCTAATTTAATCATGCATTTTTTCCATTCCAGGGATTACCCTGTTAAGACCAACACCTTTTATGATCCAATTGAAAGTATAAAAATTATCACAACATCAGACCAACAACCGATTGTTATTGATGAAGCGGGGGCGTTTCTCAATAAGACCGAATGGTATGACCGAGTAGTTAAGGCGATGGATAAGATAATACAGACCCAGGGGTATAAGTCAAACTGTTATATCTTTATTTCCCCGTTCGGTTCTGATATAGCAAAAACATTCCGTAAGCATTTTGATTTCCAAATCTATGTAAGAAAAAAAGGTATCGTTGTTGTTAGACAGATACCAAAAAAATATGACAGCTTTAAAGACATTCCAGTTAAGCCATTCCGCCTGGAACAAATAAGAATAATGAAAAGCAATCTTAAACCCGAACTATGGGAAGAATACGAAAAATTTAGTTTCGCCATGAAGGATAAGATCGCAAAAGAACAATACGCAAAAGGAAAGGGACAAAAGAAAGACTATTTTGGTCGGTCTATGGGGGTCGTTACTTTATGATAGACGGGGAAACACAATTAACTATTTTACAATTAGAGGTTGAAAGAAACCTTAAAGAATTAAAACGGGCAATAGAACACCCAAAAATAAAGAAAGACAAACACCTTTTAAATACAGCAAAAGAATGGTATGACGAATTTTCAGATCTTAATATTATGTTACTTGATTATGTCCATGCAAAAGATAGACGATGGTTAAAAAGAAAATTAAAGCGTGGTAAAATTATTTTAAAAATAACAAATAAGGTAAGAGCATTAAAGGGAAAAAGAGATCCTGAAACAGAGAAAAAGATAAATAAAATTATAGGGGTTGTTAACTGATGGCGATATTTGACCCCCTTATAGAATTAGCACAAACCCCAATGGGGACAATCGTTCTTATAGGGTTGTGCATTGTTGGTGTTTATTACGTTATCACTCGCTATTTTACGGGAAAAGAGCAAGATAAATTTGAGATAGAAACTTTTGAGGATGTCGTCTTAAAGGATCTTGACGAAAAAATGAAAATACGGGGCATAAAAACAAACTGTGCATTGGTTCAAGGGTTTGACTTCCTGGGGTCGGTTGATAGATGGATGCGTGAAAAAGGAAAATATGAACAGCTTGTTTATGATGAGAAAAAGGACAAATACATTGAGCCAAAAGAGAAGGTTCATATTGATTATGATATTTATATTTTCAGAATTTGGAAAACCAATTTTTTATATAAATTCTTTGGGTTCGGGGATAAAAGATATATCATTGTTAACAAGACCCATCTATTGAATGTTGATACTAAAAAAGTTAATTTGCATCAATGGAATCTTAAATCTAATATCCAAATGGTAAGATGGGGCGGGGTATTTGTTTCATCAGCAATAACAGAGGATTATATATCAGATATAAGCATCAAGAGGTCACATGAGAACACAATGACCTTTATGATGAATTACGCCAGGAAAATAATATATCTTGAAATGAAACATAGTCAAAACATTGATAAATACGCCATGAAGAAAAAGATAGATAGAAAGTCATGGGAATCTTATAAGAGGGCGGAAGATATAGAGGACGATGAGGACGATTAAATGAGTGAACATCATAAAGTCGGAATCATGGAAACCATCTTAAAGGCGATTAAGGACGGGTTGATCGCCTTTGTTAGATGGTTCTTTTCATAATGGTTAATATAACATTCAATGTTTCGGATATGGTAAACATAACAATAGATACCATAACCCCATATAAATACTGTGTCACGCCTGATTATAACGGGATCTTATTAATAGGCGTGATTCTTTTGTTAATCCCGTATTTCAATATCAATATATGGTTAGCAAAAAAACTTAATATATCCCCCAAAAAAGATAGCGATTCCCTGGGGACAAAATTATACAAAAGACTGTTTAATGATTTCTTTTATGTTGGAAATGCCTTTTATCTTTTATTGGGATTTCTTCTCTATAACTTGCTTTTGGGTTAAAATAACCCCATTTTATAGGGATAAAAGGGTCAAATAGGTCGGGTCTGATGGCGATTTACGGGTTTAAAAGAATATAAATTAACATATTTTATCGTATTCTATATTGATTTACAATATTTTTTTATTTGTTCTTTTTTCTTTTCTTGTTCTTTTTTCTTTTCTTACCCATCTGATACCCCCCGTTTAATATCTTTAACCTCTTTAATCTGTGCTATAAGATTGTTTTCTTCTTTATGATGAACGTTATCTTCAGATCTCCATTCGGAAACACCCTTTAATGTTTCCTTCATAGTTTCAACCATTTCAGTCATTTTCTCGTCAATACTTTTAAGTGAATTTAAAACCCCCTCAACCCATTCGTCAAATTCTATATTCATATTATCATCTATTTATCTTAATGATCCCCAGGGTTATAACTATTAATATCATTACGAAAAAAAACATATAGTCTGAAAAATAATCAGGCAAATTAAGGAATAATGTAAATGCAAATAACCATAACATAATACCCAACAATGACCGACTTTGTTTAATATCTTTTCCCATAATATCACTTTCTCCTTTTTATTCCCCTTAACAATAAAGATGTTAAAACCGCAAATGAAAAGAATATCACGCCAACTATAAACATTGTTTCCATTTCAGTCATTCCGCAACCTGATCCGATTTGTGTCATGTTATCATAACACCCGTTATCGCATATCGTTGTTTGTGTTTTATTATAATTGCATATATAATCTGTTCCATTATCCGACCACGTGATAGAGCAAACTTTTTCTTTTTGCAGTATGTTCTCATCCAGGCATACCGCACTTGTCCACTCATCAAAAGGTTCGCATAACATTATAATATCATCTGTGCATCTTTCTGTATAATTGATTGGTGGCGTTACCTCTGTATCAACTGTGAAATAAACATCGTCATAAAACCATTGTGAATATAGACTTTCCGCCCATACAACAAGATGATATAACCCATCTGATAGATTATATATTGTCACGTTTGGCGTAAATGTTTGGTTTGTCCCGTTAATGTCGTATTTCCATTCGTTAACTGTTTCATTCGCTGATACTAACAGGGTTATATTTTCTATTGAATATGACTGATTCAGGGGGGAATATATAGTAATGCTTAATTGTGGCGGGGAATAAGTGACGTTTCTTGTTTCGTTAGTCGTGTTTGTTATGTCATAGATGTCGTGACCATAAACATAAAACGAATGTGAGCCAGGGGTTAAGGTCTTGTTTATACTACAAGCAAAACCCCCATCTGTCAAAGTCATTAATTCGGGGGATTCAGCATCAAGGTATAAATCACAATGGTGTAATGTCTTGTTTGATGTCACGTTAATATTGATTGTTGCGTTCGTCAAAATTTCATCTTCGTCTGGGGTTGGATCTACAAAAGTTAGTATTAAATTGTTTCCATCGTATGGTTGTTCTGCTGATAGACTTGACATATAAGGTTCTTCGGGATGGTATTTTCTTGCGAATATATAATTATAGGCACAAACCAAAAATCCCGTTCCAACCGCCCCATCAGAACACCCAAACTCTAATTGATTATTAAATGATAAATGATCCTCTAAATAATACCAGTCAAAAACAGGATCTTCTTTATTTGTATAGTTAGTATCCAAAACCATTAAATCAAGGGCGGGACTTGTATAATTGGCGTAAACATACGCTGTTAAATTTGTTGGATCAAGAACATATCTATTTGTTTCCCATGCCCCTGCTGTTCCATATAGGTCACTTGTATTTAACAACTCTATATAAGCACTCTCATTGGAATATCTTGCCCTTAATAAGTGTTCCCAGGCTGTCGCCCCCGCATTAACAAAAATCATCGTTGCGTTGGACATAACATAACCATAGGTGTTTAATGCATTATATGAATAATGATCTTTATTTCTTATAACAATTGAGAATTTATATCCCCATTGTTGCGATGAATAAGCATCATGGAAATAATCAACATCAATAAGAATACCATCAGATGCATTTATATCTTGCCCTGATCTCCATATCCAAAAACCCATATTTCCAGAGGTATAAGTGTCGTTTCCCCTAACTTCTAATAGCCCGTTTTGAACTGAAACACTAAAGGGTTGACCCTGTAATGCTGTTCTGTTTTCCCATTCCGCAAAGTCAAACGCTGATGCATTGTTAAAATCTTCCCAATTATAAACAATATCGTAAGGGTCAACCATAACATCACTCGCTGAATCGTTACCATAATAAACATAGTATGATTTTGTTTCCCCTGCTGTGAAATTATCCAAAAACCATATATTTGAATCGTGATCGTCACAATCTTGAACAAAATAATCATAATCTGTGTCTGTGTCGTTAGCATCAACTATTCTTATATCTGTGCAATTTGAAAGCATCTTGCCCGAAATTATCAAGCTATCAGTCGCAAGGGTTATGTTTACTGGATAATTCGTAAAATTCTTATTACCTGCTGTTAGGTTTGCAGTTACCCTATAATCCCAACCCGTTGACCAATGGGGGTCAAGCACATAATCCCCGAATATTACATCAAACTTACCGCTTGACATCATGGGAATTTTTATTCTTATATCTATTGATACCTCAGAATTTGCGGGGGCGATAACAGGAATTAATGACAAAACATCTGTTCTTGCGTTACCCATCTGTGCGGGTAATTTAGTAACCGCCTTATCCAATGGAGAGCCATCAAATATTAAACTTACTATTTCAACATCTTGACCTAACCACTCATCAAATACCGCCCCGACTTGTTTAACCTGGGGTTGGTTGTTTGTATTAGTTACTTTGCATTTAATATCAACGTAACCATGAATGTCGGAATAAAAAGTATCATCATCGCAAGTTACATAATAACCTAATTCTTGACCCTTAACAGGCATAGCCAAAGCTAACAAAACCATCAAGCCAATGATTGCATACTGCTTATTTGACGAATGGAATAAACGCATATATCAGCACTCCATCTATTATTATCCAAATAGCATAAAACCAAAAAGGTAAACCTTCGGGTTCACAATGTGTTATCTCTTGCGGGACATTCCCAGATTGTTCAATGTCTGTCGTGTTTGTTTGAAACTGTCCAACATCGCAATTAAAGTCGGTTGCCTGGACTGTTCCCATCCAGTCAAATATTCCCCACATGACCAAATTGAAGATGAACGCTAACATCAACATTTGGTAAAGCCCTCTTGTTTCCGACATACATATCAACCACGATGTATTATTGTCCAATCTTTAACCATATTAAGAGTGATACAATAACCCCTATTATGAGCATGAATATCCAATGTATGAATCCGACACCTATACCCGCAAAAAACATCAATACACCGACAACTATCGTGTCGGTGTTGTTATCGGACGACCAACCCCCGCCCCAACCCTTTGAGTGATGTTTGCTCTGTGAATACCAAACCATGACCAGGATTGTAAACAATAACCAGGCGAACATTCTTAATTCAATTGGTATTATTCCAGAAATCCAGACCCATGCCCCCCAGATCATAGCCGACCATTCGGTTGATGTTTCCTCTGTTAAACATCTGCCTGTCGTTGCGGAACATTCCCCAGATGAACAAAAATCTAAAGTCATAACGCAACTATCAGAACATTGGACAGATAAGTCACTTACTTTATAATAATCCCCAATATCAAATAAACCAAATCCTTCATGCGAGAATAAAACATCCTGTATTGTTATACCTAAAAATTCCAATTCCGATTTTGGGATTCTCCCCATCTGTAAACATTGATCCATTCCCGCATTTTCAAACGTGCAATAAGCATCCGTATAAACAGACCCGCCCGAATATTCATAACCTACTTGTTCGTGTTGTGGATTGCGACACAATGCCTTTTCGTTACAGTAACCAACTGTTTCATTACAAAATGTTGTGCATATTTTTTCGGTCTGTTTACAATATCCATCATCCCCGCATTGTCCGACATACATTGATCCGAGATCTATACAATAAGATACGTTCTCATCATTCATACATTGGATGTCGTTTGTGCATTGGCTTTCAGTATCAAACGCAAAGCATCCCGTAAGTATATCGCATAGATCCTGTGAAAAACAATCGGTTGTTGTATATTCGCATTGTTCTTCAACACATCCAGTTAATTCGTGATGATACCCATCATCAGAACAGAAATCAGGCACACAATCACTTATTGATGTGCAAGGAAGATCCAGAAGGGTATAAGGAAGATAAAAATACGCATCATATTGAGTATTTGTTTCTACTTCCATGATTAAAGAATCCGTCCCCTGTGGATAAACCAAACCTATTGTTATGTTGTATGATGATCTATTATCGTATAATAGGAATGTTGCGGGAGTGTTCCTGTTCCAGTTTCTTCTTGTTGGGTTTCCATCGCTGAAAGTGAAAGTATCGTCATTGTTTCCTGTTACAGATATATTATAATTGCTTACATAAACTTCATAGCCATCAGATGTATAAACATGAACATCCAAAACGACACCATCGGGATACATAGTCACCAATTTATTGTTCTCAAATTCCCATGTATTAATATCGCCAATTGATAGTTTTGCGGGGGTCATTATGAAAGTGTTGTCAACATAACCGCTTAATTCAACTTCCCCATAAAATGTTTTTGGTGTTCCGTCTGTTGATACATCAATCTTGCATCCTGTTCTTGATTCTTTAAGGTTTGGGTTGCTTATAGCATTAATATTAAATGTTGCTTGTCCATTGGCGTTTGTTGTTTGGTCGGATTCTTCGGTTAATGAGAAAGTCGCCCCGTCCAAAACATCGTTTGTTAATGCATCCTTAACTGTGAATGTGAAATCATAGGGGTTTTCTGGATAATAAGAATAAACTGATATTGATTCGCAAGTGTTGAAATTTATGTCTATACTGTCAACCTGGGGAGATTTATCGGACACTATTTGCAACTCATTCCCTGTTAAGCAAGGAGTGAATAACTGCATTATACTGCCTGAATCTGATGTAGTGTAATCCTCTGAATCACACGTTAGCGTTGCGAACACATCTTGATTTGATGATAAAACAACGGGGTAAGTGGTTTGTTCTTGAACATAAATCCCGTCTGTTCCGTCTGTTAAATCGCTTGATCTTTTCCATATATAATAATTAGCTGTTCCGCCTATTCCCGCATCTGATTGATTTATAAATTCATTTATTCCCTCATTCATTGTGTATTGTAATTCTGGGGTTGAAAAGGTTGTTAAATCCGAACTTTCTGCTGTATAAACTAAAAATGTCGTTTCGTTGTTATAATAAAAATTTCCGCCGAAAAACATCATATTAAAATCATCGTTAGGAGATCCGAGGTTATCCTCATCTATTGGATTATTTAATGTTCCAGGACAATAATCTATTTGACCCTCTATACTATATTTCCATTCAGACCCAGACCAAACACCGAATCCAGAATAATAATCCCAACCATACGACCCCCCAGAAGAACAAGAGGATGTGCTATCTATTTCGGCACAATCATAAAGGTTTCCGTTTGCTGTTTCCGTTTGGTTTGTCGGGTCGTAAGTTACGAGCCAGGTCGCCCCGTCCCAATCAACCCCCGATGTCATTTGACACGAATAAGCCAGGGCAAGGTTTGTCCCGTTTCCGTCCTCAAAACCAAGAATATGATAATTTCTATTAGACCCTATACAAGCATAGCCCCCGCCCTTCCAGTTATTCTCAATTGCACAATCAACTGATAGATCATCCCCGATAGATCCGCCAACAATATTATATCCGTCTGTCACTCTATACGGGGATACACCAAAAACGCCAGGGTCAAAGGTCGGAATGACATAGATATATCTTTCAAAAGCGATAAAATAATGATCTAAATAATCATCGTAAACAATGTCATAATGTAATTCTGTCCCTCTCTCGTCCATTGGATCAATATAAACAGTATCGGATAAGGTTGTCGCCCTAACAACGCCATGATACTCTATCGTTTCAAACCCATCAAAAGAAACAGAGTATTTTAATCCAACCGAGCATAATGGTTGATTCTCATAGAAAATAGCAACGCACGAATCCCCGTCTGGCTCACAAGCTATTTTTGGATCATGGGGTTGTGTTGATGGTAAAAGGAAACCGCACGAATCTTCGCCGTAAACAAGTCTTGAATCTGGATGTGTCACGTTGAAATTGGGCATATCCGCCCCATAAAGAAAAACCTGTAAATATGGATCTGTCGCACTCTCTTGCGTTGCATACTTAAACATACAAACCTGTGTCCCTGTGCTTTCGTATGACTTAAACTGAAAAGCTGTTAACCCTGATTCGTTTATGTAATCGGTAACATCCAACTGATACCATTGACCTTTGGAATCATTAATGTTTGTTAGGTTTGATATTATGGTATCCCCAGATAAAGACCAATCAGTTAAATCAATTGTTCCGAATGGGGCGATAGATAAAACCTCAACATCGCAATCAGTCACGTTGTCGGTTTCTGTGTCTGTAAAATAAACATTTAAATATGCTTTAGTCACTTGATCATAATCGGTTGTGTCAAATTCCATATAACCACGATACCAGTTATAACCCGATGCGTAATTTTGACCTATTCTTAAATTGGTTGATGTATCAGCAACGCTGTCATACGCCCCATCGTGATATTTTATATGACCATCAGAAGAATCAGAATAAACAATCTCGGACAAAGCGGATACCCCAGGGGCAACAACAAGTGTGAAAATAAACAATACTGCAAATAGACCTATGAATTTATTAATCATATAACTGACCCATTTGAATTTATTAACAGTTATACATTAAAAAGTATAGGTTTTTTCCGCTAAAACCCCGCTAAAAGTATCGTGTCGGGATTTGTATTATTCTCGCATGGGATTTCAATATCATCAATGTAACATTTTTGTATCGTTTCTGTATAGGTTATTGTGCAATAAATCCAGTTACAGTTAATTTCATCCGCCCCCGTAACCATTCCGTAACCGACAACGATAGCATTATTTATTGTTATTGTTAACAACGCAATCAAAAATATAACAATCAGGTATTTTATTATTGTTCCAATCATTCGCCACACCCGATACGACATACTTTAACGCCTTTACATTCCCCGCATACATGATGATAATAAATCCCGTCACATCTGGATAAACAGCTTTGATTCATTAATTCATAATCGGATATGTTGACATCGTTTTCAAATACCTGAAACCAACAATCGTATTTATCGGTTCTAAATTCTTTAGGACATCCGAGATCATAGTTAAGCATAAAAGCTGTAAGAATAATTATAAAGGTTACACCCCCGATTATTAACGCTTTTCTTTTATCCATTATCATCACTTACCTTTTTTAGATACCGCCCCGTTCTCTCATCAACCAGGAAGGTTAAATATTTCTTTTTCTGTTTGTTCCATCGCTTGACTAATATTGGTTTTGGTTTTGATTCCTTATTCAGAATGATTATATAGAAAATCCAGGCAAACCCCATAACAAACCGCATGATGTCGGTATCAACTATTAAGATAAACAGCGTTCCTGTTATGACTAAAAAATCCATCAGATTCCTTAATTGCCTGGTTTCCATTTAATCACTCTTTCTTTTTTACGTTTCTCCCAACGATCCTGTTTAATTCGGGGATCTCCAGAGCCACGATGTTAAAACATTTCTCGCAAAAATGCATCGTTTGTGTTGCGTGTGTTCCCCTCATTTCAACTTGTTGGAATGTCTTACCGCCCTCATCTGTTCCACATCTGTCACAGACAAAATAGTTAATCTTCATTCTTCTCATCACTCCCTATGTTGTTATCTTTCCATACTTTAGATGGATAAAATCTTCGTAAAAGGTCTACGGGTTTAACCTCTGTATCACATTTCTTGTTTATTATTTTAGACCACATGTTAGCATAATATATTGGGTTTTCCTTCATGTGTTTTTTTGCTTTCATTAATAATTCA
>Ga0209536_100009554_pt1 | contig 14412 bp, 12 predicted proteins | sample DeeMarSeWOR28_12_FD_187461 | JGI IMG/M metagenome (GOLD analysis project Ga0209536, IMG submission 187461) | Marine sediment microbial communities from White Oak River estuary, North Carolina - WOR-2-8_12 (SPAdes) (version 2) | ecosystem: Environmental > Aquatic > Marine > Intertidal zone >...
GAGGGGCGGGTTGCGTGGCCTCAGGCTTCCAGCCCTTCCGGCCACCTTTGCAACCCGCCCCGTTCCGTGGAACCTCGTGTCGCGTTTTTCCGAGCCCGGTCTTTTCGTCGGCTCAGGGGAGCTCTTTGAGCCAGTTGGGATCTTCGAACCACTTCTGGCGAAGGGCGGACAGGATTCCCGTGGCTTCGATTGCATCGACGTAGTTGTCGATCAGATTGTAGAAACGCGCGTCCTTGGCCGAGACCGCGATGCCCATTGGCTCAACCGATAACGGCTCCGACAACGTCACCAGGCCCGAATCGGGGTTGCGTAGAATCGCAAGCGCGCATGCCGGCATATCGGCGATCATGGCGCTCGCCTCGCCTCCGATGACCATTTGCACCGCTTTGTCGTATGTGTCGACGGTCACGAGCTTTGCCTTGGGCATGTTCTTTTTCACGAACGTTTGGCTGGTCGAGTTCTTCAGCGTCACGAAGGTGATGTCTGGTGTATTGATGTCTTCGACCGTTTCGGCATTGGCGAGCGAGCTCGAAGCGGTCACGAGCGACTTGCCCGAAAGAAGATAGGGGCCGACGAACAGAAAATCCTTCGTGCGCTCTGCGGTGATGTCCACACCGGACATCACCATGTCCACCTTGCCCTTCTTTAGCGCACCCAAGAGCTCGCCAAACGGCTGTTGCACGATCTCGAGCTCGAAACCGAGCGCGTAGGCGAGACCTTTGGCGAGATCGACCTCGAGGCCGATCATCTGACCGGTCTTGCTCTTGACGTTGAGCGGCGGTTGATCCGCGGACATACCGACGCGAAGCGTTCCGGTCTTGGTGACGCGGTTGAGCACGGGCGTCTGCGCAGCGGCGGTCGTCGCCCCGGCGATGCACAGAGCGGTGAATGCGGCAAACGCCGCGAATCGGATGCGATGAAACATGTAGCTACCCTTTCTTGGCTTCAGAGACGCCGGAGACTACACGACGAGCCGTGCGGGGCAACGGCTGACGAGACCATGCCACCGGCCTGTCACTCAGCGCATCAGATAGCTTCGCAGCGCCTCGCGGGCGACGTAGCTCGCCTTGATCCGCCACTTCGGCTCGTTCACGACGAGCGCAGCGACCGCGATCTGCGGATCGTCGACGGGCGCGTATCCGACCCACCAATTGTAGGTCCGATGGGGCTCGTAGCGGCTGAGCGTGCCTGTTTTGCCGGCGACCTCGACGCCCGGCAGAAAGGGCCGGCCTCTGGGATCCCAGAACGCCTTCTTCGAGGTCCCGTGCGTCACGGTTTTGGTCATCATCTCGCCGGCAGCGCGCGCTGTATGCCGGGGCAGCACCTGACGGAAGGTGCGCGGCGTGTGCGTGTACAGCGCCTCGCCGCCGCGCGTCTCGATGCGATCGACGATGGCGGCGTATGGCATCTTTCCGTCGTTGGCAATGGTGGAAGCCAAGAGCGCCCCGTGAAGCGGCGACAGCTGGCTGTGCCAAAAACCCGCGGCCATGCGCGCCCGCTCCAACCTGCTCTCGGGAACGTCCGCGGGGCTCGGATCGTTCGGCAAATCGAATGGCAGGCGCTGGCCGAATCCGAAGGCCGAGACGTATCGGGCCATGCGATCGCCGCTGATGTGCCGGTCCGCCAGCTTGGCGAAAATCGCATTGATCGAATAGCCAAGCGCGTCGGCCAGCGTGGCGCACCATCGGTCGCGCTTGGGATCGTCGATCAGGTCCGCTTGGACGAGGTTGCGCATGCCTCCGCCGTAACAGACCGATGTCGAGCTGCTGACTCCAGCATCGAGGAGCGCGGACGCGGTGATGATCTTGAAGACCGAAGCGGCCGGCGGCCCAGTGTCCGTGACCACCCCCGGGCTATCGCCCTTGGCCGCCTCGTACCCGACGTAGGCGAGCACACGTCCGGTCTTGGGCTCGATGGCCACGAGCGCTCCGGTAGGCACCTCGTATCGACTGAAAAGGTGGCGAATGTGCGACTGAAGCTCTCCGTCGACGGTCAACACCGCCCGGGTTCCATCGCGACGGGGAACGACCCATCGATCCTGCTCGGCCCGCGCCTGCGTCAGATCGACGTTCGCAAATGGGGGTGTAACGACCCGCGCCACGTTCGTGGACGCTCGTTGGGCAGAAGGCGGGCTCGCGGTGAGCGCCAACGGCGTTCCCAACACCAACGCGAGGCTCGCCAGCCCCCACAGCCAAGAGTGAGACATGAGGTCACGCACGGGCCATACGCTAGAGAACCCCCGCCCGCGGGTCAACAAAGCAAGCAGTCCGCTGTGACTGCAATCCCCAGCGACTCATTTAACCGGGTTGGCCCCCTCCCTGTATAGTAAAAGAGTGCAGTTCAAGGATCGACGCACGAGCGGAAGCCAGACCGTGCTCACTGACGTCGGTGAGGCTCGCGCGCCGCGCAGCGCCAGCGGGAACGGCATCCTGATCATCATCTACGGCGATGATCTCGGAAGACGTGTCCGCGTCGGCACTGAACCCCTGATCATCGGCCGCTCTCCGCAGTGCGAGATCCAGATCGACCAAGAGAGTGTCTCGCGCAATCACTGCCGGGTTCGCTTCGACGGTTCGGAGTTCCTCGTGCGCGATCTCGGATCGACCAACGGAACGTATGTGAACGACAATCTGGTCGACGAAGAAGGACGCTTGCGTCACGGCGATCAGCTCAAAGTGGGACGCACCATTCTGAAGTTCATCGTCGGCGACGACATCGAAGCGGACTACCACGAAGAGATCTATCGGTTGATGACGACCGATGGGCTGACACAGCTTCACAACAAGCGACATTTCGACGAGATGCTCGACCGGGAGGTGGCGCGAGCGAAGCGCTACAAACGCAGTTTCTCGTTGCTCGTCTTCGACATCGACCACTTCAAGACCATCAACGACCGCTTCGGGCATCTAGCCGGCGATGCCGTCTTGCGGCAGCTCGGCGCGGTGCTGTCGGGAAGGCTGCGTGTCAACGACGTGCTGGCACGCATAGGAGGAGAAGAGTTCGCGCTCATCACGCCGGAGGTGGGCGTCGACGGAGCCAAGGAGCTCGCGGGCAAGATAAGGCGGCTAATCGCGGATACCCGATTCGAATTCGAAGGCATGCGCGTCGAAGTCACGCTGAGCGTGGGTGTTGCGGAATGGCAGCCTCATTACGGGGACGGAGCGGAAATCTTCCAAGCCGCCGACGCAAAGATGTACGAAGCCAAGCGCAGCGGCCGGAACCAAGTCTGCTTCTAGCGCGAGGACCTAGGCGCTTCGCTACGAGGCGGTGCCGCTGAAACAGGGCACGACCACCGAAAGGCGCATCGGTCGCCGCCCAATTCCGGGACTCCGAGGCTTCAACGGAGCCGATCCCGCGTCCTCGACACGTGAATGATGCGTCCCGGCGTGAGACCCTTGCCATAGAAAAGGTGCGTGGCTATGTTCGCTCACAGTACTGAAAAAAGCTTGGATTCACACCAAGTTGGAGTAGAAGACCTACATGAGCGACGAAGAGGAAGCAATCTCATCGATCCCGCCCCCTGATACCGGTGAAATCGAGTTCGGCGCCGAATTGCCCGTACTGCCGATCCGAAATGCCGTGCTGTTTCCCGCGGCGGTGGCGCCCTTCGACGTCGGCCGCGAGAAGTCCGTCGCACTGGTGGAAGACATCGAGAACCTCGATCAGCCGATCATCGCGATCCTGGCTCAGCGGGACCCGTCGACCGACGACCCGGAACAAAACGATCTCTACCCGGTCGGCGTTGCCGCGCGGGTCCTCAAGGCGCTCAAGCACAGCTCGGGTAACTATAGCCTGATTTTGCAAGGTCTGGTCCGAATCCGGCTTGAGCAGGTGGTGACCACCGATCCGTACATGCGCGCTCGGGTGTCGCGTCTTCACGAGCCGCCCGCCGACGACGTCGAGAGCGAGGCGCTTGCCATGAGCCTTCGCGACATCGCAAAGCAGGTGATTCAGCTCATGCCCGAGCTGCCGCGCGAGGCAGGCTCGCTCATCGATTCCATTCAAGAGCGCGGACAGCTCGCCGATTTGGTTGCAGCGAATCTCGATGCGCCGGTCGACGAAAAGGCCCAACTTCTCGAGACACTCGACCCGAAGGAGCGCATTCGCAAAGTCCTTCGCTTGCTCACCCGACAGCTCGAGATCCTCAAGATGCGAGAGCGCATCAACTCTCAAATCAAAGAGGAGATGGGCAAGAACCAACGCGAATACGTCCTCAGACAGCAGCTCAAGGCCATCAAGGAGGAGCTCGGCGAAGAGGAGGGAGACCAAGGCGACCTCGACATCCTCGAGGAGCGCATCGCCAAGGCGGGATTGCCCGGCGAGGCGGACAAGGTCGCGCACAAGCAGCTCAAGCGTCTGCGTCAGATGCAGGTGGGCTCGGCGGAGTACACCGTGGTGCGGACCTACATCGACTGGATTCTCGACATCCCATGGACGAAGCAGACCGCGGACAACCTGGACATCGCCGCGGTGCGAAAGGTTCTGGACGAGGACCACTCGGGGCTCGAGAAGGTCAAGAAGCGCATCGTGGAATATCTCGCGGTGCGGAAGCTCAAGACCGACAAGAAGGGCCCGATCCTCTGCCTCATCGGTCCGCCGGGCGTGGGTAAGACCTCGCTCGGAAGGTCGGTTGCCCGGGCGCTCGGCCGCAAGTTCCATCGCATCAGCCTCGGTGGCGTGCACGATGAGGCCGCGATTCGCGGTCACCGGCGCACCTACGTCGGCGCCCTACCCGGGCAGGTAATTCAGGGTATGAAGAAGGCCAGTACGATCAACCCCGTCTTCATGCTGGATGAAATCGACAAGATCGGGCATGACTTCCGGGGCGATCCTGCGGCAGCGCTGCTCGAGGTGCTCGATCCGGAGCAAAACGACACGTTTAGCGATCACTATCTGGAGATCCCGTACGACCTCTCCAAGGTGATGTTCATCGCGACGGCAAACGTCGGCGACACGATCCCCGCCCCGCTCAAAGACAGGATGGAGATCATCGAGATTCCCGGCTACACGCGCCGCGAGAAGCTCGACATCGCCCGCGTGCACCTGGTCCCCAAGCAGCTCGACGAGCACGGGATCAAGCCCGAGCAGGTCCGTCTCGAAGACGGCGCCATCGAATCGATCATCGACCATTACACACGCGAAGCCGGCGTGCGTAACTTGGAACGTCAGATAGCGAGCGTCGTGCGCGGTGTGGCAGTCAAGGTCGCCGAAGGTGAAACCGGCCCTTGGACCATCGCGGACGAGGACTCCCTGCGCCCGTACCTCGGGCCGCCCCGCTTCACGTCGGAGGTCGCCGAGCGGACCACCGAGACAGGCGTCGCCACGGGCTTGGCCTGGACCGCGGTGGGCGGTGAGATCCTATTCATCGAGTGCACCAAGATGCATGGCACCGGCAAGCTACAGCTCACGGGACAGCTCGGTGACGTGATGAAGGAGTCCGCCCAAACGGCGATGAGCTACGTACGGACGCGGGCCAAAGCGTTCGGGATTGCCGAGGACTTCCTCGACAAGAGCGACATCCACATCCACATCCCTGCCGGAGCGATGCCCAAGGACGGACCCAGTGCCGGGGTGACCTTGATGACTGCGCTCGTTTCGTTGCTGACGGGCATTCACGTCCGTCACGACACGGCCATGACCGGCGAGATTACGTTGCGAGGCCGCGTGCTGCCGGTGGGCGGCATCAAGGAAAAGGTGCTCGCAGCCCATCGCGCCGGCATCAAACGCATCATTCTTCCGGAGCGAAACACGGCCGATCTCGACGAGATCCCCGAAGAGGTGCGCGAAACGCTGGAGTTCGTGCCGGTGTCCAAGATGGACGCCGTCGTAGCCAACGCGCTGGTCGATCCGGACCGCCTCCGTCTCGATCTGAGCGAGCCCCGGCCCGACAAGGGCGAGGCCGAAGAAGTGGCTCCGCCCGCATCGCCGTGAGGCGCGTTCGGCGCTGTGCGCGCCGTTTCGTCGTGGTAATCTGCGCGCATGGGTGAGCTCAAGACTGCGGTACTCGGCGCGGGGTCATGGGGCACGGCGTTGGCAAAGCTGCTTGCCGACCAAGGACATCAGACCCGGCTTTGGGCGCGCCGCGCCGCGATGGCCGAGTCCCTTCAGTCCGAGCGGGCGAACCAGGCCTATCTTCCGGGGTTCACCCTTCCAGATACTCTCGAAGCGACGTCGGATCTCGAATACGCGCTTGCGGGCGCCGAGCTGGTCGTCTGTGTCATTCCCACGCACGGGTTACGGCAAGCGCTACGGGACGCCGTTCCATTCTTGGGGTCGAGCGCGCCCATCGTCAGCGCGACCAAGGGCATCGAGATCGACAGCCTCATGCTCGTCTCCGAATTGTTCGAAGACGTGCTGCCCGAGACCGAGCATCGTCGGCTTGCCTATCTCGGCGGACCGAGCTTCGCAAAGGAGGTGGCTGCGGGTCTGCCCACCGCCGTATCGGTGGCTGCCCGAGACCCCGAGGTGGCGTCGATGGCGCAGGAAGCGTTCACCACGGGCCGATTCCGCGTCTACCGCACCGATGACGTCGTCGGCGTGGAGCTCGGCGGCGCGCTCAAGAACGTGGTCGCGATTGCGGCAGGAATCGCAGACGGCCTCGGTTTCGGGCACAACACGCGTGCAGGGCTCATCACGCGTGGTCTCGCGGAAATCTCCCGCCTCGCTCTGGCAAAAGGCGCCAACCCCCTGACGCTCGCAGGTCTCAGTGGAATGGGCGACTTGGTGCTGACGTGTACCGGCGATCTTTCACGCAATCGCAACGTCGGCCTGCAAATAGGTCGAGGCAAGAAGCTGCAAGACATTCTCGGCAGCATGCAAATGGTGGCTGAGGGGGTCCGCACGACCAAGAGCGCCAACGCGCTTGCCGAGCGAGTCGGCGTCGACATGCCCATCACGCACGAGGTGTATGCGATGCTCTACGAGGACAAGTCGCCTTTGAAGGCCGTTGGAGACCTGATGACCCGGCCCTTGCGCGACGAACGTGAATGATGGAAGGCGGACGCTTTCGTCTGGCTTACTTGATACTCGTTCCGGCGGTTCTCGTCGCAACGGGGATTCTCGGTTACTACACCTTTCGCTCGTCTCGCGAGCACACTCAACTCGGCGAGCAAACCATCGCGCAATCGCTATTGTCGGTGGCACAGCAACGTGTGGAGCAGATCGAGCGTTTCATCCTAGTCGCCGACAACACGGTGTTCAGGCTGGTCGATCCGAGCGACTCCAGCACGATCGACACGGTTTGGCTTCCCGCGGCGAGCTCTCAGACCCCCAGCATCTTGGCCGTGCTACTGGTCGACCAGGACGGCAACGTCATTCAGTGGGCCAGCCGAGAGGACCGCAAGACGCGAAGGGCTTTTCTGCGTGTTTTTCGTCAGGACTTGGTCAATTCTCTTCAGCTCGACTCGCCCGAGCCGCTTCAGGTGCGCCACGTGCATCAGCAGATCGCGGGCGAGAGCTACTTGCTCTCATACAAGGCGTATTCGACCTTGCCGGGGCAAGTCACCTACATCGTCGCCTACCATGACCCTCAATACCTCGTGGACGAGGTGTTCCCGGACATGTTCGTCACCGACGAGACGACTCCGCTGTATAACATCGTCGACGAGAGCAACCAGATCGTCTTTGGACCCGATCTATCCGAAGCCGGCGTCTACACGGTAGGTCACCGCTTTCCAAGGACGCTATATGGCTGGCGCTTCCAAGTAGCGCCGCGGCAGGCCGCCTTACTGCAGGCGCAGGGCCGGTCACGCATCCGGGGCGAGGCGGCCCTACCGCTCTTGTCTTTCGCGATCATCTTGCTCAGTGCGATTTTCTTCTTGTACGCCGCGGAAAAAGAGCGCCGCCTCAACGAGCTCAAGAGCGAGCTCATGGCCAACGTGTCCCACGAGCTGAAGACCCCTCTGTCGGTGGTTCGGATGTTCGCGGACATGCTTCGTTCCAATCGCGTTCCGAACGAGCAACGCCGACACGAGTATCTCGACATCATCTGCCGAGAGTCCGAGCGACTCACCTCATTGATCGACAACGTGTTGGATTTCTCGGCGCTCGAGCGCGGGAGGGGCCCCTATCGGCTGAGACGGGGCGACCTCAACGAGGCAGTAGGACGCGCGCTCGATGCGTTTCGTTACCGCGGGGAGCAGGACGGGGTGGAGATTCAGCTCCACAAGCCCGACGAGCTGCCACCCGTGCTGATCGATCAAGAAGCCATCGCGCTCGCGGTTATCAATTTGCTTGACAATGCGGTCAAATACGGCGGGCAGACCCCCGTCGAGCTCGAGCTCACCGCCAGGCGAGCCTCTGTGGACATCGCCGTCCGGGATCACGGGCCTGGCATTCCGAGCGAGTCGCTCCGCCGCGTTTTCGAACGCTTCTACCGAGGTCCGCAGTCCGGCCCTACTCGTGGCTCCGGAATTGGGCTGTCACTCGTCCAGCACATCGCGGAGGCGCACGGGGGTCGAGCTTGGGCCAAAAACGCCCCCGGAGGAGGGGCGGTCGTGGGCTTCACGATTCCGGCTGCCACCTGAGCGAGTAAGGGCCGACCCGTCCGTCTTTGCCGCGCCTCGAGACAGCGGGTATGTTCGGCACGATGACCGAACCCGAACGCAGCATTCTTCTCGTTGAGGATGATCCGGCGCTCGCCTTGGGGCTTTCCGATAGTCTTCGATTCGAGGGCTATCGAGTCATTCATACCTCCCGCGGCGAGGAAGCGATCGAGCTTGCGCTTTCAGAAAACGTCGACTGCGTGATCCTGGACCTCATGCTGCCCGACATGAATGGCTACCAGGTCTGTGAAACGATCCGAGCCAGCGACCCCATTTTGCCAATTGTGATGCTGACCGCGCGGAGCCAAGAAACCGACAAGATCCGCGGCCTGGAGGCCGGGGCGGACGACTACGTCACCAAGCCCTTTTCCATCGGAGAGTTGGTCGCACGCATACGGGCCCTCTTCCGACGCGCCGGGCGTGCCGTTCGCCCCTCGGCGGCCGAAATCCAGATCGGAGACCTCAACATCGAAACCATCGCGCAGACCATGACCCGCGGCTCCGAAACCACGCATTTGTCCTTCTACGAGGTGGAGTTGTTGAAGTTTCTCTGGGAGCGTCGGGGCGAGCCCGTGTCGAGGGACGAGATCCTCGAGAAGATATGGGGGCTCGAAGCAGGTCCGAACAACCGCACCGTCGACAACTTCATCGTCAAGCTGCGGCGCAAGATCGAGCCCAAGCCCGATCGACCGGTCCACATCCTGACGGTCTACGGCGTCGGCTACAAGCTGGTCTGCTGACCCGATGGGCACTGGCCTCACGACCATTCTCTTGTATGGGCTCTGCGGTGGTGTCGTCGCGTTCACCATGATCGTGGGCCTCGGTCTTTTCATGTGGGGCACACACAAAGAGAAACGCAGGCGCCGCGGCCAGCCGCCGTCTTGACCCGGTGATAGCTGCTCAGTACAACGAAATCGCTTCCGAGCAGGCCGCGTGAACGAGGAGACTTCTTGTCGCGAAAAGAACAACGAGGCGGACTTGGACGCCGGCTGGCGATAGGCATCTACTCGATTGCGCTCGCATACCTGGTCATCATCGGGTTTGCATCCGTCATTCCGCAGGTCTTTTGGCCTGAGACCGACGAGGCGTTCGACCTCGAGTGCAGGAACGGTCTGCAGGTGTTGCGAAACGAGGTCGATGAGCTACGGCTCGGCTACCTGTCTGCCAACGAGACGGACCCCACTCGCCTGCGCGAGCGGCTCGTGTCCTGGGATCTGCGCCTCAACGCGCTCGCGGAGCGATGCGACGAGGATCGCGTGCATCTTCTCAATCGATACCGGCATCGCGTGGAGCTGAGCCTCGAGAGATTCATGCGAGAAGAGGCACCACTCGGGAATCGTGTCAGCGAAGCCCTCGGCCCCACCCCTTCCGCCCGCCAGACACCGGAGCCATCTCCATGAACGAGTCCCCCGAAGAACGAATCCCTGATAAATTCGAAGAGCTCGGCATTTGCGAGGACGTCCTCCGAGCGCTCGACGAGATGGGCTGGGAATCCCCCACGCCCGTTCAGAGAGACTCCTATCCGCTGGTGATCGACGGACACGACGTGATCGTGCAGTCGCGTACGGGCACCGGGAAGACGGGCGCCTTCGGCATTCCTCTCGTAGACCGACTGCTCTCCGAGCATGGCAACGAGCAAGCGTTGGTGCTCGCGCCGACGAGAGAGCTCGCATTGCAAAGTGCGCGTGAGATCTCGAAGCTCGGGGCGCACCGCCAGATCGATACCGTCGCGGTGTATGGCGGTGCTTCGATGGAGCGGCAGATTCAAGCCCTCGAAAAGGGCGCGCGAGTCATCAGCGGGACGCCGGGCCGAGTCCTCGATCATCTCAACCGTGGAACAATTAAGGCCTCGCGGATTCGGGTCTTGGTTCTCGACGAGGCGGACGAGATGCTCTCCATGGGCTTTGCCAAAGAGCTGAACGCCATCATCGAGAAGCTTCCAAAGGATCGCCAGACGCTGCTTTTCTCGGCGACCGTGGACCGGGCGATCAAGCGGGTGGCCGAAAAGCACATGCGCGATCCGCACTTTCTCGGGCTTTCGGGCGATCACGTGGGCGCGCTCGGAATCGAGCACTTTGTCTACATGGTCAGCGGCGTCGGACGAGTCGCCAATCTGGTCACCATTTTGGAAACGGAGGATCCGGAGAGCGCGCTGATTTTCTGCAACACGAAAGCAGAAACCGAAGAGGTCGCCGCCGCCCTACAGCGCGCCGGATTCAACGCGGAGTGGTTGACGGGCGACCGCCCGCAACGCGAGCGCGAAGAAGTGTTGGGCCGCGTGCGCAACGAGGAACTGAGGTTCCTCGTCGCGACGGACGTCGCCGCCCGCGGGATCGACGTCTCCCATCTGACCCACGTCATCAACTTCTCCCTACCCGAAAACGTCGAGCAGTACGTCCATCGTACCGGCCGCACCGGCCGTGCAGGGCGAACTGGAACGGCCATCTCGCTCGTCGGACCCACTGAGCTCGGGATTCTCTACTACCTCCGGCTGCAGTACCGGATCTTTCCCATCGAAAGAACGCTTCCAAGCGAGGGCGAGCAGCGCACTAGACAGGAAGCAGACCGCATCGCGATGATCGATGCCGCCTATCGGAAACCTCCGACCGAGGCGGAGCTGGCCTTGGTGCGCCGGTTCCTCACCCACCCGAATGCCGAGCGAATGCTGGCCGGCCTGCTTGGGGCCTTCTTCGGGACCGACGCCGAGGCGCGCGACCTCGACAAGGTGGCGGCGACACGACGCCGGCGCGGGAGCGAGCATCACCGGGAAGAGGACGAGGGGCGGTCGGCAAGAGACGTCGACGAGGACCAAAACGAGCGGCCGACGGCGACGCTGTACGTCAACGTGGGGCGACGGGATGAGCTCAAGGCTTCGGAGCTGGGGCGGCTTCTGCGCGACCGGACAGGCCTGAAGCGCAAGGAAATCGGACGCATAAGAGTCCGGGACAAGCACTCCCTGGTCGACGTCCCAGAGGACCGAGCACAGGAAGTGATCGAATCGATGGCCGGCGCCGTGCTCCGGGATCGAGAAATCGAGCTCGAGCGGGCGACAGGCGACTAGACCTCAAATTTGGGGGGCCGTCCCCGGGTCGTCTATCTTGATTTCCATAGATGCCGCAGGGGATTGCGTCGACGCGGCCGGAGCCCTCTGGGTTGCACCCAGGGGTCGTGGTCGGGGGAAGGTTCGAGGTCGTCGATCGGGTGGACGAGGACCTCCAAGCGGTCGTCTGGTCCGCGACGGACCAGCAGACCAAGCGCGCGATCTTGGTCCGTGTCATTCGCCCCGAGCTGGCTCCAGCGGAGGTAGGCCCCAATTTGCGCGAGGCATGCCGAAACGCCGCCTCGCTTTCACATCGCAACATCGCGCGAGTCTTCGGTGTCGGCCGGACGCCCAAAGGCGAGCACTTCATCGCCGGCGAATGGATCGACGGCACCCGCCTGTCTGATTTCATTCAGTCTCGGGATCGCGACGGGAACCCCATCTCACTGCGGGGCATCTACAACGTCGTCGCGCACCTTTGCAGCGCGCTCACGTACGCACACGAGAAGGGACCCCATGGAACCCTTCGTCCCAGTGTCGTGTGGGTCACGCGAGGCGGGCGCGTCAAGCTGCACGACTTCGGCGTCGGCCAGGTGTTGCTCGACTCGGCTGGACCTGACGCTTTCAAACATGGCGATCATGCCTGCCTGGCGCCGGAGGTGAAGCTGGGCGAGCCGCCTACGCCGCGAAGCGACGTCTTCGGCATAGGCGCGATTCTCTACGAGCTTCTGACGACCCGCGCCCCGGGCTCGGACTTCGTGCCGCCCTCGCACATCCGCGATGACATACCGCCCGAGATAGACGACATTTTGTTTCGGTGCCTGGCGCCCGATCCACGAGACCGCTTCGAATCGCCCGAAGCCGTGCGCAATGCGCTCTTGCCCTTCGTGACCGAGGCGAATTCTCTGCCACCGCCCGAAGGTGACGGGACCGTTGAAGTCGATCTCGCGTCGGTCCTTCCGCCCCCCGATCTGGAGATCCCGACGGCGAAGAAGGCGCCGGACGCTCCTCTTGCGCCTCCGCCCCCGCGTAGACGAAACCTCCGAAGCCTGATCGACGAGCTTTCCGGTGATCCGAAGCAGCGATGGATGGTTGCACGCGAGAAGATGGACCACGGGCCATTCAATGCCCGGGAGCTGATCGAACGGTTCAACCTGGGCGGGTTCTCCGGGGATGACCTCACGCTCAACACGGATACCGGCGAACGCAAGGCGCTTCGCGACTGGCCGGAGTTTCGCGAGCTCATCTTGCAGCGCGAGCACCAGGACGCCATCGCTGCGGAACGAGCGGCACGCCTGAATGCGCATCGCTCCGAGAAGCGCTCGTCCGCGGTGAAGTGGCTGATCGCGGCGTCGGTCATCGGCGTCGTGGCGATTTCGGTCGGCGGCTTCTTGATGTCCCGCTCGAGCGACGTCCGGGAGGCCGTCTCGACCGAGCTCGACGATTTGTTCAAGCTCGGCAAGATCAGCACCGGTGAAGCGGGCCTGCTTCCGGATCCTCCCCAGCGCCGGCGCAGACGCGGCTCGAGCGCGCCGCCGGCCAAGAGCCGTGCTGGTTTCTCGAGCTATGACGAAGCCATGAGCCATGCGATGGACATCGGCGATGCCTCACGAGGGGGCGGCGAAGGCCGACTCACCGGCAACCAGGTCGCAAGCGTGATGAACGGCAACTTGAATCGCTTCTACCGAACGTGCGTGATTCCGGAGCTCAAGAGCGGAGGAAAACCGGGCAGCATCAAAGTGGACCTCGCGATTGCAGGCGACGGCTCGGTGATGGGCACGACCGTGCACGGCGGCAGCGCCTCGTTCCAGGGCTGCATGAGCCAGGAAATCAAGACGGTGCGCTTCCCCACCTTCGGCGCACCACGCATGGGCGCGAGGTACTCGTTCACAGTCAACTGAGTCGCAGGCGTACGCGCACCTCGATCCCCGGAATGCGAACCTCGTGTGCCCCCGCTGAAGTCGACTGCACTTGGCTGAGGTCAGCGACAGGATCAGCGTCAGGGTCAGCGTCAGGGTCAGCGTCAGGGTCAGCGGCAGCGGCAGTGGCAGCGACAGCGACAGCGGCAGGGTCAGCGGCAGTGTCAGTGCCAGTGGCAGCGACAGCTTCAGCGACAGCTTCAGCGACAGTGTCTTGTGGGGATTTGTCCTCGTGATCTCCTTTGCGCGGGCGCGTGGGGGCGGGCTGGGGCCCTTTCGGGGGAACCCACGCACCCACGCAAAGGAGATCACTCATGGGACTCATCATTCAGCAACGGGCGCTCGACGCGGCAGGCGGGCTTCGGCAGGTGCTTCCCGCGGTGCGCAAGCGCGACAAGGGGCTCTTCGACCAGATTCACCGGGCGATGAACAGCGTCGTGCTGAACATCGCCGAAGCCGATGGGAATGACGCAGGCACCGCCAAGGCGCGGTTTGCGAGCGCCTGCGGCTCCGCGAAAGAAGTCCGGGCCGGGCTTCGGCTCGCGGTCGCATACGGGTACGTGACGGGTGCAGGCATTCGAGCCGTGGACATCGCGCTCGACGAGGTCTGCGCCATGTCCTGGCGACTCTCGGGCCGCTAGCAGCGAGAATGACAGTCGCCACACGCATCGCGACCCGCGATCCTCAGACTCCGATCTCCGGACCCCGCACCTCAACCCTCGGAGAACGGCTCGCGACGGGCGTGCTCGCGCCCGGGCGCCCCGTCGCCCGTCCCCTCAAGTCGCCTTACAACTAGGCGACGGCCCGCTCACTGTGCTGCCCATCCCGACCCGTCCTCCTACGTAGAAGTCGACGTACGGAGGGCTCGGAAAAAACGCGACATGAGGTGGAGCGGACGTGCGAAGTGCCA
>Ga0209536_100009555_pt1 | contig 14411 bp, 15 predicted proteins | sample DeeMarSeWOR28_12_FD_187461 | JGI IMG/M metagenome (GOLD analysis project Ga0209536, IMG submission 187461) | Marine sediment microbial communities from White Oak River estuary, North Carolina - WOR-2-8_12 (SPAdes) (version 2) | ecosystem: Environmental > Aquatic > Marine > Intertidal zone >...
CGCCCGCCAGGCGTTCGGTTCAGCCTGCGCCCCTCTCAGGCAATCCGGCATCGCGCAATGCATCGAGCAGAACGTCGACCTTCAAGTGCGCCGCGTAGCTCGCGAACAAGCGCTTGACGGACTCGACGCACGAATCTGGCTGTGTCTCGAGCATTGCCTTGATCCTCGAGCCTGCTTCTTCGTGCGCACCATTGAGTTGCAGTACCGCGATCGCGACATAGTGCAGGGTCGGGATTAGCGCGCCCCCCACACGACGCAGACTCTCGAGCGCCGCCACAGGGTCACCGGCGCAGAACTGAAACGACATGAGCAACTGTCGATAGTAGGCGGGCGGCTGTGGGTTGTAGCGCAGCGCTTTCTCCACCCAGCCTATTGCCTCGTCACACCGTCCTACCAGATTCAAGGCCAAGGCATGCGTGACGATCACGTCCCCATCGTATGGGTTCAAGGCGACGGCGCGTTCGCTGTGGGTGAGCGACTCCGCATGACGGTCGAGTAACGCGTAGAGCCTCGACGCGAGTCGATGCGTATTGGCGTTCGCCGGATCTTTTCGCAGTAGCTCCTCCGTCAATGCCAGCGCGTCGGTTCGATACGAATCGACGTCTGATGCCAAGCCCCAACTCAGCTCGAGCACGAGTACGAAGGCCAGGGCAAATTTCGCATATAAAAGCTCGGGACTCATGCGCAGGGCGATCTCCAGCGCCTTCTTGGCTTCGATGAAATCTTCCTTGGTCAAGCGGTGGATGTGCTCCATCGCGTGATAGCACCAATCCAGGGCAGAGAAGTCGTCCTTGGTTTTGCGCGCGAGCGCACGCGCGGTCTCCTGCCAGATCGCTTCGCCCAAATAGGCCGCGACGATGGCACTGATCTCATCTTGCAGCTCGAATACGTCCGCGAGCTCCCGGTCGAACTTCACGGACCATAGTTTCCGACTGCCGTCCGTGGTGGACAGCTGCGGGCCGATCCGGATGCGTGACCCCGCGAGCTGCAGGGTGCCGCTCAAAGCGTACGTCGCATCCTGCGCGTCGGCGCCCTCTACGATCTTGTATTCGCGAAAGTGTGTAAGCGCCGAACCGATGCTCTCGGTGAGCGCCCCCGCGATGTACTCTTGCTCGCCAGCGTTGCCGATGAAACGAAAGGGCAGAACGGCGACTGTGGGGACACCTAGCTCGCTCGTTGATTTCGACGTTCGGTGCTCTTCGACGGGGGTCTCATGCCGATCGCCTTCCGGCCGGAATCGAACATGGAAGCTCCGTACGGGCTCGGCGATGTTCTTGAACTTCTGCTCGCCCCGGTCCTCGAAGCCGGCGTCTACCTTGCCCTTCACGGCCGTCCGGATGGACTCCGACGTCGCTATCCCGCCTGGCTCGGCCAGAGCTTCCAGCCGCGCGGCGATGTTCACGCCGTCGCCGTAGATCGTGCCGTCGCCCTTCTCGATCACATCGCCCAAGTGGATGCCTATGCGAAAGCGCATACGGCGGTCTTCGGGTACGTCAGCGACCGGCGCGTTGAGCTCGGTCTGGATCGCCAGGGCCGCCGATACGGCCCCCGTCGCGGTTTCAAACACCGCGAGCACAGAGTCCCCGGCCATGTCGATGACGCGGCCCTGGTTGGCTTCAATCTGAGTCCGGAATACAGCGCGAGCGGCGTCGAGTGCGGCCACCGTGGCGCGCTCGTCCGCCGCCATCAGGCGCGAATAGCCCACCGCATCCGCGGCCAGAATTGCGGCCAGTCGTTGTTTCAGTTCCTGCACATTCACCGCGGCCGCCCTCCCCGAGCCGTACTGCTCGCCGATAGTACTCTGCCCTGATCCGAGCGCAGGCCATGACGGCTTATGGCCGATAGGCGCCGGCCCCGACCGGCCCGTAGCGATCCCGAGCGGTGATTCAGCATCGGGCCGCTCTTAGCGTGGCTCTTTTGGGGAGGGAGCGCATGGTCGAGGGGGGCGACTCCGTCGCCCAACATATCGCCGAACTGGCAAACTGCGCGCGGGACAACGTGGCGCGGGATCTGTGATCCGCTTGTCGAATCGCTGGAATGTGTTGGCGCTGCTGTTCCTTGCGCGGCTCAGCTCGCCCGTGCATTTCATGTCCTTGCCGCCAATCGCGCCCGAACTGTTGACAGACCTGGGCATCGGACATGCGGAGCTCGGTTGGCTGCTCGGCTTGTCGAGCCTGCCGGGTGTCTTCCTCGCCCTGCCCGGAGGCTGGCTGGGGCAGCGCCTGGGGGACAAACCCGTCGTCATGGCCTCGCTCGCCCTGATTGCCTTCGGCTCATTGTTGGTTGCCGCCTCGCCAAGCTTCGGTGTCGCCGTCGTCGGGCGCCTGCTGGGTGGCATTGGCATCGTCGTGCTGCATGTGCAGGTCGGGCGCATGGTGCTCGATTGGTTCTCCCCTCGGGAAACCGCGACCGCGATGGCCGTGACTCTGAGCAGCTGGCCACTGGGTATCGGGCTTGCGCTGGCCCTGCTGGGCGCGGTCGGCGAAGCGAGCTCCTGGCGTGTCGCGGTCGGCATCACCGCGGTGGTCCCGCTTGCCGCGCTGCTGGTGATCAGCTTGGCTTACCGCCCCGTGCCGAGACCGGGGGCGGCTTCGCGCGAGCGGCACTGGACCCTGAGTCGCGCGGAACTCGGGTTGATCGGAAGCGCTGGATCGGCATGGATGACCTGGAATGCCGGCTTCATTGTGCTCGTGAGCTTTGCGCCCCTGTTGCTCGTCGAGCAAGGCTCGAGTCTCGTCGCAGCCGGTATCGTGATGAGCGTGCCGCTGTGGCTCTCGCCAATCGCCATCCCGCTGGGCGGATACCTTATCGATCGCACAGGGCGCGCCGACCTGCTGATCGGCACAGCCATTGTCGGTTCGGCCGTTGTCGTCGCCCTGCTGCCGCTCGGGTGGGTACCGGCGCTGGCGCTCGTCGTCCTGCTGGGCATCGTGCGGGGCCCGTGCGCAGGCGGCATCAATGCGCTCCCGGGCGAAGTGCTGCAGCCCCACAACCGCAGCCTTGGCATGGGCCTTTATCAGACGGTGTACTACGCGGGCATGACGCTCGTGCCACCCTTGGCGGGCCACCTGCAAGGCGCAACGGGAAGCGCGGCGGCAGTGATCTGGTTTTCTGCGGCATTGACCGCAGCAGCGCTGTTACCGCTGTGGACCTTTCGATGGATTCAGCGCGCCCGGAGACCCGATGTGGCACGCGAGGCCAAGCAGCCCGGATAACGACAGATAAATCCGGACCTATGTGCTGCTGCGAGCCAGGCTGCGCAGTGTCCTGCAGTCCTCGTACGCCCGCGCCGACGATGACGAGGTCGAGGCGGGCGGAGCCGGTCCGGGTACCCGGCGGGTTGTCATCGAAATATTCCGTGCTTCTAGGGAAACACGTATATTTTTGTTTTCCGCGCCGGCGGCAAGTAGCGCCGGCGCCGCGCGCAATTCAACCAGGGAGAAAACAACATGCTGCGTCGTACCGTGGTGGCCGTGCTCGTCGCCTATCCGTGCCTGGCGCTTGCACAGGGGCCGGATGAACTGTGGGAGATCACGGCCCAGATGAAGATGGGCGGCATGGCGATGCCCGCCATGCCGAGCAAGGTATGCAAGAAGAAAGGCGCCGAAAACGTGCCGCCGGCGGAGAAGGACTGCAGAAACTACGACGTGAAGACCGTCGGCGCGCGCACGACATGGAAGGTCGAATGCACCGGCAAGGAAAAGATGACGGGCGAGGGGGAGATCACCATGGGCAAGGGCAGCTACAAGGGCAGGCTCAAGCTGAAGCTGGAGGGGGATGACGAGGCCATCTTGACCGAATATTCCGGGCGGCTGGTGGGGACGTGCGCGGCTAAGTAGCGGCGCCCATTGGCTGTGGCGTCGGCGCGTGCGCGGGCGCTGGGCCAGTCCGATCGACAAGCGAAAAACGCTACGCTGCCACCCCACGCACCCAGGAGCCGTACCGTGACGCGCCGCGCCCATATTCTGCTCTGGACCGACTCGACCGCAGCCTATCTGGATGCGATTGAGGCGGCGGGCTTGGCTGACCGCGTTGCAGTCGACACCGTGTCCCGCAAGGCAAAGCCCTCGGCCGACCAGATGGCCCGGACCGAGGCGCTGATGGCCGCCGGCGTTCCGCCGGGGCTGCTGCCGGCGATGCCGAAACTCCGCTGGGCCCAGGCCATGACGGCGGGCGTCGAGGGCTGGATCGCTTTGCCCGACCTGCCGGCGAATGTCACGCTCACCTGCGCCCGGGGCACTCACCGGGAATCGATGCCGGAAAACATCATCGGCGCGCTGTTCTACGTCGCCAAACCCTTCGCCGCGGCGGTCGAGAATCAGAAGCACAGGCGATGGGTCCAGAGCGTCGCGCAGCCGCTGACCGGAAAGACGCTCGGCATCCTCGGGCTTGGCGCCATCGGTCAGGACGTCGCCCGCATCGCCGCCGCGCTCGACATGCGGGTGATCGGCACCCGGCGGCGGCCGCAACCCATGACCCATGTGGCCGAGGTCTTGCCGCCGGCGCGTACGCCCGAAGTGCTGGCGCAATCCGACTTCCTGTTGCTGCTGTTGCCGGCGACGCACGAGACCGACAACTTCATCAACGCCGAGCGTCTCGGGATGATGAAATCCAGCGCCTGGCTGCTGAATTTCGGCCGCGGCCATCTGATCAAGGACGACGACCTCATCGCCGCGGTGAAGGCCAGGAAGATCGCCGGCGCCATGCTCGATGTGTACCGGCAGGAGCCGCTGCCCGCCGACCACCCGTTCTGGTCCACCGAGGGGATCATCGTGCTGCCGCATATCGGCGGCCCGCACCCGCAGCGCGACAGGATCGTCGCAGGCCTGTTCGTCGACAATCTGCGCCGCTTCCTCGAGGGCGAGCCGCTCAAGGAAGTGGTGGACCGAAAAGCGGGTTATTGATATGCGCCGCCACGCCCCGGGAGGCACCGGGCTTACCCGCAGCGCCGATTCCGGGCGCATCACGGACACGCGCGCGATGCGCTCCTGACGCATGGACTTGGAACTCTCAGGCAAGACAGCGCTGGTTACGGGCGCCTCGGCCGGCATCGGCCGCGGCATCGCGCGCATGCTCGCGGCCGAGGGCGTGCGGCTCGCGGTGACCGCGCGCAGGCGCGATCGGCTGCAGGCGCTCGAGCAGGACGCCGGCGTGAAACTCGTGATCATCGACTGTGACTTCACGCAGGCCGACGCGCCGCAGCGCATCGCGCAGGCCGCGCTGGCGGGCCTGGGCGCGGTGGACATCCTGGTGAACAACGCCGGTGGCTCGCGCGCATTCAAGCTGGACTCCAGCGAAGCGCAATGGGAGGAGGCGCTGACCCTGAACTTCACCCGGCAGCGCCAGCTGACGCACGCCTTGCTGCAACAGATGATCGCGCGCAACTGGGGCCGCATCATCAACATCACCGGCAAGAGCGAGCCCGAGGGCATCAACGGTGCCTTCGCCGCCAAGGCCGCCATGCACGCCTGGGCCAAGGGCCTGTCGCTGGAGGTCGGCAAACACGGCATCACCGTCAACTCGATTCCGCCCGGGCGCATCCATTCCGAGCAGATCCTGCGCAACTACACGCCCGAGTACCGCCAGTGGCAGGCCGAGCACGAGATCCCGGTGCGCCGCTACGGCGAGCCCGAGGACATCGCCAACCTCGTGTGTTTCCTTGCCTCGCCGCGGGCCTCGTATATCACCGGCGCGGTGATTCCGGTGGACGGCGGCCTACGCCGCTACCAGTTCTGAGGCGAGTCTAGGCTGCAAGCGGGCGCGGCAGCGCCCGACGCGGGGTACTACTCGATCATCTTCGAGATCGTGATCTGCACGCCGCTGGTGCCCGGCGCGATCGGATCGCTCGCACCCTCGAGGTCGCCCTTGCCTGGCGCCGCGGTGCCGCTCTTCGACACGCGCGCGGTGACGACGACGCGCGGATACAGCGACAGCTTGGCGCCCGGCGCCATGGCCATGCTGTCGTCGAGCCGGAAGGCGTAGGGCAGGTCGCGTACCGCGATGCGCTTGACCGCCAGCGGCATGCGCGGGCCTTCGGCGGGGCGCGCGAGGACGAAGACCACGTCGTCCGGCTTGGCGTTGGCGGCGAGCGCGCCATCGAGCATGACGATGCCCTGCACGGCTTCTGCGCCCGCGGCCGCGGCGGGCGCTGCGGGTGCGCTCGGTGCGGCGGGTGCCGCGGCGAGCGGCGGGCGGCCGGCGCGTTCGCGCGCCGAGGCGAGTCCGCCGCGCACGCCTTCGGCGAGCGGCGAGTCCGGCGGCAGCGACTTCATCAGGCGCTCCCAGTGCACGATCGCCGCGTCATAGTTGCCGCGCGCGAACTCGGCGGTGCCGGCGAGCGCCAGCGCCTTGACGTGGTCCGGATCGAGCTTCAGCGCTTCCTCGACGAGGCGCATCGGCTCGCCCTGCAGGTTGCGCCCGGCCGCCATCGCCAGCACGTCGGCGTAATCGGCGAGTACGTCCGCATTCCTGCCGCCGACCTCGATCAGCCGGACGTAGGCGGCGGCCGACTCGGGGTAACGGCCGAGCGCGGCCTGCGAGCGCGCGAGCATCCGCCAGCCCTCGGGATTATTCGGCTCGCGCTCGAGGCGCGCTGCGAGTTGCGTGACCATCGCCTCGATCTGCTCGGGCGTGATCTGGTGCTGGTTCTGCGCGCTTTGTGCACCGGCTGTCGGATCGAGCGCGGCCGGGGTGCCGACCAGGCCGTACAGGCCGGCAGCGGCCAGCGGCAGGACGAGGCCGAGCACCAGCGCGAGGCGCGAGGCCTGCCACGGCGGCGTGCTTGAGGGGCGCGCAGCCTCGCCGCTCGCCAGGTCCTCGGCCAGCCGGCGCTCGATCTCGGCGCGTGTCTCGTCGTAGCGTGCCGCGCTGATCACGCCCTGCGCCCGCTCGGCCTCGAGCTCGGCGAGCTGGCCGCGATAGATCGCGGCGTTCGCGTCGGCGCGGTCGGTGTCGGTCGCCTGCGCGCGCCGCCTGAGCAGCGGCGTGAGGACGAAGCCCAGCGCGAGCGCCGCGAGCAGCGCGGCGAGCAGAAAAAACGCGGTCATGCGCGGCCGCCCGGCTCGTCGAGCAGCGCCTTGGCGCGTTCGCGCGCCGCGGCATCGACCCCGCCCGCGCGCTCCGCGGCCTGCGCGCGGGCGCGGCGCCGCAGCGTGAGCACCAGGCCGGCGAGCCCGGCGAGCAGCAGCACGAACGGGCCCGCCCACAGCAGCACGGTGGTCGTCTTCACCGGCGGGCGATAGAGCACGAAATCGCCGTAACGCGCGGTCAGGTAGTCGATGATCTGTTCGTCGCTGCGGCCGGCCTTGATCTGCTCGCGCACCTGGTTGCGCAGGTCGATGGCGAGCTCGGCGTTTGAGTCGGCGAGCGTCTGGTTCTGGCACACCAGGCAGCGCAACTCGGTCGACAGGTGCATGACGCGCGCCTCGAGCGCGGGATCCTCGGCGATCGGCGGCGCTTCGCGCATCTGCGCGTGCAGCGGCGCCGCGGCGGAGAGCGCCGCACACGCGAGCAGGGCGGCGAGCGCGGACCTCATCCCTTGAGCTGCTTGACCAGCGGCAGGATCTTGTCGCGCACCGTTTCCGGGGTCACCGGGCCGATCTTCTTGTAGCGGATGACCCCGTCGCGGTCGATGACGTAGGTTTCCGGCACGCCGTAGACGCCGTAGTCGATGCCGATCCGGCCCTTCTCGTCGACCAGCGACATGACGTAGGGGTCGCCGAACTGCTTCAGCCAGGCTTTCGCGTCGTCGGACTTGTCCTTGTAGTTCAGGCCGTAGATCGGCACCACCTTCTGCCGGGCGAGTTCGACCAGCACCGGGTGCTCCTCGCGGCAGGTCACGCACCAGGAGGCCCAGACATTGAGCAGCCACACCTGGCCCTTGAGGTCGGTGTTGGAGACGGTTTTCGCCGGCTGGTGCAGCACCGGCAGGCTGAACGGCGGCGCCGCCTTGCCGATCAGCGGCGAGGGCACCTCGCGCGGGTTGAGCTTGAGGCCGACGCCGAGAAAGCCGACGACGACCACGAGCACCGCCAGGGGCAGGAGAAACTTCTTCATGCCGCGCTGCTGCCGCTGGCCGGCGCGCGCCGCGCGCCGCGCGCCGCCGCGGCGGCGCGTTCCTCGCGCCGCCGCGTGACGACGCGGTAGCGCCGGTCAAGCGTGGCGAGCAATCCGCCGATCGCCATCACGATGCAGCCGAGCCAGATCCACACCACCAGCGGCTTGTAGTGGATGCGCACGCTCCAGGCGCCGTTCTCGAGCGGCTCGCCGAGCGCGACGTACAGGTCGCGCGTCAGCCCCGAGTCGATCGCGGATTCGGTCATGGGCTGGTTCTGCGCGTGGTAGACCCGCTTTTCCGGATGCAGGGTTTTGACGGGCTTGCCATCGCGCAGCAGCTGCAGCGTGCCGCGCGCGGCGCTGTAGTTCGGGCCTTCGCGGTCGCGCACGCCGTCGAAGCGCAGCGTGTAGCTGCCAGCCGTCGCGGTTTCACCCGGGCGCATGCGCAGGTCCTGCTCGGTCTCGAAAGCCTGCACCCCGGTGACGCCGATGATGAAGATGCCGATGCCGGCATGTGCGACGAGCATGCCGAGCTGCGCGCCGCCGACTGCGCGCAGCTTCTGCCGCAGCGACAATGCCGCCGGCTGCATGCGCAGGCGCTGCACGTAGGCGCTGACGCTCGCGGCGATCACCCAGCCGGCGAGCAGGAAGCCCAGCGCCGACAGCGGGCGCCAGCTGCCCAGCGTGAGCGGCAGAACGATTGCGGTGGCCACCGCAACGCCTGCGGCCCAGCGCAGCCGCTGCGCCAGCTCGGGCAGCTTCGCCTCCTTCCAGCGCGCGATCGGGCCGACCGCCATGAGGAACACCGCGGGCACCATCAGCGGCACGAACACGGCCTCGAAGTACGGCGGGCCGACCGAGATCTTGCCCAGGCCGAGCGCGTCGAGGAACAGCGGATACAGCGTGCCGAGCATCACCGTGGCCGCGGCGACCGAGAGCACGACGTTGTTCACCAGCAGCATCGATTCGCGCGACACCAGCTCGAAGCGCCCGCCGAGGCCGACCTTGGGCGCGCGCCAGGCGAACAGCAGCAGCGACGCGCCCACGACCACGGCGAGGAAGGCCAGGATGAAGATGCCGCGCTTCGGATCGGTGGCGAAGGCGTGCACCGAGGTCAGCACGCCGGAGCGCACCAGGAAGGTGCCGAGCAGCGAAAGGGAGAAGGCGAGAATCGCGAGCAGCACGGTCCAGGCGCGGAATGCGCCGCGCTTCTCGGTGACCGCGAGCGAATGAATCAGCGCGGTGCCGACCAGCCAGGGCATGAACGACGCGTTCTCGACCGGATCCCAGAACCACCACCCGCCCCAGCCCAGCTCGTAGTAGGCCCAGTAGCTGCCGAGCGCGATGCCGAGCGTGAGGAAGATCCACGCCGCGGTGGTCCAGGGGCGCGACCAGCGCGCCCAGGACGCGTCGAGCCGGCCGTCGAGCAGCGCCGCGATGGAGAAGGCGAAAGCCACCGAGAAGCCGACGTAGCCCATGTAGAGCATCGGCGGATGGAACACCATGCCCGGGTCCTGCAGCAGCGGATTGAGATCGCGTCCCTCGGCGACCGCGGGCAGCAGGCGCTCGAAGGGGTTCGAGGTGAACAGCATGAAGGCGTAGAAGCCGACGCCGATCAGTCCCAGCACGCCGAGGATGCGCGCCACCATCGGCTCGGGCAGGGTGCGCGAGAACACGCTCACCGCCAGCATCCACACCGTCATCATCAGCATCCACAGCAGGAGCGAGCCTTCGTGGCCGCCCCACACGCCGGACAGCCGGTAGGCGAGCGGCAGCTTGGTGTTCGAATGGCTGGCGACGTAGGCGACCGAGAAGTCGTTCTGCGCGAACGCCCAGGCGAGCGCGGCGAAGGCGATCGCGACGAAGACGAACTGGCCCTGCGCCGCCGGCCGCGCAAGCGCCATGAGGGCTTCGTTGCCGCGCGCCGCACCGACCAGCGGCAGCGTGCCCTGCACCAGGGCGATGCACAGCGCGAGGATCAGTGCGAAGTGGCCGAGCTCGGGGATCATTTCGCCGCCCCGGCGCCCGCACTCTGCGCCATGCTCTTCACCGCGCGCTCGTGTGCCTGGCGCGCCTTTTCGACCGCCTCGGCCGCCTCCGGCGCCATGTAGTTCTCATCGTGCTTGGCGAGCACCTCGGCGGCGGCGAACACGCCGTCCGAGCCGAGCTGGCCCTGCGCGACGACGCCCTTGCCTTCCTTGAACAGGTCGGGAAGGATGCCGCTGTAGCGCACCGGAATGCTCTTGGCGGTGTCGGTGACGACGAAGCTCACCGTGAGGCCGTCGGCGGCGCGCTTCACGCTGCCCTTTTCGACCAGGCCGCCGAGCCGGAAGGTGCGCCCCACCGGCGCCTTGTTCTCCGCGATCTCGCTCGGGCTGAAGAAGAACACCAGGTTCGAGCGAAACGCGTTGAGCACCAGTGCGGCCGAGACCGCGAGCGCCGCGACGCCGACCACCACCGCGACCAGTCGCTTGTGACGCGGCTTCATGCGCGCTCTCCGCCGAGCCGCCGCGCCCGCGCCTTCAGTGCGAGCAGCTCGATGACGACGCACAGTACGCCGACGCCGTACGAGCCCCACACGAACAGGCCGTAGCCGCCCATGTGGAGGAAGGCATCCACACTGCCCCAGTTCATCCGTTCACCCTCCGAGCTCCCGCATCCATGCCATCTCCTGCTCGCGCTCGCGGATGATCAGGCGCACACGCGCCAGGCACACCGCAATCGAGTACATCCAGGCCGCCAGCGCCATGAGCAGCATGCCCCACAGCATGGTGGTCGCCATCGAGGGCGACTTGCTGAGGCTGACGCTCGCGCCCTGGTGCAGCGTGTTCCACCACTGCACCGAAAAATAGATGATCGGCACGTTGATTACGCCGACCAGGGCGAGCACTGCGCCGGCGCGGTCGGCGCGGCGCGGGTCGTCGATCGACGCCTTGAGGGCGATGAAGCCGACGTAGAGAAACAGCAGGATCAACTCGGAGGTCAGGCGCGCGTCCCACACCCACCAGGTGCCCCAGGTCGGCTTGCCCCACAGCGCCCCGCTCCACAGCGCAACGAAGGTGAACAGGGCGCCGGTCGGCGCAATGGCCGAGGCCATCATTCCCGAGAGCCGCGTGTTGAGGACGAAGCCGAGCGCGCCCCACAGCGCCATCACGACGTAGAGGAACATCGACATCCACGCTGCCGGCACGTGCAGGAAGATGATGCGGTAGGCGTCGCCCTGCTGGAAATCGGTCGGCGCGACGAAGAACCCGAGGTACAGCCCGGCGAGGGCGAACACCACCGCGAGCGTGCCGAAATAGGGAATCAGCCGGCTCGCCAGCGGGAAGAAGGCCTGCGGCGCGGCGTAGCGCAGCCACCACTCGCCGCGCGACGCGCGCTCGCCCAATTCAAGCTCGTTTGTGCTCAAACCCTGTTCCGCCAAGGGGAATTCAACATATGAATTTTAAAGGATGACCCGCGGGTGCGATTTGCGTTCAATCAAGCGCGATCCGCAGCGCGGCGCAGGTCGCCCAGGGCGCAAACACCGTGGAAAACGCGAGGAACGCGCCCAGCAGCGAAAGATGCGCGCCGTGCGGCAGGCCGGCCAGCGCCGCGCCGACCGCACCGGCGCCGAACACCAGCACCGGCACGTAGAGCGGCAGCACGAGCAGCGCGAGCAGCACCGCCGCGCCGCGTGCGCCCAGGGTCAGCGCCGCACCCACCGCGCCGATCAGGCTGAGCACCGGGGTGCCGAGCGCGAGCGAGGCAACCAGTGCGCCGAGCGCGGGCGCCGGGAGGTCGTACTGCACGCCCAGCAGCGGCGCGAGCAGCGTCAGGGGCAGGCCGGTGGTGAGCCAGTGGGCAATGGTCTTGCCGGTGACCGTCGCGGCCAGCGGCTGCGCCGCGATCAGCATCTGCTCGAGGCTGCCATCGGCGTAGTCTGCGGCGAACAGGCGATTGAGCGAGAGCAGCGCGGCGAGCAGCGCAGCGACCCACACCACGCCCGGCCCCATCGCGCGCAGCTGGTTCGGCTCGGCACCGGTGCCGAGCGGAAACAGGCTCGCGACGATGACGAAGAACACCAGCACCTGCGCGACGTCGCCCTTGCGGCGAAAGGCGAGGCGCAGGTCGCGCTCGATGATGCCGACGATCGACGCGAGCATCGCGCCTCAGCCCGCCAGCACCAGGCGCACGACGGAGGCCGAAGCGAACTCGATCTCCTGGTGCGTGGTCAGGACGGTGACGCCGCCCGCGTCGAGGTGCGCCGACACCAGCGCGATGACCGTGTCGATCGCATCGACGTCGAGCGCGGCGAGCGGCTCGTCGAGGATCCACAGCGGCTGGGTCTGCGACAGGGCGAGCCGCGCGAGGGCCACGCGCCGCTTCTGTCCCTGCGAAAGATAGCGCGCCGGCACGTCTTCGCGTCCGGCGAGGCCGAGGCGGGCGAGCGCTTGATCGAGCGCCTCGGCCGGCGGTTCGAGCCCGGCCAGGCGCAGGGCGAAGCGCAGGTTCTCGCGCGGGGTGAAGTCCTCCTTGATCGCGCTGAGGTGGCCGAGGTAGAGCAGCTGGCGCGTGTAGTCCTCGCCGAGCGCATGCGCATTCTCACCCGCCCAGAGCACGCGCCCGGCGGCGGGGCGCGCGACGCCGCAGAGGATGCGCAGCAGGCTGGTCTTGCCGGCGCCGTTCGGGCCGGCGACGCGCAGCAGCGTGCCCGGGGCGAGCGCGAACGCGAGCGACTTGAACAGCAGGCGCCCGCCGCGCTCGCAGGCAAGCGACTCGGCTTGAAGCATGGCGCGCGAAGATAGCACGTGGCGCGCCTTTGCTCGTACCGCGCACCGCGCGGCGCGACTACGCCGCGGGCTCGATCAGGATCTCGAAGCTGCCGTCGGCGAGCGGGCGGGTCTGGTGGCGGTAGCCCAGTCCCCGCAATTCCTCGTACAGCGGAAACGGCTCGCGGTGGATACGCACGCGCAGCGGCGCCTTTGGCGCCTCGCGCAGCCTGCGGACGATGCGCAGGAACGGCTCGGGCGGTTCGAGCGTGCGCAGGTCGAGCGTGCCGGCCGCGCTCGGCGCAAGCTGTACCGCTTCCTCGGCGAGCGCGTCGCGCCGCTCGGCGGGCAGCTGCTCGCAGGCGGGGTACAGCACGCCTTCTTCCTTGGCGTTGTGCTGCTGCAGGGTGACGAACAGGTTATCGAGCTCCGCGCGGCAGCCGTCCGGGTCGTGCTCGGGCGCCGCGGCGGCGAGCCCGTGCAGCAGGTTGCGCATGTGCGCATGCTCCATGCGCATCACGGCGGTCGGCCCTTCGGCGAGGCCGGTCATCGCTTCGAAGGCCGGGAACAGCGCCTCCTCCTCGAAGGCGAAATGTCGCGCCAGGGCGTCGCTCAGCGCCGCCAGCCGCGCGCGCAGCGCGGACCAGTCCTCCGCGTCCGCGGCCTCGCTCGCGGACTCGAACAGCTCATCGCACAGTCGGTGATGCTCGGTCAGCGCTTCGGTGATGCTCGTCATGTCGGACCCGGTGTGCGCAATGACGGCACGTTGTCCGAGCAGAGGCCCTGCGGGCCTTGATGTGGGTCAAGCCGGACGCGGCGCTGCGCTCGCCCGCGCGTCGAGTCGCGCGAGCAGCGCGAGCGTCGCCGCGCCGAGCAGCGGGTGTACCAGCGCGGCTGCGGGCGCCAGCTCGAGCAGCGCCGAGACGCTGCCGGCAAGCGGCGCAGCGAGCGACGCGCCGATCAGTCCGAGTGCGATCGGCGCGCCCGCGCTGACCAGACGGATGCCGAGCGCGAAGGCCAGCGCCGCGGCGCCGAGACCGGAGAGCACATGCGCGCTGAGCGCGAGCGCGTCCGAGGTGCTCCACAGCGTCGCCAGCGCGGCGCCGAGCGCCGCCTGAATCAGGCCGAGCACGATTCCCAGGCGCGCGAGCCTGCCGAGCGGCGGCGCCTCCGGCAGGCGCGGGGCGACGTCGGCCGCCATCCGGCCGCCGAGCCAGGCGAGCAGCGCGAGCAGCGCGAGCCCGCCGAACAGGTTGGCGAATTGCGCCGGCGGCGGCGGCGTGGTGCCGGTCGCCACGCCGAGCGCGGACAGGGCGAGCGTCAGCAGCAGCGCGGCCGCGGCGGCGGGGCCGACGCGGGCGCGCAGCGCGGCGTTGCGCCAGACGAGCACCGCGAGCACCAGCACCACCACCGCGGTGAACGTGGCTGCGGCGCGGTGCACGCCGCGCGCAATGGGCAGCGCGGCAGTGGCGTCCGCGGCGAGCGACAGGCGGATGAAGGCGCTCGCCGCGACGACGACGAACATCAGCGCGAGCGCGATGCCTGCGGCGAGGGTCGGCGTGCGCCGCAGGTCAGGCGGGGACAGGGGCATCGCCGGACTGCGGC
>Ga0209536_100009556_pt1 | contig 14411 bp, 15 predicted proteins | sample DeeMarSeWOR28_12_FD_187461 | JGI IMG/M metagenome (GOLD analysis project Ga0209536, IMG submission 187461) | Marine sediment microbial communities from White Oak River estuary, North Carolina - WOR-2-8_12 (SPAdes) (version 2) | ecosystem: Environmental > Aquatic > Marine > Intertidal zone >...
TAAAGGCTGCCTGCCTGCCGCGGGTAGAGAAAGCGATCTTTACGGCCTTTGTGCTTTATGTCGATCCATCCCTCTTCAATATCAATGTTGGGTGTGCCGTACTCTCCCATGGTGCCGATCTTGACGATATGGGCATCGGGGCAGAATTCCCGCACCGCGGTAATGAGATTCATGGTAGCGCCGAGGTTGTTGTGCAAGGTCAGGTCAGCGGCACGACGGTTGAGCATGGAATACGGGGCTGACGGTTGTTCTGCGTAGTGAACGATACCTTCAGGGGTGAAGGCGCGGAACACGTCTTCCACAAAATCCCACTCTGTCAAATCTCCGATAAACACAGGAACACCGAAGCCTGAAACAGCCTCCCAGTGGCCGGCCCTTTCCTGGAGATTGGGCACGTCGAAGAGAGGTTCGACATTTTCTGCTCTGCACAATCTTCTCCGCAAGTAGTTGTCGACCACCGCCACCTCATGTCCCCTGGCGGAGAGATGCATGGCTGTGGGCCAGCCGAGATAACCATCGCCCCCTAGTATAAGTACACGCATCGTTTACTGTATTTTGACAGCCTGATCTTGTGAGTCAGGTCAGTCCGCGTAGCGCATTGAACATAGGGAAATACAGCTGGCAGCAGACAGCTTGCAGCGAGCAGCCAATACTCATCATAACCTGCCAGCTGCATACTGGGTAGGAGCCCTCTGCTCTATGCTCTCTGCCCACCAGATCCTGACTCCTTTTCGGACTGGGTCGAGACCAATTAGCCCCCTCAGGGGGCAGTTGAAAGCCGGGTCCTTTGGGCCGCATTGTCTGCTGTCTCATGTGACTGAACAGACGGGCCGATAAGGTTCCGCCGGCTGCAGTCTATCGCCCGGATCTTCCCCCAGCAAATCGTTGTCTTTGAGGAAATTTGCCAGTTGGTCTTTTGAAATCGGGTTTTCAACCGCTGAATTGTAGGGGTTAGACACATCCTTGCCCAGAATGTTTGGGTAATCGTAATCGATGTTTCCATACAGGCCAGCGAACGCGGGAAGCACAACAAAATACGGCTCCAACTCCCAGGCTCTCCGGGTCTCTTCCTGATTCATCAATTCCTCGTACATCTTCTCACCCGGCTTGACCCCGATGATCTCAATCCTGATGTCTTCGGGTTCATGTCCATAGGCAGGGGCCAGCTCACGAATCATTACCTCAGCCAAGTCCTGTATCCGGATCACTGGCATCTTGGTGATAAACACCTCTCCTCCACGAGCCAGATAAGCCGATTCGATCACCAGACGCACGGCCTCCGTGATGCTCATGATAAAACGGGTCATCGCAGGATCTGTAAGGGTGACCGGTCTGCCTCGACGGATTTGTTCACGGAATACGTGAATGACAGACCCCCGCGAACCGAGGACATTGCCGAACCGGGTAGAAGTGAAAATGGGTCCATCGCCTCGCAGCTTGCTGTTCGCAGCGGTCATGAGGCGCTCCCCCATCAGTTTACTGGTACCCATGACACTTGAGGGGTTTACCGCCTTGTCCGAACTTGTGAAAATGACTCTCTCCACCTTATTTTCACTGGCGGCAGCGATTACGTTTTGCACACCCAGGATGTTGGTTTGTACCGCTTCAAAAGGTGATCGTTCGCAGAGGTCCACGTGTTTGTAGGCAGCTGTGTGAAACACGATATTTGTGTGTTTCATTTTACGAGCCAACTTATCACGGTCCCGGACATCAGCGAGAAAGAAGCTGGCATTGGAATGTGCTGCGAATTTCTGTTCCAGAAAGAAGAGCTCACTTTCATTGTTGTCCAGAGCGACCAGTTCGCTGAGCCGATAGTGTTCCAGCAGCTGCCTGACCAACTCGCGGCCGACCGTACCACAGGCGCCGGTGACCAGCACTCGTTTTTGCTCGAAGAAAGAGTTCATCCCGCTAGATTTCTCCTCTTTTCAATCTGTCCCGTATGACCTTGACTTATACGGAATCGCCCTATAAAAGAACTCCATTTGAGCTCCAGGCCACTGAAGTTTCAGTTGAGGGATACAATTTTGGACTTGTTGTAGATGCTTTTGATCTGTCTCGTGTGCTGAATTTTTAGGCAGATGGAGGCAGAGGTCTGTTAGATGATTTGGCGTTGTTCTATCGATTTGATAACTCGGGCAGCTGCTTCTGACGCGCCTTCCTTGTAGGATTGGATGACCAGCTCAGGACTCTCCGGTGTTTCGTAGGGAGCAGATATGCCGGTGAAATCTTCGATGATTCCCTCCCTGGCTTTGCTGTAAATCCCTTTGCGATCACGAGTCGCACAGACCTCAGGGGGGCAATCCACGTAGACCTCCAGAAACTGTCCATCTAAAAGCAGTGACCTGACCTTTTGGCGGTCCTTTTGATAAGGGGAGATGAATGCAGTGAGAACGATGATGCCGGCATCCACGAACAGCTTCACCATCTCGCCAATCCGGCGGATATTTTCGGCCCTGTCTTCGGGGCTAAAGGTTAGATCCGAGCAAAGACCATGACGCACATTGTCCCCATCCAACACATAGGTGGAACAACCCCGCCGGTGAAGTTTCTTTTCCACCAGGTGGGCGATGGTCGATTTGCCTGAGGCGGAAAGACCGGTAAACCAGATGACTGCACCTTTGTGACCGTGGAGCTTCTCTCGATCTTCAAGGGAAACGTAACCATCGAACCAGCTTACGTTCTTTTCGTTTTGGGCTCCAGAATCCATAGTAGAGGCTACAATAAATTTTGGTAGTTTACCAGAATGCTAGGGAACACTTGGGTTAGCCAAATCCAACTTCCTAAAAATCGCCGCCAGGTATTCATTGAGATCATCAATATCTTTCTCTGCAACTTCGAATATTTTTTCTAACTCGACTCTGGTATACTCGTGCACAATAAGGTTTCTCAAACCCACCGCCTTTACCATTTTCTCGGTGAGCCTGCGATCCAGATACCTATTTTCTTCCAACAGGAAGAACATTTCGCTAGTGCTTCCTGGAACCCCAAAGCCTTCCTCGCTTATTATATGAGCGGCAATGTCAATACAGACTTGAACAGCCATCTGCAGATTGAATAAAATGCTTTCCTGGCGGTCGATGTCAAGCAAGAAGGTCTGGAGATCAGTATTGCGTTTTTCCACAATCCGGCTCAGGTGTCTTCTCACAGAACCAGCTTTTGTCAATATCAAATCACGATCAGCCAACGCTTCAACCTTCCATAACCTTTCTGATTAGTCCTGACTGCATTTGTTTGCGATAGTAGGCGAAATCGGCTATTTCCGCAAATTTGAACATTCTAAACCGGGCTAGCCTCTGCAAATCCTTAATCAAAATACAATGGCCTTTTGTAAATATCTGTCTCAGCAGTTCGACACTTGCTGAGTTCAGTATCACGGGATGAACGTCCCTCTTTAAGATCCTACCCAGTTCTACTATACAATCTGTTATCAGCTCTCTTGCAACTTTCGTATTATATTTATCCAAAAGTATGCCAATATCTATATCACTGTAATAGTATTCTCTTACGGTTCCAAACGATCCAAATATATATACCGCAGCCACTCCTTTTTTATTTTTAAAATAGCCTATCATATCTTTTTCAAATTTATTCATAATAAACAATTTATTTAATAAAAACTATCAGTTATTGTATTATATCAAAAAATTCAAAGAACAGCACTCTCCAAATACCATTCATACGTTAGTTTTATGCCGTCACTCAGAGACATATTTGGCTTCCAGCCTAATTTAGCCATCCTTGAAACATCCAGCAGTTTCCTGGGCGTTCCATCTGGCTTGGTATGGTCGAACACCAACTCGCCTTTAAAATCGACGATTTTCTTGACAAGAAGTGCCAGTTCTTTGATGGAAATATCTTTGCCGCAACCAATATTTATTATGGGTGCACGGTCAACGGGCAAAAGCGAACTCCACTTTTCATCATCCAGTTCCATGATATAGAGGCAGGCCTCGGCCAGGTCCTCTACGTGAAGGAATTCCCTGCGAGGTTTTCCGGTACCCCAGATCGTTACAGCCGCTGGCAGCCGGGAGCCGGCAACCGGCAGCAACGGCTTGTGACCGGTGGACTTCGATATTGAAATTAGACTTGCTCGAAAGTCGTCCGGGAGCGGTCCGTAACGTGACTCGTCTGTCTTGATCGACTCCCAGTTACCGTTGGCTGCTAGCCTGGCGAGATGAAACTTGCGTATTAGGCCTGGGAGGACGTGGCTTGTCTCTAGATCAAAATTGTCATTGGGGCCGTATAGGTTGGTGGGCATGACACTGATGAAATTCGTACCATACTGCCGGTTATATGCCTCGCACATCTTCACGCCGGCGATCTTGGCCACAGCATAAGGTTCATTGGTGGCCTCAAGGGGACCCGTGAGGAGGTGTTCCTCTTTCATTGGCTGAGCACATTCCCTGGGATATACGCAGGATGATCCCAAGCAAATTAACCGATTCACTCCCGCTTTCCAGGCCGCGTGAATGACGTTGGTGTGAATGGCCAGATTTCTTTGAATGAACTCTGCCGGGTAGGTGTGATTAGCCAAAATGCCGCCCACTTTGGCTGCCGCTTGTATAACGTATTCCGGCCTTTCCTGGTGGAAGAAATATTCCGTCTCGGACTGACGCTCCAGATCCAGTTCAGCATGGGTTCGGGTAATTAAATTCTGGTAGCCTTCGGACTGCCATCTGCGAAGCAGAGCAGACCCGACAAGACCGGTGTGGCCAGCGATGTATATCCGCGCATCGCGCTTCATAAGGTTGTGCTCTTACCGTTTACCAGCTTGGTTGTTCATAACCTTGAGGATGACGTCCCGGCTCTGCTCCAGTTCTTTCAAAGGTTCAATCTCTGCAGCGACCATGATACGGACAAGTTCTTTGAAAGTGACTTTGGGCTCCCAGCCGAGTTCTTTACGTGCCTTGGCGGCATCTGCAAGTAATGACTCCACCTCGGTGGGGCGGAAATAGCGTGGGTCTATCGCGACCACCTCCGCTCCAGCCCGCAGTTTACAGCTGACAACTGACAGCTTGTCGTTAAAGCCAGCTACTGTGCCCACTTCTTCCGTACCGGAGCCTCTCCATTCCAGTTCGATACCCGCTTCTCGGAAAGCCGCTTCGCAGAATTCCCGAACCGAGTGAGCTTCGCCCGTTCCGATGACATAATCACCCGGCCTGTCTGGTTGAAGCATCAGCCACATGGCCTCAACGTACTCTGGGGCGTACCCCCAATCTCGCTTGGCTTCCAGGTTCCCAAGGTAGAGCTTCTCCTGAAGGCCAAACCTGATGCGCGCCGCGGCCCGGGTGATTTTGCGGGTCACGAAGGTCTCCCCTCGCCTAGGAGACTCGTGATTGAAAAGGATGCCGTTGCTAGCGAAAAGATTGTAGCCCTCACGGTAATTTCGTGCCAGCCAGTAGGCGTAAACTTTAGCCACGGCATAAGGGCTGCGTGGCTCAAAAACCGTCTGTTCATTCTGAGGCGCCGGGGCGCTGCCATACATTTCACTGGATGAGGCTTGGTAGAATTTCGTTTTCACGCCCGTTTTCCTCACCGCCTCGAGCAGCCTCACCGTTCCCAGCCCGGTGACATCCCCGGTATATTCGGGCATGTCAAAACTCACCCGGACATGGCTCTGAGCCCCTAAGTGGTAGATCTCACCGGGTTGGATGTTATAGATCAGCTCAGTAATCTGGCCCGAAACGGAGAGATCGCCGTAGTGCAGAAAGAGCTTGGCGTCGGGAATGTGAGGGTCTTGATAGATGTGATCAATGCGATCTGTGTTGAAGGTGCTGGCTCGACGAATGATGCCATGAACCTCGTAGCCTTTCCTTAGAAGGAGTTCAGCCAGATAGCTTCCATCCTGGCCAGTGATGCCGGTTATGAGTGCCCGTCGCATACCGATCTCGCTGTTGCGTATTTACATTGCTGAGCCGCTGGGCCAAAGGTAAGAAAACTTGCTTGTGCGTTCTGCAAGTCCTATGCCTTCTCCGCAGTTCGGACTATCCATTATCGGGGTAAAATGAATTGATTTTTTCAACGACATAGGCCAGCTGGGCTGGCTTCAGTTCAGGGTAGACGGGAAGAGCCAGGGTAGTCAAAGCTGCCTTTTCACTTTCGGGGAAGCCAGCCTTACTGCAGCCCAACTGAGCAAAGCATTCCTGTTGGTGTAAAGAAATGGGATAGTAGATCTCCGTGCCGATGCCCTGCTCCACGAGATAGGCCCGCAGTTCGTCTCGGGCTTGGGCCCGGATCACGTACTGGTTGTAGATGTGGCCATTGAATTGAGGATTTTGGACTGCGGATTTGGGATTAGAAATTCTTTTCGAAAACCGGTCTTCCCAGACTGCCCGGGGTGGAGTAATGAAGCCTTTTTCGACCAGGCCGGACTGTTGAAATAGGGAATTGTAATACGATGCGTGCGCACGTCTCTTGGCTGTCCAGCCATCCAGATATTTGAGCTTCACCAATAGAACGGCCGCCTGCAGGGCATCCAACCGGAAGTTCCCGCCCACCAGCTGATGGTAATACTTTGGCTTGGATCCGTGGACTCGGAGAACTCTGAGCTTCTCAGCTGAGTCCCTATCATGGGTGGTCACCATGCCTCCGTCCCCGCAGCCGCCAAGGTTCTTGGTCGGGAAAAAGGAAAAACAACCGAATTTCCCCATGGAACCGGCCCTCATTGTGTGGTTGTTTTCTGAGAGGTATTCGGCACCGATGGCCTGGGCCCCATCTTCAAAGAGCAGCAGGTGGTACTTTTTGGCCAGCTTCAAGATAGGATCCATATCTGCACACTGTCCGTACAAATGGACGGGCATGATGGCACGGATGACTGTGGCGGTTTGCCGATGCACCAGCTGCTCGGTGGCGGGGTCAAAACTACATTCCACCTCGATGAGTTTTCGGATCCCCACTGGGTCGACGTTGAAGGTTGCCGGATCGATGTCTACGAAAAGTGGTCTGGCACCAGCACGGATAATGGAGCCGGATGTGGCAAAAAATGTGTAGGGGGTGGTGATGACTCCGTGACCGGCCCCGATGTCGGCAGCCATCAAAGCAATGAGCAAGGCGTCAGTGCCCGAGGAGACTCCCACGGCGTATTTGCAGCCGCAGTAATCTGCCACTGACTCTTCCAGCGCCTCTACCTTTGGACCCAGAATGAATTGCTGTGATTCAAAGACCTCCTCCACCGCTTCCTTTATCTCATCTTTGATGCCTTGATACTGGGTTTTCAAATCTAGGAGGGGGACTTTCATTGTTATTATCTATAAGAGAAAGTTAGAAGATTTGTTTTAGGGTAAAAGGTAAACGGTGAACGGTTTACTCTCACCATTTACCGCTTAGCATAATCGCGTAAATTCAAGATGCAGTCGGGCTTTACCCCTGCCGAAATCAACCGATCTTTGTGACTCTGAATATCCTCGGTATAGGTGAGGAGCACATAGCTGCATCCGTCTTGGGCCAGCGCCTCACAGCTCTGCACTTGGTGGCCGAAAAACTTCTTTCCGTCCGGTTTTTCGTCAAAAACCCCGGCCACCATGATGGAGGTGTTCTGAAGAAACAGATGTGCCAATTCGGCAACCTCGCCACAGCCGTACAAGGCCATGCGCTGCACACCCTCCTCCTGCAGCCTGTTGAATAAATTGAGGAGGATTTCCCTGATTTGCCTATAAAAGCCAATGGAGTAACGAATGTACTCATACGTCAGGCGGGACTTCTCCCGCATGCCTTTGGCTGTCAACAGGTATTTCACTCTGTTGCTGGGAATGGTGGTGATCTTGAAGTAACCCTTTTTGGCCAGCCTCTTCATAAACGCGTTGACCAGCCCCAGGGAAATGTTGAGATCTCGAGCCAGTTCCCTCTGAGTGACGCGGTCCCCGGATTCAATGGCTTCCAGCAGTCTTAGTGTTCTTAATTTGTCCTGATCCATTTGGTCAGCATGTTGCCAAGTGCATAGTGTTGAGGCGAGATAAAGTACGAGCGAGAAATGCGAGACAAACGAAAGGTGACCTTTCTTGCCCGACTTCTCGTGTCGCCGCCTGAGCGGCGTTTGGCCACAGCTCCGCCAACTCGGTTACCTGGAGAAGACCGACAGGAGCATCCGGCTGAGTTTGTGAGAAGCCCGGAAAAATTCTCGCAACCTTACGTCTTATTATCGATACAAATTTCAAGCCTGTTGTTCAAACTGTGAACATGGCATGTTCAAGGATTGAACATTATAGAGGTGGGCTTCACTTGTCAAGTGGTTTTTGCGGGGAATTTCTAAAAAGAACTTTTGGTTGTTGGGAAAATTTAACCTTCAGTGAATCCGACTCAGACCGATTCACGCGCTCCTGAAGAAAAGGTTAAGAATTTCGCCAATGAAACCCGACAGCATTTCATAAGAGGCCGGCTTGGGCGCAAGGTTCAGGGCATCGTGTTATTTTCGTTTCGAACTCCTCCCTGTACCTTGTGCCTAAATGTGGTGCTTTGCACACAACGCCATTGAACCCTTGCCCCGCATAGCGGGGGATCTTCGATTGGCAAAAAGTACTTAGAAAAAGGGGGACGAGGGGGTTAAGGTTGCGGTAGATGCTTCGTTTATTCGCAGGTAATTATATCCTTGTTTGCCTCAAAGGCCTTTGTGCCTATGCCTCTGACTTTCATGATGTCTTCCGGCTTTTGAAAAGGGCCATTTTCGTTCCGGTAGTCGACAATGCGCTGGGCATAGGATGGTCCTATGCGTTCAAGGGTGGAGAGTTCCTCCACGGTGGCCTTGTTAATATTGATTTTCACTTGTTCTTGGGCCAACGTCGGGCATATGCCCATGGCCAGCAGAACAGCAACCAACGAAATGATCGCCAAAACCTTTGCAAGTTTCCTATTCATTGTGCCCCTCCTGTGGTGGTGCCCCTCGCCCCAAATCCAGCTGACAGCTGGCAGTTCGCAGCCGGCAGCATCATTTGATTTCATGCTCATCTTCATATCCTGCAGGGAATTCATTCCTTTAGTTTCATTGTTCCTTCGACATTCTAGGATTCAAGTTGAGCGGGCAGGGACGCCCGCTCCACCTTTCATGGTGGGGCAGGGTTCCGTGCCTGCCAAAAAGGAAATTCCTATATAATCAAACTACTATCTGCCAAAATCTGCGCAGAAGCGTATAATGAGACACGCATACGAAAGCTGCCTGCTGCCGGCTGCCAGCTAAAACCATGGCGTCGAACGACCTCAGCGTATCGCAAATAAAGAAGCCACCATCTCAGTAAATACTGAAGAGTTGAATTGTCGATGCCCCCGTTATGGTGAGGGTGCGCCTGCAGGTAAGTTTGCCCAGGATTCCGCCAGTTGAGCAAACCTGGCTTCAAGTTACGGAATAAGGGTTCTTCTGTCAAGGAAAAAGTATGATAGGAATTTCCAAGAAACAGGATGTTTGATACTTGTGGATTCAGGTAATCAGCGAGGTTGTGGGTGGTTTGGCAGTGAAAATACTTTCTACTGGGCCAAGTGACAGACTGCTTCTCAGCGAGCAATTGAAGATCCCTGCAGGCCGTCTGAGGCGGACAGGGATCTTCGAAATGTATTGCGGATTCTAGATTTCAGACTTCAGATTTTGATGAATTGTCAGCTGTGACTTGCTTGAAGGAAGTAGCGAGTGGCATGCCCCCTTTGCCGCTGCTTGACTAGAAGGTTTCAAAGGATACCAAGTAACCTTCTGGCTTCGATCACTGCGGAACCTGCGTCTGCGGCATAAGCGTCCGCATTGATTTGACGAGCGAAGTCATCCGTAACCGGCGCACCCCCTATCATTACCTTCACTTTATCTCTGATCCCCTCCTGCTGCAGGGCCTCGATGGTCTCTCGCATGGCCACCATTGTGGTCGTGAGCAACGCCGACATGGCTACAATGTCGGCTCCCATTTTCTGTGCCTTCCGAGCGAACTTATCCGGAGCCACTTCCACTCCAAGGTCATACACGGTAAACCCGCCCCCCTCCATCATCATGGCAACAAGGTTCTTGCCGATATCATGTATGTCTTGTTTTACGGTTCCAATGACCACTATACCTTTAGAAACGACATCACTTTTTTCAAAAAGAGGGCGAATCTGTTTCATGCACTCTTGCATGGTCCTGGCGGAGCGAAACATCTCTGGGATGAACACCTGTCCTTTCGAATACCTACGGCCTACCTCGTCCATGGCTGCGATCAGGCCATTATCCAGGATGTCCTGAACATTGCCGCCACCATCCAGGGCGGATCGGGTCTCCGTCACAGCCGTCTGGATGTCGCCTTTGATTACGGCTTCAGTGAGTACAGTAAAATCCAGCACTTAGTGCCTATTGCGAGTGGTCTCACCACTGCGCCCAAGATGTTCACGATCGATTCGGGAAGATAGGAAAGCGAAGTTGCCTCCGCCGAGTTATTGTCAGGTCAAGCTGAGTCTATCAGTCGCAGGTCGTTCCGCAACAGCCACAATTCTCAGGGGTACAGCCGCTGCCCTCTTGCAGTGCTTCCAACTCCTCAGCCCGCGCTTCCCGGACCTCGGCCACCTTGACCTCGAAATGAAGGCGCTCCCCGGCCAGCGGGTGGTTCAGGTCGGCGACTACCAGGTCGTCGCTCACTGACTCCACTCGGAACCTCACGGGTCCGTGCGGCCCACTGGCCTCGAATATCATGTTGGGCTCGAGGTCCACATCACCAGGAAATTGTTCCCGGGGAATTTCGCGGAACAGCTCCGACCGGGGTTGCCCGTAACCATCTTCGGCTTCGACTGTGATTTTGGCACTCTGGCCCTGCTCCATCCCCTCCAGCCCCTTTTCAAGCCCCGGTATAACTCGACCGGCGCCAAACACGAACCCAAAAGACTGACCGGGATCGGAATGGTCCACTACGTCGTCGGAGTCGAGGGTGAGAGTGTACTCGATGGCCACATAGGCACGGTCTTGAATCTTCATGGATATCTTCTCCTCAAACAAAACCCCGTTCGGAAAGCTGCACCGAGAGGAATTCCGAACCGGGAGTCAGTCTGTAACTATAACGACCAAGACCACAAAGGTCAATAACAAATACTTTGACCGACTGGTCGGCCATATAGTATATATTGACTAAACCTACTGTAAGCTTTATGATTATTATCGACCGACTGGTCGGTCAGAGGCGAAGGACTGTCAATATGAAAAACGAACCGTGGAGAAAAGACAAGAGGGCACTCATCATTGACGCGGCGGCACACGTGTTTGCCACAAGGGGCTACAACGGCACTCTCATTGCAGACATTGCCACGGCAGCTGGAATTGGTAAGGGTACCATCTACGAGTATTTCGATAGTAAAGAGGACCTGTTCTTCGCCGTGTTCGAGTGGTTTGTTCGAGCGACCGAAGCAGAAGCCAAGGTCAGTTTTCATGCGCTGGGAGGATCAGCGTCAGAGCGACTGGAAGCCCTGAGCGATTCACTTGTGAAGTCCTGGCTGCAAATGTTAGACATGTTTTCCCTCGTCATGGAATTCTGGTCCGCCTCTGCTTCCTCGCAGATGCGTGAACGGTTCAAAAAGGCCTTCAGGGAAGGTTACAGCGATTTTCGCCGGATTGTTTCCAATCTCATCCGGGATGGTATACAGCGAGGCGAATTTCGAACGGAGGTTGATGCAGAGTCCGTTGCCGCATCGCTGGTGGGAACTTGGGACGCCCTGCTCCTTCAGGCTTGGTTTGACGACAGCTTCGATCCTCTTAACACGGCCAGAAGGTTCATGAGTGTGGTAATCAGGGGCTTGGTCGCAGAATGAGATTAGGAACGTGACTGTTGGAGCGAAGAAATGAAGACCTTCTTCAATATGTTTAAGAACACGGCATACGTAGTCGTTTTCCTTTTGTTCATGAATCTTGCTCCGACGGTGGCGCAAGAGCCACCACTTACCCCAAAACAGATCCTGGACAGGGTGGATGACCTCTTCCGTAGCCGTTCCAGCTACAGTCTCGGGACCATGACGGTAACCACGGCACACTGGAAACGGGCGCTCAACATGGAGTTCTGGACCAAAGGTAAGGAGAAGTCGCTCATTCGTATTCTCGCGCCCAAGAAAGAGAAGGGCACCACGACTCTGCGTGCCGGCAATGACATCTGGAACTACCTGCCCAAGGTCAAGCGAGTCATCAAGCTGCCTTCATCCATGATGGCAGCGTCCTGGATGGGCTCACACTTTACCAATGATGACCTGGTGAAGGAAAGCCGCATGGCGGAGGACTATACTTTTGAGGTAACCTTTTCAGGTCGGATTGAGGGCAAGGAAGTTGTCGAGGTCACCTGTTACCCTCAACCGGATGCGGCCGTGGTCTGGGGAAAAGTTGTAGTTAGAGCCAGCCGGGAGGATTATCTTCCGTTATCTGTAAAGTACTTTGATGAGGATCTTCGGCTTGCCCGGACCATGACCTTTTCGGATGTGGCCCAGTTAGGTGGCCGGCAGCTTCCCACCGTTGTGACCATAGCCCCAGAGGATAAGCCCGAAGAGTCCACTGTGATCAAGTACGAAAAGATCACTTTCGATCTCGACCTCGACGACGAGTTCTTTTCCCTGCGGACTCTGCAGCGCTAGAGGAGTAGACTTCGTTGAACGCATTTCATTATGGTTGGCGGAATCTTTGGCGGAACACCCGGCGTACCGCTATCACCCTGGCCGCGGTGACCTCGAGTACCGCTATCCTGATCTCGAGCTACGGGCTCATGGACGGCTTGATGCAACACGCCGTCTCCAATGCCACGAACCTCGTGGTGGGGGAGGTTCAGGTCCATGCACCGGGCTATCTGGCAGACCACTCTATGTACAAACCGTTGACTGAACCCGACCTCATTTTCCAGGCAGCGCAAAAGAAAAACGTCAGCGCCGCACTTCGCCGTTACGGGTATGGGCTGGTGGCTATGGGGAGCAAATCTGCCGGGGCGCGGTTCTGGGGGGTGGACCCGGTGCAAGAGCGCAATACCTTTGACCTCGCAAAAAACCTTGACCAGGGCCGCTTTCTATCAGAGACGCCGCAGCGTGGCTTGGTTCTGGGCCAGAAGCTGGCCCGCTCCCTGCAGGCTCGGGTCGGCTCAGAGATCGTGGTGGTGGTTCAGGCTGCCGACGGTTCTCTCGGCAACGATCTCTACACCGTGATCGGCATTCTAAAGGCTGCCGGTGACAGCATTGATCGCAACGCTGCTCTGATCCACGCCGCTGACTTTAGGGAACTATTCGTATCAGGCAGGCGGATTCATGAGGTGGCCCTGAACTCCAGGGGAGTGGCGTCGCTTGAGGCAATCAAAGAGCTGGCCACGGCAGCCGCCGCTGGAGAAGAGATAAAGAGCTGGCGTCAACTCCTGCCCGAAGTCTCGGACATGGTCAATCTCTTCGACGCCTTTATCTGGATATTTGGTCTGATCTTTCTATTGGCTGCCGGGATGGGTGTCATGAACACCATGCTCATGGCCACCTATGAACGCATCCGAGAATTCGGGATCCTCAAAGCTCTAGGAGCCACCCCCTGGCGAATCATCACAGATGTTGCCGCCGAGGCCCTGGTCCTGACGGCTCTGGGGACAATTTTCGGCACACTCTTGGGCCTGGCAGGCTCTTACTATCTGCAGGAAGTCGGCCTTGATCTGAGCATATTCGCCGGCGCCTACTCGGTCGGCGGGGTGGCCTTTGACCCGATCTGGAGGGCGGCCATCAGTCCCAAAATCGTGTTTATTCCGGCGGTGCTCATGATGACAATCAGCCTGGCGGCCTCCCTCTACCCGGCGGCTCTGGCAGCTCGCCTGGACCCGGTCCGGGCGATACATAGACCCTGAGGGGACGAGGGCTGCAATCTCTGCTCTGCAAAGTGAGCCATACTCAACCCAATGCTCAGTAAATTCGAAATCCCAAATCCGAAGCACGAAACAAATTCAAAAAACAAATTTCAAATGTTCAAAACAACAGAATCAATTCAAATTTGTGGTTTGGGGCTTGGGATTTTAAAAATTGGGATTTGTTTAGGATTTCGATATTGGAATTTCGGATTTGCTAGATTCCGCGCAAGTGCGGTGAGTTGGCCACCTAGCCCGGATGTTTGATGAATTGCTGTCGCGAGACCGCGAAGATGGACGTGCCACCGGGCAACCGCAGGGTGTTGCGCCCGAGGCGTACCTGAACGGTACGTCGCAGGGCATGACATCCGAGGACGCCCGGAAGGACGGCCATATCCGCGGTCGCAGCAAGTGATTCATGAAACATCCGCGCTACTTGTGCCGGCGGGGTGGCCGTGCTGCTAGAAGTCCCGCCAATCCCTCACAGTCACATTGTTGGCCTGACCATTGGAAAAATCGTCACCTCCTATCTGCTTGAGTTGGTTGTCGATGGTGGTGAGATAAACATGCTGTCTGTCCACGAAGACGGATCCCCGGGTCTTGCCGACATCGGTCAGGGACCAGGACTGGTTC
>Ga0209536_100009557_pt1 | contig 14409 bp, 9 predicted proteins | sample DeeMarSeWOR28_12_FD_187461 | JGI IMG/M metagenome (GOLD analysis project Ga0209536, IMG submission 187461) | Marine sediment microbial communities from White Oak River estuary, North Carolina - WOR-2-8_12 (SPAdes) (version 2) | ecosystem: Environmental > Aquatic > Marine > Intertidal zone >...
CGATTACGGTTGTGAGACTGAGTCACGATATATACTTTTGACATCGGCACGATCATATGGTGACAGCCTCCGCGTAAGCTTCATGTTCTTTCTGTTCTAACTTGGCTTTGGCAATCTTGGCCCGAGCAACTCCGGCGGTCATCTGATCACCCAATGCGATGCGAATCCGGCGAATATTTTCGAGAGCATTCGGAATCATAACTTTTTCAAAAAGATTTACTCGCTGCATTACTTTCTTCAGTTCGGCCTGCAACAGATCGAGACACTCCTGTAAGATATCGAGTTCAGCTTTTTCCTGATTGAGTTTTTTCAAATCGGCAAGGGCCTTGTCCACCCACGCGGCCGTTGCGAACAGGCTAAAATCAGCTTTCGGAAAGGAGATCGCCTCGAATCGCGGCACATAGATGCCGGCTATGCTGTGTCTGGAAGTATTAACTGAATCTGGTGTTGTCAGCTTTGTAAAATTGACGCCGGCGACATCATTGAACAAACCGTCGTAGGCCGAGATTGTTTTCTGTGTTGAGTTGAGGGCCGCCTCTTTTTCGCGGAATATTTCGCGCGTCTGCACGATGGACGACTGCACCTGCTGCTGTTTTAGCTTGAGTGTCGGCAGGTAGCGTTTGAAGCGTGCCAGGGCGTCACGCTGCTGCTTGAGTTCTGTCCGTGTGAATTTAATTTTCCGTTTAGCCATGAGTATTTCTTGCTGCTCTTATGCTTTAACTGCTTCAGTTTTCGGTTCTTCCTTTGTCTGACGAGTTTGTTTGGGCCAGTGCTTCTTTACGATAGTATCTCTGATGCCCGTCTCCTCCGGATCGAAACATTCGGCGAGAATTTCCCAGCATTTGTCCAGGGCGTCGAAAAGCTCTATATTCAGATTCAGGTTCATAATCTGGTCTTCGAACATATCGCCGTACTTTAGCAGTCTTGTATCCCATTCGGACAGCTCGAAGCCCATTTCCCGTTTTTCCCGGCTTTCATCGCATTGGGCGTAAAGCTGAATACAGGAGTTCATAATAGCCCGATGATCATCCCTTGTTTCGCCGTTGACAAGCTGTTTCAAACGTGAGAGTGATCCGAAGGGTTCGATCCGGCCGTTACGCAGGTAGAGTTGGCCTTCCGTGATATAACCGGTATTGTCAGGAACCGGATGTGTGACATCATCGCCGGGCATCGTTACGCAAGCTAATACAGTCATTGATCCGGCGCCGTCGAAGTCGACAGCCTTTTCATACCGCCTGGCCAACTGTGTATACAAATCGCCCGGATAGCCGCGGTTCGAAGGAACCTGTTCCATAGTTATGGCGATTTCTTTCAGGGCGTCCGAGAAAGATGTCATATCGGTTAGAAGTACCAGAACATTTTTGCCCTGCAGGGCATATTGTTCTCCCACGGCAAGCGCCAAATCCGGTATCAGCAGACATTCCACGACGGGATCCGCGGCGGTATGAATGAACATAATTGTCCGCCCAAGGACGCCGGCTTCATCAAAACGTTGCCGGAATGTCAGATAGTCATCGTGTCGCAGACCCATACCGCCAAGTATGATAATCTCCGCGTCGGCCTGCATTCCGACTCTTGCCAGCACGTCGTTGTATGGCTCACCGGCAACCGAAAAAATCGGCAGCTTCTGTGAGCCAACCAATGTGTTAAAAATATCGATCATCGGAATGCGTGTATGAATCATTTTGTCCGGGACTCTTCGTTTGACCGGATTTACTGCTGGTGAGCCTATTTCCACCGGTTTAGCTTTAACCTCTGGTCTGCCGTCTCTCGGATTTCCTGATCCGTCAAAGACACGCCCGAGCAGGGCATCTCCGAACGGCACCTTGAAAGAGTGGCCGAGGAATCGAATCTTGTCTCCTGTGGAAACACCTTCCGTGCCGGCAAATATCTGGAGACTGACCTGGTCGTCCTCGAGACGAATAACCTGAGCCAGTGAAGAGCTGTCTTGTGTGGTGATTACAGCAAGCTCGTCGTACCCTATTCCCTGTGCCTTAACCGTAACGACGTTGCCGGCTATTTGTGAAATCTCATCGTAAAAAGTTCTCATTGTCAACCGCCTTAGATTGTTGAGGGTTATAACATAGCGCTATTGCGACTAATTATCATTGTTTTCCTTCTGATTCTCCGAGTCCTCTTGTGTAGAGCTTGAGACTCCTACTGTATCAGCTTCACCCTTCTCTTCCATTTCGGATTCTTCCTGGCTTTTGGTTTCGGAAAACTCTTTATCTTCTGTTTCAGGTTTCTTTTGTTCCTCTGATTCGGAAACATCCTCAGCTTTTGCTTTACCGGAATTTTTCAAGAGAGACTTTACGTACCGATCAATCTGACCGAGGATTTCTTTAAAATCACCTCTGTCTGCCGCCTGGCCGTCTTTGGCTGAAGGCTTTTCGGCCGGTATGTCCTTTTTGTCCGATTCGGCAGTCTTTTTCTCTTCTGATTTGGGTTTCTCTTTGTCCTCGGGTTTGGAAATGTCCTTCTCCTGCGACTCGGATTTATCCTGCTGTTCCGGTTCGGGCACCACGCTCTGATCCCAGGGTGCATAGTTCCAATTGATGAACATGCTGCTGATTTTCTTGAGAGCGTGACGTGCCTCGTCTTTGTTCTCGAAGATGAAATCTGCATCAAGGACTTCGAGTATCTTATCGAAGACGAAACGCTGTCGATCGACCGGGGTAGCGGCATCAACTGCGTCGAACGCATTTTGCTGCAAATAGGCTGAATCGAAGAACTCAGCTTTGAGCATGATCGTGAAATCCTCGATTGGCGTTCCTTCTTCGCCGACGACCATCATCATCTGGCGTATTTCGTCGCCTCGCCTGAGTATGTTATTTACCTTTTGGACTTTTTTCGGATCGATGATTCCGACATACTTACTCCAGCTATCCAGCGGGTCAATGGCTGGATAACGACGTGCATCACTTCGGGATCGACTCAGCCCATGAAAGGCGCCGACAACTTTGAGTGTTGCCTGGGTAACAGGTTCATCGAAGTTACCGCCGGCGGGACTGACTGTGCCGCCTATGGTCACCGATGCTATGCGTTTGTCTCGAAGCTCAATAGCAGCCGCCCGCTCATAGAAATCCGCTATACGGCTTTCAAGATAAGCTGGAAAAGCCTCCTCGCCGGGTATTTCTTCCAGACGCCCTGAAATCTCGCGCATCGCCTGGGCCCAGCGGCTGGTCGAGTCGGCTAGAAGCAGAACATTAAGTCCGATCTGCCGGTAGTACTCCGCCAGCGTCATGCCGGTATAGACGCTGGCATCACGAGCAGCGACCGGCATGGCGGACGTATTGCAGATGATAATAGTTCGCTCCATCAGACTTTTGCCTGTTCGCGGGTCCTGCAATTCGGGGAATTCCCTGATTGTATCTACAACTTCCCCTGCTCGCTCACCGCAGGCTGTAATAATAACGACGTCAACGTGAGCATGCCTTGAAGTAATCTGCTGCAGTACGGTTTTTCCGGCGCCGAAAGGCCCTGGAATGCAATATGTGCCGCCCTGCACAATCGGGAACATCGAATCAATAATTCGAACGCTTGTGACTAACGGTGTCGTAGGTAGCAAACGTCTTTTTGCTACACATAACGGCCGTTTTACCGGCCAGACCTGCTCCATAGTCACGGCGTGTTCGTTTCCTGATGAATCGGTCAGTTTTGCGATTTCCTTCGTAATAGGATATGAGCCTGATCCGGCAATGGATTGAACTGTGAATTGGCCTTCCAAGCCGAAAGGTACCATAACGTTGTGCTCGAAGATACTTTCCGGAACGCTGCCGAGAGTGTCCGCCGCCTTAACCTTGTCGCCGGTTTTGACTTTGGGGGTCCAGTCCCACTTGCGCTCGATATCCAGGGCGTGAATATAATTACCCGGTTGAAGAAAATAACCCACTTTTTCAGCCAATTCCGGCAAGGGATTCTGAAGTCCATCATAAATCTGGCCCAACAGGCCCGGCCCCAGTACGACAGAGAGCATTTGCTCTTGAAACTCTACCTGATCTCCTACCTTCAAGCCGCGGGTCTCTTCGAATATTTGAAGATCGACAGAATCGCCGCGAACCCGGATGATTTCACACAAAAGCTTTTTCCCATCCTTGCGTATGCAATGACCTACGGCGTTTTTAACAACTCGGTCTTTGGTTTTAGCTACAACCATATTTCCAAAGACGGCTTTAATTTGTCCTATCACAATATTTCCTCATTATCAAGGGATATTAACTTTGTATTATGTAATCAGGTTTATGTTGAACTTATATCATTGCGTTGTTGTTTATCGGATAAAATCCTCCGCCAGCGATGCAGAAGCAACAGTTTTGCGGCGTACACTTCAATTTCACAGGCGCCGAAACTGTACCAGCCGCCATACACTTCACACCAGTCCCATCTTGCCTCATCCAGAACTCTAAGTGCATTCAGGGGATTGGATGCTCCGGACCAATCCGATACGATTTGATGATACTCGATTTTCTTGTCTGCTAATTCGGGTGCGACAAGATAATCTTCGGATTCTAACTCAAGTGTTTGAGCTCGGGCTGTGACCAGAGCATTGCGAAGTCCGACCTCGAATCCTATCCAGGCTTTCAGAAAGTTGCTATGGGCTCGTTTCGCTACATAAGCGGCGCGAAGAAAGTATCGTTCCCAAATTCCGTCGACTGACAAACGCATGCTTTGCTCTTCATGTTGTTCTTCAGTTGTGACTTTCGGCAAAAGGTAATCAGGTAAAACAGCCTTATCTTCAGCCTTATTGAGAGAAAGGATGGCCAAATCAATTTGATCCTGTTCGATTTCTTCTGCCATTAGTGCTTGATATTGCATTAGATCATCGCTTAGGAGAAGTATCTCGACTGTATCAACAGGACCATTCGAGTCAAAAACCTGCTCTAGGAAAGCTTGTTTGCTCAATGGAGGAATACTGCCGATCTGTTCCAGCGTCGGAAGAAAACTTAATAAATATTCATATCGATGAAGTTTATTCATTGTTCTCGGAATTAGCTGCCTTCTCTAAGAAATGCTGAAGGCCGGGATCAATCATATCTGCGAGTAAAGATGTTACGGAGTCAGTGCTTACTTCTACAGTTGAACCTTCTATTTTATACTCGAAACCTTCATTGGCCAGGTTGTAACTGATGTCAAGCTGAACGTTCTGTTTATTAAGTGAATGTGCCAATTCTCTAAGTGAAGTTTCCAACAGCCGGCTTTTTAAGTTGTTGGAAATGTTAACCTCCGTGGTAAGTTTATTTTCTGTATCGGCCTTTGCATAAGCAGGGATTACTTCTTGCAGAACGTGCAAAAGTGTTTTTTCATCATTAAGGGCTTTTTCAACATTCGATTTCAGTATAGCTTTAAGCTGTTGACTAAGCTTTTCACGAAGTAGGAAAATAGTATCGCGTACGGCCAATTCCAAACTTGAATTCATTCGGGCCTTAACTTTTTCGGCTTCGGCCTGTGCTTCTGTAATTATCTGATTTGCCTTTTCTTTAGCCTCGGCGGTAATATCTTCTGCCTTCTCTCTGGCCTTGGCTTCAATCTTCATGGCGGCTTTCTTGCCAGCGTCTATACCTTCTGATTCTAACGTTTTAACGAAGGATTCTATATTTGTTGGCATATTCTTATTTCCTTAATCTTCTTACTTGACAGCAAGGGTTAAACGCATGCATATTCTTCGAAGTTTATTTAATGGCATTAGGTTATTTTTTATTGATTCCATTCAAATCCCTAATGCACAGAAACCTATTTTCCTAAAAATCCAATAGATTACACCATTTCCAAAGAGATGGCAATAAATAACCGGAAGAATTTTCTGTCTATATGAACTCGTCAATCTTTGCCGCGAGTTGTTTAACATGGGTGAGGGATTTATCGAACTGGGCGCGCTCGGATTTGTTTAAGTCGAGTCCGATCACTTTTTCAACTCCGTTTTTGCCGAGAATGGTAGGAACGCCGATGAAATATCCTCCAGCATCATATTGGCTGTCGCAATAGGCGCAGCACGAAAGGATGGTCCTTTTGTCTTTGAGTATTGCTTCAGTCATTTTTACCGCTCCAGCGGCGGGAGCATAATAAGCGCTGTAGCCAAGCAGATTTACAACTTCTATGCCGCCTTTTCGGGTTCGCTCGATTAGTTCGGAGGTTTTGGCTTCGTCAAGCAGTTCCGTGACCGGTATTCCGCCAACGGATGTGAATCTGGGTAAAGGAACCATATCATCGCCGTGGCCGCCCATCAATGTGCACTTTATGTCCTCTACGCTTACACCAAGCTCGGCGGCGAGAAAACAGCTAAAACGTGCCGAATCCAGCGCGCCGGCCATTCCCATTACCTTATTCCTGGCAAAGCCTGTAACTTTGCCGGCAGTGTAAACCATCGCATCGAGCGGATTGCAAACTACAATTATTATACTATCAGGCGAGTATTTCGCTATTTTCTCGCTGACTTCCTTAACTATCCCGGCGTTCTTTGCAAGCAAATCATCCCGGCTCATGCCCGGTTTGCGGGGAAGGCCGCTTGTTATGATAACGATATCACTGCCGGCGGTTTCTTTCCAGTCGCATGTGCCGATTATGTTACAATCGTAAAGCTGCACAGGGGCAGCTTCTGCAATATCGAGGGCTTTGCCCTCGGCGAGGCCTTCAATGATGTCAATCAGAACGATGTCGCCGAGCTGTCTCGTTGCCGCGATATGAGCGGTGGTTGCACCGACGTTGCCGGCTCCTACTATTGTAATTTTCTTTCTTGCCATATAAGTTCGCCATAATATTGATATTTTATTCTGTTTCAACTCTCCATTCGAGAATGCCGGCGGAAAAATCCTGCTGCAACTGCACTTCCAAGCGTAGTGCCGTCGTTTGTAGCGGGTCGAATTTTACGCTGTTGAATTTATCTTTTTTATTACCGTAGTTACCGGCGTTTGGTACTTGCTTGAAATTGTTGCCGTCTTTGTAAAGCAATCTCCAAGACTTCGGAATCCGGCAGCCGCCGACGCCCGTGTCGTCGAAGAAGTAAACCGACGAGCCGGAGATCCGCATAGGCTTCTCGAAATCGTACTGCACCCATTCTGTCGTTCCTTTATGAGGCCAGAAGGTCATGCGCTGAATGCTCTGGTCGTTCGAGGCTCTCGGCAGAACTTTATCACTAAGAGCCGCGACGCTGTCGGATTCCCAGCAGTGTGATGCTGTAGCCGGTATTGTTTTAGGCGGCTTTTTCCATTCATGAGCATCAGGACCTGAGCCGATAGTCGGAAATGAAGAAATCCGAAGCCGGGCGCAACCCATTGGAATCAGTGTGACATCCTCGGTCGGCTCGGTGGATTTGACCGGACTTTGCTGGAGCAGGCCGACCAGCCCAAGATGATCTTTCTGCCACTGCGGTATTCTTTTTGCTTTGGTACGCAGTTCTATCGGTGCGGCATCAAACTTAAAAGGCTGGTTGTCTTCGGGCCAGTCTTTTTGTATTACTTCGAACGAAGAAGCAGGATCGTCTTCGTTCAGCAACAATCCATAATTCCACGACGTCGTCGGATGGATTTCCCATGCCGGCCATTTATCGGTTCCTCCTTCGCGGATGTATTTTTCGCCGATTTTCAAAGAGTAGGTTAGGGGCCCGCGGTCTACAGAGACGCTGTTTTTGTTCCTGGTCCATGTCCGAAGCGTGATTTTCATCGGGAAATTAAGCTCTACTTTGTCGCCGTCGGTCCACTGACGATTAATTTCGATGTGTGAGCCGGGGCTGTACATTTCGAGCATCTTTTTGTTCATCGTTACTTCGGGTTTCTTGCACCAGCCGGGCACACGCAAATAAAGCGGGAACTTGACCGGCTTGCTGGTTTTGATAGTGAACTCAATATTTTCAGCAAAAGGATAGCGTGTCTTTTCGATGATAGTAACTTCCGTTCCATCTCCCACCATCGCGGTCACCTTGCATGGTGCATACAATACTGCCGCCAAGCCATTGCCCGGCGTTGCCAGCCACAGGTGCTCGGCGTAATAAGGCCAACCGTGCCCGGTGTTGTGCTGGCAGCAGCGGTGATCATGCGGATCGAACAGCAGCATCGGGCCGCCGTTCTGCAGGCCGGGCGACTTATTGTGCCGGTCGCATAGAATCATGTTCGGCGAGGTCAGATAATGTAGCGCCTTGAGGTCTGCCGTAAATGCCGCCGGCAGCGAATTGAACGCAACGTCCTCGCAGCGGTCTGCCCATTTAATATCGCCGCTGATGGCCAGCAGAATCTCGTGCGACAGCATCATTTCAACCATGCCGCAGGTCTCGACCGCCTGGCGGGGATCCGTGAAGCCGGGCCGGCAGTTCTCATCGCCGCCGAACATTCCGCCGGGAACCTGGCCGTACATGTCCCGGATCTTCTGCCAGTTTCGCTCGGCCGCCTGCAAGTGATTCGGATTTTTCGATTGCATGTAGAATGTGCCGGCTTCGCCGAAACCCTGTGACATGTTGACATTGTGCCAGTTAATGACATCCTTCTCCCATTCTGCGGTATGCCGGTGTACTTTTTCGGCCAGCTCCAGCAGAAATTTGTCCCCCGTCCGATTGTAAAGCCAATATACGCTGTAAAGCAGGTCGCCTCCTCGCATCTTAGGCCAATAGCCCACGAGGAATCTGTCTTCCGGCACGGTCGTAAGATACTTCATATACTTGGTCATAAGCTCAATGACCCGTTTATCACCGGTGAACTCATAATAATCCTGCAGGCAAAAGAGCATTATCATGTTCGGCCAAAGGTCTTCCCGTCCTTGTAGTCGCGTTGCCGCTCCTTTTCTGCCCTTGTCCGGCCCGAACCAGCCGTCTTCTTTCTGGCTGGCCAGCGCAGCTTCGATCCATATCTTCGATTCTTTGATCATGCGCTCGTCGCCGAGGATGTAGCCGCAGTTGCTGAATCCCTTTAGCCAGTAGGCGGGTTCTTCCCAGCCGTGATCGCCTTCACCCGTCGGGCTTAGCCACGCGTTGCCTTCTTTCTTGAGGAACTGGCTGATTTCGGTCAGGTGCCCGTGAAATCCGTCCGCCTGCAATTCGAGCTGCCTGCGGACCCATCCGGCCGGCTCAATCGCGCCGACCGGCAGCTTTATCAATGGACTCGGTGTTAACGGCGCGCGGTTGCCGACATAGAAATCATTACCCATTTCGGCATCAGGCTTATCGACAACACGAATATTTGTATCACCGGAGTAAGCAGTGCTGGCAAGCAAAATAATCAGTATCGTATCAATCAGTATGTGCTTAAACATCATTGCCCCTTTCAGTCTTAAATAATCATACGAAACTCAAATTCTATGTAAAAATCCGTAAGAATGCCAACACAAAATACACCCATTCCTCTGCTGTTCGAGCGTTTTATATATAGTTTTCTCTTGACAATAATGTTTGAAACTGTATCATAAAATATGGATTCACAGCACATTCGAAGACATTTAAAAAGAGGAGAAAATGTGCATCCAATAGCCCTCAGAGCGGAAAGGAAGATTCAAAATGCTTAGAATAAATCTAAGAAGCCGTTTAATAATATTCATACTTTTATGTACGGTGCTGAGAGCTTCGACTTCCGGCAAGATAATATACGTTGACGACGATGCAACCGGAGCCAATGATGGCTCAAGCTGGGAGAATGCTTATACCTATCTTCAGGATGCCCTTGCCGATGCCCAGTTTGCGGAAAAACCCGTTGAGATACGTGTAGCACAGGGTATCTATAAGCCGGATCGGGGTATGAATCAAACGCCCGGTGATCGAAAAGAGAGGTTTCGACTTATAAGCGGCGTTACACTCATAGGAGGATATGTCGGTTTCGGAGGGACTGATCCGATGGTCAGAGATATCCATGAATATGAGACCATTTTGAGCGGCGATTTGAATGGCGATGATCTTGATGTAGACGATCCTTGTGACCTTAGAAATGAACCGACGCGAAGAGACAACAGTGAACGCATTATTGAAGGAGGCGGGCTTAGTGCAACGGATGTGTTGGATGGTTTAACGATATGTTCAGCTTTTGGTCCATTCGGTTCGGGGGTGGACATCTATCAGGGAAATCCAACGATCGTAAACTGTACTTTTAAAGGAAACACGGCATACCATGATTATGGTGGTGGGTTGTTGAATAGTTCCGGGAATCCAACGATTATTAACTGCACATTCACTAAAAACTATGGTGAATTAGGCGGAGGCATGTGCAGTATAAGGAGCAGCCCAACTCTGACCGGATGCGCTTTCATTGGCAACTACGCAAATTATGGGGCTGGATTGTGCAACATGAAGGATATACCGAAAGGGAATTCGACTCGTGACAGCAATTCTACACTCATCGATTGCACGTTTGTTGATAATATCTCCCGCTTTCGGGGTGGAGGTATATATAATGGAGGGAGTGATTCACATCTTTCAAACTGCACTTTCAGCGGTAACTCGAGCCTCTTATATGGTGCCGGGATATATAACCGAGGGAGCAACCATATAATGATTGATTGTACGTTCGGTGAGAACAAAGGAGGGAGCGGCGGCGGAATATACAGCCAAGATAACAGCAGCCTAATAGTAACGAATTGTACTTTCAGAAATAATATAGCTACAGCTGTCTTTGGTGGTGGTATCTGCAATGAGGATGCCAATGAACTCGTTTTAACAAACTGCACATTTAGTGGAAATACGGCTATGCGTGATGGAGGAGGGATATTCAATAGACGCACCAATTCGACAATAAAGAATTGTATACTCACCGGAAACAAAGCATACGGGGAATTGATCTACATTGGCGAAGGCGGTGGTTTATATGCATTCGGTGATACTATACTCAACAATTGTACATTCTACGGAAACTGGGCACACGAGGGTCGTGCTATTTCCAAATATAGTGATTCTTTTCTTAGGCTAAACAATTGTATTTTATGGAACGGAGGTGACGAAATATTCGACCTTATTCCAAATAGCACAACTTTAGATATAAGTTACTCAAACATAAAAAATGGTTGGGAAGGTACGGACAACATCAATGAGGATCCACTATTTGCTAATCCTGGCTATTGGGCTGATGCAGATGATCCGAACATTGTAGCTGAGCCGAATGATCCTAATGCCGTCTGGATTGAAGGCGACTATCATTTGAAATCCGAGGCTGGGCGGTGGGATTCCATCAGCGAAAGCTGGGTTGTGGATGATGTCACCAGTCCATGCATTGATGCCGGGGATCCGAATAGTCCGGTTGGCAATGAGCCGGAACCGAGCGGCGGCATTATCAATATGGGTGCTTATGGCGGTACGTCCGAGGCGAGCATGTCGCCGGCCGGTGTTGAACAAATCGTTTATGTGCAGTGGCTGGGCCATTCGACTGTCAAAGTCTGGATGGATGATTGCGTTATTTATGTGGACCCGGAGCGAGTGCCGGAGTCGCTCCATGATGCGACGCTGGTGTGCGTCACTCATACGCACGGCGACCATTACTCTCCTTCGGATATTGCCAAAGTCTCAAATGCCGAGACGCAATTTATCGCCCCGCCGGACGTGATCCAGCGGTACGGCGGCGGACAGACAATTGCTCCCGGCCAGACAATCGAATTCGACTTTGTCAATATTAAGGCTGTGCCCTCGTATAATACCAACAAGTCTAATCATCCTAAATCCAACAATTGGGTCGGATACATAATAGAGCTTGCTGGCAAACGGATTTATGTCGCGGGCGATACGGACCTGATCGAAGAGATGAAATCGCTCGGGGACATCAACGTTGCTTTCCTTCCCGCCGGCGGCACGTACACAATGAACGCGACCGAAGCGGCCAAGGCGACAGGGTATATCAAGCCCGATTTGGCTATTCCGTACCACTGGGGCCAGAATGTCGGCACGCTCAGCGATGCGCAGAGATTTGTCGAACTGGCCCAAAGCCCGGCGATGGTTTTGACTGTAAGTGAGATGATAAGCTCGGACAACTGGCCGGAGTATTCGCCGCTGATAGCGCACTGGGCGCTCGATGATGCTGAAGGGGAAATTGCCCATGAAAGTGTCGGAGAAAATCACGGCACGACCTCCGGCGATCCAACCTGGCAGCCCGCCAGCGGTAAGATAGACGGGGCATTGTTGCTCGATGGGATCGATGATTATATCAGCACTGATTTTGTGCTGGACCCGGCCGACGGAGCCTTCAGCGTCTTTGCATGGATTAAGGGAGGAGCGCCGTACCAGGTAATAATATCTCAGGCAGATATTCTTGCAGGACGCTCTACTAAGCCTGGAAGCATATGGCTTTGCGTGGATCCATTAGACGGAAAACTTATGACCTACTTAGGCCTTGCCAGTGCTGGCTCTCCAATACCACCAGCACCACCACTGGTGTCTGAATCCGTCATAACCGATGGCCAGTGGCACCATATCGGCTTTGTCTGGGATGGGTCGTACAGGGCTCTTTATGTAGACGGCATCGAAATCGCCAGAGATACAACCGCTCAGAATCCACTACAATCCGCGACTGGCGGCCTGCGCATCGGTGCCAGCAATTATCTCGAAGCGGGTAATTTCTTCTCCGGCTTAATCGACGACGTTCGTATCTATAATGCGGCCCTGACGGCAGAGCAAGTCAAAGAGTTTGCCAATTAATTCTTGGGACCTGCTCCGGCAGAAGTCACCTGTTAATTGAGCGACGATATCAGTCGAAAGGGACATTTTTTTGAATATAGAGATAGTCATGCGACAACTGCCTCGGATTTTTCAAAACGGCCCTAAAATAATCTTGACAATCTAACTGAACAATGTTATTTTTCCCGATAAGTTTTTGGACTTCATATTGCAAACTTCAGGCAGTTTTTTCAGAAGGAGACATATATGATGAACAAAACCATAGACTCATTTGGTCTCGGACTTTCCCGGTTGCTTTGCTTTTCTTATGGCGGTTTTCTGCTGGTTGTCTGTGCGGCATGTCTTGCTCCATCCCAGATAAAAACTTTGATCGATGCGTTGCATCCGAGTCTTGCGATTCTGGCGGTTGTCGTCATCGGGGCAGCCATATATATTCTGCACCGTACGATTATCATGCCTGTACACCATCTGATGGTTGGCTGGTTCTTTAGTGTCACTGAAAGATCAGGTGACGTCAGAGATCTTGCCGAGAGCACTCCGAGCCCAACCGTATATCTCGGTGAGGCTCTTGGAGTCACTCCAAAGAGAAGAACAGCCGCATATAATGTTCTGCGGCACAGCGACTTTTTTACCAATAAAGAATCTCTCGATGTGGCCCACGCCGAGAACGGCCTGCTGGTAATGACCGGTGTTGGTTTGATTATCGCGGCTCTATATGGTCTTGCCCAACGCAGCTTTTTGCTGGCATTGATATTATTGGTTTTAGCGGTCATTTTCATGGCGGCGTCTTTTAAAGCGGAAATGGTTCAGTACTCCCTCGAATGTATGGCCATCAGAGAACGCCCTGTGGAAGCGATGAAAATACTGGTAAAAACGGGTATTCTTCGGACCGAAGATGTCGAGTCGCTGATCGAGCTCGAGCACCTGAAGGACAGCCAGGCGATGGAGCTGCTCGAAGATGATAAGGCTCGCAAAGAACACACCGAGAGTTAGGAGGTCACATAGTTCAGATTGCCGACCACAATTCCTGTTTGCCTGATAAAACCAAACAAACAGCGGTTGATATACGTATATAATTGTGGGAATTATATATAGTGAGGAAAGCAGATGCGTTTGATTGTGAAAAAAGACGGTCAAACCGTCAACGACTTTCGTTTTGAGAGGGGTCCTGTTTACATCGGCCGACATGAGCACAGCCAGATTTTTCTTCCCGACAGGGCGGTGTCGAGACAGCACGCGACAATCTTCGCCACGCAGGATGGCGAATGGGTGCTCGAAGACCTTGATTCGGCAAACAAAACATTTCTGAACGGCAAGGCAATTCATAAGGCACCTATCAATGCCGGCGACCGTATTAACATCGGAGAATTCGAGATAGAAGTCACTCTTGACGCTGATGCAGAAGAACCTATTCATCTGGAAGACACCCTTGTACCTATTCCGACCGGCCCTGTTTCCGCTTCGGAAGCGCCGTCTCGTGAAATCATCGTTCGAAAGCCGGATGTCGAGCGTGCTCCCGATATTCAACTGCCGGCCATGCGGGTACAAGATTTTCTGCAGGCGACCGAAGCTATCTGCAAAGCCAACGGCCCTGACGAGGTGCTCAAAACCTTGCTGGCAATTACACTGACGCAGCTTCGAGCACGTAATCGATGGTGTGCCTTGAGAGCTTTGCCCGAAGGCCCGATGACCTTTCACGCCGGCGTGAATTCCGGTGGTGGCGTGCTGGAACTGGACGGCATTAAATTGCATAAGAAAATCTCCCATGCTATCGAGAATCAGGAATTTCTGCTTTTTCCAAGGGTAACCTCGCAGGAGGGCAAAGCATATTCGGCGATGAT
>Ga0209536_100009558_pt1 | contig 14409 bp, 13 predicted proteins | sample DeeMarSeWOR28_12_FD_187461 | JGI IMG/M metagenome (GOLD analysis project Ga0209536, IMG submission 187461) | Marine sediment microbial communities from White Oak River estuary, North Carolina - WOR-2-8_12 (SPAdes) (version 2) | ecosystem: Environmental > Aquatic > Marine > Intertidal zone >...
TGAACTGGTCACCATACTTCTCGATGGCTTTAGCCAGCTCCGATGGTGGTATTTCCCACCTAATGGTCATCGCTTGCCTGGCCATTTATCGCCTCGGATGTGTCGAGCCTGTGCTCCAGCTCTTTGCGCAAATTGCGCTCACGAGTTAACTGCCCTTTGAGCGACCGTATTTCTGATTTAAGTTCGGCGATTTCCCGATCTTTCGTATCCCGTAACTCCTGGAATTCAGATTGCAACTGATCTAATTCGACCCGCATCAGTTCACGCTCGGCGTTCAATTCGTTTACTTCGTTTCTCAGGTCGGTAACAGCTTGCTGATAATCCTGAATGAGCATATGAGCGGCCTCGATCTCGGTCTTTTTTGTTTGGGCTTCCTTGCTGGCTTTCTCGGTACCGTTCTTTCGACTGTTGGCAAAGTTCAGGGCCAACTTGCCGGCCACGGTAATGATGGCCAGAATGACCGGTATCAGGATCTCCAGGTGCCTATCGAAAAACGCCAGCATTTCATGCCTCACATGAGCGGCAGTAAGAACGGTTTCGGGTTAATCACCCGGCCGTTATGCTTCAGGTGCAAGTGAAGATGGTCGCCGAAACTGTTGCCAGAGTTGTCGGCAAGCCCGAGGACAGTTCCGGCTTTGACCGGATTGCTCACCTCGACATACAGCTCCTGCAAATGGGCATAGATGGTCTCGTAACCATCTTTGTGGCTTACCCGAACGTGAATTCCAAAATTGTGCCACTTGCGCTTCAAGTCAACAGGGTTATAGACCATCTTGACCGTACCGGGCGCAACGGAGAAGATTTTCGTGCCCCTATAAGCCCGGATGTCAATGCCCTGGTGCCCACGGTCGTCGCCGTAAAACTTCCGGTAATTTTGCGGATTGGCGCCAAAGTCCTGGGTGATGACCTTGAACTCGGTCGGCCAGACCTCAAACCGGAACTGCGCAGGTTGGCCCGGTTCGGTAGTTTCCTTCTCCCCGATTGGCTCGGTGTAGACAGTTGATACCCAACCCAGCTTATCGTCCGGCGTGCGAACCGCTATCCAGGTGATAAGGCCGGTCGTGCGCTCGATGCCGATTGGGTAAACAACGTCGTTTCGCCTGACAACCGTCACAACGTTGTTAGCCAACTGAGGCCAACTTCTCAGCCGTAAACCAGCGGGTAAAATACGTCTCGGTGTTAAGTCTGCATTCGTCATTCGATTAACTCTGCCTCCGCTTGTGTACATACTTGTTTGTTAGGCCGTACGAATAACACCCGGTAGAGCTGGTTGTTATAGGTAAACCGGTCATCCTTTTGGATGTCGAGTGCTATGCCTCCCAGGATGACAATCGCTGTCCGGCTCTCCTCTCCGCCGGGCGACTTGACTTGCCTGCTACCGCCCGCTTTCCGTTCAATGCGAACGTTCTGTGCCGGCAGGGTTGTCGAACCTCGCCGTATGGCGATGGACGCCTGATTGCCGCCGATCACACGGCCTATTTCTGACTTAATTCGCGCAATTTCTGCACTGGATAACATTTACTTATTCCTCCATGCCCATAATTGGGGCCAGCTCCCGTGGGAGGCTTCGGGAGCTGGCCAGGGGCAATGAGGAGCTGCCCACATCATTAAGCTAACGGGATTCGCTTCAAGTTCACGACCTCATACTCAACGATAAGTGTCAACTTATCACTGGCAGTGCCGTATGTAGCTTCAATCGTGACTTGGCGGATTTCGTTACGGCCTTTCGTGTTCAGAATGGCATTGACGGTAGCGGCGATCTCAATACGAACGCTCGCGGCCACTGGCGTATGAGACGTTTTCGTCTTCATAACAGTGCCGGTTGCCTTATCATGCACGAAGTAATCAATGCCGGTTGGCGATGCGGTCGTTCCATCTGGCCCCACAAACGATATGTCCACGTAGGCCGTGGTCTCCTCGTTAACCGTGACCATGGGAGTTAGTCGAGTGTAATGGTCAAATCGCCAGCGTTAAACCGAAAGATATCACCATCATTCACGGTTTTCGTTGCGGCCAATGGCCCATGGAATAACAAGTTTCCACCAGACGAAGCATCGAAAAGACCAACGGTGAGGATGTCTCCCCAGTTTCCACCCGAAGCCTGCGCGAACTCGGCATTCGCCGTGTTGCTGGCCACGTTGTTTGTGCGTGTCCAGGCAGAGCTGGCCCCGGTATCCAAACCCAGGCGAGCATAATTATTGCCTACCACCTCAGTACCACCACCGGCGTCCGTTGGTGCTACGGTGAATAAGGCAAGGTATATCGTTGCCGGTCGGGTGAAATTGGTATTCCCGAAAATATGCTCAATCAGAGCGTCTTCGAGATAATCGGATATAGCTGTCACTTCTGAACCTCCAGACTAACATTAGGATTCCTGCCACTCGTTAATTAAAACCCAGGCACCAGTACGCCTTTTGACGTTTGTTGTGCCAGTTCTTCGCACAACGATTGTTGTGCCGGAACGCCTGAGCACGCCATAAGTAGCTGAAGTCACTTTTTCGCCGATTGGGTCTGCGTGTATGAAACCGTTTCCGGTGAGCATCGCAATGGCCACCATAATGAGTAGGCCATTGAAATCGACCGTTGCCCCACCCGCTAACGGAGCACTGGCTTGTAACATCCGACTGCCATCGGCTATTACGGCCGCGCTTCCGATTAACGGAGCTGAGGTCTCTTCTATCCGCGCCCCAATTGGCTGAATTGTTCCGGTGCCTGCGAGCTGTGCATCGGTCGGTTTCACAATGCTCGAAGACGGTGTAACATCTCCACTTGCGAGCATTGCCACTGAGCCTTGCCGCAAAGCTCCGGGAATGGCAACGATGATCGCCACGCCCGATATGCTCAAGATACCACGTAAGACACAATGCCCTGTTGCGTTTATTGACGAACTTCCTTCGAGTTGTGCCATGGCCCCCAGTGTCATTCTCGCCGTAGCCGAAATGACTGCACTTCCAGCAAGTGCTGGCTGGGCTTCGTGAAGCCCGCCGATACGGCCAATGGCTGATATGACGACCGACCCAATTAAACCGGCCGAGGCTTGCCGGGTGATTTCCGCCGTCGCTGCTAATGCTACACTGCCTGGGAGCTGGCCGACTGCCTGCGCAATGGCCTGCGCCGTAGCCGAAATGACTGCACTTCCGGCTAATGCGCCCTGTGCTTCTTCGTATCCACCCAGGCTACCAATGGCCGAAACAACGGCCGACCCTGGGAGCTGGCCGACTGCCTGTGCGATAACTTGTGCCGTGGCTGATATAACGGCCGACCCTGCGAGCGCCGCTTGACTTTCCTCGTAATCACCCAGGCTACCAACGGCCGATATGACTGCGCTTCCGGCTAATGCGGCCGAGGCTTGTCGGAAGATAGTTCCGGTAGCTGATACTGCGCCACTACCCGTTAACGCGGCCGTAGTTGTTCGGGTGATTTCCACCGTCGCTGCGAGTGTAGCAGCTCCCGCTAACGCGGCCGAGGCTTGGTGATCAACTTGGGCCGTGGCACTAATTGTGCCGGAGCCGGTTAACGCGGCCTGCCCTTCAATGCTACCAGATAGGCTGCCAACGGCCGATACAACGGCTGAACCTGTTAAAGCGGCCGTGGCTTGCCGAGTAGCTTCTGCCGTGGCGGATATTGCCGCACTTCCGTCGAGTTGTGCCGTAGTCGTGCGAGTGATTTCGGCCGTGGCCGATACTGCGCCAGATCCAGCTAACGCGGCCGTGGTTGTCCGGGTAATTTCGGCTGTAGCACTGATTGCGCCGGATCCGGTTAATGCGGCATTCGCATTACGGAAGACAGTTCCGGTAGCTGATACTGCGCCACTACCCGTTAACACGGCCGAAGTTGTTCGGGTGATTTCCGCCGTCCCTGCGAGTGTTGCAGCTCCCGCTAACGCGGCCGAGGCTTGTCGAGTAACTTCCGCCGTGGCGGATACTGTACCAGAGCCTGTAAGTCCGGCCGTGGTTGTCCGGGTAATCTCCGCCGTGGCGGATATTATCGCACTTCCGGCAAGTTGTGCTGTAGTCGTGCGAGCAACTTCGGCCGTGGCGGATATTGCCACACTTCCGTCGAGATTGGCAACTCCAGCGACGTACGGTACTCCAACCGTGCCCGTGGCTGATACTGTGCCAGCGCCTGCAAGTGCGACCAAACCTCCAACATATCGTGTGCCCGTGGCTAATACTGTGCCAGAACCGGCTAACGCGGCCGAGGCTTGCCGGGTGACTTCGGCCATGGTTGATATTGCGCCACTACCTGTTAGTCCGGCCGAGGCTTGCCGGGTGACTTCGGCTGTCGCTGATACTGTGCCAGAAACGGTAAGAGCTGCCGTAGTTTCCCGAAGACCGATTGCCGTCGCCGATATAGCTGCACTGCCTGCGAGTGCGGCCGAGGCTTGCTGGAAAACGGTTCCGGTTGCACTGATTGCACCAGAGCCAGCTAGCGCGGCCGAGGCTTGCCGAACGACTTCGGCCGTGGCCGATACTGCGCCGGAGCCGGTTAACGCGACTTGACCTGTAACAGTTCCGGCGGGCAAGGCGTATTCGTCATACCACATTGGGCCTGTGTAACCACCTGAGCCATTATCCCAAATGTAGCCAAATACCTTTGCTCCACCATTGCCGCTCGAATGCGTAATGATGCGGCCGCGAAGCCAATGCGCTGTGACTGCATCTTGCTCTTCGACATCCGTGCTCCACCCTGTACCGGCATCTTCGGTGCGCCAAATGTCGTAATTATCCTTCTCACTATAAAAGAAATATACGGTGGTGCCATCAACGTCGGCCGTGGCAATTACTTGCTGATTGCCGCCCTCTTGTTGCTCAACATTGTTATCTGTCACCGTCACTTCTGATCCTGGCGTGCCATCATTCGTGACGATCTTGCTGTATACCAAGCCTGTGGTGGTTTTCTGGTAAAAAAGCACCACCTTTTCATTGCCACCATCGTCATAATAAACGGGTGGTACCATCGGGCAATCATCAGCGTTTGATCCTGTGTCAATGCCCGTGCTTACTGTTTCCCTACCAGATAACACACCGCTGCTACTCAAAGAACGGTGATATATAATGCCATTGGTTTCATCCTTGTAAACAATATGTATCTTGTCGTTGGCACCAAGCACGGTGTAAACACTACTAAAAGCCGTGCTTGCTTCACTGTCTAATGTTTGCTGACTGCCCCACGTTCCACCCGTAGAACGTATCTTGTAGCGCACCCGTAAAGGTGCTGCGTCATCACAGTAAAATGCCACCTTGCTGCCATCTGATCGCACTTCAAGACTGCAATGCTGGCCTGAGGGTGCTGTGATGGTATTGTCCACCGCTTCATCTGTTGTCTGCCACGTGTCTGGATTGATTCCATGATCGGACATACGAAAGATGTGATGGTATACACTCGATCTGCTGTGAAGGATGTGTAAGGTATCACCCACCCGCCTGATGTCCACGCCTTCAAGATCGGTTGTTGACGGCCGGTTTGCGCCATCCACTTCTGCCCAAGTGTCACCCCCATCGGTTGACTTGAGCATCATAAAAATGTTGTCGGTTTCGGCCGGTTCAAATGCGGTGTACAAATTGCCATTTGTATCAATGAATGGGCCAATATGCGTAGGGTGCTCTACATAGCACCCACCGATCAAACCGGTGGGCACACTCACGTCCACCCGCGGCAAATTGTATGTGCCTGTGAATGCTGTACCGTCACTTATCACAAGCCTGAATTCAAAATTGTCACTAGGCGTGTTATGTCCTGCGCCATCATAGAATTTGCGCATCATCACGGTGTACACAAATTCCGTGTGCTGACTTGTGTACGCCACATTGGCTGTCAAATTGCTATCTTCAATACCTTCACCGGCCGCAAAGGTTGCACTTGAGCCACTAAGTACATTGGTGGTTGCATCACCATGCGCATACTGCGCCGATGAAACAAGGTGTACGGCCGGTGTGCTTGTGGCTAGGCTTGGATCGTCTGGAAAGACGATCATATCTGCCCAAGTGCCACCATTCTTGCGCCACTGAAGTTTGAATTGACTCTTGTCGGTGCCCCCTGCGGTTTCCTCCACTTCAATGCGGATTCTAAATTTCTTTTCCACATCAATGGTGGCCGCTGTGTTTAATGCCGCTGCCCACCCTACATCAGCATTCAATGTTTGGGTGTCATCTGAATAAATGCGCCAATTCGGTTGTGAGTATGCTGATGCTGTCTTGCCCATTGCTTACGGTTGTGCTTCCTTGTAGCCTTCAAATGCGTGCGGCTTTTCGCTTACACTCTTTGCCGATTTTATTGGGAAGTCTGGATCGGCCGCTGCATCAGCCAATATCTTGCGGTACTTCTGATCTGACACCATTCTGCCTAACTTCAACGCCACCACGGGCAAATTGTGGAATAGACGGTCGAAAACACCTTCGCGATCACCACCCCACCATTGACCCCCTTCGGCTTCGTCGGGCACAAAGTAGTAAAAATCCCACCGGTGAAGTATCGTGCGGCCGGTCTCATCATCGGGCTGCACAATGCAAATCACACCAAAGGCCGGTGCATCCTGCGGGCTACCGTCCAGGCTTGAATAGCTTGATAGATCGTCGTACCAAATGCGCCAGGATAGCGCCATTCCCCCTCTCCTCCTGGGTGTATAATCAACTTAATTAAGTCGATTTCGCACACGCTAAATCGTGTTGTGATAACGTGCCTCTTCCATGTCTGAATAACGCGAACGGATTCCGGTCGTCGGTGCATACTGACTGATACGCTCGTCAAACTGCTTGTCGAGGAGCTTGATAGCATCACCGAACGACTTAACCGCGTTCGACTTGTCGATGCGAACGTCGCCAAACGTGTAGGAAAAACCGTCAAATGCTCGCGTGCCGGATAGCATCACGAGCATGTGTTTTTGTGCCGCAATTAAGGCAATTTCTGCCTCTTCTTCTCCAAGCTCCGCGTAATTGCCATTATCGTCCTGCACGTGCCTGGCCTTGTATTGGAAGTATCGGGTCAAGGTGTATTCCGGCGGCGGCGATATAACCAGGTTCGTACCGTCGAACCAGTGTAATTCCTCCTGCATCGTGGTGTTCGTAGCGATTAGCTTTCCTCCAGGCTGCACGATGGTGCTGCTCTCGAAGAGGTCGTCGAAGGAAACCAGCTTCAGGAAGTCGGCGGGCATAGCATAGCTGCCAGTGCCTGACACAATGTCTATGCTCGCCCGCTTAATCCGGTTGTCGCGCTGTGAGAACTCGGAGATACCAGAAACGACGGCCGCTTCATATTGGGCCGTCGTCGGGCTTCCGTCTTGTGCCGGAAAGATAACCTTTAGGCGCTCTACCAGGTCTGAAAACGCAACACTCATGCCGGAATATCACTCCTGAAATTGATTTCGCCCACCTCGCTCCAGAGGAGCCAGCCACGGCGAGCGTCGGCAGCGGCCAGGAACTGGGGCCATGTTGCTGGCCCAACTTCGCCGGGGAGTAGGGTCTTCGGGCCAACGACGGCCGGCCCGCCACCATTGTTCTTGACCAGTACGTGCTTCGGTGGAATCCAGCCGATTTCAATGACTGGCTCAAGCTCAGACGGTTCGACCTCGGTCGATTCGACTTCGGTCAATTTGACTTCGGTCAATTTGACTTCGGTCAATTTGACCCCCTCTCCAGACTCCGCGTTGTCCGGTTGCTTTTCTTCTGGTTCCGGCTCCACCTCTTTCGGCGCAGCTTGTTTAGTCGAGCGTCGGCGTCTGGTTGTCTTTTTGACTGGCTTTAGAACGGCTTCGGCCTCGACAACATCCCGATTCAGGGAATCGGCCCCTCCCTTTTCCTTGGTTTCTTCGCCTTTATTGGGTGTAGTTGACATGGGGTTGCTCCTTATTGCTATATATAGTGGGTGACGGCCCCATATGAGTCGTCGAGACCGTCACCCGTTCGCAAAACTTATCGGGTATTGAGGTTGAACCTAGGCGATCTTGACGTAGGCGCCCTTGCCGGGAACTGGCTCGATATGCCCGTTATACTCCTCGATGAAGTATTGCTTCGAGGCCACGAGCTTCCGGTTGGCGCCAAACGTCTGGAACGGCCCTTGCAGTTGCATCGGCTGAAAGACCCGGTGCATAACCAACTCCCGGTTACCGACCAGGGCATAGCCATCTGGGAACTCGGTCGAGGCGAACACGGGCAGGCTCTTCACACGGCCGACGTAACCGGCTGCATTCAGGTCATAGCCTGGAATTGCTCCAGATTGCGAGAAGAAGTCGGCATTGCTCAGCTCATCTGCGTTGGTAACAGACATCAGAACGAAGGTCGGTTCGTAGAACCTGTTGGCCACTTTCACCTTGGCATAGCCAATGTATTTGCGGAGAGTGTCGTAGGTATCAACGCCTTTCGCCCAGGTGCCGCCGCTGTTGCTGGCCACTTGAAGAGCTGCGCCCAAACCGGCGTGGAACAGGTCGGAGTCGATGCGGCGCATGACTTCCTTGATTAGCATCCCGATGGTCCGGGTCGTCGCATCCCACCCGAGCTGGCTGCGGCTGAATATCACGGCCTCGGAAGTGATTTCGGTCGCCAGGCGGTCGGCAGCGACTTCGAGTGTCTGATAAGCAAGCGTCGTCTTGGCCCGCTCGATCTCGGCGCTCTCGCCCTTGCGAATGTTGTAATAGGTGTAGTCCACCAAAAGGGCGGTTGAATCGCCTATGGAGCCACCGTTCGCGGTTGTGATGGTGTAGAGTTTGCCTTCGGCGTAGTCGATCGCATAGTCGGTGCCTTCGACGTAAGTTGTGCCAGCCGGATCACTGGTAACAACGACGCTGCCAAAGTCGATTCTCTTGTTCGCCAGAGCGACCCAGGCGCCTTCGTCAGATGTAACGCTTTCATCCGTCGCGCTACCGGTTGCACCTGATTCATTGGCGTAAGCGGCTTCGTAGTGAACACGAATCGGGGCCTGGTTAATGGTGCCAATATCGAAGATGCCCGCTGCCACGAGCTGGGGGAATGCTTCTTCGACAACAGCCCGGAGAACCGAGTAGGGCAGATTCAAATCAGTGCTTAGCTCGGCCTCTTCCATCAGTTTGCTTTCGGCTAACAGGTGCGACCGATACTCTTCGTCGAAACGCTTCAGGTATTGAACCGTGAAGATTTCAGACCGATTCTTTGGCTCGGCCAGGTTGCGGCGTTCGGCTTTCTCGGCCTTAACCAGGGACTCGGTGATTTCATACGCGGCTTTGGCGTACGCTGGCGCTCCGGCATCGGTCTCGATAACCGGGCCGAGGACCTGAACGCCACTGGCTTTGGGCTTCATGCCTTTTTGCTGCAACCGCAACTCGGCCACGATGCCATCAAACAACTCGCGGGCCTCGGCGATGCGCGTTTCGGCCTCTTCCAGGGAATCTGGCTGGCCGATGTATTCGCGGAATTTAGCCATAATTCCTTCGGGATACTCGACGCCGGCGACGGCCGTCTCGACAAAGTCTGCCACCTCGGTGAGTCTTTGGGCCTCCTCCATCTCGGCCAGCCGCTGGTTGCGCGCTTCTAAGGCTGCCATTACATCGGCTGTTTCGTCAAGGCCCAGCAATTGGCGTAATTGCGACTCCTGCTTGCGGGCCGATTCGGCCATTGCCCGCGCATCGGCGATCTCTTGCTCGCGTACTTGCTCTGCCTGGAGCTGTTCACGGACTTCTTGTTCCTCGGTCAAGGCCGGAGCCTCGGCCGGGGGATTGGTGTTAGCTGTCATTTCTGCTTCCTCCATGGGGGTATTTGGATCTTCGGATTCAAAGAGGTCGACGGCCGCATCCTGGAAACTTGGGTCGAGCACCAGATCAATGCCGGTGAAGTTGATCCAATCCACTTCCTCAATATTGCTGCCGTCTTCCTTGACCATGTGGCTTTCGCCATAACCACGCAGGCTTACACCTGGAAGGACTCCGGCTTCCATGGTCGCAATGGCGTCCTTGCCCACGGTGTTCTCGACCATGCGCCCCTTGGCCTTGACTTGGCCCGTTTCTTCTTCGAACCATATGTCAGTCCATACGGTGACGGTTTCCAGGAACATGGGTCGCTTCCCCTTATCCGATGGGTGTTCGGCTTCCCCGAGCAACCTGGCGCGACCCTGGCCCATGCTTTCGCGAAGATGGTCTCTGGCCAATTCGACCGCTTCCTTCAGCACTGCCAGAGGATACCGGCGCCCGTTGCCGTTCACCATGTCGGCAGTAGCAACCGTGGCGTGAATGATTCTGGGTCTATTGCCATTGGCTTCCATCAGTTGGATGCCTTCAGGCTCTACCTCAATAAACCTGGTTTTTGCATCCCGGCGCGTTAGCGCACGTCGGGACTCGGACACTTCATAACTGTTATGAGCTAGTTCGGGGTCTTCGGCTTCTGGGTCGTCAGACTTTTCCGACTCTTCCGAGTCTTCGGCTTTCGACTCTTCCGGGTCTTCGGCTTCCAACTCTTCCAACTCATCCAGCTTTTCCGACTCTTCTGCCTCTTCCGGCTCCTCCAGCTTTTCCGAAGCTTCTGGCTCTTCTGGCCTTTCCTCCTCTTCTGGCTTTTCAGCCTCTTCCGACCTCTCCACCCCACCACGCTCGGCCGGTCTGTCGCTGTCCGCCATTTCATAGGCGAGCTGCACGATTTCCCATTCACTCACATCGGCGAAGGCAAAGTCGTCATCCTCGCCCCGTAAATAGGCCACTTGATAGAACACGCTCGGAGCCAGGCCCGAGGAGCTAACGATGACGTAATCCTCGAAAGTATCCTCGACCCATAGCCACGAGCCGTCTACGTAGCCGCCATCAAACTGGTTATCGAAAGCTCGACGGATGGTCGTCAGCGTATATTCCAACGACCCGCGCACCAATTCGGTGATTGGTGCCCCGCGATCTAAAACGGGATAGGTTTTAGCTGTCATTTCTCCACCTCATCTACCAAAAACCGGTTTATTGGGTCTCGATGTAGTAGACCGTTACGGTCATGCTGCCGGCGGTAATGGCTGTAAAGTCCGTGCCACCGGTAACCGTCACCCGAACGGTCTGCGCGGCGTTCATCCCATCGGCTGCGTCGGCGGGGGCGCCGGCCCCAACAACGCCGGCCGTAAAAACCGATTGGTCGGTGACTGAGGAGAACCGGTCAAGGTCTCCAGATACACCAACCTGAATCACAGCCGATGTGTTTCCGGCGAACGCTGTATGCACCACAGCCTTGAACCCCAACGGGATTGCTCCGGCCGGGAGCTGCGTTGCCAGGTCAACATAGCCGGTGGCATCGGTGTTGTCGGTGAAGTCGGCTAAGTCAACTTTCTGCTGAACGAACGCAATTCGAGGAGGGATTAAACGGGAACTGCCAAAATTGATGTCCTTGTTCTTGCGTGCCTCTGTCATTTCTGCACTCCTATAGCTGTCGATAAATAAAACGCACTGCCATACGTCTTGCCCCAGCATACACTGAGGAACACAAAACACTTTTGTTTTTAGTGAAGGAAATTTGGCAAATTGGGGTTCTTTCAGATCCTGCACATAAAAAACGCTAAGGGTGGTCCAAAGCGGAATTAGAGCCAGACAGGATGTACTCAAGAAGGATAGGTTACTCAGGAAGCATGGACAAAAGGTAAAATAAACTCATCTGCCGTGGAGTTTGTTTAACTTTGATTTTTGTAACGGGTTTTCTTAACCAAATGAGCCTATTTTGGGGTCTCTCCAAACAGTATCCGTCCGGTTTCCGGAGTTAATCAAATTGATTATCAAGCCAGGAAGTTACGAATGCAAACCCAAACTGGTCAACTGTGTTTATGTGACAAGATAAAAACTGCCACTATAATCTTCGAACCCAAATAGTCCTTTAACGCGTTAACGGACAGGCGCCACCACACCTGGCTATTACCTAGCCCGAATCCTGTATCACCAAGTGCAGGGCTGCGTTTACGTGCATGCTTTCTATTTCTGCAGAGGCCTTTTTATGCCCAATAATTTAGATAAATTCGATCATATCATTATACTGATGATGGAGAACCGATCCTTCGATCATATGTTGGGATACTTAAGCTTGCCCGAAGAGCTGGGAGGCAAGAACAGAAGTGACGTCGATGGGCTTACTGGGGACGAATCCAATTCGCTCGATGGCGTGGATTATCCTGTGTTCCATTTGAACTTCGATTCCCAAAGCGAAAACACGATCAGGGCAAAAGAGCTTTGGAGGAACGGACCTAAAGGACAATCCTGGAAGCCCGATCTGGCTACCTGGGATAATCAAAAGGCCTTCATGTACCGGGCCGATCCTGGTTCCGGCCGTGATTGGGAGATCATGGACCCCTGCCACTTCTGTGTCTGCGTATTGAAGCAGATTGATAAGAGAGGCAAGGGATATGTGAGGAATTTCCACTCGGTACACAAAGACGTATTTCCAGGCCTCGTCATGGGCTACTACAACTATGAAGATCTGCCAATGTATGATTTGCTGGCAGAGAATTACCTAATTTGTGATAGATGGTTCAGTTCATTACCTGGCCCCACGATGCCGAATCGAGCTTATGCCATGTGCGGGACGTCTGATGGCAATACAGTTCAACCCGTGAAGAAGCCTGAATTCCAGCAGGATGCAGAGTCAGGATTTCGCGACATCCTTAAGTATCACAAGATTCCAACCATATTCGAAAGGCTAGAAGAGGAAAGGGTTGAGTGGGCATACTATTATCAAGACATTCCTTTTGCGGCATTATGGCATAAGCATCGTAGAAGAGTACTTGCCAGATCCGCTGTGGCAGGCTCTAGGACGCTAAAAAAGCTATTAATGAACTACCATTGGCTGCGAAGGAATATGGGGCTTGAGTATGGAGCAGTTGCCCACTTTGATGAGTTTAAATATCGATTGAAGAATGCCAGATCTTCGGCCGATTTTCCAGCAGTAACATGGATCGACCCTAACTTCGTTCAGGCGGGGAGTAAGAGTCTGGCCAATGACGATCATGCCCCTAGTGATGTATTGCTTGGACAAGAAGGCGTGTACGAGGTCTACAAAGCCATCATCGAGAGTGAACTTCACGACAGAATCCTGTTCATCATCACCTACGATGAACATGGGGGATTCTTCGACCATGTTGATCCAACTTATTACCCAGTTCAAGATGATTTTCCTGAGATGGAGCAGTTGGGTTACGGTGTCCGCGTGCCCACAATTGTTGTTTCCCCATATGTCAAAAGTAGAGGTGTTTCAAGCCAGGTTTTTGATCACACTTCAGTCCTGAAGACAATTCTGATGAAATACTGCGATCTCACTGAAGGCGACAAGAAGAGCGACTGGATGTCAAATCGGGTCTTCCATTCAAATAGCGTCGCCGAGCTTCTAACTGAAGAATTCGAAGCAGCCAGTATTGCCGAAATGCGACAGCGGCTAATGAAGCCTCTTCAGGAGATCGGTCAGCGATTACAAGCCTATCGGGAGCAGCTCGAGAACATGAAAGACAATGACATAGAAACGCCAGGCTTCATGGTTGAGCATAAACCATCACACCTACAACAATTATTAGAAATTGTAGACTAATTAAGTTGGGTGAGTTGGTATAGAAGCTGAAGATTACCAACCTAGCCCAGGCCGCCGTTCTCGCCGTAGAACTTCAACTTACTCCTGATTCTAAGGCATAATGCCTTGTGAAAATGTTGAGCAAACCAACATAAACGGCGTGGCCGATTTCCAGATCACCGCCCTTACAGCCAGCGTGACGCAGACCCCAGTAGCCACCGTTACCTTCGCCGATCCGGCGACCTATGGCGACGCTTCTTGTACGATAGATTTTTCAGGCCAGTCGAAGTACCGGGTTGTTTGTGCTGACGGATTCGATATCAACATCGTTGACGAAGAAGTTCATTTTGAGTTCGAAGCTGCTGCATTCGAGAATAGTAGCCCGCTATCCAATGTAGAGATGAAGGGCACGCTGGATACTGGAGACGTACAACCCTTTGAAATAAAAGAAACCAATGTTGATGGCAACGTAGATTTCCGGATTACGGTCCTCGTAACCCAGATCTCGCAAACGCCAATTGCCACCGTTTCCTTCTTCGAACCGAACATTTACGGACCCGCCTCGTGTACAGTAGATTTTTCGGGTGGAAGTGCAGGCAATGCTATTGACTGGATTTCCATTATTAATCACCCTTAATGGAAGTCAAAAGAACCTCCTAACAGAAACTCTTAAGTAGCTTGAGAGGGGTTAAGATGCGAGCGGTCTGTTCGTATCTTGCCCCTTTTCTGGTGGCGCAAATAGACCATTCTGCCCAAAGGGCATAGCCCAAAGTTCCTATCCGACAATGAGCCGAAAGTTGGATGTGCTTACGTATGTTCTATCTTAGACTGCTATTAGGGTGCAGCGCTGTCATAGTTGAGAAAGCTTTAATAAGCGCAACTATGACCTCCTGGCGATTCCCTCTGGGCTAACCACCAGCTCGTCAGGAAT
>Ga0209536_100009560_pt1 | contig 14408 bp, 12 predicted proteins | sample DeeMarSeWOR28_12_FD_187461 | JGI IMG/M metagenome (GOLD analysis project Ga0209536, IMG submission 187461) | Marine sediment microbial communities from White Oak River estuary, North Carolina - WOR-2-8_12 (SPAdes) (version 2) | ecosystem: Environmental > Aquatic > Marine > Intertidal zone >...
GCCGCACTGGCTCCCGGCGGCGGCTCGGAGCGCGGAAAAGTCAGCAGGAGCCAGAGCAGGACGCTCGCCGCCAGGATGATGGTGCCCGCTCGGCGCAGAAACGCCCACACGCTGCCCCAGACCTGGGAGAGCCAGAGGCGCAGCGTCGGCGCACGGTAGGGCGGGAGCTCCATGTAGAACGGGAGCGCCTCTCCCGGCAGGATCGTGCGCTGGAGCACGCTCGCCACCGTCAGAGCCGACACCGCACCCAGCACGTAGAGGCCGAGCAGCGTCAATCCCTGGAGTCCGAGAGGGCCCGCCACCGCGGTGGCGGGGACGAAGGCGCCGATCAGCAGCGCGTAGACGGGCAGGCGCGCGGAGCAGGTCATGAGCGGCGCCACCAGGATGGTGACGAGTCGGTTGCGGGGCGACGGGATCGTGCGCGTCGCCATGATGCCCGGCACCGCACACGCGTAGGAGGAGAGCAGCGCCACGAAGGAGCGACCCTCCAGGCCGATGCGTCCCATCACCCGGTCGATCACGAAGGCGGCGCGCGCCATGTAGCCCACGTCCTCGAGCAGGTGGAGCAGCCCGAACAGCAGCGCGATCTGGGGCACGAAGATCACGACCGCCCCCACCCCGGCCACGAGCCCGTCGGCCAGGAAGTCGGCGAGGAGTCCGGACGGAAGCGTCGCGCGCACGCCGTCCGCGATGGACGCCACCGCCGAATCGATGCGGTCCATCGCCGGAGCGGCCCAGGCGAAGACCAGCTGGAAGAACGTGACCATCACGAGAGCGAACAGCGCGCTGCCCGCGACGGGGTGCAGCACGATGCGGTCGATGGCCTCGGTGGCGCGGCTGGCTCCGGGGCGTCGCGCCAGCGCGGCGCCGAGCACGGAGTCGGCCCAGGCGGCCCGATCGACGGTCTCCTCCGGCGGAGGGATCACCGGTCGGCTCCACTTCTCCGGGTGGGCGAGCAGCGACTTCAGCGCCTCGAGGCCGAGTCCCCGGTGGCCCACCACGCCCAGCACCGGAACGCCGAGGGCCACCTCGAGGCGGTGCAGGTCGAGGAAGCCCCCTCGCGCGCGAAGCTCGTCCGTCATGGTCAGGACGAGGCAGGCGGGCAGATCGCGCCGCAGCACCTGACCGACGAAGAGGAGGGATCGCTCGAGCGTGCAGGCGTCCGCCACCACGACCAGGGCGTCCGGCGGATCCTCGAGCTGTCCGTCCAGCACCCGGTTCACCACGGCTTCGTCGGGGCTCAGGGGATCGAGGCTGTAGGTGCCTGGCAGGTCCACCAGGACGGCGCGCCTGCCTTCGAGGCGCATCGGTCCCTCGCGCCGCTCCACCGTGACGCCCGGGTAGTTGCCGACCCGGCCCCGCAGGCCGGTGAGGGCGTTGAACAGGGTCGTCTTGCCCGAGTTCGGCCCCCCGAGAAGTCCGAGTCGCAGCGGAGAGGGGTCGTCGACCGCCGGGCTCACCGCCGCCCCGCCTCGCGGGCGGGGCGGGCCGTCTCGACCCGGCGCACGAGCACGTGGGCGGCGTCGCGGCGGCGCAGACAGATCCGGTAGCCCCGCAGCTCGTAGGAGATCGGATCGCCGAGCGGTGCGCGCCGCACGACGCGGACCGGCGTCTCCGGCACGAAGCCCAGATCGAGCAGGCGTCTGCCGATGGCCGCGTCGGCGTCGATGCGAGCGACGGTGCCGACGTCTCCCGGTCGCAGGGAGGCGAGGTCGACGAGGTCCGGATCGACGTTTCGGTCCAGGCTGGGCGAGGGGCAGGCCACGCGGATTACCGGGGGACGGTGGTTGAAATCAGTTTTCAATTTCAGGACGAGACAAGCCTAGCTCACGCTGCGCGCTCCGCCCGCCCCCCCGCAAGCGCACGGGCCGGATGCTGCTGCCCCGCGGCGCCGGCTCATTATGAGAACGCGTTCGCTATTCGTTCTCGCTGCGCAGCTGGCGATTCATGAGCTGATCGGCCGCCTCGGCGGGCGAGCTGTCGCCGTCCAGCACGCGCTTCACGCCCCGCGAGATGGGCATGTCGACGCCGTGGAGGTCGGCCAGCGCGCAGGCGGCGCGCGTCGTGCGCACTCCCTCCGCGACCTGGGTCATGGACCCCACGATCTCCTCGAGGCTGCGCCCGCGGCCGAGCTCGAGCCCCACCGTGCGGTTGCGGGAGAGGTCCCCCGTACAGGTCAGCACCAGGTCCCCCACGCCCGCCAGGCCGAGGAAGGTCATCGGTTCGGCGCCCAGCGTCACGCCGAGCCGGGTGATCTCCCGCAGGCCGCGGGTCATCAGCGCCGCCCGCGCGTTCTGACCGAAGCCGAGGCCGTCGCAGATCCCCACCGCGATGGCGATCACGTTCTTGAGCGCTCCGCCGAGCTCGGCGCCGATCACGTCCGTGCTCGTGTAGCAGCGGAACCACGGACTGCTGATCGACTGCTGCACCGAGATGGCGTAGCTGTCCACGCGGCAGGCCACGGTGACGGCGGTCGGCTTGCTCTCGGCGATCTCCTTGGCGAACGACGGTCCGGACAGGAAGACGAGGCGCGGATGATGGACCGGCCGCAGCACCTCCCGCAGGACCTCGTCCATGCGCATCCAGCTTCCCACCTCGATGCCCTTCACCGTCGAGACGACGATGGCCTCCTCGGGAAGCCACTGCGCGGCGCGGCCCATCACGTCGCGGACGCCGTGGCTCGGGATCGCACAGATGACCAGCTCGCGGTCCCGGAGCGCTTCCTCGAGATCCGTCGTCGCGCGAATCCGCTCGGGCAGCCGGGCGAAGCTCAGGTAGCCCGGGTTGCGGTGCTCCCGATTGATGGTCTCCGCGATCTCGGGCTCGCGAGCCCAGATCGTGACGTCGTGATCCCGAGCCAGGACCATCGCGAGGCAGGTGCCGAAGCTCCCCGCTCCCAGGACGCCCACAGGAACCGCCACCGCGCCATGGTATCACCGCGACCTTTCTTGACGCCCCCGGGGCCTGCCGGTACCTTCCGCGCGGTTTTCGTAGGTGCTTCGGGTACTTTCACCCATCGGGCGCCGGCGAGATCCGTGTCCAACTGGTGTGTCCGAAAGGCCCTGGCCCGCGGGCCCATCGCCGTCCGACTCGAGTGTGCGGTCTGCCGCCAGGTCGCGGGTCGGGGGCGTTCGAGTCGGGTTCGAGTCGAAGTCGAGTCGGGTTCGAGTCGGGCTCGACTCGAGAGAGTCGGAAGGACTCCACGATGCTCGCGGAGTACACGGGCGTTCTCGTCATCCTGGTCGTTGGCATCGTCATCGTCGGGGCGATGCTCGGCGTGCATCTCCTCCTCGGTCCGCGACGTCGCTTCGACGAGAAGCAGGAGCCCTTCGAGTGCGGAGAGCACCAGCTCGTCTCGCCCCGCCAGCGCTACGCCGTCAAGTTCTACATGGTCGCGATCCTCTTCGTCATCTTCGACGTCGAGGCGATCTTCTTCTACCCCTGGGGCGCCGTCTTCGAGACGCTCGGCTGGCATGGCTACGTCGCGATGGCGGTCTTCACCGTGCCGCTCGTCGTCGGCCTCGCCTACGAATGGATGAAGGGCGGCCTCGAGTGGTGATCTCCCGGTCCGCCCGCCAGAGAATCGACGCCGAGATCGCGAAGTACCCCGTCCGGCGCGGGGCGCTCCTCCCCGCCCTGCACATCGTCCACGAGGAGCGCTCGCACGTCGACCCGGAGATCGCCGTCGAGCTGGCCGAGATCTTCGAGATCCATCCCGTGGACGTGATGGAGGTCGTCAGCTTCTACAACATGTTCTACTCGACGCCGCAGGCCCGGCACCACGCGTACGTCTGCACGAATCTGTCCTGCTCGCTGCAGGGCGCGCGCGGACTGCTGCGCGGGCTGGCGGCCCACCTGGAGGTGGACGAGCACGGCAACACGGCGGACGGGCGCATCCACCTTGGACACGAGGAGTGCCTGGGGGCCTGCGCGTACGCGCCCATGATGCGCGTCGACGACACCTATCACGAGGATCTGGACCTCGAGAGTGCGAAACGCATCCTCGACGGTCTCTCCTAGCGGCCCCCTCGATGCTCACGGTTCCCCACGTCACCAGCTACCTCACCGAGCACTTCGCCGACGACGACTTCGGCACGCTGCCGGGCTACGAGCGGCGCGGAGGCTATGCCGCGGCGCGCAAGGCGCTCACGGAGATGTCGCCCGCCGAGGTGATCGCCCTCGTGAAGGATGCCGGCCTGCAGGGACGCGGTGGCGCGGGCTTCTCCGCGGGTCTCAAGTGGTCGTTCATGCCCGCAGGGACCGACAAGCCGAAGTACCTCGTCTGCAACGCCGACGAATCGGAGCCGGGATCCTTCAAGGACCGCATCCTCCTCGAGCGCGGTGGGCACCAGCTGCTGGAGGGGATCCTCTGCGCCGCGCACGCCACGGGTGCGGAGAAGACGTTCGTCTACGTACGCGGCGAGTACGCCCAGCCCGCGCGGACCCTGTCGCGCTGCATCGACGAGGCCTACGAGAAGGGCTACCTCGGCCCCGACGTCATGGGGACCGGCTTCCGCCACGACGTGGTGCTCCAGCGCGGCGCGGGCGCATACATCTGCGGCGAGGAGACCGGGCTCCTCGAGTCTCTCGGGGGAGGCAAGGGGCAGCCGCGCAAGAAGCCGCCCTTCCCCGCCCAGTACGGCGCCTTCGGCATGCCGACCACGGTGAACAACGTGGAGACGTTCTCCCACGTGCCCCACATCGTGCGCAACGGCGCCGACTGGTTCCGCAGCTTCGGCACGGAGAAGAGCCCGGGCACCACGCTCTTCGGCGTCTCCGGCCACGTCGTGCGGCCGGGGCTCTTCGAGCTGCCCCTGGGCACGCCGCTCGCGGAGATCGTCCTGGAGCACGCCGGCGGCGTTCCCTCCGGACGGTCGATCAAGGGCGTGATCCCGGGAGGCATGTCGATGCCGATCCTCCCGGCGGACCAGCTCGACGTCCCCATGGCGAACGAGTTCCTCCGCGAGCGCAAGACGATGCTCGGCACGGGAGGCGTGATGGTCATGGACGACCGCACCTGCATGGTGCGCGTCGCCTGCATCGTCACCTGGTTCTTCCGCGACGAATCCTGCGGCCAGTGCACGCAGTGCCGCGAGGGCACGGGCTGGCTCAACAAGATCGTGCGCCGCATCGAGCGGGGCGCCGGCAGCTCGGAAGACATCGACATCCTGCTCGACGTGGCCGGCAAGATGGAGGGCCAGACGATCTGTGCCTTCGCGGATGCGGCGGCCTGGCCGGTGCAGGGTCTGCTGCGCCACTTCCGGGACGACTTCGAACGGCACGTCCGCGAGCAGAAGTGTCCCTTCACCGAGAGCTTCGAGCTCTGATGCCGCGCATCACGGTCGACGGCAACGTGTACGAGGTGCCGGAGGGGCGCACGATCCTCCAGGCCCTCGACGACGTCGGGCTGCTCATGAACGGCGTCACGATCCCCCATTACTGCTGGCACCCGAAGCTCTCGATCGACGGCTCGTGTCGCCTCTGCCAGGTCGAGGTCGAGGGGGCGCCCAAGCTCCAGATCGCGTGCAACACCCCGGTCGAAGAGGGGATGGCGATCCGCACCGACACCGAGCGCGTACGGTCGGCGCGCGAGGGCGTGATGGAGCTGCTCCTGGTGAACCATCCCCTCGACTGCCCGATCTGCGACCAGGCGGGTGAGTGCAAGCTCCAGGACTACGCCTACGAGTTCGGCGCCCTGCAGTCGCGGTCTCGCGAGCCGAGGCGTGCGCTCAAGAAGAACGTGGACCTGGGCCCCACCATCGTCTTCGATCAGGAGCGCTGCATCCTGTGTCGCCGCTGCGTGCGATTCTGCCGCGAGATTCCCAAGACGGGAGAGCTCGCGGTGGTGAACCGGGGCGACTCCTCGGTGATCGAGACGTTTCCGGGCATTCCGCTCGACAACGACTACTCGATGAACGTGGCGGACATCTGCCCGGTGGGGGCGCTGACGACCCGCGACTTCCGCTTCAAGATCCGCGTGTGGTTCCTCGACGAGGTGCCCGGGGTGTGCACGGGCTGCTCGAGGGGCTGCAACGTGCACCTGGGCGTGGCGAACAACCGCGTGTACCGCTACGTGCCGAGGCGCAACGACGAGGTCAACGACACCTGGATGTGCGACGTCGGCCGGTTGACGTACCGGGCGATCGGCGCGGCGGATCGCTTGCGGATTCCGCAGGTGCGCAACGACCGGGGCGTGCTCGAGGACGTCGGCTACCGCGAGGCCATCGCGGCGGCGGCGGCGCGTCTGTCGCGCCTGCTGGAATCGAAGGGACCGGGTGCGATCGCGGGAATCGCCTCGCCGCACGCCATGAACGAGGACCTCTTCACCTTCCGGCGCTTCCTCGACGCCCTCGGCGTCGAGGCGATGGGCGCCGCGGTGCTGCAGGGGGAGGCCGACGCCATCCTGATCACCAACGAGCGCGCTGCGAACGGCGCGGGAGCGCGCGCCCTCGGGTTCGGCGACCCCGCGCAGGTCGTCGCGCGCATCCGCGACGGCGCTGCGGACGCCGCGGTGGTGTTCGGGCACGACGTGATCCACCGGGAGTTCCTCGGCGACCCCGCGGCGCTCGACCGGCTCGACACCATCGTCCTGCTCGACTCCCACGTATCGCCGGTCGTCAGGTCGGCCCACGTGATCCTGCCGACGCGCGTCCCCGCGGAGAAGCTCGGTACGCTCACCAATTGCGACGGCCGCGTACAGCGGGTGGAGCCCGCCGTCGAGCCGGTCTGGGAGGCGCTCGCGGAGGGGGAGGTGATCTCCAGGCTCGGCGCGGCCCTGGGGCTTCCGGGCTTCGACGGCGACTGGGACGCCCGCCGGGTGTCCGCCGCGATGGCGTCGTCGGTGCCGGCATTCGCGGGCTGTGACGTCGAGAGCGTGGGCCCGAGCGGACGGCCGCTCCGCCGCGAGGGAGAGCCCGCCTAGATGCCGGTCGAGGTGCTGATCAAGACGGTCTTCATCCTGATCGTCGTGGTGGCGGCCCTCGCCCCCGTGATCACGTGGATCGAGCGCAAACAGAGCGCCGTGATGCAGGATCGCATCGGCGCGAACCGCGCGGACGTGGGCGGCATCACCCTGCTCGGCCTGCTGCACCCGTTCGCCGACGTGGTGAAGCTCCTCTCGAAGGAGGACGTGGTCCCGGAGGGCGCCAACCGCATCATGCACCTCGTGGCGCCCGTCATCGCGGCGGTGCCCGCGGTGGTGGCGTACGCGGTGATCCCCTTCGGAGGCGTCTACGACTTCGGGGGCGAGCCCCTCTCCCTCGTGGTCGCGAATCCGGACTGGGGGCTGCTCTACATCTTCGCGATCGGCGCCATCGCGACCTACGGCACCGTGATCGCCGGCTGGTCGAGCAACAACAACTGGTCGCTGCTCGGCGGGATGCGGGCCTCCGCCCAGATGATCTCCTACGAGGTCACCATGGGGCTCTCGGTGGTGGGCATCTTCATGGTGTTCGGGACCCTGCAGCTCCAGGACATGGCGCAGGCCCAGGACACCACGTTCCGGGTCTTCGGCTTCCTCGAGTACCTCGGGCTCCACCTGCCTCCCTGGCTGGGCCGCTTCCCATTCGTCCTCCCCGCGTGGGGGATCTTCCTCCAGCCCCTCTCGTTCATCCTGTTCCTCACGACCATCATGGCCGAGAACAAGCGGCCGCCGTTCGACATGCCCGAGGGGGAGTCCGAGATCATCGCCGGCTACCACCTCGAGTACTCGGGGATGCGCTTCGGCCTCTTCTTCATGTCCGAGTTCATCGAGGTCGTGGTGATCGCCGGCCTGGTCGCGACGCTCTTCCTCGGCGGCTGGACGATCCCGTGGATCTCCCAGGAGGCCTTCATCGGCGCCGTCGCCCCGATCTTCGGCGTGGGGTTCGCGACCGGGCTGTGTCTCGTGGTCCACTTCGCCAGCTTCATGGTGAAGGTCATCGTGATGATCTGGCTGCAGATGGCGCTGCGCTGGACCCTCCCCCGCTTCCGCTACGACCAGGTGATGGACCTCTGCTGGAAGATCATCCTGCCCCTGTCGATCGCGAACATCTTCGTGACGGGGGCCGTGATGCTGCTGGTGCGGGGCCAGCCGTGACGTTCCCCGCGTTCCTCTTCTACACCTTCGCCGCCCTCGCCGTGCTCTCCGCCGTGGCGATGCTGATGAACGTGCGGAACACGGTCGCCGCCGCGATGAGCCTGGTGATCACCATGGTCGCGCTGGCGGGGATCTACGTGCTGCTGGAGGCGCACCTCGTGGCCGCCATCCAGATCATGGTGTACGCCGGTGCCATCGTCGTGCTCTTCCTGTTCGTCGTCATGCTGCTGAACCTGCGCAGCGACGACTTCGCGCCTCCGCGCCAGCGCCTCGTCAAGCTGGTGGGGGCGCTGCTCGGCGTCTTCGTGATGAGCGAGCTGCTGCGCGCCTTCGGCGGCCTTCCGGAGTTCCGGCCTCCGCCCGAGGGCTTCGGCGGCTACCGGCAGGTCGGCATCGCGCTCTACACCGACTACGTGCTCCTGGTGGAGGTCTCGTCGCTGCTGCTCACCGCCGCCATCGTCGGCGCCCTGATCCTCGCCAAGCGGAAGATCGACTGACCATGGTGCCGCTCGAACACGTCATCGGCCTGTCGGCCATCCTCTTCACGCTCGGCGTGATCGGCGTCGCCATCCGCCGCAACCTGATCGTGATGCTCATGTCCATCGAGCTCATGCTCAACGCCGTGAACCTGGCCTTCGTGGGCTTCAACCGCGTCTGGCCCGAGGGCCCCGCGGGTGCGGCGGGTGCCGAACGGGCGCTGGACGGACAGATCTTCGTCCTGATGGTGATCACCGTCGCTGCGGCCGAGGTCGCCGTCGGCCTGGGCATCCTGATCTCGATGTTCCGCAACCGCGATTCCGTGAACGTCGACGACGTGAGCCTGCTCAAGTGGTGAGCGGCACCGACGGAGAGACCCTGCTGCGCTGGATCCCGCTGGTGCCCCTGCTGGCGGCGCTGCTCCACGGCGTGATGATCGGCGTCGTGCGCCGGTCGACGCCGCGCTGGGCCGTGATCGCGATCTCCTGCGGCGCGGCCCTGCTCTCCTTCGTGTTCTCCTGCGTGGCGTTCTTCCATCTGGTCCAGCTCCCGCCCGAGGGGCGCGTGCTCCTCGACAGCATCTACACGTGGATCGGTGCCGGCATCGGCGACACGCGGCTCGCGGCCGAGGTGGCGTTCCGGCTCGACCCGCTCTCGGCGGTGATGATCCTGGTGGTGACCGGAGTGGGCTTCCTGATCCACGTCTACTCCGTCGGCTACATGGACGACGACCATCGCGACGATCGCGGGTTCCAGCGCTTCTTCTGCTACCTGAACCTCTTCACGTTCTCGATGCTGGTGCTGGTGCTGGCCGACAACCTGGTGCTCCTGTTCCTGGGCTGGGAGGGCGTGGGTCTCTGCTCCTACCTGTTGATCGGGTTCTGGTACAGCGACCGGTTCAACGCCTACTGCGGGAGCAAGGCCTTCATCGTCAACCGGATCGGGGACTTCGGCTTCCTGATCGGCATCTTCCTGATCTTCAAGGCCTTCGTGGACGTCGGCGTGCCCGCGTCCCTCGCGTTCGCCGACATCCGCCAGAACTTCGAGTCGATCTCCGGCCTGAGCGTCGCCGTCCCGTTCTGGGGGGCGTCGATGCGTCTGGTCGATCTGATCGGTCTGTGCCTGTTCGTCGGCGCCTGCGGGAAGTCGGCCCAGATTCCGCTCTACGTCTGGCTCCCCGACGCCATGGCCGGTCCGACACCGGTCTCCGCACTCATCCACGCGGCCACCATGGTGACGGCCGGCGTCTACATGGTCTGCCGGATGAGCTTCCTGTTCGCGGCGGCGCCGGTGGCCTCGGCGGTCGTCGCCTGGACCGGCGCCATCACGGCGCTGCTGGCCGCGACGATTGCCATCACCCAGACCGACATCAAGAAGGTGCTGGCCTACTCGACGGTCAGCCAGCTCGGCTACATGTTCATCGCCGCGGGCTGTGGCGGCTACACGGGCGCGATCTTCCACCTCGTCACCCACGCCTTCTTCAAGGCGCTGCTCTTCCTGGGAGCGGGATCGGTGATCCTGGCGATGCACCACGAGCAGGACATCGGGAAGATGGGCGGCCTGCGGCGCAAGATTCCGCAGACGACCCTCGTCTTCGGGGCCGGCGTGGTGGCGATCTCCGGCTTCCCACCCTTCTCGGGCTTCTTCTCGAAGGACGAGATCCTCGTCACGGCGTACACGGCGCACGTGCCAGGCCATCTCTGGCTGTACGCCATCGGCCTGTTCACGGCGGGGATCACCGCCTTCTACATGTGGCGGCTGTTCTTCCTGACCTTCTGGGGTGAGAGCCGCGTGCCCGCGGAGCTCCGGGAGCGGATTCGCGAGCCCTCGGGCGTCATCGTGAACCCGCTCTGGGTGCTCGCCGTCCTTGCCCTCGTGGGCGGACTGATCGGCATTCCACAGATCTACGGCGGGTGGTTCGTCGGCCCCGACCAGGCCTCCCACAGCCTCAACAACTTCCTGGCTCCCCTGCTGCCCGAGGCCGAGCCGCATCTGCTCGAGCACTCCACGGAGTGGCTGATGGCCTTCGCGGCCGTGGGCATCGCGGCGCTGGGTCAGCTGGCCGCCTACGTGCTCTACGTACGCAGGCCCCGGGTCTCGCGCTGGCTGGCCGCCAACCTGCCCACCTACCACCGGCTGGTCACGAGGAAGTTCTACGTGGACGAGATCTACGACCGCCTGATCGTCCGCCCCCTCGTCCACCTCTCGGACGCCGTGCTCTTCCGACGGGTGGATGCCGGTCTGATCGACGGCCTCGCGGTGAACGGCACCGCCCGCGGCGTGCGTGCGATCGCGGCCAACGGGCTCAAGTACCTGCAGTCGGGACTCACGCAGGGGTACGTCTTCATGATGATCGTCGGGACCCTGGCGATCCTGGGCTACATGCTCGGATAGGCGAAGATGGGCCTGCTAGACGACTATCTGCTCTCCATCATCACGTTCCTGCCGCTCGTGACGGCACTGGCGCTCCTCGGCACGGGCGTGCTGGCCAGTGCCATGGGGGCTGCGGGTCTGCCTCCGGCGCTGTGGCGCGCAGTCGGAGCCGGAAGCGTGGGAGCGACCTTCCTGCTCTCGCTGCGCCTGTTCGCCGTCTTCGACGCCACGAAGACCGGCTACCAGTTCGTAGAGCACGCGCCCTGGATCTCCGAGTACGGGATCCACTACCACGTGGGCATCGACGGCATCAGCCTCGTGCTCGTCATGCTCACCACCTTCCTCATGCCCGTGGTGCTGGCCGCCTCGTGGACCGACATCACCCGCTCGGTCAAGAGCTACTTCTTCTTCATGCTCTTCCTGGAGACCGGGATGCTCGGGGCGTTCGTCTCCCTCAACGTCTTCCAGTTCTACGTCTTCTGGGAGGTCATGCTGATCCCGATGTACTTCATCATCGGGATCTGGGGCGGGCCCCGCAGGATCTACGCCGCCGTCAAGTTCTTCATCTTCACCATGTCGGGCTCGCTCCTCATGCTGGTCGCGATCCTGGTGGTCTACTACCTGGGCCATCAGCAGACCGGCGTCTTCACCTTCGACCTGGTCGCGCCGCCCTGGAGCGAGGCCTCGGCGCTGCTCGACGTGAGCATCCCCACCAGCGGCCTGTGGTGGCAGACCCAGTTCTGGCTGTTCGCGGCCTTCGCGCTGGCGTTCGCCATCAAGGTGCCGATGGTGCCCCTCCACACCTGGCTTCCCGACGCCCACGTAGAGGCGCCCACCGCCGGTTCCGTGGTGCTGGCGGGGGTGCTGCTGAAGATGGGGACCTACGGTTTCCTGCGCTTCGCGCTGCCCCTGTTCCCGGATGCGGCGGTGCAGTTCACCCCGTTCATGATGGGACTCGCGGTCGCGGGAATCGTGTACGGCTCGCTCGTGGCGATGGTGCAGCAGGACATCAAGAAGCTCGTCGCCTACTCGTCGGTCGCGCACCTCGGCTTCGTGATGCTCGGCATGTTCGCCTTCAACCTCCAGGGGATGAACGGAAGCGTCCTCCAGATGGTCAACCACGGTCTGTCGACGGGAGCGCTCTTCCTCCTCGTCGGCATGCTCTACGAGCGCCGCCACACCCGGATGATCGCCGACTTCGGCGGCGTGGCGCGGCCGATGCCGGTATTCGCCTGCTTCTTCGGCATCGTGACGATGTCGAGCATCGGTCTGCCAATGCTCAACGGCTTCGTGGGGGAGTTCCTGATCCTTGTAGGCGCCTTCATCGTGCACCCGTGGTGGGCGGTCGGCGCTACGAGCGGAGTGGTGCTGGCGGCGGCCTACATGCTCTGGATGTTCCGCCGGGTGATGTTCGGCCCCGTGGACAACGAGGAGAACCGCAGTCTCATCGATCTGGACCTGCGGGAGAAGCTCGTCCTCATGGCGGTCGTCGTGCCGATCGTCTGGATCGGCGTCCATCCCGATCCCTTCCTGCGCAGGATCGAGCCCTCGGTCTCCAAGCTCCTCCGGGACCTGGAGGTGCGGCGCGAGCAGGTGGCCCCGGCTCCGGAGGTGGCCCAGCTGGCCCCCGTGCTCGCCCGATTCGAAGAGGACCGACCGTGACGCCTCCGGACCTGAATCTCTCGGTGGTGGGACCCATCGTCTGGGTCGGGCTCGGCGCCATGGTGGTCCTCATGGGCGAGGTGTTCCTCTCGCGCCGGAAGACCTTCCTCGGCAGGAGGATGACGGAGTCGACCGTCGGCAGCCTGCTGGCCCTCGTCGCCATGGCGTCGCTCGGCCTCGCCGCCTACATGGCGATCGGGCAGGCCGTCTCTGGAGCGCCGCAGAGCTTCAATCCCGAGAACCCGATGTTCCAGCTCGACCGCTTCTCGGCGCTCATCACCGCGGTGATCGCCTTCGCGTCGCTGCTCTGCTGCGCGCTCTCCATCGCCTACCTGGACGAGCTGCACATCAACCACGGCGAGTACTACGCGCTGGTGCTCTTTGCCACCTCCGGCATGATGATGATGGTGGCTGCCGTGGACATGCTCCCCGTCTTTCTGGGCCTCGAGCTCATGAGCATTCCGATCTACGTGCTCTCCGGGTTCGACCGCCGCCGGCTCCGCAGCAACGAGTCGGCGATGAAGTACTTCCTGATGGGCTCCTTCGCGAGCGCGATCCTGCTCTACGGGGTGGCGCTGCTCTACGGCGTGTCGGGCGCGACCTCCTTCGTGGCGATTCGCGCGGCCTTCGACGCGAGCAACCCCATGGCGGTGGCGGGCCTCTCGCTCGTGATCGTCGGATTCGCGTTCAAGATCTCCTCCGTGCCCTTCCACCAGTGGACCCCGGACGTCTACGAGGGGGCGCCCTCGTCCGTCACCGCCTTCATGTCCGTGACCGTGAAGGTCGCGGCCATCTCGGCGCTGATGCGGGTGCTGGCGCTGTCCTTCGAGCCCCTGGGCGACCTGCTCAGGGACGTGCTCTGGGTGCTGGCCGCGCTCACGGTGGTGGTGGGCAACCTGATGGCGATCATCCAGGACAACGTGAAGCGCCTGCTCGCGTACTCGAGCATCGCCCACGCGGGGTACCTGCTGATCGGCTTCGTTCCCGGAAGCGTCGAGGGCTACTCGGCAGTCGTCTTCTATCTCATCTGCTACCTCTTCATGAACCTCGGGGCCTTCGCGGTGGTCGTGGCGCTGGCCCATCGCGGGCAGGACTGCGAGCGCGTGCAGTCCTTCGCGGGCCTCGCGAAGTCGCGGCCGGCGCTGGCGGCGCTGATGACGCTGTTCATGATCTCCCTGGCGGGCATCCCGGGTACGGCGGGCTTCATGGGCAAGTGGCTGATCTTCGCCGCAGCGGTGCAAGCCGGCCAGCTTCCGCTCGCGATCCTCGGCGTGCTGATGAGCGTCGTCTCCGTCTACTACTACCTGCGCATCCCCGTACTCATGTACATGAGCGAGCCCGCCGAGGAGGAGCCGCGCATGGAGCTCGACAGCTTCGAGGCGGTGGTGCTGGGCGTCTGCGCGGCGGGCGTCCTCTACCTGGGCCTCTCGCCGAACGGCTCGCTCCCCATCCTGGGGCAGCTTCCCGTCCTGGACTGGGCCCGGCAGTCCGTGGACCTGCTCTTCGCGTCGTAGGGACGTGCGCGGCGGAGGACCGCGCACTTCCAGCGCACACGGAAGCACCAGCTCCGGAGCCCGCGTGCGTCTCGGCGTGGGGCGTTCCATGGGGCTCCGAGGGTGACGGAGAAGCTCAGCCTTCGCGCGATCCGGGCCGCTCCGCAGTCGCGGCGATGGGGGTGACGCTCGTCTCGTTCAGCCAGACGTCGCGGCCGCTGGCGAGGCGCACGCGCAGCCAGGGGCTGCGGTCCTCCAGGACGCGCAGCTCGACGCCGCCGGGCAGCGGCTGCGGGAAGGCGCTCGGCGCCAGCGCGGAGTCGGCC
>Ga0209536_100009561_pt1 | contig 14405 bp, 9 predicted proteins | sample DeeMarSeWOR28_12_FD_187461 | JGI IMG/M metagenome (GOLD analysis project Ga0209536, IMG submission 187461) | Marine sediment microbial communities from White Oak River estuary, North Carolina - WOR-2-8_12 (SPAdes) (version 2) | ecosystem: Environmental > Aquatic > Marine > Intertidal zone >...
TTCCTCGGCTTTGGGCTCCTCTATGGGAGCTTCCTCAGCTTTGGCTTCCTCTTTGGGAGCTTCCTCAGCTTTGGCCTCTTCAACTTCCTCGGCTTTGGGTTCCTTCGCCGTGGTTTCCTCAACAACTGTATCTTCACCAGCTGCTTCTTCTTTTACCTGCTCTTCAGTAGCAGCTTCGGCAGGAACTTCAACCTCGGTAGTTTCAGCTTCGGCCACAGCCTCATTCTCTGCATCCACCAACTCGGAACGTTTCTTGGCAATCTCAGCAGCCCTTGCCTCTTTGATTTTTGTCTCCTCATCCATCCTGCTCTTCTCAAGCTTATCCTTGGTCTGCTTGATATGATCCCGCTTGGCCTGAATTTTTTGCTCCTTCTCAGTCATCCACAGCTGAAATCTTTTTTCAGCTTCTGCTTCATCGAATGCCCCTTTTCTCACACCTTCAAGCAGGTGCTTTTTGTACATTACTCCTTTGTAGGATAGGATAGCCCTACATGTATCGGTAGGTTGAGCGCCTTTCTGCAGCCATTCTAAGGCTCTGTTAAAGTCCAGAACAATGGTAGCAGGATTGGTATTGGGATTATACTGCCCCAAGGATTCTATGAATTTACCATCACGTGGCGCCCTGCTATCAGCAACTACAATAGAGTAGATCGATTGAAATTTTCGACCCTGTCTTTGTAATCTGATTTTTACTGGCATGCTCTAATCATTTAATGAATAAATACCTACAATTTTAGCGACCGCAAAGGTAGCATTAATCAAATAATATGCAAAGTTTTGAATCAGATTATAGGGACTTTAACCTGAACCCTAGAAAAAATGTGCGCGGTGTTGCAGGCCCGTAGATATAATTGCTGTCCCTGTTTTTTCCGGTATCAAAATCGTTCTGGAAGGAATTTGTAATGTTTTTAATGCCTCCAAACAGTTCCAGACCTGTATCGACCCGCTCTATCCTGAAGGTGTACCCCGCATTCAGGCTGATCTCAAAAAAGGAAGGTGTAGTGACGTAACCGTCAACATCCTGTTCAGGTGCTCCCGCAAAATGTACCAGTTCCATGGGTCCGGTATATACCCCAGACACGGAGGCACTGATCTGTTCATTGGGAGTAAGTGCATATGTAATGTAACCGTAGTGGTTCGGAGTGCGAAGAAATTCCCTCCTTGGCTTTTCTCCCTCTATGTTTTCAACAGGCTCGTCATACAGACTGGTCTGGAGTGTGAATCCGGCTTCCAGCTGCATTTTCTTATTATAATTGCCCCGAAGCTCGAGGGTCCCTCCCTGTACTGAAGCTCCCGACCCGTTTCTCTTTTCAAACAGGTCCCCATACATATCGGAACCCACAGGCTGGAGATAAAATGCGTTATCCAGTTTGGTATAGAAACCTTCCATCGTAAACCCTGCAATATATTTCTCTGTTGCCTGGTCGTAATTCACAGAAGCACTCAGGCTGTTGGAACGCTCCTCCTTCAGGTCGGGACTCAGCATGATCCTTGAGACACCTCCGCCCGCAAATGCAATGTGCATATCTGCATCAAAGGCCTGGGGGGCCCGAAAACCCGTTCCCCAGGTGAGCCTGAACTGTGTGTAGTTCTTTAATTTATACATCAGTGATATGCGTGGGCTGAAGATGACCCTGTCGACCAGGTTGTGCTTGTCTGCCCTGATACCGGTAAGCAGTGTGACATTTCTTCTGATCTCCCAGTCACTCTGTACAAAGGCTCCGAAGATCCCGGTGGTCTGATCCAGAACATAGTTGTAAGCAGGTATGGTATCCAGAACATCATCATAGACGTACTCTGCCCCGATGGTAAGAATATTGATTCCCCCTAAAAAGTCCCGCAGCCGATGATTGAACTGAGATCCGGCCTGGAGGGTATAGTTTGAGGTGAGGCCATAGGGAGGATCTGCATAGTGATCGACAATCTCCACAGAATCATCCGGTAAAATACCTGTATAATGATCCCGGTCGGTTTTCTGAGCTGCCAGGTAAGCTATGAATGAACTGTTGTCCTGGTTAAAGTTGATCTGGTAGTCAGCACCCCCCATGAGTACGTAGTGGGTGCGTTCTTCCGACTGCTGTGCCATGTATGCCGGATCATTGATCAGCTCTCCGCCGTACCTGTATTCATACAGACTGCTGAAACTGATTTCCAGCTTCTGGTTCGGGGATGGTTTGTAGAATAGATTTCCGCCAAAGGAGTTTCCGGTAAGCCGGGGCATCTCTGAGAACCCATCCGCATTGTGATCATAGGCATCCCTGGTTCTCCGGTTCACGAAGATGGCAGCTCCTGCATTCCTCTTCGGGGTGAGCATATTGATGTTGCCCAGAAGCATATGATCCGGTGAATTTCCATTGATCCACTGGGATGTGAGACCCAGCTCGTATCCATTCTCCGCTGGTATTCTGGTAATGATATTGACGGTGCCACCAATGGCGCTCGAACCGTACAGTGCCGATCCCCCTCCCCTCACCACTTCGATCCTGTCCACCATATTGGCGGGTATCTGTTCCATGCCATAAAGCCCTGTTAATGGGCTGAATACAGGTCTGCCATTGATCAGAATCTGAGAATAACCTCCTCCCAGGCCATTCATGCGTAGCTGTGTATAGTTACAGGTCTGACAATCGGTTTCCACCCTCAGTCCGGGTTGAAATTTCAGCCCCTCGGAAATATTACACGACTGGGTCTGGGATAGCAGATCGCTGTCAATGACATTCACGATCACTGCCGCATCTGTTTGCCTTTTAAAAGTCTTTGTCCCGGTGATCACCACTTCATCCAGGGCCATGTGCTCTTCCATAAGCTCAAAGTTGACCTCCAATACCTGGTCTGCGAGGATGGTGATCTCCTTCTTCACCGTATTATACCCCATGGATGTGGCCACCAGGACATGGGTACCCGGAGGAAGATCGATCAGCATATAGTGTCCGGTATGGTCGGTGGCGGTCCCGATGGTGGTACCCTCCACGTAAACGGTTGCGAATGGGATGTGCTCACCCTCACATGTCACATCACCGAATACATTGGCATCGCTGTGTTGTGCAAGCCCCGGGGTTGTCATGAATAGAATCGCAGATAATGCGACCAACCCCTTCATTATCATTATCAACCGAGACTGGATCCTGATCATTGTGTTCCGCTAATATAGTAATCGCAGATAAATATGGCATGGCGGCATTTGTTAAATAATAAATAAACGCTCAGATTGCTTTAGCGGCTTCAAAGGAGGGTGCCATAGAAAGTGTGAGAATGTTGTGATGTCAGTCTGGCTTCCGGGTTTGAAATACTCCCCTTCACAGCCGTTTTAAATGATGTCACATACTTATCAACACCGGTCAATCGCCTGGCAAAATACCATAACTTTACTTGCTATGTTTTTAATATTTGACACGGAAACCACGGGGCTGCCCAAAAGGGACAATGCCCCTGTATCGGAAGTGGACAACTGGCCCAGGGTGGTTCAATTGGCCTGGCAGTTACATGATGAAACGGGAGAGCTGCTGGAACATCACAACATGGTGATCCGGCCTGAGGGATTCGAAATTCCGTACTCAGCTGAAAAAGTTCACGGAATCTCAACCGCTATGGCTCAGGAGCAGGGCCAACCCCTTGAAACCGTATTAAAGCAATTTGAAAGTGCGTTAAATCAATCAACATATCTGATCGGGCACAACATCCGTTTTGACATCAATGCCCTGGGTGCGGAATATTTCAGGAACGGTCTGAAAACCGATTTTCTGGATAAGATGCAGATCTGTACCATGACATCCACCACAGAGTACCTGAAAATACCGGGGGGGAGGGGTGGCAGGTTTAAGCCTCCAAAGCTGGTGGAATTGTACGAGATTCTGTTTGATGAACAATTCGATGAAGCGCACAATGCCGCAGCGGATGTGGAAGCCACTGCCAGGTGTTTCTTTGAATTGCTCAGGAAGAAGATCATCACCCCCGAATCCCTGAAACTGGGTCCGGATGTTTATCAGCGATTCACCTCCAGGAACCAGGGAAAGATCGGCTCCTTCGGGATCAGGCACCAATCAAACCAGGATTCACAGCCCGATGAAATGGCAGAATTCAGCGTCAAAGCCTCCATGGATGCCAAGGGGCTGGATGATGTGGCCTACTGTCACCTGCATGTACATACCCAATACTCCATCCTTGACGGAGCTGCCAGCATACCTGAATTGCTCAAGAAAGCCATTGACGATAACATGACGGCAGTGGCCATCACGGATCATGGAAATATGTTCGGGGTGAAAGAGTTTCATCAGGAGGCTTCGCGAAGGGGTATCAAACCGATCCTGGGGTGCGAAGCTTACATCGCCCGGAGATCCAGAAAATCCAGGGAGGATAAAAACCTGGATGCATACGATCACATAGTTCTGCTGGCGAAAAACAAAACCGGATACAACAACCTCACTACCATGATCTCCCTGGGATGGACCGAGGGATTCTATTACAAACCGAGGATTGACAGAGAATTGCTTGAGAAATTCCACGAGGGTATCATCTGTCTTTCAGCATGTCTCGGGGGAGAGATCCCGCAGGCCATCATGCACCGGTCCGTTGAAGAGGCTGAAAAAATTATCCTCCAATACAAGCAGTTATTCGGAGACGATTTTTACCTGGAGTTGATGCGCCACCGGACCGATGATCCGGGCATGAATAAATTGGTGTTCGATGACCAGGTATTTGTCAACAGAACCCTCCTTCAGCTGGGTCAGAAGCATGGTATCAAATGCGTGGCCAGCAATGATGTCCACTTTGTGGAAATGGAGGATGCCGAGGCCCATGATCACCTGATCTGCCTCAATACGGGAAAAGACCTGGATGATCCCACAAGGATCAGGTACACTCGTCAGGAATGGTTCAAAACCCAGGAGGAGATGAAGAGCGTCTTCTCGGACCTGCCTGAAGTACTTAACCATACCGTGGAAATAGCAGAGAAGATTGAGCAGTTCGAGTTGAATTCCAATCCGGTGATGCCATATTTTCCGCTCCCGGAAGGATTCAAGGATGAAGATGCCTATCTGAAACATATTACTTACCGGGGATCTGAAAAAAGGTATGGTGAAATTACTCCGGAGATCAGGGAAAGGATCGATTTTGAGTTGGCTACCATTCAGCGAATGGGCTTTCCGGGCTATTTCCTGATCGTACAGGATTTTATCTCCGCAGCAAGAGAAATGGGTGTTTCCGTCGGACCCGGAAGGGGATCGGCCGCAGGTTCGGCTGTGGCTTATTGTCTGGGAATTACAGATATCGATCCCATAAAGTACGATCTGCTGTTCGAGCGTTTCCTCAATCCGGATCGAATTTCGATGCCGGATATAGATATCGATTTTGACGAAGACGGAAGGGATGAAGTACTCAGGTGGGTGGTGAAAAAATATGGTCACGACCGTGTGGCCCATATCATCACATTTGGCACCATGGCAGCTAAAATGGCCATCAGGGACGTCGCGCGCATTCAGAAACTCCCCCTTCCGGAGGCAGATCGGCTGGCCAAACTGGTACCGGAACGACCCGGCACCACTTTTGTGAAGGCCTTCCAGGAGGTACCCGAACTCAAAGCAGAGCTCAATTCTTCCAATCCACTTGTTTCAAACACGCTCAGAATAGCACAAAGACTGGAGGGTTCGGTCCGGCAAACAGGATTACACGCCTGTGGTGTCATCATTGGCCGTAATGATCTGACCGATCACCTTCCTGTTTGCATTTCCAAAGATTCGGATCTGCTTGTCACCCAGTTCGACGGGCATTTCGTTGAAGATGTGGGAATGCTGAAAATGGATTTTCTGGGATTGAAGACCCTCTCTATTATCAAGGATGCAGTAGCGAATATCAGGGAATCGAAAGGGATCGAAATAGACATGGACCGGATACCTATGGACGATCAGGCCACTTTTGATCTTTACTCCCGCGGTGAGACAACCGGCCTGTTTCAGTTCGAATCTCCGGGGATGAAAAAATATCTTAAAGAGCTGAAGCCTAACAGGTTTGAAGACCTTATTGCCATGAACGCCCTCTACAGGCCGGGGCCCATGGAATACATTCCGAGTTTCATACGAAGAAAGCATGGCAAGGAGAAGATCGAGTATGACCTTCCTGAAATGGAAGAATACCTCAAGGATACTTACGGAATCACTGTCTACCAGGAACAGGTCATGCTATTGTCGCGCAAACTGGCAGGTTTTACCAGGGGCGAAGCCGATTCCCTGAGGAAGGCCATGGGCAAGAAGATCAAGAAGATGATGGATGAACTGAAGGTCAAATTCGAGGATGGTTGCGCCCGGAACGGGATCCCGAAAAAGAAGATTGAAAAGATCTGGACCGACTGGGAGGCTTTCGCCCAATACGCTTTCAATAAATCCCACTCCACCTGTTACGCATACGTATCCTACCAGACTGCCTTTCTCAAAGCTAATTATCCTGCTGAGTTCATGGCGGCGGTTCTGAGCAGGAACATCGCCGATATCAAGAAGATCGGCATCTTTATGGATGAATGCAAGCGGATGTCCATCCAGGTACTGGGACCCGATGTCAATGAGAGCAATGTAAGGTTTGTCACCAATGAAAAGGGAGATATCCGGTTCGGTCTGGGTGCCATCAAAGGGGTGGGTGAAAATGCTGTAAAAAGTATCATTGACGAACGTCAGACCAATGGTCCTTTCAGGGATATTTACGATTTTGTTGAACGAAATGACCTGCATCAGCTCAACCGGAAGAACCTGGAGGGTCTGGCTGTTGCAGGTGCCCTTGATTGCTTTGAAGGAATCTCAAGAAGCCAGTACCTGGATACGCTGGAAGAGGAGGATCCCTCTTTTATCGAACAAATGATAAAATATGGAAACAGGATCCAGTACGAACGCAATACTCCGCAGCAGAACCTTTTCGGAGAGATAAATTCCATCGCCATTCACAAACCTGAACCCCCGGCAGTGAATGAATGGGACGATGCTTCCAAATGCAAGAAGGAGAAGGAATTGATAGGGATCTATCTGACCTCTCACCCCCTTGACCGGTACAGGCTCGAGATCGATTCATTCTGTACCCATACCCTTCATGATCTGGGTGATCTTGAGCCTTACAGCGGACGGGACCTGATATTTTGCGGAATGGTCAAAGCTGCCAGGGACGGGGTGGATCAATGGAGGAACAAGCCCTATTTGCTTGCACAACTGGAAGATTATTCAGACACCTATAACCTCCGTTTGAAAAACGATGACTATGTAAACTTCAAGCAATATTTTATACCCGATGTGGCACTGATGATCAGGGCAACGGTGAATGAATGGAGTCCGCGGGGCGAACCAAACCGCAAGATATATTCCCTGAAGATCAAGACGGTCCATATGCTTGCCGATGTGCGGGAAAAACTGGTCAGATCGGTGGATATCACCTTGGATATTGATCAGGTTTCCAGCGACCTTATTGACGAATTGGAACACTACACGGTCCAGGAGGAGGGTAAGATTCTCAGGTTTCTGATCCACGATCCGGAAACCAACACCCACCTGAAACTATTCTCACGAAAAAGGCACGTCATCCTGAATGATCCGTTCATGGATTACTTAAAGAACAACGCGGCCTTTGAATTCCGCTTCGCGTAATCTATTTTTTCTTATTTTTGACGAAATTTTCAATACCAAATAAACAAGTAGACCATGGCATTAGAGGCAACAGATGGTAATTTCGAGCAGCTGGTTCTGAATTCTGAGCTGCCGGTAATCGTCGATTTTTGGGCTGAATGGTGCGGACCTTGCCGCATGGTGGGCCCCATTGTTGAAGAAGTGGGAAATGATTTCGAAGGCAAGGCCATAGTTGCAAAGGTGGATGTGGACAGTAATCCGGGAATCACAGCCAAATATGGAATCAGAAACATCCCTACGATTTTATTCTTCAAGAATGGAGAGGTAGCCGACAAGCAGGTAGGCGCGGTTCCCAAAAGTACAATTGTCAATAAACTGGAACCTTTGATTTAATTCCCTTTTGGAATAAAGAAGAAAGTTCCATTTTCATCTTCTAAGCCTGGTATGATCCCGAATTGGGGTTCCTGCTGATTGTTGTTTTTCACAGCTGATATCACTTTGAGGGCAATTTTTTCGATGGAGATACACTCTCCTGGATTGCTTGACAACACATTTGCGAAGGTTCTGGTGAACTGGCTATCATCCAGTGCCTTTTCATAACCTGCAGATGCAAAAACCTGGGAGGATTTCAGTTTGGCATATTCCCATTCATCACAGTTCTTTTCTTCTACCTCCGATCTTAATGCACTGTAGAAGCCGGGGCCGGATTCACAGGCATCGGTGATCACCAGCCTGTGAGTGAGAAAATCGGAATAAGATTCCATGGAGGCTTTTAATTGCCTGAGGTTGTAAAATGAGAATTCGTCGTTACGGTTTGCATCCACTGGAATCCAGTAGCCGGTTTCGTTGACAAAGGTGCCATGCCCTGCATACCAGACCATCAATGAATTGATCCTGTTGCTCCTGATCATATCTCTCAGTTCAATGCTGAAAAACCTTTGCAACTCTTCTTTCGACATGTTCTTTTTGTGCACCACATTCTGAATCTCATAACTACTGAGAGCGGACCTCATCATGGAAACATCCTTCGAGGGTCCCTCCAGGCTTATAAAATTTTCGTAATCTGAATTTTCAATAAATACCACCCAGGTTCTACCCATGGGATTGTCCGTGAGGGACTGTGGTTCGCGCCTGAGCCAGAAGACGGATTCGGACTGATTTCCGAATTCATCCTCCACCTGAACCCTGATGTTTGATTTATTTTCAATATCCACCAGAGCGGAGAAGTAGGGATTCAGGTCGTCGGGGATGTAACTCGCAGACAGGCTATCCACATAGATATGTGAAATCCTGCTTTCATCTTCAATCCTTCCCTCCAGATAGATTTTGGGCTCATCGGTATAGAGGTAGATGTTGGTGCCATCCGAGCTGTAGGGGGCAATCATCTGGACCCGGGGAGGATCTGACTCAGTACGTCTGACAGTGAAAATAACGGTTTCAGAGTTGTTGTAAATATCTGTAGCCTCGATGGTAATCTGATTGTTATTTAAAATATTGATGCTGGCAAGAAACTGAATTTGTTCTCCCTCCTGTTCCATGGCCACTGAATACCCGTTAACCTGCAGTGACTGAATTTCACTCTCATCGCTGATCAACCCGGAAATATTTATGGCAGATGCAGCATTGGGGACATTGATTCTGTTGCCCTCGTCAGGAAGGGGATTCTCAAGGACGATCCTCGGCTTGTTCTCCTCCCTCTTGAGTTCATATATCTGCTGTTTTGCCTCTTCCACTAAAAGCAGGGCTTCTGCATTGTAACTTGAGAGTACCAGCAACCTTTCGTAATCGGCCAGGGCTTTGTCAAATTGTTCAGTCTCGGTGTATGCGTTCCCCCTTTTCAAATAGAGTTCAGAATCATCCGGATCCAGGTTGATCGCCATGGTATAATCGAAGATGGCATTAACTGGTTGATTCATGATCCGGTAAATATCGCCTCTGTAGAAGTAGACACGGGGATCCCCCTGGGATTCCGCAGAAGCCATGGATAGTACCTCGATGGCCTTCGGGTAGTTACCCTGCGCTGAATAGATTTGACTTTGAAGAAGCATTCCTTCAATCTGGCCCGGTTCAAGCAAAAGCATCTGATTGACAGATTGAAGTGCCTCGCCATATTCTTTCAGTTGATATTGTAATGAACCAAGGGCAAAAAAAGTCTCCGGTATCCGGTCATTTCTGGACAATGATTCGAGGTAGGCATCCTTCGCCTCCGCAAATCTTCCCAGTTGTTCATACATCTGTCCGAGATGAAAATAGGTCATCTCATTCTCGTTAATGTCCAGACATTCCAGGTAATCTTCAAGTGCCGTCTCATATTGACCAAGCTCTTTATAAACCTCGGCCCTTTGCTGATGGGCCTCGAAAAAATTCTTTTTGAGGGCAACAGCCTGATTGAGTCTTTTGAGTGCATTGTCGCTGTTGCCGTGAAGGAACCATTCCCGTCCGGATAGATAGAAGAGTTCTTCATCCTTATTATCGAAAGCCAGAGCCCGGTCAAAGTCTTTTGCCGCCAGTTCATGTCGCCCGATTTCAGCATAAGCCAGAGCCCTGTTTATATAAGCTCTGTCAAGATCCGGTTCCAAGCCGATGGCAAGGGTGAACTGTTCAATGGCATCTTCGTAATTCATCGATCTGAAAAACTCCTCCCCCGTTCTTAAATACTGCCTGGGTGATTGGGCCATTAAACATGAAGTTCCAAGGGCGAAAAACAAAATTAATATGGTGGCATGACGCTTCATAACTTCTTATGCACCAGCATAAGATCCGCTAATATAGTAGTTTCAACATATAAATGGTGGATTTGTTTGTACAAATTGCTTGCCATTCTCTCTAATTATTTCAAAATCTCCAAAATATCCATCCTGTTCCTGTAAACTTCAAGAATGGTGCCACTGATTTCTTCAGTTTCATACGGATCCATGGGCATGCCAGGGGCCTTTACCCCCTGGCTGAAAGTCATTTTCCCGGTTAGTACCCTGGCCTCATCCCACAAATTTTCCTCCAGAAATGACGAAAGCATGCTGGCCCCTCCCTCGACCATCACCGATACGAGTTTCTGGTCGTGGAGCTCTTCGAGGAAATCGGCAATTCCATAAGAGGGATCGATCTGTATGCTCCTGGTTTTCCCTGAATATTTGCTCGCCATTCCGGTAAATATGATGGTATCCTGGTTGCCACTCAGAATATGTGCCGATGCCGGTATCCTGCCCCTCCTGTCCACGGTCACTCTCACCGGATTCTCTCCGGTCCACCTTCTGATATTCAGCCTGGGATTGTCGGTAAGGATGGTCCCGGTACCTACCATGATGGCTGACTCTTCGGCCCGCCACTTGTGCACCAGTGTGCGACATACGGGACCTGATATCCAGTTGGTGCCCACCGGATCTCCGGGCTCTCTTTCAAGGTCCATGAAGCCATCCCTGGTTTGAGCCCATTTCAGGACAACGTAGGGTCTTTTTTTCAGCAGATAGGTGAGGAATCTGCGGTTGAGGTAAGCACCCTCCTCCTCCAGACAACCTGTTTCCACCACTACACCGGCTTCCCTCAGCTGTCTGACCCCCTCTCCGTTTACACTGGGGAATGGATCCATTAATGAAATCACGACCCTCGGAATCTTCTTTTGTCTGATGAGCATGGAACAGGGAGGGGTCTTTCCATGATGCGCACATGGCTCCAGATTGCAGTAGAGGGTCGATTCGGGAAGCAGCTCCGGCTCTTTCACCGATCGGATGGCATTCACCTCAGCGTGGGGACCTCCGAATTCGTGGTGGTACCCCTCACCGATAATGCGGTCCCCGTGGACAATCACACAGCCCACAAGTGGATTTGTCCTGGTGAATCCCAGTCCTTTAAGCGCCAGTTCGAAACAGCGACGCATGTAATTATGATCCCGATCGGTCACCCTCCTTCTGCTTTTTACTAATTTTGGATATGCTCCAGCCCGATGCCACCGTTTTTCAAATCAGGTCCTTCCTTGAGAGTGAACTCAGAAATCTTTACCCTGCAGGTGAGGCAGCTTCCATCACCCGCCTGGTGCTGGAACATGTGGGTTATCCCCGTTCCACCCTTCCGATGAAACAATCTCACAGGCCCGGAGCAGCAATCGCTACGCAAATTAAAGAAATTGTAAGTGAAATATATACCGGAAGACCCATTCAGTACATCCTCGGTTATACATATTTTTTCGATTTAAAAATCTACCTGGACCAGGCTGTCCTGATCCCAAGGCCCGAAACTGAAGAGATGGTCTACAAAATAACCGACAAACCTTCCTGCATCCCCACACGGATTGTGGACCTTGGTACAGGTTCCGGTTGTATTGCACTAGCGCTGAAGAAATGCTACCCCGATGCATATGTGGCCGGTGTAGATAACAGCAAATCTGCATTGCACATGGCACGGAAGAACAGCCAGATTAACGATCTTCAGGTGGATTGGATCGATTCAGATCTGATCCGCGGGTCATCCGCAGAGATTCCGGGCGGGATCGACCTCATGGTCAGCAATCCACCCTATGTGAGGGAGTCAGAGCGCAGCCATATGCACTCCAATGTAATTGATTTTGAGCCACAGGAGGCACTTTTTGTGACAGACCGGGAACCCCTGGTCTTTTTCAGGACCATTGCTTTGCTTGCAAAAGAAAAGTTGCGTAAGGATGGCTGGGTTTGGGTGGAAATCAATGAATTCCTGGCAAATGAAACGGCTGAAGTATTTGTTAGTGAAGGATTCCACCATGTTACCATTATGAAAGACATACATGAAAAAGAACGATACATCAGGGCAAAACGGTAATCAGGATGAGTTTAACCGGGTATTTCAGCGGGCTGCGGCCATCTGCAGCCGAAAGGAACAATGCTCCGGGCAAATCGCCAGAAAACTGGCGGATTGGGGGATCTCTGAAGCGTGGAGCAAACGCATTCTGGATCTGCTGGAGGAGCAAAAGTTCGTGGATGACCAGCGGTTTGCCCGCCTCTTTGTCCGTGATAAATTTGGTCTGAACCGTTGGGGCCGCCTGAAGATTATGCATGCATTGCGACAGCATGGTATGGATGAGGAGACCATCGTTCATGCCCTGGATGAGATCGATGAAGATGCCTATAACCAGACATGTTTCGAGCTGATCAGGACCAAATCCAGGAGCTTGAAAGAGAAGAATCAATTCACCCGCAAAGGAAAATTATTGAGATATGCTGCGGGAAGGGGCTTTGAAACCGACCTGATCTACCAAATCCTGAACAGCGAAGAAATGGTATGATCAAGGAGGACGGCGGTTTTTCTTCAGCTATCTTTTCTATATTTAGGAAAAATTTGGACCATGATAACAAGTGATCAGATAAAAGATCTGAATGGACGCCTGGATGCGTTAAGGAGGCATCTTTGACGTGGATGGTAAAATCATCCGCATAGAAGAAGAGGAGCAGAAAACCCACGACCCTGAATTCTGGGACGATCCAAAAGCAGCTGAGGAACAACTAAGGAAAATTGCCAGGCTTAAAAGCTGGGTAGAAGGTTACCAGGATGTGAAAACTGCCGTGGAGGACCTGAATGTGCTCGCTGAATTCCATGAAGCCGGGGAAGGGACCGAGGAGGAAGTGGACCATCAGCATCAGAAGGCTCTTTCGCTGACGGAAGAGCTGGAGTCGAGAAACATGCTCCGGGACGATGAAGACAGCCTGGGGGCCATACTGAAAATTAATTCAGGTGCAGGGGGAACAGAGAGCCAGGATTGGGCCGAAATGTTGTTGCGCATGTACATCCGGTACGGTGAAAAACACAAATACAACGTAAGGGAACTCCATCGTGTACAGGGGGACGATGCCGGAATCAAATCTGTAACCCTGGAGTTCACAGGCGATTATGCCTATGGCTTTTTGAAGAGTGAAAGTGGGGTGCACAGGCTGGTCAGACTCTCACCATTCGATTCGGCCAACAGGCGGCATACCTCATTTGCTTCGGTATTTGTAACACCGGTCATAGACGAGTCCATTGAAGTGGTGGTGAATCCGGCCGATATAGAATGGGATACCTTCAGGTCAGGAGGAGCCGGGGGGCAGAATGTCAATAAAGTGGAAACAGGTGTCCGGGTGAGGCACCTGCCTACAGGGATCACCGTTGACAATACGGAAACCCGCTCCCAGCTCAAGAACAGGGAGAATGCCATGCGCATTCTCAAATCACATCTTTACGAACTCGAGCTCCAGAAGAAAAGAGCAAAACAGGCCGAAGTAGAAGGAAGTAAATTAAAAATTGAGTGGGGTTCACAGATCAGAAACTATGTGCTCCATCCATATAAACTTGTCAAAGATCTACGTACGAATCACGAGACGGGAAATGTCCAGGCGGTACTCGATGGGGACCTGGACGGATTTATCAAGGAGTTCCTGATGGAGTTCGGCGGAAAATAATATACGATTATATTCCTATTGGATTACAAATCAATTCCAGATATGAAAACAATTCTTTACCGGTGGCTATCCCTGGTTGTCCTGGCGATTCTGACCCTGAACGGATCGCTGCTTGCCCAGGCTGATGGTTACAGATCACCCGAAACAGTGGAACAATGGATCAGGAGTGTGGCGGATACCCATCCCGGGATAACCGGTCTCAAAGTACTTGCCACCTCTCCGGGAGACCGGCCGGTTTATCTGCTTGAGATCGGGAATGAAACCGTGAAGAGTGAGAAAATGAATCCTTCCGTTTTCGTGGGGGCAAATTTCGAGGGAACCCGGCCCCTGGCAACCGAAGGAGCGATTTATCTGACCGGATTGATCCTTTCGGATCCCGCTCATTATGATTCGTTGAACTGGTATATTG
>Ga0209536_100009562_pt1 | contig 14405 bp, 15 predicted proteins | sample DeeMarSeWOR28_12_FD_187461 | JGI IMG/M metagenome (GOLD analysis project Ga0209536, IMG submission 187461) | Marine sediment microbial communities from White Oak River estuary, North Carolina - WOR-2-8_12 (SPAdes) (version 2) | ecosystem: Environmental > Aquatic > Marine > Intertidal zone >...
GGACTAGGCCGTAACCTGCCCGTCCTGCCCCTGGACTGGCCGTCAGGGCAAGCTGCCCCGTGAGCGGCGCAGCGCGGGGGTCCGGGTGTTGGCAATTCGCCCTACAGACGACGCCTGCTCCAAAAAACCGCCCAGGCGAAGCGGGGCAGTGCCAGCATGCGGCGCCAGCGCCAGGGCTGAGTGATGAGCCGATGCAGCCACTCCATACCCGCTCCCCTCAACCAGTGTGGGGCGCGCGGGCGTACGCCAGCAATATAGTCAAAGGAGCCGCCTACCCCGATGCAAACGGGCACACCCATACGATGCATATTGCGCGCGATCCAACGATCCTGGGCCGGCGCGCCATAAGCCACGAATAAGATGTGGGGACCGGCCGCGCGCACCCGACCCACCGTGTCCCTCTCTTCCGCCACACAGGGCGACCCGGCGTAGGACCCAGCCACAACCAGCCCGGAGTAACGAGCCTCAAGCACGTCAACTGCTTTGTCGGCAACTCCCGGCACGGCCCCCAGAAAGAAGATACGGTAGCCGCGTTTTGCCGACAGGGCTGCCAACCGCTCCACCAGATCCACCCCGGGGATACGTTCAGGCACAGGCCGTCCCAAGTGACGGCTGGCCCACCACACCCCGACACCGTCCGGCAACGCCAGGGCGGAGACGTTGATGATGCGCCTGAACTCAGCATCCGACTGGGCGGCCATCACAAATTCCGGGTTGACAGTGACGATCTGATGTGGGCGACCGTCGGCGATGAATCCCTCGATGCAGGCCAGCGCCTGATCGAACGTGACGGCATCCACGCGGACTCCCAGGACGGACAACGAGTCAATCGTAGGGGGCTTAATGGTCGGCGGCAATGGACTCTAACACCTGTAATACCTGGCGGGCGGCCTCCGCCCACGAGAACTTACGAACCCGTGCGTAGCCCTTTTCAATCAAAGTATTGCGCAGATCAGTTTCGGTGATCAGACGAGACATGCCAACCGCGATAGCATCGGTGTCCAGCGGGTCGACCAGAAGCGCCGCGTCGCCGGCCACCTCGGGCAGCGATGAGACGTTGGAGGTTAGCACTGGTGTCCCGCAAGCCATCGCCTCTAAAATCGGCAAACCAAAGCCTTCGTAGAGTGACGGGTAAACCAGAGCTAACGCCCCGCTGAGCAGAGGAGACTTGTCCTCCTCAGCTACGTAGCCAGTAAACACAACACGGTCCTGTACTCCCAGATCATCCACACGGGCGAACAGGTCATCATAGAGCCAACCTTTCTGCCCGGCCAGAACGAGTTGCACATTAGGAGCTGAGGGCTGAAGGCCCGCGAAGGCCTCCACCAGACGAACCAGATTCTTGCGCGGCTGGAGGGTGCCCAGATAGAGCAAGTAGTCACCGCCTATTCCACGGCGCGCCTTTGCAGCAGAGATAGCCTCAGCGTCGTCCGTCCGAGCCAGTGCTGTATCAAGGCCCGGGTAGACGACAGCGACACGCTGTGGATCAGCCTGGTAGTGGCGGATCAAGTCAGCGCGTGTGGCCTGCGAGTCGGCGATGATGCACGCGGCGAGACGCGCGTGGCGGCGTGTGGTCCAATCCAGGTACCAGCGGTCAAAAGGGCGATGCGCTTCCGGATGGTAGAGATAGCCCAAGTCGTGAACGGTAACGGCGGCTGGAACGGAGCACACCAAGGGCATCACGTGAGCCGGCACGAATAAAACGTCGGGTGCGCGACGCCATACCTCCCAGGCCAGGCGCACGTGCGTCCAGAGGCGAGGGAAGGGAATGACGTGCATCTCGCCGCACGGGTTTTCAACCCATTCTAGATCATCTAGCAGGTCGGATGGGAATGGGACCGGCGTGTAGAGACGAAATTGGTGCTCACACCCGGCCTCGATTAGAGCCCGAATGAGATGCAGCGAATAGGCCTCGGTGCCAGTGCGCCGGGCACGCGTTACCCGGCTGGCGTCAATCCCGATGAGCATGGGTTACATTGTACCATAGCAAAACATGAAACGTAAAACATAAGACGAGCTTGTCAGATGCCGCGCAACGCCGCGCGGGCCGCGTAGAACCCGCACATACCGTGCACGCCACCGCCGGGGGGCGTGGAGGACGAGCACAGGTAGAGGCCCTTCACTGGAGTTGAATAGGGGACTAAGCGGGGCACAGGCCGGGTGAAGACTTGGCGCAGGTCTTGAATCCCGCCGTTGATGTCACCGCCAACATAGTTGGGATTGTATCGCTCCATGTCAACGGCGGACATGGTGCTGCGGGCCAAAATACGGTCACGGAAGCCAGGGGCAAAACGCTCGATTTGAGCCTCGATACGCTGCGCCATGTCCACCGTCGATCCGGATGGGACGTGGCAGTAGGCCCAGACTGTGTGTTTCCCCTGTGGTGAACGGTTGGGATCGAATAGGCTTTGCTGGGCGAGGAGCACAAAGGGCTTTGCAGGGTGTTTTCCCTGCCAGACAGCACGCTCGGCGGCGGCAATCTCCTCGAAGGTGCCACCCACATGGACTGTGCTGGCGCGTGCACAGGACTCCGCTTTCCACGGGATGGGACCATCGAGCGCGAGGTCTAATTTGAACACACCCGGTCCGTAGCGATAGCCTTGGAGCTTGCGTCGGTATCCGGCCGGCAGGCGGTGACCAACGATCCCTAGTAATTGGCGGGGCGTTACGTCAGCCAGAATCAAGCGGGATGATGGCAATTCATCGAGCGACTCTACGCGCCAACCAGTCATAATCTCACCCCCCAGTGAACGGAGGTAACTTGCCAGGGCATCGGCAATGCGCTGCGAACCGCCACGAGGTATCGGCCAACCAACCGAGTGACCGGCAATCCCCAACACAAGCCCAAAGGCGGCGGTCGGCGACCGCTCTAAAGGGAGCATCGAGTGGCCAGCCATGCCTGCGAAGAGAGCACGGGCCCGTTCGCCATCAAACAAGCTCTCGGCGAGGCCGCGCGCTGAGCGCACAGCACGCAGAGCGAAGCGAGCCAGAACCAAGGGATGGTGTGGCGGGATTGACAGGGGACCAAGCATATCCACGGCAAGCCGTTCCCAGTCCTTCACAAAGGGGATCATAAGCTTTCGATAGGCGGCGGCATCAGGGCCGAGGGTCTCGCCGGTCACTTCGACTGAGCGTTCCAGCACGGCCACCATGCCGTCGTCCAGGGGATGAGCCAGAGGAGCGGGCGGGTGAATCCACTGTAGGCCGTACTTATGCAGCGGCAAGGCACGGAAAAACGACGAGCTGGCAGCTAGAGGATGTATCGCGGAACAGGTATCATGTAGGAAGCCCGGCAATGTCAATTCGGCCGAGCGCACTCCGCCGCCGATTGTTGCACCGGCCTCCAGAACAAGCACTGAGCGGTCTGCCTGGGCCAGCGTGATGGCAGCAGCCAGTCCATTCGGCCCTGAGCCAATGACCACGGCATCGTAAGTATGTTGTGCAAGCATGACTCAGGTCCCACGAAACATACGTGATGAGAAGCAAATGACGTGGTTTTCACTATGCCAAATGAGGAACCAAAGCGTGCAACTCCCCGGGGGAAACAGCACCCACCCGTAACAGGCGTGGGGGGCTGGTACTCAGATCGATGACGGTCGAAGGGACCCCGCCCGGACATTCGCCGCCGTCGATGATGAGCGGCACCCGGCCTGCCAACTGCTCCACCACCTGGCGGGCAGTGGTCGGGCTCGGCCGCCCCGATAGGTTAGCACTCGTGGCGGCCAGTGGTGCGCCAATGGCGTTTATCAGAACCAGGGGAAGAGAGTGGTCGGGACAACGAATGGCCACCGTGTCGCCGCCGGCCGTCACAATGGCGGGAACCCTTTCAGCACGCGGCAGCACCAGGGTCAGACCGCCTGGCCAGAAGCGCTCTGCCAGTTCCCAGGCAATTGCCGGGATCTGGCAAGCCACACGGGTCATATCCTCAATTTGAGCCACTAAGATGGGAATCGCCTTGGACGTTGGACGATTCTTGGCCACGTACAGGTCGGCCACCGCCTCCGGCTGAAAGGCGTGCGCCCCCACGCCATATACCGTGTCGGTAGGAAAAGCCACCACACGCCCGGAGCGCAAGAGACGCCGAGCGCGCTGGACGCCCTCAGGCTCTTCAGCGAGCACGACCCGGGTCTTCACGCTGGTCACTCAGTTCTCCTAAGACATAGCGTTCGATCGCCCATGCCGCCCCGTCGTCTGCCAGCGAAGGAGCAACTACATCTGCGGCGGCTTTGGCATCGGGGCTGGCGTTCCCCATAGCTACACCCAGCCCCGCCCAGGCGATCATGCTCACATCGTTGTCCTGGTCACCAACAGCCATCGTCGCCGACTGGGATATCCCGACATGTGCAGCCAGCCGCGCCAAGGCCTCGCCCTTCGATACGCTGGGGCCGGTGGCTTCGATCAAGCGATCCCAAGAGCGCACCACTTGCAGGTGGCCATCGAATTCCACCCTCAGGTCACGCACCAGTCCTGGAACTGCTTCCTCCTGCTCAAAAAATAGGAATTTGATGGGTGGATGGCTGAGCCAGCCACCCAGGTCTCCCACCGCTGTGATGGGTATTCCTGACAGATCCGCAATACGCGCAGCCAAGGGATCCATTTGGCCCACGTAGGCCCGGTCATCCTCCGCGTACACCTGAAAGTTCAACTGGCGGGCTTCCGAAAAGGCAACCAGGTCTCGCGCCACGGGCAAAGGAATGGTGGCAAGGTGGACAGCTGCGCCGTTTCGGTGATCTCGAATCAGCGCCCCCTGGTAGCAAATCAGGGGAGCATTAACACCCAACTCCCGCGCAAAGTGGGCAGTCGGCGCGTAGCCCCTGCCTGTGGCAATGGTCACCAGGCATCCCTGGTCTTTGGCCCGCTTCACAGCGTGACGGATACGCTGGGAGATGACGCGCTCTCTATCCATCACGGTGCCATCCAGATCCAATGCTGTCAGGCTTATTCTTCGTCTGTTCTCGATTGTCAATGGTCTAACACCCCTCATCACATCCCACTCAGTAGTTTTTCTGTCCACTTCTGAGGCATTCTGACTTGGGTAACTGGTCCTTAAAGTGGGAGATTAAGTCTGAGTTGCCCCTGACTATACTTTACACGAATCAACGGGGCTGTCAACCGCTTAGACCGCGGCTTTCCCACTATGAATAAGGGGGCAACCTGTAAGACATGTCATCCTGCCTGCAACCGCCAGTCCGAGGAATGACCGAGCACTGGAAAGCCCTGACCGACCTTCAGTCCTTTGTTTGACCTGGTCATAGGCCATGCTATAATGAGCCCTTGCGCCGCGAACCACTAGAACTTATACCCTACCAAGACTTCACGAGAGGACACGATATCCGATGTGGGTTTCAGACAGCTACGAATACATCTACGCACTCGCCGAGTCGAGTCTGGCCAGAGGTGATTATGAGACAGCGCAAGCAAATTTCGAACGCTTGAACGAACGCCTTTCCAAACTCAAGCCAGTCGTGCTGGATAGGCGACCTGAGCTGCGGAACTTGCGCGTAGTCAGTCTGGGCAAGCAGGCGGAGATCCATCACATCCAAGGCGAGTTTGAGCAAGCGCTCGAGCTGTACGACAAGGCGACTGAGATAGCCCCAGAAACCAGAGACAGATGGCAGCGGGACGTGGCCTTGGTCTACATCGATATGGGGCAGGTCGAGAAAGGCCTTGACGAGTTGCGCGCCCAAGCCATAGCTCATCCTGGGACCCATGAACGTTGGCTGACCATCGGCGTGGAGGCTGAGTCGCTCGGCCGCCTGGACGAGGCAGAGGAAAGTTTGCAGCGCGCCGCCCGCATCGCGTCGGAGCCCGATGACAGAAGCGAAGTCTATCTGGCTCTCTTCGACCTCTACCGCGAACAAGGTCGCGTGGAGGAAGCTCTGGCTGCCTGGGACCAGGCTTGGGAAGCCCACGGTCACGACCCTGATTATGTGTTCCCCCTCTACCAGATGATGTGGGAAGCTGGCGACCTGGAACAGGCTCGTCAGTATCTCGACCATGAGGAGAACCCGCTGCGCAAAGGGTTCCAGGAGGGGCTGCTGGCCAGCAGTGAGGGGAATCCAGAGGAGGCGGCCAGGCATTGGCAGCAAGTGACGCAGATGAACCCCTTGGAGTTTGACGAGGGACACGAAGCGTGGGCTGAGGCGGCGCTGCGGGTCGACCATCCGCCGGAGGAGGTGGTTGGCGTATTGGGAACCATATTGGAAGCCGGCGATTTCTCTCTGCGCGGGCTCCTGCTGCAGGCCATCGCCGAAGCGCGTCTGGGGCACACTGAGCACGCTGAAGGGGTATTGGAGATAGCACGCAACCTCGGTCTGCGGACACGACCGCGCCAGGAGAACTTGCCCCCGGCTCACTGGACCTTGTTCGATGAGCTGGTGACAGACGACGATGTAAAAGGCGAGCTAAGAGGCTACTTTCAGGTGGAGTCTGGGAGCGAGGTCGGAGCTGACCAGGAGCAAGGCTAATCAACAATGCCAGACCCAATAGAATCGGTTCCCCACCCACCAGAAGATAGAAGGTTCGCCAGCACGCAGCCAGCCATGTGTGCAGGGTGGAGCGAGGAACGACACTCGATACGTCCCAAGGTCAGTCCGGCACTGCCTGCTCACAGAGGACGGTAGATTTTTGCAATCGAATGCCGTATTCTGGTGACCTCAGCGGGGCGGGACGTATCCGCCAGTGGCACAACCAGAGTTTGCGCGCCAGCCATTCCAGGTGTAATATCCACCATCTACCCAAGACCATTACATATGGAGGTTTTTTGATGGAATTCGAAGGCTATTGTGTCAAGTGTCGCACCAAGCGCACCATCACAGACGGCGTCGTCGAAGAGACTGCCCAAGGTCGGCGCATGGCCAAGGGCACCTGTCCGGTCTGCGGGACGAAAGTGACTCGGTTCTTATCAAGCAAGGATAAGGAATAAGGCCCAGGCCAAGCGGCAGCCTGCCTGCCAACAATTATCGTGCCTCAGGCACTTGAGCAAGTTGACAGGCCATCGCGCAGTATGTCTGCCGGTCGATAGGCATACGGCGTCCTAGGGCGAGGCTACATCTGACCACCCGCCGCGCTCACAGAAAAGGCTCCCCACAATGTGTGGGAGCCTTTTTGATTCAAGACGGAATTCATTTCACGGATTGGTCCCCCACTAGACGGATCTGTGGGATGGTTCGGGAGGCAATCTCGATTCTTCAACTCGACTGCCTATCTTAAAACGCCTCCAACGGCCCACGCCGCCTGGCCTGGGTCTCAAACCAACTGAAGAGGACAAAGCCAACCAGGGCATAGGCCAGTCCAACGGCCAGTTCCCCCACCAAGAGCGGCCACACATCGGCCAAGGATGCCCCCCTCACGAACAGCCGACCCGCGCGAATGCCTCTGGTCAGCGGCAGGGCGGCGCTGACCGTCTGCATCCAGGCCGGCAGCGTTGCCAGAGGTATGTTGGCTCCACTGAAGAGAAGCAGCAAGAAGTAGACAGTGTTGTTGATAAACATCACGTTCAACGCCACCAGGCTGACGCTGCCCATCAGCAGCCCCAACCCACAGGTGCTGGCGGTGGTCACCAGAATAGTCAGCGAAAGGCCTGCCAGGTTGGCCGTGCTCAGATCCAACCCCAGGAGAAGCACACCCCACATGAAGCCCAACACCACGGCCAGCATGCCGTCCAGGATATTGAAGGTGGCGCGGCCCATGAAGACAACCAGCCGGTTGGCTGGCGACCCGATCAGATAGATCAATGTCCCCTCATTGCGCTCTCGGCCCACCGTCATGGTCACACCGTAGATACCGTTGATGGCTGCCACCTGCAACGCGTTACCGACGATGTAGAATTCGGCTGTCTGGCGACCCGTGGCCGAGACGCCCAGGAAGGTGAAAAAGAGAATCTGACTGAGGGGCATAACTACTTTGGAGGCGACATAGCTGGCCGGCTCAGTCCAACGAAAGAGGCCAATATACGCCAGCCACGCACCACTGACAAATATCCTAAGCGAGGCAATCAACTTATTCACAGCTCATCTTCCTGGTCACTGCATTCCCAATGTCGCTTCTTCCCTGGCTCGCCGCAGCAACACGCTAAACAGCCAAGCGGAGATGAACCAATAGGCCACGCTGAAGACGATAAGCATGACCCAACTCAGGAGCACATCACTGAGAGGGACACCGCCACTGGAGGTTGCGTGCAGAGCACGTGCCGCCCAATAAGGTGATAGAGCGTAGCTTATGGGCGTTGTCCAGATAGGCAGCAGGAGGACTGGGAAGAGAAAACCACCGACTATGTACACCGGGAACTCCAGTGCGTTGGCCCACACAGTGGCCCCCGGATTGGTCGCCATCAGCGGGGCGATGACCAGTCCCAATGATATCAGCGCCAGCACCGTCAGCAACAGCGAGATGAAGAAAAGGAACGGATAGGCAATCGTAAGCTGGAAGTTGAAAAGGAGCGCTGCCAGCGAATAGCCCAAGACCATTGAACTGAGCGACATAGTCGTATTGGCCAATGTCTTGCCGACAATAACTGTTGCCAGATGGGTGGGGCTGCCCACGATATTCTCCAGATTGCCGGTCCAACGTTCGAATTCAATGTTGAAGCTGCTGAAGAAGAGCGTACCGCTCCATAGCCCGGTCATTGCGCTGCCAACGATGACGAAGATGGCCTGGAAGCCTTCGGTGTCGCGCAACATATAGAGCGCCAGCAGAGCCACAATAAGCGGCTGTACAATCACGGTGAAGATGACGAACCAGTCCACACTGATCTGCTTTAGGTAGAGATAGAAGACCGTCCACACTACCCTCAAGCGTCTCACGGTTCGCCTCCCACCAGTCGCACATAGGCATCTTCCAGCGTCGGTTCGCGGACGACGACATTGCCCACGCGCAGTCCCAACCCCTCCAGGGTGTTGACCACGGGTGCAACGACGGCCGCCCCATCGCCTGACTGGATCAGCAAGGCCTGCTTCTGATCCCGATTCTCAACCGATACCATATCCACGCCGTCCAGTGCCCGGACGCGCTCCACCGCCTCGGCTGGGATACCAAACACCTGCACTTCGACCACTGATAGATCTCGCACGTGATGCTTCAGCTCAGTTGGAGTATCCAGCGCCACGATCTTGCCTTGGTTGATAACCGCGATACGCTGACACAGCGCATCAGCCTCAAACATGTAGTGCGTGGTGAGCAGGATCGTCTTTTTCTCGGCCTGCAAGTTACGGATGGTGTGTCGTAGCTCCCGCGCACCGATCGGGTCCAGGCCCATAGTCGGCTCGTCTAGGAACAAGAGATCAGGTTCGTGAAGCAGGGCGCGGGCGATGTGTAGGCGCTGCTTCATACCACGCGAGTAGCCTTCGATCTTCTCATCGCCCCGGCCGCTCAGCCCCACCAGGTCGAGCAGATAGGGGATACGCCGCTTCTGTACCTCGGGGGGGACGTGATATAAGTTGGCGAAGTACACTAGATTGTCATGGCCAGAGAGACGCCAGTAGAGCCCCCGCTCGCCGCCGAACACGAACCCGATGCGCTGGCGGATCTGACCCGGCTCGCCCACCAGGTCGTGGCCCAAAACACAAGCTTCCCCTGCCGTAGGCGTCAGCAGCGTGGCCAGCATTTTCACCGTCGTTGTCTTGCCAGCCCCGTTTGGCCCCAGCAGCCCAAACAACTCCCCCTGCGCCACGTCGAAGTCAATGCCATCCACAGCCAGCACTTCCTTCACTTTACGCCCGAAGACGCCCATTCTGGCCCGATAGATGCGCTTCAGTCCGAACACCTCAATCGCGTCCATGGGAAGCCCTCAACATGGAAACCGCGCAACACCAATGGCAGCCCAACCTCATCTTGAATTACACCCAAACACTTGTTCTAGTACAAGCTAACCAGGTCATTCATCGCTGTAAACTCAAAGTCCGTAAGTAGGCGACGCAACTTTCTCTCCAGACTCCCTCGCCCATAATAGTGGGTCAGCCGCTCGCGCAGAGTCACCAGGCTGTAGCGTTGCTCCGTGTCCAACTCCCAAGGGTGAATATACATTATGGCTGGCTGTCCCACTGCGTTGAGCTGCCGGATACCCTGCCGGATGACAGAATAGGGCAAAGCGCGGACATAGAATCCCCCGGCGATCGGCAAATTGACTCCCATCCAACGGGCAGTAGAGAGTGGAAATTCTACAAGGTCACGGTCCTCTAACTTATGTGGGAAACGCGGGGACTCGGGATAACCGTAAAGCATGTTGCGCGTAGGAAAGAAGCTGCTGTCGTACCGAAATCCTCTTTCCAGGAGGACATCCAGCGCCCATAGCGACTGACTGTTGATTGAGAAATAGGGCGCACGGTGTCCGATGATGGGCTGGTTGACCAACGGCGTCAACACTTCCAGGGATCGGTCCAGCTCAGCAGCAAAGCGCTCCGGCGTAATGCGATGGACCATAAGATGCCAATAGCCATGCACACCGATTTCGTGTCCAGCAGCGGCAATGTGACGGATGAGATCTGGATAGCGATTGGCAACGTGACCCAACACAAAGAAAGTAGCGCGTACGCCGAACTCGCCAAGTATAGCCAATAGGCAATGGGCATTGGACTCCAGTCGCGCTTCGTAGCTATCCCACTCTCCTGGCTGGGTATTGGTGCTGGTCAGACCTTGGAACCAATCTTCCAAGTCCACGGTGAATGCATTCAGGATTGACATACACAACCTCTCTATCCAACCTGCCGCCCTTAAGATATAGGATACCTGACGCTAAGTCAAAAAACCAGATTGCTGTCCAGTAATAGACATGGTACCCTTATCGCTCTAGCGAACCGTTTCCTCGCTCGATTTTTGTGGTATAATACTCACCTGGGACGGAGCCCCCACGTGGCGGCATAAACCCAAGGTCGATGCGGGTAGCCTCCCAGCTCTAGGAAGTCTGGCTGGATGGAATAGCGTACCAGTCCAGGGGCCATGAGCAGGAGCCCCTTTTTGTCGGCTAGATACGGCAGGGGTATAATGTGACCTTTACACACGCCGTTGGTGACCGAAGCACCTCAAGGCCTGCAGCGAACGATTGCAAAGCAATAAAATCGCTGAAACGTGGAAAAGAGGCTTCACGCCTGGAGACGATCAACCGCCACAAAACGTATACGTTGTTACTATTACGACCATTGACAATCGGCTGAGATTCCCAATCTATGACTCGTTATTCACGTATCACTGGCATGAACGATGTATTGTTCGAGGAACAGCGCTACTGGCGTCATATCCTCGACCGTATCCAGTACGTTACAGACCTTTACGGCTACCACCGCATCGACGTGCCTGTTATGGAAATCACATCCCTCTTTGTGCGCGGTGTAGGCGAAGGGACGGACATTGTCGAGAAGGAGATGTATTCCTTTGAAGACCGGGATGGCACCCCCATCAGCCTGCGGCCCGAGTTCACCGCCGGAATCATGCGCGCATACATTGAAAACGGCCTCCATGTCCTCCCGCCGCCGCTTAAGGTGTGGACGACTGGGCCGCTTTTCCGCCACGAGAGACCGCAAGCAGGACGCTACCGCCAGCACTCTCAGTTTGACATCGAAGTGATAGGCGAGCAGGACCCAGCCGTTGACATGGAGGTTATCGACGTCGCCTGGTATCTATTCGATGACTTAGGATTCAGCGGGCTGCGCCTGCACATCAACTCGACCGGCTGCCCAGCCTGCAAACCAGTCTACGTGCAGAAGCTGGTGGACTATTTCACCCCACTGATCGGCAAGCTGCCTGAAGTAGATCAAATGCGCCTGCGTAAGAACCCACTGCGCATCCTCGACAGTAAAGAGGAGGCTACTCAGCCAGTGTTGGATAAGGCACCTCACATCGTAGATCACTTGTGCGCCGAGTGCGCCGACCATTTCGCCCGTTTGAGCGCTTACCTGGATGCGTTGGATCGCCCCTATCAGGTGGACTATCGTATCGTGCGAGGGCTGGATTACTATACCAAGACTGTCTTTGAGATCAAAGCCGACGGCCTGGGTGCGCAAGATACTGTATGCGGCGGCGGTCGCTACGATGGGCTCATCGAGGAGCTAGGCGGACGGCCCACACCGGGCATTGGTTTTGGCTCAGGCATCGAACGCATTGCACTGGCCATGCAGCAGTTGGGCCTTACGGTTCCGGAGGAACCCAATCCGGACGTGATGATCACCTATCTGGGGGAAGCAGCCAAACTGACGGCTGTCGGGCTGGTAGAGGAGCTGCGGTATGCTGATGTCCGCACACTGCTGACGTTTGGCGACCGTAGCCTTAAGTCCCAGCTCAAGAGCGCCGACCGGACAGGCGTGGCATACACGGTCATTTTGGGCCAGGAGGAACTAGAGGCCAGCCTTGCCACCGTCCGTGAGATGACGAGCAGCCAGCAGGTCGGAGTGCCCTTTGGTGATCTGGTGGAATGGCTGCAAAGTAAGCTCGACCAGGACGGAAAAACAGAAAACGAGCGATAATCGTGATCTCCCAACCTCCGAAATTGCACGAAACCGTGGCAGATGGGGCCGGTACGCCTCCTCTGGAAAAACGACCCTTCGAATATATCGGCCTACTTTATCACCCGAGAATTGCTGAGTCCCAGGGTCTGGCCGCCGAAATGCTGGAGTTTCTGGAAGGACACGGCGTATCAGCCTGGATCGGGTCAGGCTGGGATGAGCCAGCGGTGGCCGGGCAGGCAGCTCGGCTGGACATGCTGGTGACCCTGGGCGGCGATGGGAGCATGCTGCGCGCGGCGCGCATGGCCTCACCACACGGTATCCCGATCCTGGGCGTCAATTTGGGCCGCCTTGGGTTTCTGGCAGAAGTCGAGCCCCAGGAGTGGCCCGAGCGATTGCGTCAAGTGCTGGCCGGGGACTACTGGGTAGAAGAACGCATGATGGTTCACGCCGAGTGTTGGCGTGACCAGGAAACCTTGGGCAGCTACGAAGCCCTCAATGACGTGGTAATCAGCCGGGGGTCGCTGGCGCGCGTGGTGCGTCTGCCAACGTATATCGATGGGGGCTTTCTCACTACTTATACCGCCGACGGGCTTATCGTCTCCACGGCCACTGGCTCGACAGCCTATGCGCTGGCCGCAGGAGGGCCGATTGTGCCCCCCGAACTAAAGAATATGCTACTTATCCCGCTAGCCCCCCATCTGAGCCTGGAGCGAGCCATTGTTCTGTCTCAAGGGAGCATGGTGCGGGTGAAGGTGCATACCGACCATACCGCCATACTCACCGTGGATGGCCAAACTGAGGTCGAACTGGCCGACGGGGATTGGGTACAGGTCGTCGCCAGCCCCCGCGTCGGCCGTTTTATCCGCCTGCAAGACCGGGCCTACTTCTACGCTACGCTGATGCAACGCCTGGGCTTCCCTACATCAGAACCGGAAGATATATAGAAAATGAGCGAAACGACACACACACACGCCCACGAAGACATCGAAACCGTCACCGTCTGCTACCGCCACCCGGACGTCGAGACTAGCTTGCGCTGCAATCGCTGCGGCAAGCCTATCTGCACCAAATGTGCCGAACTTACGCCGGTTGGCTACCGCTGCCCCGACTGCGTGCGCCAGCAGCAAGACAAATTCTATACCGGCGGCAATCTAGACTACGTCATCGCTGTGGTTGTTGCCCTGCCCCTGTCTCTGATTGCGGGTGCTGTTTTTACTTTCATCATTGCCGGCATCGGCTTTTTCTCGTGGATCATCAGCTTCATCGCTGCCCCGGCCACGGGCGGCCTCATTGCCGAAGCGGTACGCCGCGCGGTGGGCCGACGTCGATCGCGTTACCTGAGCATAGTGGTCGCGGCCTGCTTGGTGCTGGGCGTGGCTCCGTTCGTGTTGCTGATGCTGATCGGCGGTAACTTGTATGGCCTCATCCCGCCCGGTATTCTCCTATTTTTCGGCGTGGGCACCATCATTGCCCGACTGCGCTGAACGGTTGACACAAATGTTCTATTTTGCTATAACGGCAAGGAAATAGAACGACGTAAGGTGAGCCTTGCTAACCGAGCTGACTATCACCAACTTTGCGATCATTGATGAACTGCGCCTGCGGTTTACCTCTGGCTTCAACGTACTGACCGGTGAGACCGGCGCAGGCAAGTCAATCATCATCGACGCAGTGGGCTTGCTGCTGGGCGGGCGTGCGGACGCCACGGTCATTCGCGCTGGCTGCAAGCGGGCCCAGGTGGAGGGCATCTTCCGCCTCGACGATCACTTACAGAATCAGATCAACCCCGTACTGGAACGTGAGGGGTTGGAGAGCGACGCACCCGACACGCTGATTCTAGGTCGGGAAATCCGCGCCACGGGCCGCAACTACTGCCGCGTCAACGGCCGCACCGTCAGCCTTTCGCTGCTGGAAGAAATCAGCCAGCCCCTGGTAGATATCCATGGCCAGGGTGAGCACCTGAGCCTA
>Ga0209536_100009563_pt1 | contig 14403 bp, 12 predicted proteins | sample DeeMarSeWOR28_12_FD_187461 | JGI IMG/M metagenome (GOLD analysis project Ga0209536, IMG submission 187461) | Marine sediment microbial communities from White Oak River estuary, North Carolina - WOR-2-8_12 (SPAdes) (version 2) | ecosystem: Environmental > Aquatic > Marine > Intertidal zone >...
CGGGGCGCAGCAGGGCCTGGGCTATCTCATGATACAGGCCAACGCCCGGCTTAAAGTCGATTTGGTGTTTGCTGCGATTCTGTGGTTATCCCTGATGGGACTGGCATTGTGGGTGCTGGTTGGATATCTGGAGAAGAAGATCATAACCTGGAAATGAAAGGAGAAGAGATGTCCAAAAGATACCTTCCCCTGTTGCTGGCTATTTTTCTTGTTTTTTGCGCAACGAGCCCAACTCAAGCGTCCCAGGAATTGACATTGATGCTTGATTGGTTTCCCAATGTGGATCACCTGCCCATTTATGTTGCCCGACATCAGGGGTTTTTCACCGATGAGGGGCTGGACATAAAAATACAGAGCCCGTCCGAAACGGCAGATGCGCTCAAGCTGGCCGCCGCGGGCACCGTCGATATCGCGATATCCTATGAGCCCCAAACCATTATCGCGGCCGCCCGAGGACTTGAAATCGTTGCTTTCGGGCGTCTCATCGAGCACCCTCTGACAACCTTGCTTTTTCTAAAAAATAGAGGAATTGAAAAACCGGCTGATCTGTCGGGAAAGAAGATCGGGTATACTGTTCCGGGTTTAATGGACGTGTTGCTCGAGGCTTTTGCAAAACTGAATGGAATTGAACAATATTCGGCGATCAATGTCGGTTTTGCAATTGTTCAATCATTGACAGCCGGTAAAGTGGATGCCGTTATGGGGCCTTTTAAGACCTATGAAACGGTTACCATGTCGCAAAAGGGTTATGAGGTCGGTTATTTCGAGCTGGAAAAATGGGGGATCCCCGATTATGATGAATTGGTATTCGTCACCAGCCGGTCAAGGATGAAACAACATCAATCACAGCTGGTCAAATTCAACCGTGTTATTGAACGTGCAATCACATTTGTAAGGGCGCATCCTGAGGAATCACTCGATTATTACTTTAAAGAAGTTCCGGAGGCAGACCAAAGGACGGAATCAGATGCTTTTAAGCTGACCCAGCCCTATTACGCCCATAGCCAAATGTTGGAGGTGAATCGGTGGCAGCAATTTGCCGATTTTGCCCTAAAATATGGGCTTATCGACAAATCGGTGGATGTAAAAACCTTTCTTGGGATAAATTCGGTTAAATAAAAAAATTGTTGACAGATTCCGCGAATCCTTTATTCAACGGATTCAGCCGCAAGGATAACTTCAATTTCGGGTATGACGGCAGGCAAGCGTATTCTTGGTATCAGGCTCGCGAACGATGCGGGTCGGAGGAGGTTTTTTATGGGTTCAAAGAAATGGCGGGTGTGCAATTCAGCGGGCACCAGGCGCGTGATCGTAACCAAGGAACTTCCCGGCACACGCTGGTTGGAGGCGTTGTCAGCGGCCGATTGCAGAGTTGAGATCTGCACATCGACGGATGTTTTGAGCATTGACGATATCAAAGCCGCCATTGGCAACAGCTGTGATGCAGCCATCGGGCAGTTGACAGAAACTTGGGGCCAGGATCTGTTTGCGGCGCTCAAAGCTGCAGGTGGCACTGCCTACAGCAACTATGCAGTGGGGTTCAACAATGTGGATGTGGACGCTGCCACCAGACATGGGATTCCTGTCGGCAATACTCCCGGAGTGCTGACCGAGACAACAGCTGAAATGGCCGTGACCTTGACTTTTGCCGCTGCCCGCCGGATCGGTGAGTCCGAAAGATTTATGCGCGCCGGCGAGTACAAAGGATGGTTACCGACGCTTTTTTTAGGCGAGCTGTTATGGGGAAAAACACTTGGGATTATTGGGGCCGGGAGAATCGGCGCAGCCTATGCCCGCATGATGGTCGAAGGCCACAGAATGTCTTTGATTTATCATGACCTTTACCAGAATAAAGCGCTCGAAGATTATATCTTTGCTTATGGTGAATTTTTGAAATCCCAGGGACAGATGGCCCCGAGATGCCGACGCGCTGAGACCGTTGAGGAGCTTTTGCAGCAGGCGGACTGTGTCAGTGTGCACACGGTGCTTGACGAGTCCACCCACCATTTGATCGACGCCAAGCGTCTGGCGCTGATGAAAGAAAATGCCATTCTGGTCAACACCAGCCGCGGCCCGGTGATCAATGAAGCTGATCTGGTTGCCCATTGCCGCAATCATCCTGAATTCAGGGCCGGGCTCGATGTATTTGAAAACGAACCGGATACAGCACCGGGATTGGATAAGCTGGATAACGTCGTCATCGTTCCCCATATCGCATCGGCGACCAGCTGGACGCGCCAGGGGATGGCCACGCTGGCTGCAAGCAATATCGCCGGGCTTTTGATGGGATATCCCGTTTGGAACCGGGCAGATATAACTCCCTTTTTAGAGGGTGATTCACCCAAGGCCGCCCCAAGTGTGATCAATGCAGAGGATCTGGGTTTAAAGAAATTCAAAGGATAGTCGAGCATTCTGCCGCCCGAAGTTTTCAGGCACTGAATAATACCTGAATTTTGGCTCCAAATTCAGGTATTATATTTGCAATTTAGCAGTAAATTCGATAGACTAAAACGCGTGAAAGGCAGCAGTACATCATTGCGTGAATGGATGAGTCAATGACGAATCAAGAGCGGCGTATAACCGAATTGAGCGATTTGCTGCAGGCAAGCCGAAGCCTGAGTAATATTCTCGTGCTTGAGGACCTTTTTTCGGCGCTATCAGAAATTATCAGTCGTAAGATTGCCCTGCGCACTCTGGCAATCTTTCTTTACTACCCGATGTCGGAAACATTCAAGCTGGTTTCAAATAGGGGATTGGGGACGATCAATTTAAAGTTCCAATGGGATGAGAGCGCTTTCTGGAAAATGTTATCTCAGAACAAGCCATTCGCAGTGCTCGATGAAAGCGGCCATCCTCTTTTTCCCGCTGTTTTTGAAAAATACGGTTTGCACAAGCTGCAATCCAAGCTCTGGGTGCCGCTGGCGATACGAGGTGAAGTCGTTGGGCTCCTGACCCTTGGCGAAAAGATAAATAGTAAATTCTTTGATGATGTTGAAATCGAATTTCTCACACAGATCGGCGCGCATGCCGCCGCAAGCATCAATACTTGCCGGCTTTATGAAGAGCGGAAGAAGGAAAAAGAGGATCTGGATAAAACCATACAAAATCTTTCACTGCTTTACAGCATCGGCAAGGCCATGAATTATATCAGCGATTTACAGAAACTTCTCCAATTCATCCTAAATCAGGCCATCGAGATTACCTCAGCCGAAAAGGGCTCTATTATGCTCTATGATCCCGAATCAGATCGACTGAACATTCGGGTTCTGGCCGGTTTGGCAGATACGGAATATCAGGCAAAGGTCAACAATAATGAAATTAAATGCCGCAGCTTTAAACCCGGTGAAGGTATCGCCGGGCGAGTATTTCTGACAGCCAGACCGATGATCGTCAACAACATCAGTGACGATGATTTTTTTATCGAGTCGAAAACCTCCTATGTGCGTTCCATCGCCTGTATACCGATGGTGGTTTACAGCGATGTCATCGGGGTCATTAATGTCACCAATAAACAGGAGCAAAAGGATTTCTCCGACGAGGATTTGAAGATGCTCAAAGCCGTGGCCGACCAGGCTGCGGTTGCGATCAATAAAGCACAACTCTGGGATATGGCCGTTACCGACTCATTGACCGGATTGTATGTGCGACGTTATTTTTTGGCGAAACTTCAAGAGGAAATCCGGCGCGCTGAGCGATACAACAAAGTGATATCCATTGTGATCGCAGACCTGGATAAATTTAAAACCATCAATGACAACTATGGTCACGAAGCCGGCGATGAGGTTCTAAAAACTGTCGGCAAGTTTCTGCAAAAAAACATCAGGGAGGTAGACATTGTCGCCCGCTACGGTGGTGAAGAGTTTGTATTGATGATTCCCGAAGCCGATCAAGATGCCGCCCTTGCATTATCTGAAAGATTGAGAGAGCAGTTTGCCCGGGTTAAAAGGGATAATCTGCCGCAGATTACCATGAGTCTGGGCATTGCAACCTACCCATTTGATGGAACGGAAATGGAGGATCTTATCCGCAAGGCGGATGCCGCCATGTATGCTGCCAAGCAGGCGGGTCGCAATAAGGTCATCAAATATGCCGGTGATATTAAGCTGTTTCAAAAAAAAAATCTTTTTAACGGGGATAAACTCAATCCTCTTTGAATGCGCAGATGGCTGAATTTCTGAATTTGTGATACGAAGATATGCGCTGCAAAGCGATGCGGGTTTTTCTTGTTTCCAATGTGTGAGCCTGGTATTAAGCGTCCAGACTCGATATAGAATTCTTAGGAGGATTATATGTCAGATATCATTAATAAGGTAATCGATAGAGATCCAAATGAACGAGAGTTTCATCAGGCGGTAACGGAGGTGATGGAATCCGTGAAACCGGTTTTAGACCAGAATCCCATATACCGGCAGGCCAAAATTCCCGAAAGGCTGGTTGAACCCGAACGCGTGATCCTTTTCCGGGTCCCCTGGATGGACGATCAGGGTGAAGTGCAGGTCAACAGGGGATTTCGGATTGAAATGAACAGTGCTCTGGGACCCTATAAAGGCGGCCTGCGGTTTCACCCCTCCGTCAATCTGGGAATTCTTAAATTCCTGGCATTCGAACAGGTGTTCAAAAATGCCCTGACCACGCTTCCAATGGGTGGGGGTAAGGGGGGTTCGGATTTTGACCCCAAGGGCAAGTCAGACAACGAAGTCATGCGGTTTTGTCATAGTTTTATGTGTGAACTCTTCCGTCACATCGGGCCCAACACGGATGTGCCGGCCGGTGATATTGGCGTCGGTGCCAGGGAAATAGGTTATTTGTTCGGCATGTATAAAAAACTTCGCAATGAATTTTCAGGGGTCTTGACCGGCAAGGGCATAAATTGGGGTGGCAGCTTGATTCGTCCCGAAGCCACCGGTTATGGGTCCGTATATTTTGCCGCCGAGATGCTGGCCACGCGCAATGACACCCTGGAAGGTAAAATCTGTCTGGTATCCGGAGCCGGGAATGTCGCCCAGTACACGGCTGAAAAACTGATCGAATTGGGTTCCACGGTGGTAACCCTTTCGGACTCCAGCGGCTATATTTATGATGAAAGCGGCATTGATAGCGCCAAGCTTGAATTTGTCAAAACCCTTAAAAATGTCCGCAGGGGACGTATCAAAGAATATGCCGATAAATATTCTTCTGCGGTTTATACGCCAATAGAACCCGGTGCAGATCACAACCCGCTCTGGGATCACAAGGCAGACTGCGCATTTCCCAGTGCAACCCAGAACGAAATTAGTGCGAAAGATGCCCAAAATTTGATCAACAATGGCGTTGCTCTGGTCTCCGAGGGCGCCAATATGCCGACCACACCCGAAGGCGTTGATCTCTTTCTGCAAAAAGGGCTGCTTTACGGGCCCGGCAAGGCCGCCAATGCCGGTGGTGTTTCCGTCTCGGGACTGGAAATGACTCAAAACAGCATGCGACTGGGGTGGACCCGTGAAGAGGTCGACAACCGCTTGAAGATGATCATGAAAAGCATTCACCAGACTTCTCTGGAAGCCGCGGAACATTACGGCACGCCTGGAAATTACGTCAATGGCGCCAACATCGCCGGATTTGTTAAGGTAGTCGATGCGATGCTGGATCAGGGATTGGTATAACCAGAGCTGTTCTATCGATAAAACGGAAAAATTTGGAAAGGTGCCATGCCCGACATCCCGATCGGTATACTGGCGGTGATTCTTCTCTCTGTACTGCTTTACTTTGAAAAAATTCAAAACCGCCGTGCCGCGCTGCCTTCCAAAACGGCACTGTCGTGTCTATTTATTATAGCGGTTTTGGTGCAACCGCATTCGTTTCCCGGTTATTATTACCTCTTGCTGATCGGGTTGATCTTCTGCCTGGGCGGAGATGTCTTTTTGGCTCTGCCCCGGGAGAAGATGTTTCTATTTGGCTTGGTATCTTTTTTGCTCGGGCACATATTCTATATCATCGCCTTTTTTTACATTGCGCAGATAAACCAGTGGACCTGGATCGGGTCGGTCCTATGCCTTTTTTTGAGCGGCGGCATCTATTTCTGGCTAAGACCGCACCTGGGCTCCATGAAAATACCGGTTCTCTCTTATGTTTTTGTGATTACCGTTATGGTGGCCGGCGCGTGGTCTGTGCTGGGTGATGGTAAATTGCATCTGGCGGGACGACTTTTGGTGTTTATCGGGGGACTCAGCTTTTATTTCTCCGATGTATTTGTTGCCCGGGATCGATTTTTAAAGAATGATTTTATCAATCGGTTAATCGGACTTCCCCTGTATTATTTTGGACAATTTCTGCTGGCGTTTTCGGTTTCAAAAATTGGCCCCGTATAATCTGGCTTATTCGAATTACTATAATTTATGGCAAATTAAATAGGGTGCTTATCCGGAAAGTCCAAGTTACCAGAACAATCCGGTGGGAGCGGCTTCCAGCCACGAATTAAAACGATCGCGGCTGGAAGCCGCTCCCACAACCAATACAACTTGATCTTTCCAGATAACCGGATTAAAGAGTTTTATCGAGGCTGATACGGTTACCGCTGACATGGGATAATGCAATGGTGCAACAGTGGAATGCAAATCCTGAGAGAAAATCTCCCAATGGTCAAGCTTTCTGCCAAGAGGAGCTTTTCGGTTCCTCCATCATCTCGTTTATCTAGAACTCATTATCCCATCATTTCGGTATTCCATACTTGTCTAATTTGATCTTGCTTTATCAGGCCACATCACTATAGTGAGTGTCATAAAAACGTTCCGGTTAGGGGGCGTTTTTTTGCTACAATCACTTATGCCGCCGTCCTTATTATAGAAAAATTTTGATGACAGGCGGTGCAAAATAAGGGTGCCAACAATCAGAACCGAAAAATAATGCCGGTGCGATAATTTTTATGCAGCATGCCGTGTTCGACTCAACGATATATTTTAGAACATATGAAGAACGTGAAGAAGCCTTCCGGTCTGATGTATTTTCGCTTATTCCCCGCAAATATTTGGGCCCAAAACTTTTTTGGAAAGATTTTAAACGAATATCTCTTGATAATTTATCTCAATTGATCGAGAAGCCCATTGCTTATATTACCAGCAATCCGCGCGATTGCCTTGCATTCGGCACCCCCTGGCAGGTATTAACTGCCGCACATTTGTGCACCCTAAATACCCAGCAAAGCGATATTCGTTCAGTTGAACAGCTGGCCGATGATTTCGGTGTTTATGAAACGCTATTCCAGCCGATTCGCACTCTGTCAGGCGGCGAAACGGTAAAGCTTGCGCTCGCCAAAGCATATTTTTTATCCGCATTCACTCAGCGGCTGACCATTGCGAGCCCTTTCAGCTGGTTGTCACGGGATAATAGTTTTTATTTTGAAAGGCTTTATAAGCACTATTTCGATATCGGCCTGCCGGTCAAACTACTGGCATTAAATGGCGAAGATTCAAGCGAACCTCATAAAACATCCGGTATTGGGCACCAATCCGCCGATGAACCGGTTGACTTTTCGATTTTGTTGAAGAATGTAGTTATATCGCTGGGATCCTCCTTGAATCCGTTGCAGGAGCAGAAGACATTTGCAAAGGTTAGCGATATAGAGGGCAATCTTCGATCCCCCTGCCTAATTGTCGGCAAAAACGGGCAGGGCAAGAGCTTAATCGCCAAAATGCTTTGCGGGGCTATCCCCTTTCAGGGGATTGCAAAAATAGAGGCAGGCGCCAATGCCGGGCCCGCCAGATTATTATTCCAGGATGTGATAACCCAGACTTTGCTGCGTTCTTTCAACGGGATCACAGCCTCGGCTTCTGCCGTATTAGGGCAGAACCCCCTTGATCTGTATGATAGGCTTTCACATGAATATAGGTTCAACCTGAATCTTTTGGGTGGCCAAATTGCTGAATCCGATTTTTGCGGAGAAAATGAGTTTCGTTCCCTGTTGGAAGTGAAAGCACTCCTTGTTGCCGTCCGGCTTAGCGGGCTGCCAAGTGCACTTATCCTCGATGAACCGGATTGGGGATTGAGCCGGGATTCCGCGATTGCTCTGGTACTCGCCATTCTCAAGATCGCTTCCGAATCCGGTATCCCCGTGTTAATCATTTCGCACAAGCCGTGGTGGCATAAAATTACAAACAGCATCATCCGGGTTCAGCGGACGGCCAAGGAAACGGATAAAGACGGCAACAATTCATTTCAAATTAAACTGACCCATACGGTTTAACGCGCATCATGGCCTGGAAGATCAAAGTTGTTTTACTGTTTATCTTATCCCTGCCGGCCTTTATTGGATATCCGGTTGTGATCTTTGACGCAGAGCTCATCGCCGGTCTGACCCGCGGATGGGCATCCTATTTTTTTATTGCAAATACAGCTATTTTTCTTATCAATGGTGGCCGTTTTTATGCCAACGTTCTTGCCGTGACCGCGCTGATATCCATGCCTGTCATTTTTGTCGGCGGGTCGATCTCGTATTTAATCTTTTTGCTTGGATTTGGCTACACCTCCGGCCAAACTGCCTACAGCCCCCACTATATTTCGATATGTATTACGATGTTAACCGTCATTCCATTGGCCTTGAGCCTGATCAGCGCCGTCCCCTTTCAAAGGTTTGAGCAAAAGATTTTGCAAAATAAGACCGGTGTTTCAAAAATTGAAAAATGTATGATAATGTTTCTGCGCGTTTTTAATCATATCGTTTATTTCGTTATACCCAATATTCTTGAAACGATTCGCGAAGAGGGTCAATATAAAAAGCAGATAAAAAGTAAGGTGGCGTGCTCATTTAAACCCCCGGTCGAAGGCAAAAGCCGGATTTTAAAATCGAAATTGTTGATTCTCATAGAGAATATGATTCAACTGGGCGTGGAGAGCATATGTGCTTCTATTCAGTACATTCCGCTCTGGGCGGTCGAAATATCTCGATTACCTGATAAAAAGCCGAAGCGTTAAAGGAGATGATTATGCCGGGAACAAAAGATGTCAAACAGCTGGTTAATGTGGGCATTATTGCAGCATTTGCCACCTTATCGTTTATTGGCACACTGGTGATTCGAATACCTATTCCGGCCACCGGTGGGTATTTTAATCTCGGTGATACATTTGTTATGATCGCTGCCTTACTCTATGGGCCGCTTATCGGTGGGGCTGTCGGTCTCATTGGTCCGGCGCTGGCCGATGCCATCGGATATCCACAGTTCATTCTGGCGACGGCCATTGTAAAAGGTCTTGAAGGCCTGCTGGTTGGAGCAATCGGCGGCCGGTCTGCCGGGGCTTCCATGGCAAAACCCGTTATGGCCCTTGCGGTCGGAATCGCTGTTATTGTTATCGGGTATTTTGTTTTTGAAGCCTTTATATACCCGCTGATTGGAAAAACAATTCCTTTTTTTAAAGTAACCACCTTCGAACAAGCCTTGGGAGAACTTTTTCCCAATTTCATGCAAGGTATTATCAGTGCTTTGATTGCCTTTGGTATTTGGCGGGTTTTTCGCAGCAGAGCCCAAAAATAGCTTGGCCTGTCGATCTATAGTGGTTGTCAAAAGAACGCGCCGATGCTCGGAGGTTTTTTTCGACAACCACTTATGCCGCCATCCCTTTTATCTGAACATTTTTATGGGAAGCGGCATAAATCTGCGAAATAGGTGAAACCGGAGCTGTGGTCAAGACAACAGCTTTTCTCCTTGTTATGATAGCTTCTCTTTGAGGTCTGCTTCCAATTGCTCAAGTTGTTTTTCAAAAGCGGCATTTTTTGATTCGAACTCATCCGTAATTTTTTCCAGTTCATCCAAAAACCGGTTGATGTCTGACTGGCACCGGTGAATGGCCTTGGAAATCTCTGCAATGCGCTGGCCGTCTTGCTGCCGGGATGCCAGCTGCATAGATTCGTTTAGACGGTCGACTTCATTTTCACGGGCTTCGATGATGTCTTCCAGTCGATCCATGCGCTTTTTCAGGGGGCTGATAATTTTTGATCGATCGGTGATGACCCTGGATCGCAGTCGTCTCAGTTCCTTTTTGGTTCTTTTGAGGGTTTTCGCGGTATCGGAACCCTGTTCTGTCGATTTTGGCGTTATCCGGTCTTCGTCGCCCCAACCCCCTCCATCGAGGAATTGCTGGTAGCTTCCCTCAAAAATCGTGATACCCGCATTTTGAAATACTATGAGACGCTCTGCCAGCGCGTGCAAAAACATCTCATTATGGGTAACGATGATCGCGGCGCCGTCAAAACTGTCGATGGCAGCCAGCAATGCATCGCAGGATTCCATATCCAGGTGATTGGTGGGCTCATCCAGCATTAACATGTTGATTGGAGTCACCAGAACCTTACCCAATAACACTCGGCTTTTTTCACCGCCGGAAAGTACGCTGATTTTTTTTAAAGCATCATCTCCTGAAAACATCATCGCACCACATATATTGCGAGCAAGCTGCCGATCCACATCCGGGCTTGAGCATAATATTTCATCTTCAACCGTGCGGGTCCCGATCAGCCGATTGATATGAGTTTGTTCAAAGTAGCCTTTTTGAGCAGCCGGGTGATAAATGATTTCGCCGCCCTGGGGTGAAAGTTCCCCGGAGAGCAGCTTTAAGAGGGTGGATTTGCCTTTTCCGTTAGGGCCCACGACACAAATCCGTTCGCCGGTCCCGATTGTAATCGTGAAATTTTTGATAAGCGGTGAATTTATCTCATAGCCGAAGGAAACATGGTGAGCGCTCAGCACATGCTTGACCGGCGAAGGGCAGCTGCGGAAAGAGAATTCAAGCGTTTTGAGCTTCTGGAGCTTTTCTTTTTTTTCCATTTTTTGAAGCGTTTTGACCCGCGACTGCACCAGATTGGCCAGTCGCGCCTTTGCCCGAAAGCGGGAGATAAACTGCGCGATTTCCTTGCGACGGCGATTGTCTTTTATGCGTGTTTTTTCGTAGACTTCTTCATCCTGGGCTATCTGGGTGTAATATTTGGCGGTGTCCCCGGCTATTTTGCGCACTTTCTTGCGGTGGATACCCATTGTATGGGTGACGACCCTGTCCATAAAGCTTCTATCATGGGTAATCAGCATCAATTCATGGGGCCAGCTGCCCAAAAAGCGCTCAATCCAGCGAATGGAAGTAATGTCGAGAAAGTTGGTGGGTTCATCCAACAATAGTAGATCAGGCTCACCGATCAGGGCTTTTGCCAGATTCAGGCGTACTTGGTATCCACCGGATAATTGGCTGGGATGCAACTGGAGGTTGGATGGGGGGAATCCCAGTCCGGCCAAGATCTTCTCAACCTTCCAGGAGTGGTCATGCTCGTGTTCCGGCAGGGCGGTCATACCCTCTCTGAGGACCGTGTCTTCGCTGAATTTAAGCTGTTGTTGAATATATCCGATCCGGTAATTCTTCGAAACGGTGATTGATCCGGAGTCCGGTTGTTCCTCACCGATAATGAGTTTGAAGAGTGTTGTTTTACCATGCCCGTTTCGCCCGACAACCCCTAAACGTTCTCTGGCATTGAGCCTGAAACTGATATTGTCAAATAAAATGTATTCGGCGAAACTTTTGGATAAATTGTCAACCTGGATCATGAATGAATTATATCTGTTGCCGCCTGTAGGGATTTACTCCCCCTGGTTAGCCGGCAATCCTTCTCAGCGTGTAACCCTTATCAAGGTGAAGACGTTGTGCGAAAACTTCCAGATCCTTTGTCTAATAAAGCCTCTAAGAGTTGAATATGACGTTATGTTTTCTTGACACCCATATCTCATTTTAATATAGTTCTGCCCTAAAAAGCATGCTCGGCGGATTGAAAATCAACGCCGTCAGGATATCATTTATGGATTTTATTGTCACCCTCAAAAACCCGATTTTGAATCTGGGCAGGCACACCACCCGCATCATCTGGAGTCTGGGGAAAATTTTTCTGTTTTTTTGTGAAGGGTTTCTGCTAATTTTTTATCTGCCTTTTCAGGCCTTCAAAATCAGACAGCAGATTTATTTTATCGGGATGAAATCCGTATTTGTGATTTGCCTGACCGGAGCTTTCACCGGCATGGTGCTTGGGCTTCAGGGTTATTATGCCCTGCTCAGAGTTGGATCGACCGGCGCCCTGGGTGCTGCCGTGGCGTTGCCGCTTGTGCGGGAAATGGGACCGGTTCTGACGGCGATCATGATTATCGCAAGGGCCGGCTCGGCGATGGCGGCAGAAATCGGGATCATGCGAATCTCAGAGCAAATTGATGCTCTGGAGACCATGGACATTAACCCGATTCGTTTTTTGGTCAGCCCTCGAATTGCCGCTGCGCTCATATGTTTTCCGCTGTTGACCGCGCTGTTCGATGTCGTCGGGATTTTTGGCGGATACCTTACCGGGTCCGTATTATTGGGAGTCAATCCGGCCCTCTATTTTGGCCGAGTAGAAGAGATCGTTCAGATGGCTGATGTGACCGAGGGGTTCATCAAATCGATTGTCTTTGCCGTTGTGGTTGTTACGATTTCCTGTTTCCAGGGGTATTATACCCACACCAGTGGTGAATTCGGTGCCAAAGGCGTGAGCCTTTCGACTACGCGTGCGGTTGTGATTTCGTGTGTTAGCATTTTGATTGTGGACTATGTTTTGACATCCTTTTTTATGTAACGACCGAAAGATGAATGAAAAACCACTCATAGAGCTAAAAGATACCGTTAAAAAATTTGGGGACAACTATGTCCTCCAGGGCGTGAATCTGCGTATTCGTAAAGGCGAAATTACCGCCATCATCGGGAAAAGTGGTGTGGGTAAAAGCGTGTTGCTTAAACATATCATCGGGCTTTACGAGCCCGATTCCGGAGATATATTTTACGATGGTAGGGCAATTGGTGCCTTAAAAACCCGCGAACGCAGGGCTTTGAAACGAAAATTCAGTTATATGTTTCAGGAATCAGCGCTATTCGATTTTTTAACCGTTTTTGAGAATATCGCCCTGCCACTTCAGGAAAGAGCAGCTTATGCGAATGCCGAAGTTCGGCAGCGGGTGCACGATAGGATGCTTCAGCTCGATTTGCACGAAATCGACGATAAGTATCCGTCCCAGCTCTCGGGTGGGATGAAAAAACGCGTTGCTCTGGCCCGAGCACTGGTAACCGATCCGGAGATTGTCCTTTTTGATGAACCCACCACCGGCCTGGACCCGATCCGCAAAAGTGCGGTACACAGCATGATTTCCGATTACCAGCGGCGATTTGGATTCACCGGCGTCATTGTCAGTCATGAAATACCGGATATATTTTTTATATCTCAACATGTTGCCATGCTTGATGACGGGCGAATTGTTTTCGAGGGGACTCCCGAGGAAATACAACAGGTTGCCGATCCAGTGGTACAGGGCTTTATCCAGGGACTTGAGCGCCCCCATGACGATCTGACCGGTATTTCCTCTCAATCTTTAGGGCAGAGAAGGCTGCAACGGGAGATGAGTCGTTTACAACGTCACGAGATTCCCTTTTGTATCGTGCTGTTATCGGTGGATAATTTAGCGGATGTGGATCGCATCGCAGAGCATGTAGCCGGTCAGACCGTCTTAAGAAACTTTGCCAATCATGTAAAGCAAAGTATTTATACTACGGATACCTGTTTTCGCTATGATATGAATAAGATACTGGTAGTTTTACCGGATACGAATGCCCATCAGGCACGCCTGTTCTGCGAAAAATTATCAAAAAGTCTGGAAACCAATACCATTCTCTATTCGTCCGGCAGCCAGCAAGGAATGTGTTATTCGGTCAGCGCCGGCATTTCACAGGCTGAAAAAGATAGTCGCCTTGAGTCCCTGCTCGAAGATGCAAGATTGCATCAAAATGTATTTTACGAATGCAGAATCTGAGTTCTACTACCTGTCGGAGGATATATGAAAAAATCATCCCTTGAGTTGGGTGTCGGTATTTTTGTACTGATCGGGCTTTTATGTGTGGGGTATCTCACGATTCGTCTTGGAAAGATGGAGTTGATCGGTGACGAGCACTATTTTCTTGATGCGCGTTTCACTTCAGTTGCCGGCCTTAAGCCCGGTGCCGAGGTCGTCATCGCCGGGGTTGAAGTTGGCCGGGTTGAGTCGATATCTTTAGACCCCAAAGAGCAAATTGCCATTGTACGGCTGAAGATTCAAAAACAGGTGGTTTTAACCGATGATGTTATTGCTTCTGTAAAAACATCGGGTTTAATCGGGGACAAGTATATCAAGCTTTCCCCAGGGGGGTCCGATGAGATTCTTAAAGAGGGTGATATGATCACCGAAACCGAGTCGGCCCTGGATATCGAGGAACTGGTCAGCAAATACGCCTTCGGGAAAGTAGAAAAATAGGATTTTGTAACAAAATTCGAGAGCCGATTAAAAAATTTGCATGAGAACTTTTTTTGTCGTACGGTATTCAATAATTGCCGTCTTTATTTGCTCTTGA